>Ga0209499_1000131_pt1 | contig 54625 bp, 53 predicted proteins | sample C_130208_EF_Meta_FD_187306 | JGI IMG/M metagenome (GOLD analysis project Ga0209499, IMG submission 187306) | Freshwater microbial communities from Lake Croche, Canada to study carbon cycling - C_130208_EF_MetaG (SPAdes) (version 2) | ecosystem: Environmental > Aquatic > Freshwater > Lake...
TCAATCGACTCATACAATTTACCTCTAGGCACGTTTAAGTAACAACACTGACACCATAGCACCATAGCACCAATAATGCGATATCTCAGTGCATGGTTGTCATTTGCATTGCCACCCCTTCCCAATCCTCGACTTCAATAGGCCCGGGCGCAAGATCCCACACCATGCCGCAATAAATGGGTTCAAACCATTCCCGAAATAACTTTAGAGTTCGCTTTTGAGGCCATAGGTTTGGATCGACAATCCACTCTTCCAGAAGCACCTCGAATAGCGTTTTCCAGTGCTTTTCGATGTAACGATACGCCTGCTTGGCATTGGTGATGGATTCATCCGGAATCAGGTAGACGTCCGTGTCCTCCTGAACTTCCTGTAACGTCATCGTTTCGCCGAGGATCTGTTCAGCCTGTGGCGCCCTGACGGGACCGCAAGGAAGAGCAGGACTCAAGGTAAGGCAGTGGGAGTGTATCGAGTGTGGAACTCAGCACGATAGAGACGTAAAGGCCGCTATCAACACGCTCACTGCTGCGGTTGGAATGACCGTCGAGGTGGAGGTGCGCTATGCAGCGTAACTTTCCAGTCCGGAATCCCCCGGCTTTAGCCGTGGGGAGGCTCAATTGACCTGGAATTTGGTACTGCCTTTCATCAATGGCATCGAAGCTGATGAATTGCCGGAATCCAGCTTCGACTGGCTGGAAAAGGGTGAAATCCATATCGGCAATGAATCAATTGAGGCCTTCGACTGCCTGAAGGACCTGATTCAAATGGATGAAGGCTAGGCCGAATATCGCTGGTTAAGATCGATCAGTTTCTGAACCAATCGATCCATATCCGTGTATGGCTGAACTCCATCATGAGCGGTCGAATGGTTTTGTCTGATTTTCGCTCGTTCAATGGCGAGAGAGAGATTCAGTTTGGTTGAAGCCCAATAGCCCGATTGCCCCTTGTCATAATCGGGAAGGTAGCGTTGGAGACGCTCATAAATCTGTGTCCGCTCGACCGGAGCCTGAACATCCTCAAAATGAAGTAGAAGCCACAGTTCGAAGCATGGAACCGATGCAATCGCCTTGAAGGAAACCTTGCTGTTCTCCCTGTTCTTCCAGCGTCCATTTAAGGACGCCATCTTCGACAATGCGTTATGGTAGGTTTCGTGATCGTCCCGATCGAAAACGGCATACACTCGATCAAAGTCGCGGGGTGCAATATTTTTGTTTTGATCCCCATTAAGGAAGAGATGCTCAGCAAACTGGACCACCTGAAGCGGGCCCGTTCCAAATAAGCTCGGATGAACTCGGACTCTCGTCGAAGCCAATTTGTACTCTTGTCGTATTTCCTCAAGATAATTGGGTTCAGTCCTTGAACCCTCACAAACGATCAATAACCGCTCGGAGGCTTCCTTAAAAGGGGGTCTGCGACGAAGATCTCGGCCGAACTGGCGATGTTTGGGCTGATTATCTTTTCCCATGCTAGGCCCGTGCCCCCAAGGATCCATCTCGGGAGGCGGGATCCGAACTGGATGCCTGATTTGCGGAGGGAACGTCTCCAAAAAGAGGAACTGCTCCATAGCGCCCCCCCAGATAACCCCGTTCCCAAGCCTCATTCTTCCTGGGGCTAAAATCGGTCAATGGATATAGGTGAGTGGCCTGCGCCCTGTCTTTTTCCGTAAACCAGATCTGATCCCGCCTAAACAGGCCATGATCCAGCAGGGAGGTATCGTGCGTGCTGAAAATCAGCTGTGCGCCATTCTGATTGATTTCAGAATCATGGAACATGCTGATCAAACGCCGGACTAGGAGGGTATGCAAGCTACTGTCCAATTCATCCACCACGAGAATGCGGCCTTCCCGCAACACATCGAGAATCGGCGCGACGAGCGAGTACAGTCTCTGAGTTCCCTGAGATTCATCCTGAAGCTCGAACCGCGCACTCCCGTGTGGTGTCTTGTGGTGAAACACCGGCACCAGGAATTCATCTTCTTCCATGCTGGAATGGGAAATACCACCCGCCTGGATCAACAACTGATTACGGAAACCTTTTCGGGTGATGGTCTGGATGTCATCGATACTGATGTCCGCAGTGCTCAGGAAATCGCGAATCTGCGCCCTCCCCTCAGGCGTTGCAAGCATCGCCGTAGTGAAATTGTGATCCACCATGGCGTGTGCGGGAAGAAACAGGATACTGTCCGTAAGCCACCGAAAAACAGGGCCCAGAAGCTCACTGTTCAGCTGTGCTGCTGTTGAAAGGAAAAGCCCATTAGCCCGTGTGCTGTCCTGCCAAAGCTTCTTGGGCCCAGTTAGTGCACTGCTGAATTCGTAGGAATAACTCTCTCCATTCGCAGAAACGGCGCGCCGAAACCACTGCGTGGGCTTTGCGGTGTGATAGACCACCAATGACTCATGCAGAATGCGCTGTGCCGTCATGGTAAATCCATACTGATGCCTAAGCCCCCCCATAAGGAAGCTGATTTCAAACTCAGTCGGTTGACCCGAAGACTCGGCATCCAACCGAAAGGGCTGAACATTGAACAGCGCACCCGGTACCATGCCGGTCGCCGACTCTCCAACGACAGCCCGCATGAAATCCAGTGCATGCAGGAGGTTTGATTTACCACTGGCATTCGGTCCATAGAGAACCGCCGATCTAATGGCATACGGGATTGACTTCAGGCCAGTGGGGACCAGATGGGTCTCCCTGAAGGACCTATCCGGAGTTGAAGCAACGAGATTCAGCGCCTGTTCATCGCGTATGGATCGGTAGTTACGCACTCTAAAATCGAGCAACATACTGGATTCCTGTCTTATATTTCGTGAGTTTATGCGGGCTTTTGCATTATTCTGACAGAATATCCATATATAGATTCACTTTTTTCCATTGCTTCCGCAAAGGCAACTCCTCCTTCACTCCTCCTTTGCACCCTATTTCGCAGGCTCCGGATCGTTATTTGAGTCGCGTTCACGAACAACCGATCGTCCACCTCTCCGTTGCAATTCGGCAACCTTTCGCCCCATATGCAGTATCGATTGCTGCCAACAATAAGCGCCATCAGCCCGTTGTTGATTACTGAGAACCCCCATGAGCCAGAGGGCATCCATTCGCGCAATCAGCTCATCCAGCTTTTGAACCAACAACAAATACTGCCCCCCTCCAGGGAGACCGTGCCATCGGAGCGCCGCTGCTTACGCGCGACCCTGAGGCGGAAGGCGCCGGCTATCGCCTCCATACTAGGACTGGGCCTGCTGACACCGGGCCCCTCAAGGTAACGCGCCAGCGGCGTTGTCTTGATCTCGCTATGAACGGTCCGGTTATATTCCTGCTCGACCCAGGCCTGGGTCGCAAGATTTAGATCCTTCAGTGTGAGGTGCTCCTCACTCTCCAGCATCGGCATCAATCGGGATTCGACCCGGGTCCAGAGAAACTCCTGCTTGCCGTTCTGGTAGGCCGAGTAAGGCAGCGTTCGTTGATGAAGGATGCCGAGATCATTGAGGCCCTGTACGGTCTCGCCGGCCACCATGGCGGCGCCATTGTCCGTCATCAAGGCGCGGGGAAGCCCTCGCTTCATGATGGCCTGACTGAGGCCATGGATGAGACTCTCGGCGGTCTCATCCCCATACCACTGGAGGTGACAGACCAGCCGCGATCGATCATCCAGGATCCCGAGGAGTTTGGGCGTCACCCATTCGCCAGAGCGGTTGAGGATTTGCCTTGAGCCCACATGGAAGTCCAGATGCCAAAGGGCCGCGACATGCTCGACCTCATAGCTTCGAACTTCTCGCTGCTCAAGCCGTTCTAGGGCTGCAATAGCCCCTGCGGTTTGCCGCTTTGGGCGTGCCTTTCGGAAGAGTCCTCGGGCCTTTAGAAAACGGCGGACGGTGGGGTAAGAAGGAACCACCCGCCCTGAGGCCCGATTGAGGCTTATCAGGTTGTCGTGATGCAGCTTCATGGTCCAACCGGGGTGCTCCAGGTACTGCCCGACCAGCTGGTCTCTAACTTCGATCGAGAGGCTGGGAAAGGTACCGTAGTGACTTCCGAGGCGGTTCTTAAGGGTGTTGACCGGATCATGGGCCTTAAGCGCTTTGTAGTACCAGCGCTCAAGGGTAGAGACACCGAATGTTATGGGCTCTCCATTAAGTGGATGCCGCCAGGTTTTGCTGGCAAGTTCGGTGAGGCTTTTAAAGAGCGCCCCGTGTTCTGGGGGCTCGGCCAAAAGGTGGCCGACGATTAAAAAGCGCAAGCGCGCCCATTGATCGCGGTGCGAGGCATGGGTCGGGTTCATGGATCCTCCAGGATAACGCGGTACCGGCGGCACCTTGGCGTTGGAGGCAAGGCTATCGAGTCATCACGTTATGAACGAGCCGCATCCTCTGCGTGAAATCGGTGACCATCACGGAACGTGATACCGGGGCCGGTCGTGATCGGACTGAGGAGCCTGAGAAACGCAACACGACCATCGCCTCTGGAATAAGCGAAGACGTCCATCAGAGACTGCGGTAACAAGACATCTTCAGGGGGTGGTGGCATCAACCGCCCCGAAGCCTCCCGCCAGAACGAAGATCGGGGAAATGCCTTCGTCCAGAAAATTCGCCATCGACATAACGTGCGGAGCGAAATCCCCGTCTGCGCGGAAACCCGGGAAAACCATGCCGTGATTCGCCCTTCGCAACAGGAGGCCAGAACCACGACCAGGCCAATGTAGACCTTACGACCCATGAACCTCAGGGTCGGCGTGGTCACTCGCCTACGGCAGGCGGCACAACAAAAGCTGAAGCGAAAGGAAAAGATCTCGCGATGATCAGGATGAATGCCCCGGGGTTTTCGCGGATAGTGTGATTGGTGCAGAACGTCATGACCACAATGAGGGCACCCTTTGGCACATGCCTCATCAGCTAATTCGGCATCAAAATCAAGAAGAGAGGAAAAAAGGATGGGATCGGAAACAAGAAAATGGGACACTGGAGTAAGTTTTTGAGTGTGAGAACCCAAAGACTCGCCTAATCGGGGGTTGTTTTCAACTCCCGTGAGGGTGTTTACCCCTCAACCCTCATCCAAAATGATCACCAGGCCTAAAAAGCCCATCAAAGTTTCTGGCCGTACTCACATGTCGATCATTCGGGGCGTTGCCAACGCACCCAGTTTGGGTTCCAGAATATAGTCTCTGTAATGAATGCACCGTCGGGTGAATGCCTCATATTTAAGGTCATGAAGACCCGCATAAGGGAACGTCTTATGCCCTTTCGGAAGAAATCTCCTGATCATATGAGCTGCTTTCGAATCGAAAATGAAAACAGATCTCGTCGCGTGAAAATGGAGATATTTTGATGCGAGGGATGTTTTTCTGACGCCGGTGACGGATTCGAGAAAATTCGTCAGGTATTGATGCGCATCTAGCAGAATGCCCAGGTTGTCCTGGGTAGGACGATCTATGGTCTTCAATCGTTCAATCTGTTCATCCAGATTTGATTGGCGAATGGCATCGACCACCTCTTTCGTGGGGACAGCGGATCTGACTTGCCGTTCAAGGCTTGCGCCGTAATAACGTCCGATCAGTGCGAACTTGGACTGGATGGTGTCGAAATCGGCATGCAGAGGCCGCTCGGCACACATGCGGTAGAGCACCTCATTCCCGTAGCCTGAATAATCTTCAGCGTAGCGCATGCATGAGACCCGTGGGCTCAGCGATGGCCCACAAAGCAACGTGGGTAGTCCAAAAGAAGATTCAATGGTCTCCCCCGAAAAATAACCGGGCTACTTCCTCGTTATGCGCGTCAATGTCGTCAGGTACGACGAACAGTCCTTTCGCGATGCCAATGCGTGGGTCATTTGCCACGGTATCAGGAGGTACCAGTTTCGCCACAGGTTTCCCGTTTCTGGCGATCACGATTTCCTTTTCTCGGCCTTGATCAATCGCATCCACTAATCGAGATAAGGACGACTTGGCTTCCAGCATGTTGAAAGTGATCATGCGCTCCTCCAATAGAGAGAATTATGATATTGGGCTAAGGCTAGGCTGCTCTGGTCTATAGTCAAAGCAGGGTGTAAAGATACTTCACAACGAAGCGTTCAGAAGCGCGATTATTGAGGGGCCCTTAAATGTACTGTATCAGCCCCCTTGATTCATGCGGGATCAGAGGTGCCCCGTCCTCCATGAATTAAAGGGCCGGATCAATAACGGAATCGTACGTCATCAGCGCAGATAATTCCCAATCCTCGACCTCATGTTGTAGCTTCATCATTCCGCAATCTGAACTCATCTCCTTGGATACCGTGAACGTCCATCATGGAAGACTCATCAGGAGAATCGCGCCTGATTCAGCTTTTCAGGAAATAACCAGCAGGCGTAATTAAGCTTCGTCCTACGGGAGGATTGGTGAGCAACAATCGGTCACCTGTAATCAAGATTGCAGGTGGTTCCAAGTCGAGTAAATGCCAAAGGTGATCATCTCCGGGATCGGGAGCCCATAATTTTGACTCTAAATCCGGCTCTCTCCAAACAGCATTACCTGCAATTTCGGTCAGGAGAACCTCTACCTCATCAACTGCCAGACGGTGAATTTTGGAAATCCGCGGCCGCAATAGTACTGCCCTGTATTCCGCCAGAAGATCAGGGGAAAGGACATAAATGATTTCGCCATTCAACATGGCATCGAGGATACGAACCGGGGGACTGGCCGGATTACTGGATATCAGACCAGCCACCAGAACATTCGTATCAATAATGTACAACGATGGCATCAGTTCTTGCGTTCAGCACGCACTTCATCAACCGCGAGATTCATCGCATCTTCTTCAGCGATCGATGACCTGAGTCTGGCTTTGGCGACCAAGTCACGAGCCGTTGATACCGGCTTGATGCCACGAAGAATCAGGCCTTCCTCAATGATCTTTCCAATCGAACGACCCTGACGTGCTGCGGCCTCCTTGAGAGCCTGATGCAGTGCGTCATCAAGCGATATTGTCAATCGACTCATACAATTTACCTCTAGGCACGTTTAAGTAACAACACGGACACCATAGCACCATAGCACCAATAATGCGATATCTCAGTGCATGGTTGTCATTTGCATTGCCACCCCTTCCCAATCCTCGACTTCAATAGGCGACTCTCTTGAAGCATTTCCTCTTCTAACCAAATCAGAAACAACCTGGCTCAATCAATACGATGAAATAGCAAAGAGACGAAGACGAATGGATCTTCCCATGAGGACACTGCAGCGACACGCCGACTCTGGAATTGTGACACCAAAGGACCTTGCCCTCGCTCACAGCCTGGAAATGCGCGGAAGGCAAAATATGAAGGCCTTCGAGGCACTCTATCGAACCCCTGAGCAGATGCCATGTGTGACACACAGGGCCTGGGCGCTGGCCAGATTGGGTGTTCTGCAGTATGTTAGGGTCATCCTTTTTTAAGGCAGGTGACCTCGTGACGATTAAAAGTGTCTGCCCCTATTGCGGCGTGGGTTGCGGCATCACCATGGAGGTTGACGACAATCAGGTCATCAAACTTTCAGGGGACAAGACACACCCTGCAAACTTTGGACGCCTCTGTTCCAAAGGGAAAACCAGTTTTCAGGCGATCCACGTTTCGGGTCGTCTTGAAAAGGCCTGGCTTCGAAAAAAAAAGGATGAGGCCAAAGTGCCCTTGGAAATCGTCCCGGCCATCCAGGAGACTGCGCAGAGGCTGAAACGCATCATTCATGACCATGGCCCGGATGCCTTCGCATTTTATGTCTCAGGCCAGATTTCACTTGAGGCCCAATATCTGGCCAACAAGCTGGCCAAGGGTTTTATCCGAACCCGCTGGATCGACTCCAATTCCAGGCTTTGCATGGCCAGTGCGGGTGCGGGTTATCGGCTGTCCCTCGGGGCCGACGGCCCTCCGGGATCCTATGAGGATTTTGACTCGGCCGATTTGTTTTTCGTGATGGGGGCGAACATGGCCGACTGCCATCCGGTGCTCTTCCATCGGATGATGGCGCGGGTCAAAGGAGGTGCACGACTCATTGTGATTGACCCCCGCCGAACGGCAACTGCCGAAAAGGCAGACCTCTTTTTGCAAATCAATCCTGGGACTGACCTTGCCCTTTTGAATGGGCTACTCAATTTGTTCTTGATCCACGAGACAATTGACAGGGACTTTATTGCATCCTCGACGGAGGGCTGGGACGTGATGCCCCAGTTCCTGTCTGACTATCCCGTTGACAAGGTCGCCCAAATTACGGGATTGGAGGCTACTGACATCCTAAAAGTCGCGGAATGGATCGGTGAGTCCCATGCCTGGGTGAGTTGCTGGACGATGGGACTGAATCAAAGCACCCATGGGACCTTTCATACCAATGCTCTTTGTAACCTCCACCTTGCCACAGGCGCGATATGCAAACCAGGAAGTGGCCCCTTTTCATTGACCGGACAACCCAACGCCATGGGCGGCCGTGAGATGGGTTACATGGGCCCTGGCCTGCCCGGACAGCGATCCGTCAAGGAAGCGGCCGACAGACTGTTTGTGGAGGAAAAATGGGATCTCCCACAAGGGAGCCTTCGCTCCGATTCTGGGGAAGGCGCAATCGCTCTATTTGAATCAATGGGCAAGGGAGACATCAAGGGCTGCTGGATAATCGGCACCAATCCGATCGCGACGATCCCTGACCGCAAAAAAGTCATCGAAGCCCTCCAAAAGGCGGAATTGGTGATTTGCCAGGACGCCTACCAGGAGACCGAAACCAACACCTACGCCGATATCTTGTTACCGGGTGCCCTCTGGGCAGAAGCTGAAGGGGTCATGATTAACTCCGAACGGAATATGACCTTGATGCAAAAGGCGGTACCCCCCAGGGGTGAGGCTATGCCAGATTGGCAAATCATCGCCCTCGTTGCCGCTGAAATGGGATTCCGCGAGGCCTTTTCCTATCATTCGGCCGAGGAAATATTCGAGGAAATCAAGCTCTTCTGGAATCCCGAGACTGGATACGATCTTCGGGGGGCCAGTTATAAGCGATTACGTGAAACACCCCTGCAATGGCCCTGCCCTCCCGACGATCATCAGCATCGACATCCCATCCGGTATTTAAATGATGGCGTCAGCCAAAATCTAAAAAATGCTACCGATGGTGGCCCTCCCCCGGCCATCGCTTTTCCCACCCCCAGAGGGAAGGCCCGGTTCCTGCCCCGACCTTACACGGGTCCTGCTGAAGCGCCAGATGCCCTTTACCCCTTTCTCTTGAATACGGGAAGGCTCCCTCATCAGTGGCATACGATGACAAAAACAGGAAAGATCGCATCGCTCAACGCCCTCAATCCATCCCCTTTTATTGAGATCCATCCGGCTGATGCGAGAGATCTTGGCATCATCAGTGATGATCACCTAGAGATTACTTCAAGGCGTGGAAGATCGGTTTTACCCGTATTGATCAGTGATCGCGTTCAGAGGGGAAGCTGTTTTGCTCCATTCCATTGGAATGATGTTTTCGGCACTGATTTGGCGATTAATGAAGTCACCCATGATGCGATGGATCCGATATCCATGGAGCCAGAACTAAAGTATTGCGCAGTCGCTCTATCAAAGGTTAATCCTGGCACGCTCTAAAATCGAGTGCAACACCTGCTGAGGAAGGACGTTGCGATGGAAAAATCATTGAACCATTTGAGGCCTGAAGAACGGGCTACGGTCATGCCTTCAAAAAAAAATCGCTATAAGCTTTCAGGGTAATCCTGCCTACTAAGGATAGCTATAATCTCGATCGTTCCATCCTCACTTAATCGGTAAAAGATATTGTCAACGCCACAAACACAGCGACGATAGCCCTTTCGAATTAAATCAACTGATTCATATAGATAGGGCTCATTAGCGATTTGTGAAAATCGCTCGAATAAGTTGTCGTAATATCTATCGGCTTGTGCTTCACCGAAGGTCAGTACGCCGTATCGATAGATACGTCTAAGGTCTTCCTTGGCATCTTCTGTGATTCTAAATCTTCCCATCGCGCCGCAGTTCTTCCTTGAACTCTGATCTCAGTTCCTCTGCAGACTGGGTGTTGAATTTGCTATCTTCCGCCTTGATCAACCGAGCGCGGATAAGTTCTAGCTCATTTTGTTGGGCTCTTGCCCTCCTAATCAGCTCGTTCACGATTTCACTTTTGCTGCTGTACTCTTCGCTCTCTACCAATGAGTTAAGCCAGTGATCGTTTGGTGCGGTAAATGTAATGCTTTGCCTTGCCATGGTGCTTACCTCTGCTAGCATCGTTGCTGTGGTGCATTATCGCATCACATAGGCACCTATTATAGAGTTTGACTCAAAATTATTTGTCTACGATTTCATCAAATGCTACGAAGGTAGGGGGGAATCTGGATGACCGCTTAGGGTCTAGACCAAGACCCAACCCTCAGACGAAAAAAAAGCCACGTCAGTGGCCATAGGGTCTTTTTGTACCCAAATTTCCTTAACCGTCAAAATTACGCGGTTTTCGACCAGCGTTTACACGCGTCTTATTATTAATCTATAATTTATTAAAAGCACTATCTATTGCCCTGACAATACTATCCCATACTCCCGGCATGGCGAGCAGAGGTATTTCTTTGGTCAGAACCCCTGAAAGCCGTCCTTGGTTAACCAATGCAGATCGAATTACTCTATCGATTTGCGTATCAGGCATTTCCAAAACATCCTTTATGGCTTGCCGAGCCTGAGCGTGACTTCGCAAATAGCGAGATTCTTCCCGCATGTCTTCACAGATCGTACGCTCAAGGATATCGGCCATGTAAAGAACATGACTTGTTAAATCCAGATACCGCCAACAAGATCGACCAATCTCATTGCCGCAAAAATTGAAATTGGAAGCGATTCCATCTGGATAGATTGTTTGAGTGGGCTCAAAGATATAGCGCCCTGACAACTCCGCCATTAATGGTCGTGAAATTCCATCCAAAATTCGATCATAGGCCCGGCGCTCCAAAGGATCTCTGTCGATCAATGATGAAACTGGCAGTATCATCGGGTCATCAACGGCTTTATCGCGCCGCAGAACATCATTGATCAGAAAACGATGCACTCGACCGTTTCCATCGGCAAGGGGATGAATATAAACAAAACCGAATGCCGCCACAGCGCTTCTCATAACCGATGACTGACCCTGTGTGCGGTCCAGAAAAGTCATCACCCCCCCCAGCATCAGCTCGAGATCTTCTGAAGGTGGGGCCACGTAGTGGACCACTTCCTGATTGCGGATGGCCTCCCCTACAAATACTGGCGACTGACGAATCCCCATATGCTGCAGCGTCGTCAGCGGGCCCAATATTTCGGACTGTAACTTTGCTAGCACAGCCTGACTCAAAGGCCATGATCCCTGCCCTATTCGACGTGCTACTACATCGGCAAAACGTTGGATCCGATCAGCCTGATCTGCTTCTCCTTCGATAGAAAAGCTTGAGCGACTCTCACGCAAAGTCATCCAAACCGCAGAACGCATGAGGACATCTTCGCCAAACTCCGAATTCAGATCTCCAAGCAGCCCCTGAATATCAAGCGCCATAGCTAAGACCACATCATTGGTCTTACGCACAATTGGGCAAAAATGGGGCGTACCCGGTAAATTGTCGCGGATTCGCCATTTTCGTATGGGCAGAGATCGGCCCTCGGATGCCGCGACTAATTTCTGACCGTCAATGACCTCCACGTAGCCACCCCCAACCTTCGCTTGGATTTTGAGTTCAGATCCCGTAAGCCACTCATAGAGAAATCCAGCCCGCCGAGCATACTGTCCATTGGGCTCGTGTTCGATCCAGGCCCCAAGCTCAGCTACTTCGATCTTCTCAAAAAGCCTTGCGAGTAATTCCAAATGAAGGACTTCATGCTTAAGATGAAACGTCAGGTGGCCACGGAGATCCGAATCGGGCCTCATACCTTCCACAAAAGTCTCTGTTTTTCTGCCGCCAACTTCTTGAGTTGTTCGACGCCCACCAATGCGGCTCAACACGGTTAATGGCATCACGAGATTTATGCCATAACGAGCCTGCAACCACGAGCCACCTACAAAATTATTTGTATCCATGGCTTATTATGCTCAAAAACGAGATAGACGGCGCAAATATATTAATAATTGATGCCCCAGGATAAAATATGATTACGGCGTACTACGTCAAGCTCAGCATAAAGGCCGCAGACGATCATCGCGGCCAAAAAGGGCGATCGCTTCAATGTCTTGGCCTATGTCGCCTGAACATGGAAGTGGGCTGGGCCATGCTTCCTCGAAACCGAATTCGGCAGGAATACTTGGTCGCACTCAGACGGCTGGAAGACGGGGATCGAAATCAGTGAGGGGTGAAACAGAAGCGCTAAATCACATTATCGATGGACATGGACTCATGCATCTAGGTGACCAGACGTTTGATGTGTTTGCAGGCGACACTATCTGCATCATACCGGGCAATGAGCATTGCAATGAGAGCATTAGTTCAGTGAATCTAGTGCTATTAAGTTGTTGCAGCCCTGCCTATGCCCATGACGATACGGTGCTAGTGGCGTAATCCATGCACCAACTCGCATTTGTCGACCTAGAGACCACCGGCGCTACCGCGTCTCTGGATCGCATAACCGAAATCGGCATCATTCTGGTTGATGAGTCGGGCGTTCAGGAATGGAGTTCATTGGTCAATCCCGAAACACGCATCTCGGGGTTTACTGAGAGCCTGAGCGGTATTAGCAATGAGATGGTGGCAAATGAACCAAGATTCTGTGATCTAGCCAACCGTGTCTACAAGATGCTGGAAGGACGGATCTTCGTCGCCCACAACGCCCGATTCGACTATGCCTTCCTGAAACAGTCCTTCATGCGGGAAGGGATCGATTTCAGCGCCAAAACACTTTGCACAGTCAAACTTTCTCGACGACTGTACCCAGGTTATCCCAAGCACAATCTCGATAGCCTGATTGAACGCCATGGCCTGAAAGTTTCAGGACGGCACCGCGCCCTAGCAGATGCCCAGCTGATTCATCAGTTCTGGGAGAAGATCCAAGCCACGATCCCACAGGAAACCATTCAGTTAGCCGTCAAAGCCTTACTAGGTCGACCGAGCACACCGACGCATATCGATCTGACAATGATTGATGGGTTACCGGAAGCTCCGGGCGTTTATCTCTTTTACGGTGAAAACGACCTCCCCTTGTATGTCGGGAAGTCCGTCAATATCCGCCAACGCGTGATGTCCCATTTCACGGCAGATGTAACTTCTGCCAAAGAAATGAGCCTGTCACAGCAAGTACGCAGGATTGAACACATCAGGACGGGTGGCGAGATTGGGGCATTACTCCAAGAGGCGGCATTGGTTAAGAAACTTCAGCCGACCCACAACCGCCAGTTACGCCGGAATAACGAGCTGTGCTCGATCCAGCTCAAAGAAGCATCCGAAGGTTTGAAGGTCCATGTTGCCTACGCCAATGCACTGGACTTTGCGACAACGTCCAATCTGTACGGTTTATTCAAGAGTAAACGCGAAGCCTTAAAGGCACTCACCGAGATCGCTGGAGAACACAACCTTTGCAAAGCCATTATCGGGCTAGAGAAGGTGAAGGTGGGATCCCCCTGCTTTGGTCGACAGTTAAAAAAGTGTCGCGGGGCGTGTATCGGTGATGAAGCCAGACTTGCTCATGACGCTCGACTACTGGCTGGGTTGGGTAAACTCAAAATCAGAACATGGCCCTTCGATGGACCTGCCTATATCAAAGAAGGCGAAGAAATGCTGTTGATCGAGAACTGGGCATACCTCGGTAGCGCCAGATCAGAAGAAGACATCTGGAATCTTATGAACGGGCGTGATGCTTGTTTCAACAGGGACACCTACAAGATCCTTCTGGCTACCATAGGGCAACTTCAACCATTACGCCTAAAAGTTGTCTCTTGATTCTGAATCTGCCACAGCGCCTATGCCCCGAAAGTTAAGCGCACGATCGATTTTATCGCATCTGCCCCCGAGAGGATTTTGTAAATCTCCTGAAGGAAGGTTCCGGCGTTGTGCGCCCGATTTCAGTTCTAGGTGCCGGATTGAGTACGGCCAGAAACTTTGATGGACTTTTTAGGCCTAGTGATCATTTTGGATGAGGGTTGGGGGATAAACACGCTCACGGGAGTTTAAAACAACTCCCGATTGGGCGAGTCTTACGGTTACTACACCAATTAAGACTTCGCAAAGTGTCCCATTTTCTTGTTTCCGATCCCACCCTTTTTTCATCTCTTGTTGATTTTGATGCGGGACTAGCCCGGGAGACTCTTGATCAGCGGTGTTCTCATTGTGGCGTAATGTCTTTAGCTTCAACCCGATTCAAATGGCTCGGGCCCACTCGCCACCGATGGCCGCAGTCAGCGTCGATGCTGACGCTCTTCTTGTTCCATCGAACAACGGTACCCTTAATGATGCTACCCTCATTGGTTTGGAACCACACACGCTCTCCGATTCGGAACTCGACCATGGCAACCTGCGTGCGTAGTTGTCGGATCATCTTTATTCGGTCAACGATTTCCCGGTTCAGTGCGATCAACTCTTGTTCAGTTAGACCATCCAGATTCATCGTCATGCCTCTTCTAGCGAGCGGAGCGTACAGCCTTGAACGAGTAAGATTTCGTCAATGGGATTGTTCGGCCAGACCGGAATATATCCCAACCTTCTCTTAAGCCAACCTGGGTATTCCGAGTCATTTGGCCGGGCGATTGGAGAGGGTATTTGGAGGGTAATAGTAACCCTCATGTTCGTCAATCGGCGTTTGGTTTTTCCATCGCAACATCCTAACTTACAGAGTGTTGCAGTTGATTCTAGAGCCCGCCGCCATAAATCATGGCGCTGCCCTGATATCATATAAAAGCGGGGTTGTCACAAGAGGCGGGCATCCTGTCCCTGTCCTGATAAGAGAGAAACGGCCTTCTTGTCAAAAGAAACGAATGTTTCTCCTCCGAGCCAGTTTCCCTCGTAGGCGATAACGCCATCTAAAAAATCCCCCCCCGCAGCAAGGACAGCCAGCCCCGCTTCGACCGCAGGTCGATTCATCATGACCTTGCTCGTCTCGATCAGTGCCCGGATCGCCTGGGCCACTTTTTCCTTTGGAAGCTGAGCACCTCCGAGCAGTATCCAGACCAATTCACACAGGCAGGGAAGCGAAACAGCGATGAGCGACGCCTCTTCCAGGATTTTGGCGGCCCGGCTCGCCTGTTCCGCATCATCTTGAAGCACGGCCCGCGCAAGAACATTCGTGTCGACGGATATCTTCATCGTTCTCCCGCCCAGCCTGACGATGCAATTTCATTCATCTCTTCGATAGTGAGGGGTTTCTTCGTGCTTCCTGCGAGAAGCCCAATGAATCCGTCGATATTTCCTTTCGGCTTTGACGCCCTGAGCCTGAGTTCACCATCTGGAAGTTTATCAAAGTCGATTTGTTCCCCTGGCTTGATGCCAAGGTGTTGCAGGACATCTTTTCTGAGGGTGACTTGCCCTCTTGAGGTAATCGTTAAGGTAGCCATAAGTTCTCCTTGGGCTTAATTTCTAGCTCAAGGTAAGGCTATTATGCATTATTGTCAAGAGACCAACTATAGCCCGCCCCAAAAGGGTTGGAAGATCGTTTTTTTGGCACAATGCCTTGCATCTCGGTACGAGGGTGGCTTAAGTAGTTGGCGGTTGAAAAGCGCGTCATTCTGGCGGTTAGACGCGCAAAAGCATAGAGGTCCCTAGTGGGGCCTTTTTTAGTTTTAAGGGGAAGGACATTGAGCGGGGGTGACCGTCACGAGACCCTCAGGGTGAAGGTGGACTGCCGATTGAAACCGGCCCGTCACTGCGAAAAACTTGCAGGTTACAATAGCGACGATCCAACACATCTCACTTCAAGGAAGTGACGCAGGGTCACTATCCCACGAAGGTCTTTTCTGTCCAGCTTCGTGCACGGGTTCATCCATCTTGATCTTTTGGGAAATTCACTTCCACCAGCAAAATGCTCAGCCCAATAGCAGGCGAAATCAAGGGCAAGCAGTGAGGGTGAACTGAACCGCTATGCGCGAGTCTTTTGCGAATCCCAAGGTACGGCTGGTATGTTGATCAACGAAAGAGTGATGGAACAGTCGTTTGCAATGAATGCGGTGATAAACCGGGTCTTTACCAGTGCCACCTCGAGAACATTCGAGTCACGTGTAAACGGTTGAAGCCAGGTTCGACCAGGCTTTTTCCCGGGAAGGGCTAGGCGAGGAGTGACGTCGCTTCCAATGGACTGATGCAGAGGCAGGGATGCCTTATCTTCTGCAGAAACTGGCGCGTTCGCGCCAAAGAAAAGATCCTTGGGGCTGGTCAGAGTGTGGATATGACCCAATTTCTCCAACCAGCGTTCAGAGAAGGTTCGCAAGAGGCCCATATTTATCAATGGGTTGGGCTCATATACATTTGGTATAGTTCATGCTTGTTGTGTGGGGCCCTTGAGACTGTCCAATCGCATAACGGATGACAGAATCTCAAGGGCGATCCCTCCCCATGAGCCCTAAACATGAATACACTGCCAGCGTTCAAGGTTTCCTTAGAGAACAAGCCATCCGTAACATTTGTTCTTCATAGCCATATTTGCGGGGGAGCCGAGAGGCATCTGGTCACCCTGATGAAAGGGCTCTATGACAGAGGGTATCGAGTCTCCTTTTGTGGGCCATCGGATTCCTGGCTCACTGATCAACTGAAATCTCATAAAATCCCCTGTTACCACGTTCCTCTCAATGGTTATTTTGACCTCTATTCATTGCTCTTGATCGCACTTCATGTGCTTCGCTTCAAGATCGATCTTATCCACGGGCACATGACAAGAGGTGCGCTCTATGCAGCCTGGGCCGCCCGCCTAACCGGGAGGATCTCGGTTTCAACGGCTCATCTGATGGATTCTTATCTAAGGTTCAACCTCACCGACAAAATTATCGCAGTCTCAAAGGCGGTCAAAGATCAGCTGGTCGATCGCGGAATTTCGGACTCAAAAATCGAAGTGATTTACAACGGCATCTCTTTGCCCCAGGAGGATCAAAACGAACGCGAGGCGGTCCGCGAGGCGTTGGACATCAAGCGCCATGAAACGGCTCTTTGCATGGTCTCTTTCCTTGAGCTCTTCAAGGGACATGATCTGGCTTTTGAAGCATTGCACCGCCTCAATCGACGCGATGTGAAACTGGTCGTCATTGGGCGAACGGAAGGCGTCAACCACTACGAGACTCTCCGAGCATTGGCCGAACGGCTTGGCCTTCAGGATCAGGTTCTCTTTCTTGGACATCGAGAGGATGTCTATCGACTTCTTTTTGGTATGGATATCTTTTTGATGCCTTCGAGGCGCGAGGCGTTTTCCATGGCCGCTGTTGAGGCAGCAGCCTGCAATCTCCCGGTGATAACGGCAAACGTCGGGGGTATACCGGAAGTCTTTAGCGATGGGTCTAACGCCCTTTTCTTTGAGAATGGTGATGCGGACCAGCTTTACCAGAGTATACGGCGCTTGCTGGATGATGCGGCATTACGGCATCAGCTTGGGTCGAAGGCTCGGCTGAGTGTCAGTAGCCGATTTTCGGCATCCGGCATGGTCGATTCGACGATTGCGCTGTATGAGACCCTGATCGAATCCTCATCACAAACGAAGGTGAAGACCACATGACTACCCCGAATCTCTCCATCCTTCTTTATCACCGCATCGCGGGTGACCGGGAAAAGAAGGCTCATTCCGTTCCTGTGGCTAAGTTCAAATCGCACATGGGCTGGCTTAAGGCCAGTGGTCATGATGTCATCAGTATTGATCGCGCTCGAAGGGCTCTGTTCCATGATGAACCTCTAGAGCGTCGATCCGTGGTGATTACCTTTGATGATGGCTATGCGGATTTTGTCGATCATGCATTCCCGATTCTTCAGGAGTTTTCCTACCCGGCCGTTGTTTATGTCGTGGCAGGCTTGCTGGGTCAACCCGCCCGCTGGTTGGCCGATGGGGATCGGGATGGCGATGAAACCATCATGGATGCTAATGCCTTGCGATTGATTCAGCAGGGCGGGGTGGAGATTGGATCCCATACAAACTCCCATCCCCTGCTGCATCGCCTGTCGCCTGATGAGAGGGTGCTCGAAATCAGGGAGAGTAAATCACAACTGGAAAATGTCCTGGGCCTTGCTGTCGAGAGCTTTGCTTATCCCTATGGCGTCTACAATCCAGAGATTATGCAAGAAGTCATCGATGCAGGATATACGACGGCCGTCACGGTCAATCGTGGTGTTGCCAATCATTCAAACTCGCCGTATGTCTTTTCAAGAAAGGCCATCTCCTGGGGGGATAGCCCCATCGGATTCTTTCACAAGCTCTACCTTGATAACGGATTCAAACGAAGGCCGCAGCAAGGACTGGTCAATGGCCACCACTACTAAAGTTCTGCCTTTTTGTTTAATCTAGTGCCTGACAGAAAACCCCTATTTCCTGAAATCCCTCGACTCCTAGATGGGTCGGTGGGTGATGACGGGATGGCGAGGATGGGATTTAGGCGGTTTAACGAGAACAGATCTCATCAATCCGAGTTTTTGGGCGCTGGAATCTCGATGCGCTGACGCGTGAGGGCCCGGAGGGCTTGGGTTACGCCGCTTTATTGTATGGCCTTCGTCGCGCCCGAGGCTTTGGAGGCATTGCCCTTTTTAGCCTGGTGCGCTGCTTCCTTGATTTGGGTGAGGCTGGTTTTGAGGTCTTTCTTATGCTGACCGACCTGATGCCTCAAGGCCACTTCAGTGTGGGATTCCGCAGCCAGAAGATGCTGCCTTCCCTGCCCCCAAGAGTTCGACAGTTTGCATTCAGTGAGTTCTTCGAAATGCTAAGCCTAAAGTGCTCCCAACGCTTTAGGGCCGCATTGCGCTAAACGGATAATGCCTTCGGCGCCACAGCCGTCCCCGCTCGATCCTTGTAGCGACAACAAGGTCGCTTCAGGTGACTCAAAGATGACTCTACGGGCTTCCGGGAAACCTTGCGGCTCACCGATGGTGAGCCGCCCGGACCTGGCCCTTCTTGGGGGGCATGAACATCATCAAGGTCTCGCCGCTACGCAGCTGACCCTTTGATTTTCAGCATGGAATGAGGCTTGGCTCCTTCGTTGAGCGGCTGGATTAATTAACGACTGATACGTCTGAATCAAGGTGGGGTGAAGCCCCACCACCCCTTTTATGGGCATCTTTGCCAGCTCCACTGAACTAGCCCGATGCTCAATGAAGCCGAAACATGATTTATACCGCACTTTGATCCCTCGGAAGGCGTCTGATCCGAAGAGCACGCCCCAAGCGCTTAATTGGAATGCTCACACGCTTCGAGGGGATTCCTCAGCAGCATTCACGACCGCGGTAATACACGATGGGGTAAGGGGTCAATGGTAGTCGCATACTCAGATCCGGGGCATAAGTTCACATTGCTTAAGGACCGACTGCCAAGCGATGGTATGTCTGGATAACGCCTTGTTGAATTTTACCCAAGCACTTTTATCCACCTCTGAATTCAGCGTTTGATCATAAAAAGCTTGAAAGGCATCCGGTATTTCAATCTTTTGTTCTTGCACCAATTCGTGAATGGCCTCCACTAGCGGGCGAGCTTGTGTGTGAATCAGACTAATGTAGGGCTGTGCCTCGCCAATATAGAATTTCTGAAAGACATTGAAGAGATAGTCTGCTTTGACTGTTTTTCTGCCCATTGGACAGAGTTGCCTTTTCTCTGCCACTGTTTCCAGCAGTTCAGATCCTTGTTGCATGGAGCGGGTCGCCACGACCATCCCCTGCAACAACTGTCCAATCAGCTTTGAAGATTGAAGAATGTAGTATTGGGATTCGAGGATGCTTTGTTCTTTGGGATTCTGATCGGATTGACGCTCAAGACCCTGAGGAGAGATGAAGCGAAGCGCGGTGACAAGTTCCGTCGAAGTAGAACTGGATTGCATAGGCAGCGCTTCCGTGTGAGTACTCAACAGTACCCTGAATTCCGGACTTCCAAATGTTGCATTCCAATAAACGGTGGGAAGAATCGCTGTTTTTCGGTCCGCAATCGATTGCACCTCTGCCAGAAACTTTTTTGGTTCTCTTTCGTTTGATTGCTGTAAGTCTTGAATGCATCTCTTAAGTTGGCGAAGGAAGCGTCTTTCATAAAGAAGGCGGGCCGTCGGTGATTGAAATTTGCCGAGTGAGCTGTTACGAGAGCTCACCTCGCCCACCAGTCCACAGCGGCCAAGCCCTATGTAGGTTGAAAATCCAACCCTAATGTCTTCCACAGGCAGCACCAGATCTCGAGGACGAGGATAGGAAGGCAGAAGGTTAACCGGGTCCATCGGTTTAACCGTTACCTCAGTGACATTGGAGATTCTCTCTAAAAGTTGCGTGAAGACCTCTTCAGGGGAACGAGACTGCCCACATCCTGGAAGGGCTGTGCAAAGGAAAACAACAAAGAAGGGAATCCATTTCATAACCGTTTGATGATCCCAGCATCCAAAGGTTGCAAATGGATGACCCCAAGCTTTTTTGCAAACGGGCATCGGTCAGGCCTGAATGAGGTTCAGCTACTGGGGGGATTTTGAGGCGGCCATCACTGGGGGATTTTGGGTGGCCGCTGGGGACTACAGTGGACCCCAAATTTTAGGCACTGGTTTAAGCTATTGTCCTTGGAGGACGATGGCACGGCAAGAACCAATAAGCGCAAGTTACACAGCGCCGATTTCAAGGCAAAAGTGGCACTCGAAGTGGTGCGTGGCCTGATGACGATCAATGAGGTCGGGCAAAAGTTTGAGGTGCATCCCATGATGGTTCGGCAGTGGAAGAAGGCGTTTCTGGAAAACGCTGGGGGCGTGTTTGACCACAAGCGCGGTCCTAAGCCTGCCGACCACAGCAACGAGGATGTGCTCTATGGCGAGATTGGGCGCCTGAAGATGGAGCTCGATTGGCTCAAAAAAAAGTCCGGCTTATGAACATGGGCAACAGAGCTGAAAATCATCAAGGTCTCGCCGCTACGCGGCTGACCTTGATGATTTTGAGCAAAGATGCAAGTACGGCATTGAACCCTAGACAATTCCTTGACATAAATTCTAGGGATCTATTAACTTGGTGATTCCAACTTTTAGGATCAAATCATGAGCAGTGAGAGCAAATGTCCGTTTGGTGGATCACAGGCTGAGTCTTTCAAAAACAGTGCACAGACGAGCAAGGAGTGGTGGCCGAACCAGCTTAATCTAAGCATTCTTCACCAGCATGCTCCGATTTCAAATCCGCTCGGTTCTGAATTCAACTACAGGGAGCATTTCAATCAGCTTGATTTCACTGCGCTTAAGGACGATCTGGTCTTGCTAATGACCGATTCACAACAGTGGTGGCCCGCCGACTGGGGACACTATGGTCCCCTGTTCATCCGAATGGCATGGCACAGCGCGGGTACTTATCGTGTAACTGATGGTAGGGGGGGCGCTGGATCAGGTAGTCAACGCTTTGCTCCCCTTAATAGTTGGCCTGATAACGGAAATCTGGATAAAGCTCGGCGATTGCTCTGGCCTATCAAACAAAAATACGGCAATAAAATCTCATGGGCCGACCTGATGATTCTTGCAGGCCATTGTGCCCTTGAGTCAATGGGATTTAAAACCTTTGGTTTTGGGGGCGGGCGTGTAGATGTTTGGCAGCCAGAAGAAGATATCTACTGGGGCTCTGAGAGCACATGGCTTGGGGACAATCGGTATAGCGGAGATCGTGAACTCGAGACCCCTTTAGCCGCCGTAGAAATGGGATTGATCTACGTTAACCCTGAGGGGCCGAATGGCCATCCTGATCCCGTGGCCTCTGGACGTGACATAAGGGAAACATTCTCCCGAATGGCGATGAATGACGAAGAGACGGTAGCCCTTGTTGCCGGGGGGCATACCTTTGGTAAAGCTCATGGAGCCGGGGATCCTAGTTTAGTTGGGCCAGAGCCAGAAGCTGCATCTATTGAAGAGCAGGGGCTCGGCTGGATCAATGCTTTTGAATCTGGAAGGGGGATCCACACGACTACCAGCGGTATCGAGGGGGCGTGGAAGCCCAATCCTACTCAATGGGACAACGGTTATTTCGATATGCTTTTCGGCTACGAATGGGAGCTTACAAAAAGCCCTGCAGGTGCTCACCAGTGGGTAGCTAAGGATGTCAGGGAGGAACACCTGATCCCAGATGCGCATGACGCGGCTAAGAAACACTCACCGATCATGACGACAGCGGATCTTGCACTGCGTTTTGACCCACTTTACGAGCCCATCGCGCGTCGATTCCACGCCAATCCAGATCTCTTTGCTGATTCGTTTGCGCGCGCATGGTTCAAGATGACCCATCGTGACTTGGGTCCAAAATCCCGATATCTCGGTCCGGAAGTTCCCAGCGAGGATCTCATCTGGCAGGACCCTTTACCGGTCTTGTCGAATCCCCTCATTGATCAAAAGAATATTGAGGATCTAAAAGCCTCGCTACTAGCGAGTGGCCTCTCAATTTCAGAACTGGTCCGAACAGCCTGGGGATCGGCCTCAACATTTCGTGGGTCAGATAAGCGCGGTGGTGCGAACGGCGCAAGAATTCGATTGGCCCCCCAGAAGGATTGGGCCGTTAACGAGCCTATGAAACTCGCTCGCGCATTAGCGGTACTTGAGGCCATTCAACAACAGTTTAACGAAACCCAAGTGGATGGTCGGCGCGTGTCATTGGCTGATCTGATAGTTCTTGGGGGGTGTGCGGGGATAGAAGAGGCAGCAAAAGCTGCAGGCATCCTGGTCGTCGTGCCTTTTGTCCCGGGACGTAGCGACGCATCTCAATCTCAGACCGATGTGGAGTCGTTTTCAGTTCTTGAGCCAATATCGGATGGATTTCGCAATTATTCGACTCACGACCAGGGCCGTTTAGCTGAGGCTCTTCTGCTGGATAAGGCCCAACTACTGACATTAAGTGCACCTGAAATGACGGTTCTATTGGGTGGGCTTCGTGTGCTGGGTATCCAATGGGATGGTTCGAGGACAGGGCTATTTACAAAAAGGCCACAGGTACTGAGCAATGACTTCTTCGTTAATTTGCTTGATATAGATACGACTTGGTCTTTATCGTTTGATAAACAGGGGGTATACCTCGGTCATTCTCGCAAGACTCAAGAACTAAAATGGGAAGCATCGAGAGTAGATCTTATTTTTGGTTCAAACTCACAGCTCAGGGCGATTGCTGAGGTTTATGCCCAAGCGGATGCTGAGAACAAATTCGTATACGACTTCGTTGCGGTATGGAATAAAGTGATGAATCTCGACCGCTTTGAGTTCAATTAATCCCATAGATATTGATGCTATGTGCCTCTCGTGGCATGAAGGCCGCAGAAGAGCTCCTTGGCTTCTTCGCCGCCATCCTCGTCACTGATTCGGCACGGGGGGCTATAACGACTACCCATCAGATCAACGCCAGCTCTGCTGGGCCCACATCATTCTAAACCTTGAGCGTACGGCAGGTTTCAATCGGCAGTCCACCTTCTACCTGAGGGTCTCCTGACTGTGACCCCCGTTCAATGTTCTTCCCCTTAAAAATAAAAAAGGCCCTACTAGGGACCTCTGTTCTTTTGCGCGTCTAACCGCCAAAATGACGCGCTTTTCAACAGCCAACTACCCCTTTTGCGGTCATTAGTATTCGTTACGGGTCAGGTGACGTTTTTTGACCCCCGGAGCCTTGCGCTTCACAATGTCACGCAATCAACCGCTAAGGTGACAAACCCGTCCGGATGAGCGCTTCCACAATGTCGCATATCGGATCAATGTCTTCATCGGCCAGGGGTGGCCACATATTCCACTTGCCGCTTAGTCCAGTCTTGGTTCTTCACATCGTCAGTCAGCACCACCCCTCGAACCCCACAGTTGGCTGGAAGCCGGTATTCAAATACATAGCCTTTGATCTGGCTTGTGATCGGACAAACAATGAATCGCGATGTCTTCCGATTGTATTCTTTTGCCGTCAGAACAAGTGGAGGCCGCCTCCCCGCTTGTTCAAACCCCGCTTTTGGGGAGAAGTTCATCCAGACGATATCCCCGCGAGCTGGGATGTATGCCTTCTTCTTTCCTACCATAGCTCAGAAGCAACGGGCGTTGTCTCGAACTTGGAAACATCAGGCAAACTCTCAGGGGAGATCTGCTTCAGCATGGCATGGATAGCCACCTTCAACATGTTCTGTGGTTTCACGACCGGGCGCAGGATGATCGACCGCTCAGGGGTGACTTCAACATCGACAAAGTCTCCGAAGAGAGACCCGCAGTTTTCAGAATGACAGAAGGAATGCGGACCCCCGCACTGTTTCCCCACTTGGTGACCGTAATAGACATGGCGTCAATATGTGATGGATGAAAGGACATACATGGTCTATCCATCAGTGGCTCCACTTCAGTCCTCTGGCTTCCCATGCTTATCGGCTACATGCGCGTCTCCATCAAGAATTTGAGAAAGGCTTTAGCCGGGCGACACAGCTGAAAATTAAAGGTCAGCCGCGCAGCTGCGAGACCTTGATGATGTTCATGCCCCCCAGAAGGGCCAGATGCGGGTCGCTCACCATCGGTGAGCTGCAAGGTTTCCCCGAAGCCCGAAGAGTCATCGGCGAGTCACGTTTATCGATCTTGTGGTCGCTAAACGAATCGAGCGAGGACGGCTCGGGGGGGCGAAGGCAATAACCGTTCAGGGCAATGCGGCCGATCAGCGCCGTGAGCGCTGTAGGCTTGGCATTTCGGAGAACTCCTTTTTCTGGTCAGAGGGACACCTGCCCTATATGGCTAAGCTGATGTCCGCTCGAAATGAACAGGCGCCTTATTTCGCTTGTGGCGATTGAGCCATTTCCAGGTGCTTTAAGGCTTCTTTGGCATGCAACGTAGTCTCTTTTGCATCATTCTGTTTGGTGGCGCTGACCGCCGCTTCCAGATGCACGATCCCTTCTGCCGTGTGTGGGTTTGCCTCCGCCTTTTCTGAAGCCTTGGCATGTTCAAGAGCTGTGTTGATGTTGCTGACCAGGAGCGGTACGTGTTCAACACCCCCATGGTTACTGGCTTCGCCATGGGCAACCGCTGCTTTGGTGTGCTCTATGGCTTGGGGCAGATGCACTGACTCAGCGAAGACGAGTCCACTGTTCAGCAGCCATGCCATGCTCACGGCGATCATAATATTTTTCATAATGTTTTCTCGTTACTTTTTGGTTTATAAACGCAAACTACTGCGATTCAGTGATTAGTTGATAAGGATGGCTTGAGGTTCCCTTCATTTTTTATTCCGGGACGCCATCCAAGCCGTTCCCTCAGCCTGGGCATCGGTGAAAGACATTTTCCCGGCCTCCTCCTGAGTCATGGAAGGACTACTGGTGTTAAAAATCGGCATTACGATCAGTGGGAAACCCTGCCGGAAAAAAAAGAGGCTTTAGACCCCTGGGAGGCTTTTCTCCGGAACACGTTTGAGATCGGAGACTAAATCCAGCTCAGAGGTACCTCGATTACTTCACCAGACTCAGCACAATCGATCATTCCTCACGTGCCGACCCTGAACCTAATAATCGCCCGTTTAATTCCGGATAGCCGGGAAAGTGTCCGTCAACATGAGCCAGCAAGCCATTCGTTTCAAGAGCGGTTGCAATGATGACACTATCGAAGGGATCACGGTGAACCTCCTAAGACCCGCAAACCTCGCTCGACGAAAGTAATCACCACTGTTGTGGGTAAAACCCGAATGACTTCGCTGATCTTACGATTCGATCGACCGCCTGCAAAATGCAGCCGTAAGACCTCTTCAATCTTTCGCATAGGTAACCTCTTATTGGCCATCAGCATCTCCAGTGAAATCATCAGAGTGCCATGGCGGTTATCCCAGCGTTGAAACGCTACAAAAAACTGTCCAGTTTGACGTGGAACAGGTGTCCAGTTTGCTATGGAATCACTGTCCAGTTTCGCGTGGAATGGGTGTCGACTTTGCCGTGGAATACGCACGAAGCGCCTCAAAGAGTGTTTTCCAATGCTTTCAGATATATCGGATGACATTTTTGGAGTCGGCGATGGACTCATCCGGAATCAGGTAGACGTCCGCGTTCTCCTGGATTTCCTCAAGCGTCAGTGAGGCTCTGAAGGTCGGATCGACTTTAAGCAGTCAATTGTTGAATGGCAGAAGCAGCGGGTCAAAGCCAAGAGTGTTTTGACCAGAACTCACTCGGTGTCAGGATCGGATACTGTCCGGACAGCGCCAATAAATCTTTATCGCCCGTGATGAGGTAATCTGCCCTCGAGACTTGTAGTCCTGCAAGCAAGGTTCCAAGCACTGGCCGGTCCATAGGATCTCGCAAGTCTTGATCGTCCCCCGCTGCTGGTTCTATAACCTCGGCCTGTATGGAGAGAATATCAATCAGATCGTCATTTCAGCTTCCGACAATCCATGGCGTTGCGACAACCGCGGAAGAACGCGGCGCAATTCATCCAAAATGAAATCCGAAAGAAGCACTTCGATAGCACCATGTCGCCACGATGACATGATTTTCCCCGGAATACTGGAAGGATAAGCAATTACTGAGAGTAAGACGTTGCTGTCCTGTGCGACGCGCAAGGTGGGCATCGCAAGGCAATCTATTTTGAGGTGATATGAGCTGAGGCCCTTTCAGCCTCGACGGCGGCGTCGATTTCAGTGAGCCCAATCTCTTCAGACACACTCTCATAGCCAGACTCGACTCGGTGGCACAGTGCGTCGAATCGGTCCTGAAGTCGACGAATGCGGTCAAATAGTCGGGTGTCAATCAAGGCCGCAACAGGCTTACCATCCTTGTTGATAAGGACGCTGTCATGCCGGTACTGCACCTGGTTTAACATCTCACCCAAATTCTGGCGAAAGGCAACTGCACTTGTTTCGGTAATCATTGTTACACCAATCGCTTTGCTATGATCAGATTGATAATTATGGTCGGCCATGTGCGAAAATTCAAGAGACCGATGGTCCTGACGGTAGCAGCCCAGTTTCGTCTTGATTGAGACTGACACCTTCTTGAGCGCCATAGGAGTTCTAGGCTCAACCTCCTCACGCTCGACGTCTTCCATCAGCCCAAGTCCGATGTTTTGGGATAATTCGGCCTAGTCGGTGTGCTAGATTAGGGGTATGAGGTTAACGATGGGCTAGAAAGGTTTCTCAAAAATCAAATCGACACCAAACCTTTCCGCTTTCTTATCCTTCTTATGGATAAAGGTTTTTTAAACCCCAGGGAAACCGCGTGCTGGTGTCCTCAATATGGAGATGATCATGTTATTTGAAATGATGCGCGCTCAATCAGTGTTCCAGGCTACATTTATCGCCGCCACGCTAATTTCAGCTTTTAATGTTCAAGCGCAACCTATTGGCTATGCACCCGACTTTGTCTCCCCCTTTCTCTATACGGGAAGTGGCAATTTTTCCGGAGGATGGGGTCTTCAGGGAATCAAAGGGGGCGACCAGCAGGGTTCCTTTGTGATTACTGGAACTAGTAATGTCAATGGCGTTGTATACAGCGGGCCAGTCAACCATGGCTTCACAAGTCTTGGGAGTGGTACGGGGGCTTGGTATGTCATGAATGTGCCGTCCTCAATCAACAGCGCTGCTTCAACCAGCATTTATGGGCCAGACAGTTTGGGGAATGGAAACTACAATCTGGTGGGAACCTACACAAGCTCAACGAACAGCAATACCTATAGTTTTATCTATACGGGCCCTTTAACCTCAACGCCACAAGCTAGCAGCTTCATCACGGTACAAGCTAAGTACCCGAATGGACAGCCGGCTCAATTCACGATCCTCCATAGTGTCAGTGGTGGTTTGGCCGCGGGGAACTATGGATCTCCCAACAGCCTTCTAGGCAATGCATTCATCTATGACCCACAGAATCTGAGTCGTCCCCAGACGGACCTTCAGTTCCCGTCCAGAGAAAAGTCATACTCGGTTTATGGAATCTGGCATAACGGAGGCAATAGCTACACTGTCGCTGGGGGTGTTTCTGGCGGTCTGATAGACAAAAAGAGTGGAGAGCCGGTCACCTTATCTTACCTGATGGATTATGACCGATCGACAGGACTCACCTCGAACTTTCAAGCGTTTCAATACAAGCCGGTAGGTGCGGCTAAAAGGTACTTTAACAATGATGCTGTTATCACCCATTTTGAGGGGATATGGTCGGATGGCAAGGGACTTTATAAACTGCCTGCAACTGCGACCAGCTTTACAGGGGGCCTTAGCATTGCAGTGACAGCACAAGTTGTCCGGAGACCCAACGGGAATTTTTCTACGAGCGCAAGCTGGAAGCAGATTATCCTCCCAGGAAGCACCTTTGCGACCAACGATTCTATCTTCGGTGATACCAGCCTTGGAGTTGTTGAGTATCCAGCTCCTACGGGCAGTAGCAGTAGTATTTTTACAAACTATGTCGTCACGCCGATCCAAAAGTAATTTATTTGATCGGCCCCCAATCCCAACGCTCCCCTTCCAAAATCCGGTGCTGGTATGAGCCTGCTTTCTAAATGGAAATGGAAGAGAACCAGTAATCTCCCTGAAGCCAGTCACTCGAGCCTTTTGATATGAAAAGACGTGTCATTTTTCCTGCCTTGTTAATGACCATTTTGGTTGGCCCTTTTGGCGTTGGGATATGCGAAGAAACTCATTCGCCTCAGCCTCCAGATGGCATGCTCAGGGATGACCCTCATCGACCCGTGGGACTCATTAGTAGGGATCTAGGTATTTCTCCTGATGACTTCAGGGGCTGCTTCAATGAAGTACATCCAGCCCGGCAGGGATCTCGGCCAACGCAAGAACGAGTTCATGCAAACAAGGAAGTTCTATTATCTTGTTTGCAAACGAAGAACCCTGACATAACCAATGAAATCTTGGATACAGTTATGGACCGATATAGGCCTGGTGGCCACGAGGCGCAAGAACCTCAATGAAGAGGATGATACGGTAAGGCGCAAGTCTAAAAACATCTTAACGGGGACTTTGGTCTCCGTTTGCTCTTCGGTCCTCCTTCCTTTAGGCCTCTGAGATTCCAGCCACAAGCTTTCAGCAATGCCATCCTACGATCGGAGGATTTTCTTAGGGAACAATGGTTGCTATAACTTCGGCTTAGCCTGCAGTTGGTTCGGATTGATCGCTGCGACTTTGACCGGGTGTCGTTTACCCAATCCTCTTGTTGATATTGAATGCCGAGACACATGACATGATGCCCCATCATTCAGAAGAGTCCGATACAAAAGGCGGCGCTCTTGCACGATCACTCCGGCAGTTCGCTATCGCTGGGCTGCTGGTTTCGATGACGGTTTGGGGACAGGCTGTCCTCGCCGATGGGCTTGATTGGATTGGCCTCAACAAGGATTTCGATGCGCAGCGCTATGTAGATCTTGATCAAATCAACAAGGGTAATCTGCAAAAACTGAAGCCCCTCTGTGAAGCCAGGCTAAATGAGCCTGCCTGGTTTGGGAGCGGTATCGTCAAGGTGGATCGCACCTTGTTCGTGACGACGCTGAAAGCGACTTATGCGATCGATGCCGTGACCTGCAAGCCTCTTTGGCGGTCATTGGTACCGTTCAAATATACCGTTGCTAGCTATTTCGCCACGCGCGGCGTGGGCTATGCCAAGGGCGTTGTGTATCGCGGGACTAACGATGGCCAGTTGATTGCGCTTGATGCAAAGACGGGTCAGTTGATTTGGGCGGTTAAGGCAGCAGATTCCAGTCAGCGAGAATCGCTGGTGGCTGCCCCTGTGGTCTGGAATGACAAGCTGTTCATCGGGGTTGCCATCAGCGACAAGGGCATTAATGGCCGCTTGATGGCGCTGGATGCCCTAACAGGCAAGCAAATCTGGCAGTTCAAGACCGTGCAGATGAATGACGAACGGGGCGGGGGGTTCTGGACCACGGTGTCCTTGGATACCGTTACCGGCGAAGTGATTGCTCCGGTGTCCAATCCGACCCCGAATTTTTTTCGGCAAGCCAGACCCGGTGATAACGTCTATACCAACTCCGTCATCTCGGTGGATGCTCTGTCGGGCAAACTGAACTGGTACTACCAGGCGGTTCCGCACGACGAACATGATTGGGATCTTTCCGCCGCGCCGACGCTATATAGAACGGCGGGAGGCACGTCCATGCTGGCTGTGACCGGTAAAAGTGGTCGGGTCTATGGCTATGATCGCACCCTTCAGGCGCCGGTGTTTGATGTCCCCGCCACTACCCTGGCCCATGATCAGGAGCCGTTGGATTCTAACTGGAAGTGGGTTTGTCCCGGCACCGGAGCACAATACAACGGGACTGCCTATGACCCGCGAACAGGATCGATCTTCGTCGGAATGGTAGATTGGTGTCGCTACTTCAAATCGGCCCCACTCACGGGTGATAACGACTATTCTGGTGGTTCGACCACACCGGACTACAGATCATTACCGGAGGGCCGAATTACAGCACTCAACGCCACCTCTGGTCAGACGCTTTGGCGGTTTCAGAACGATGCTCCCGTCATTGCTGGTCTGATCACTACGAAGTCCGGCCTGCTGTTTGCGGGTGATGTGAAAGGCCGCCTGCTGGTGTTTGATGCCACCTCTGGGGCGCCTCTTCAGCGGCAGGAATTGGGCGGTGCCATGAACAATGGCCTGATCAGTTATTCCGTCGGCGATGAGCAATATCTGGCCGCCGCCGTGGGTGGTTCATCCATCATCACGAATGGTGTAGCCGGGCCCTTGCGCGTGACGGTTCTCGGTTTGACTCAAAGTAAAAAGGCCGAGATCACCACGTTTCCCCGCCTCAATGACGAGGGCAACTTTACCTCAGCGCCAAAAGCTCTCTTCCTGACCGTATGCGGTAACTGTCATGGTCCGTCCGGAACCGGGCAGTTATATCCATCAATATTACGTCATTCGGATTTGGCCGACCCCAAGCTCCTCGAAAAATTCCTGGCCAGCGTTCCCGCTCCGATGCCAAAACTCTATCCCGGCTTGCTTAATAAACATGATGTCCGCTTGATCGCAAACTATCTGAGGACGGATATCTTCAAGTGCGGACAGTCAGGCGGGCAAAATTGCAAACCCTATGGACATCCGGTGACTGGAGGCACCGACGAGTGGCGGCAAATCTACTCCGTGCTGACGAATCCCCGGTGCATGAATTGTCACGCAGCAACTGACCCCACTCATCCTGATACCAATGACTACCCGCGGCAGACCGATGATCGTCGCGCGCATCTGTTCGGTATTAGTCGAGGCGAAGATAACAACGGCCTGCTCAATGGGCGGTGCGATACCTGTCATGGCAAAAAAAATAACCCGCAAACAGGTGCGCCGGGAGTGGAAGAGGATGGCCAGAGTGTTTGGTTTCTTGCCCCCTCCAATATGGCCTGGGAAATCTCACCCGGAACCCCAATGCCAGGCGCCATACTTTGCCCAAAGTTCAAGAACCCAGAGACCAATGGAGGCTTTACACTCGAGGGTCTCCTTAAGCATCTGGATACCGATGTGCGCGTCAACTGGGCGTGGGCGCCCGGCTTAAATTCGCGGGGGTTTGAACGGACCCAGCCGCCCATCAGCCATGACAAGTTTGTCAGGCTATTTGGGCGCTGGATCGAAAAAGGCGCGCCGTGTCCTAAAGTACTTGATTAGTTTGTGTCATCGCCGGGACATAAAACAGTCCAATTCCACGCCGTACCGCCATCGGGTCAATATGAGGTGAAAATCAACACCAGGACTCTATCAGTCCCCGCTTTGTGCGATATAGGAGCGACCTGCGTCCTTCGCTGCCTTAACCTTAAACGCAAAAGATCATAAGATCCTTGGCTTAAGACCATGGCCACCTAACCTTCGGAGACAGGTCCTTCTTAAGCCTCAAGGACTCACGTTGCCTGAATCAAAAACGAGAGCCTCGTAGGTATTGGCCTCCTCTTTATTGATGGCTCGATGAACGACTAACGCATCAGCTTAAAGACATGCTTATAACTTCCATCAGGTAATCGTGTCGACACCACCTCTCCTCTTGCGCCGAAATATTTTCCAGTCCCACCGCAAACAATACGATAAACAGACGACCCCACAATAAGGCCTGGGTTTTTATCCGAGACATAAAAATTGGCGCCCTGAACATAGAGCTGATCCTTACTAGTGAACATAAAGCTAAAGCTAGCGATTCGGATTTCAGGATGGCCGACTTCCTTAGCCAAGACCTCAATCTGTTCACCAACAAAATACCCTATTGAGGAGCCTCCTTGGGTCTTTGAGATATTAGCGCTGAACATAAGATAGTCGCCCGGAACTGATGGTGAACCCATCACGTTAGCCTCTGTGATTTTTGGAGCTGATGTGAAGAGCGTGAATTTATGGATTACCGCATTCGCATCCATTGAAATAAATAGGATTAAAGCAGTAACTAGAATTTGTATGATTTTTTTATTCATTTCAATAAAATTGTGAGCCATAGCCTTTGATTGGAATGAGGAGAATAGCCATCATCGAAATGATAAGCCCATGAAAACCAGATAATAAACCACCGAGCTAGCGGCTAGTCTTATAGAAAATAGTTTGCGTCCTGTTCTGATCCTCATCAACTTCAATCAATGCACCTGAAGTATCTAGGGTGAAGCTCGCTGGTATATTGACCGGTGGGATCTTTTTGTCCTCGCAAGTATAAGTGATGCCGCTAAATTCGATGGCGTTTCGACCTGATCTGGTCCCATTACCGACACCAAGTCCACGACCTCCATTGCAAAGATAGAAGTAGGTGTCGTTATAAAGAAGATGCACCGTATCATTCGATAGCTTGATGATGGAGATGGTGGACAGCGAGCCATCATCAGGATCGACCGCCTGCCAAAGCCCAATGAATCTTCTGAGGCTATGATCGTTGGCAAGGGCATTCTGGGGCACCACGACGGTCGAGAGCGTGGATATGAAGAGAATGACTATCCTGATATTCATGTTTTGCTTCTCCTTTTTTTTGAATTGGACGTAAAGCACTCGCTTTGTAAATCCTACCTCAACCAACTGTGCGTGCATGTCGACCTGAGGCCGAAGGTCTAAATTGTTATTCACCAGAGTGACATAAGAGCCTTTTGACCCAGCATTGACCTTCGCCTGTGTTTGTCATCCCCTTACGATTTCTTAGTACGGGTTATTGGTGATGATGAGGGAACCCAAAGGTCAGAGGCTCTAAACTTTACACCCCCCCCTCTTTTTCAGCGTGGATGACTGTGACCAGGGTGCTTAGAATGTGCCTTATCTCCATCGTGATGATGAAAGGTATGCACAACGGCGTGGCCCCGCCCTTTGGATATCAGCCAGCGTCCCAGAGGAAAAGCCGCTAAACCGGCTATGGCTAATGAAAAAAACAAACTGGCCCAGAACAACCCATCCCCAAGACCTGCATCCATGGCTCCAAGTATGTAGACCATGACCGTATTGTCAACGATCTCCATTAAGGAGATCGAAAGGGTGTCAGAGGCAAAGGCAAGCTTTAATGCCTGGGCCGAGGGGACTGCGGCGCGAACCAAGGGCAACATCGTCAACAAAAATCAAAAGACAAAAGCCAGAAAGATGCCGAGTGCAAGGGTGGTCGAGTTGGATAAATCAAGCCCCGCTCCGACCATCATCCCCATCACCTCTCCGATGGAGCAACCCGACAAGCAATGGAGCGTGGCCTTTAGCGCCACGATGTTGGCGTTTTCCTCATGGGTGTCATGATGCATTCTTTCCATAAAAACCCCCTTATCTCGACATTAGCCTATGTTTGGATGACCCAAAGAGACCCTCTTTGCACTTTTCCTGTTCCGTTTTAACCAATGGCTACTCTTAGATTATCATGGGTCAATGGTGACAAGCTTGAGCCGATCCTTAAGCCCTTTTGGGTTTTTGGCTGACGTGGCGGCCAACCCATCCCAAGCTATGCTGCCAGGACATCCGAGGCACTCAACCGGGTCTTTTTTTACTGTTCACCTGGAAGTCTGGTTTTGCTCGACCCGCTCACCCAAGAGACCCCAGAAGCCCTCATCGACCTCACTCCCATTTTTCTGATTTTGTTTTTTAACACACCATGAAACACCTCACACATTGTTTACTGGCGATCTTTTTAGAGGGTGCTCTGAGCGGTATGGTAGAGGCAGCCCCTTTAACCACATCGGTTTATGTTATTCAAAATTCAGCCGTCTCCAATCAGATAGCCGCATTCCAGCAAGACCCTGCAACAGGGTCCTTAAGGCTCATCGAGACTTACTCAACCGGGGGGTTAGGCCGCCCCAGCATCGATGGCAACTCATCCCATGCGCTTGTGGCTAGGGGCCAACACCTTTTTGCAGTGAACAGCGGTGATCACTCTATTTCTGCCTTTGAGATATTAACCGGCGGCACGCTCAAATTTCAGGGGCGATACGCTTCGGGAGGATATGTTCCCGTCAGTCTGGCCATCCATCGCGACCACCTTCTGGTCCTCCATCAAGGCGCCATCTCGGAAGGTCTCCATGGCGGAATCTCAGCGTTTCGAATTACCCGGGAGGGCTCACTTCAGCCGATCCCATCGGCGCATTTTGACTACCTTCCCGGCGACTTACCGGTCGACATCCTAGCCGCCCCTACCTCTGACGTCTTCGGCGTCTCTCGGAAGCTCGCAGGAAACGTTGATATTTTCCGCCTCAGCAAGGACGGGTTCGTTTTAAGGACAGATTCGATCGGTGGTCTCCAAGAACCCTATGGTGGGGCGGCTCTGCCCGAGCGCTCCCCAGGGTCCAAAAGGATGAACCTTAGGAACTTCTTTGCCATCACGCAGAGTAAGGAGGACCAACCCGGGGTTTTAGCCTTTAAAACCAGCTCGCGGGGAGCGGCTCAACAGATGAACCAGAACATCAGGCCTCAACTTCTCGATCCCTGCTGGGCAGCACTCCACCCTGATGGCAAAAGACTCTGGGTCTCAGCCTTTGCCCGTCGATCATTAAGCCTCTATGGCCTTGAAAAAAATGGAGGACTGGAGTGGGTCTCCGATTTAGCGCCGCTCGATCAAGGTCCTGGCGGGCTTGATATTACGATCAGCTCGGATGGCCTTTATCTTTTCAGACTCAGCGCCTTCGATAAAAAGCCACCGTTCCAGCCTATACGGCCCTTCATCGACACCTTCAGAATCGTCAACCAAGCAGATTCTGCGGATTTGAAACGCATTGAATCGCTGCCTTTCCCAGAAAGCTGGTCACAGTCATCACCGATGGGTATCGTGGCCGTCACCCGGAAACCCGGGACGGTTCAATAGTCAGGTCGACGAGATTTTGAACCCGAATTACAATTTTTTTCGCCTAAGCCTGGACAATAATTGGGCGCAACGATTTTGGTGAATCTAAATGTCAACCCTCGTCCGCCTCTTTGCTTTGGAGCGCAAGCTGATGGATCACTTTATTAGGGATGTACGACAACTTGTTAGAGGAGGATCCTTAAGGTGACGAGCCCTTTGACCGTGTCAGCCAAGTCTTAACCACCCGCTATAGAAATCCCGGACACTTGACCATGCATAATGCACCGCTCCCCGGCCGAATGAGGGTCGATATCCCGCAACGACTGGATGGGAATACCGCTCCAGCCTTCGAAAAGTCATTTGATCTGACCGGAATTCGTGAACTTGTTCTTGATTTCAGAGAATGTCGTTTTGTCTCCAGTGCAGGGATTCGGATAATCCTGAAAGCCTTTCAGCGGCTATCTCAGGCTGACGGGTCGTTGGTTGCCATCAACATCAGTGAGGAAGTGCATAGACTTTTCGATATCTCGGGTCTTGCTCAAATCATTAACCTCGAAAAAAAGCGACGGGAAATCACGCTCGAGAAAGGTGAGCCGCTATCGGCAGGTGTTTGTGGGGAATGTTTTCGTCTGGATGCGGAGACGATCGTCAAACTCTATAGGGAGGGCGTGGACCCTTCGATTGCCGAGCGCGAAAAAAAGTACGCTAGGGCGGCGTTCGTGATGGGCATCCCGACGGCTATTTCCTACGACGTAGTAGCCTGCGGCAGCCGAACCGGGATCGTCTTCGAAATGCTCGATGCCGAACTTTTCAGCGCGGTCATCCGCAATGACCCCGCTAATCTTGATCGTCATGCCCAGACGCTGACGGATGTTTTGAAAACTCTCCATGGAGCTGTCGGTGACCCTGCCGTTTTACCAGACATGAAGACACGTTTCCGTGGGTACCTAAAAGAGATCGCGGTTTTCCTAAACGATCAGCAAAACCAGTATCTCCTAGAAAAGCTAGAGGCCATTCCTGATGCAGACACCTGCGTGCATTTTGATCTGCACAGCAGCAACCTCATGATCCGTGAAGGGGAGCCGATTATCATCGATATGGGTGATCTCTCCATCGGTCATTATTTGTTTGATGTTGGCCTGATGTTCACGATTTATGGGATGCCAGAACTGGGTTTCAGCGAGTTGGCTACGAAAATCCCGGTGGATGTCGGCTTTGAACTGTGGCAGAACTTCGAACGCCGCTTCTTTGCCGACAAAAAACACGAGGAATATGCTTTCTTTGACGAAAACCGCTACTTCTTTGGTTCCTTGAGACTCATCTACACCATCACCTTTCTGCCACAACTCCGGGAGGAGTTCATTAAAATACTCAAAGAGTTCCTGATGCCGAAGATGATGTTGGGTTCAAACCATGAATAGGGTGTTACTTCATCAATTATCAGTAAAATCACTACTCCCCGCTGAAAATCAAAGGTCAGCCGCGTAGCGGCGAGACCTTGATGAAATCAAGCTAGAAGACCCCATTCGACTAAAAAAAGTCGCCGCCCTTAGACCGCGCCAACAATACCGACTATCATATGCGCATAATTAAGTGCGCATGGAGAAAGCTATGGCTTCCAATCATCCCGCATCGAACACCCGCTCAAGCACCACAGGCAAGCGTGCGGCCAACCTAACCCTCAGCGCTGATATCCTCACCGCGGCTAAAGCCCTGAATATCAACATCTCACAAGTATGTGACACCCACTTGCGCGAGGTGGTTCAACGCGAGCAGGAACGACGCTGGCGTGAAGACCACGCGGACTTCATTACCGCTTACAACGCCACAATCGATGCCGAAGGGTTGCCCTTGGATGAGTGGAGAAGCTTTTAATGGCTCGTTTTGATATCTATGAGAACCATGGGAAGCATACAGGCACTACGCCCTATCTACTGGATGTGCAGAGTGATTTGCTCGATGGACTAGATAGCCGCATGGTGATTCCGCTTCGTCACCTCGAGCATTACCAGAACATACAGTTGCCCACACTTTTATCACCGGTACTGACGATCAAAGGACAAGATTTTGTGCTGGAAACGCCGAAGATGGGTGCCCTGCCAAAGCGAGTGCTGAAAACCCCAGTCACCTCGATGATAGATATGCGGGTACAGATTGTGGAGGCATTGGATTTTTTGTTTCAAGGTTACTGACTCGCGGGAATGATCAGGATTGATTGCAAGGTCCGGTAAGAGTCGATGCTTGACCTTTACCACCCCGGCGGCCATCCAAAATCTTCCAGTAGGTCTCCTCATACCCGGCCTGACTTTTGTCATTTGAGGTGACAATAAGCCTTCTATTTCGCCGTAATGCGGATCACAGTCCTTATCAGCCTCGACCGCAGCATCGATTCAGCTAGCCCAACTACTTCACGCACACTCTCAAAGCCAGACGCACTAAGCTGACACAGAACGTCGAATCGATTCTGCAGTCGACAAATACAGTTAAAAAGACGGGAGTTAATCAACACGGCTTCAGGCTGACCATCCTCGTTGATCAGGACACTGTCAATCCGGTATTGCAAGAGGTTTAGCATTTCACCCAAATTCTGGGAAAAGGCAACTCTAGGGGTTTGAGTCATCATGGGACTGACACATTTTCTTGTAATGATCAGAATGATCTACACCAGCAGCCATGGACTTGAATTGTAACTACTCAGAGACAGAACGTCTCCAATGTCTAACGATGAGGTAGATATCAAAACCAATCTAGAACTCCTTGATAAGATCTGGTGCCCACTATCCAGAGTCGCTTGCAGAATCGTCCCTTCCAAAGAAAGCTAATGGTCATGGCGGCCCGTGAGATCTTTCAGCGAATCAAAGAGAACATGAGAAGCCTCGAGAGAAAGATGGCCTTCATCCACGCTCATCAGCTTTGGGCCCCTTCTGACCAGACAACCATCGTGGTCGCATAAATGTCCAATAATGGAAATGTAACCCATATTTTGGGCTGTAACGATCCTTTCCATCCTCTGGTCTAATTCAAAGGTCTCCTGAGAGAGGCCCTCACTGAGACGTTCAGGAAATTCCTGCTTGTTAAAGCGGTGATATTTTTTCGCCATCAGCTTCCCAAGAGGCATTGACCATCTTGGTGGAGGGCCGAAAATGACAACATTGTTCGGGGAAACCGTATTGAGTTCTTTCAGCGTCGAGATGAAATCTCCCTCTATCCTTTCTCTTCCATAACTTTCCCAGTTGGCCGCCAAAATGACTAAATCGTAATGATGCTGAGCTAAATGAGACATTACAAAATCGTAAAGCATCCAACAGTTCTGAGAGTTCTTGCTTCGAAACCCCTTCCCTGGAAAGCAAGCTACCATGTTGATCTGCGTGACTTTCGCCTCTCCGTTCTGAAAGGATTTAAGACCAGGGTATAAGTGAGCGGCGTAAGAGTCACCCCATAGGAGGACTTTAATATCGTGCTTAGCTGTGTCGGCCAACTCAAGGGGGTCGGTGACACACTCATCTCCTAAATTATCTGGTGTTTGGCTCCCTTTAAGCAGGCATGAACGCAGTCGCCATTCAGAAGGATACGATTCCTCGATTATCTCGGCATTTTCGACATGTTCTGGAAATCGATTGGGAAAACCTTTCGCTCCTACAATAAGTGAAGCTGCGAGAGCTACGATCACCGCGCCAGCTAGAAGTAGTGCCGTAGCAAAGCCTTGCCGCGCTGTTTTTCTAAACGGGGCCTCTACCCAACGGTAGCAGGCATAAGCGATGAGACCGGACATCAGCAAGGTAAGGCAGCGACTCAAGAATGATGGTTCAAGCCCTAATTCGAGCAATAAAAACGATCGTAGCACCCAGTGCCAAAGGTAGAGGGGGTAACTGATAAGACCAATAAGAATGATAGGTCTATTGGTGAGAACGCCTTTTATAAGCCTAGACCTTGATCCAAGGTGAATTGTTATAAGGGCGCCAATGACGGGTAATGTTGCCGGCCAGCCTGGAAAAATGGTTGTTTCGCTTATCCAAAATGCAGGTATGACCATAAGCAAGAGCCCGCATATAGCCAAGAGCTCTACGAGAACTGGGAGGATCCTTGATTGGCGGTTTAGACCGCCTTCTTTTGGGGGGGTCTTCGTCAGGAGTAGAGATAGAACCGCCCCTGACATTAGCTCCCAACATCTCGTTGCAGGGGCAAGATAAATATCAGACGGATGAATATAGGCACGGTAAAGATTCGTGAGGAGTGATCCCAGAAGGATGATGGACATGGTCTTGACACCATGACGTTCCCATCCTTTGGTGAAGAGCACGAGCAGCGGAAACATCAGATAGAACTGCTCTTCGATGCTTAAGGACCAAAGGTGAGCCAAGGGTTTGAATCCTATTGCTTCACCAAAGTAGCCTGATTCACGGCTCAAAGCGAAATTCTCAAAAAAACCTAGACCCGCTTTTGCGTGACGTCCAAGCCCGAGATACTCACTGGGTAGAAGGCTGTACCAACCGATGAAAAGGCTAAAAGCGATGACCAGCAGAAGTGACGGGAAAAGTCGTCTAATCCTTGCGCTGTAAAAGCTAAGTGTGCTCCATGATTCATCGCGATATCGAGACTTAGAAATCCCTGTGATCAGAAAGCCTGATATCACAAAAAATATGTCCACACCGATGAAGCCACCGGTAAGCGCTTTTGGAAAAAAGTGGTAAATGACTACCAGCAGTATAGATACGCCCCTCAGACCATCAATTTCAGGCCTATATTCGAGACATTGTTTCATCGAACTTTGTCCGTCTTGAATCGTTCAGATAAAGGCTTAGCGAGAAGGAGCATAAATTTTGCCTTTACCGGCGTAGTCTTTATCCATTTTAGTCTGACACATGAGGCGACCTTTACATTTTGACCACGCTAAGGCTGTGCGCATCGAGATATTGTTATCCACGACGCTCGTCGCTGCCACTCTTGCGCCGAGTTTAGTCGGAGCTTAAACGATCCCAGATCTCAACAACGAGCCCCCGGGCCGCGCGTCTTGGGTCCCTGGGTTGCTAGACATCGAAGCGCGAATTGTCGCGCAAAACATACCTGGCGCTTCTGCTTTGGCGGAGGTCAGGCCGTTTTTGAACGATCCGAAGGCTTGCGCCAATCCTATCCCCAGCAAGTTTCCGTCCTCTCTCTTGCCTGGCGTCATTCTCGATCCGGCACGGATCTTGGCGAGCGGTCGATCCAACTACGGCGCGTCACGTGTCGCCGGCGACGCGCGGGAGGGATCTGTCATTTCGATCGATGCAACCGGGGCCGACGTCCTTAAGATTCCCCCTTATTTCGCACTGAGCGATCGGGGACGGATGTTCAGCGCCAACCGTCCAAAATTTCTAAATGGCCTCAACAATCCCGGCGCGCTGACGGATAATTTCACTGGCGTGTGCAATCCACTCGGTCTTTCGAACAACAATGCGTTGGGCCCACCTGGCCCGCAAACGCTCCTTCGCGGGCACAGTGTGCCCACTCCTAAAACAACACGCCTTCGGCCGGTAAGGAGAGGCGCGCCTCGGCGTGCTTCTGAATCCTTAAGTGAAGGCTTCACCGTCCAACGTCTTGCTTCAGCTCTTCGTCAGCGAGCCCTTTGAAAATACGATCGCGGTGATCAATGTGATCGTCTAGGGTACTTCAGGCAATCAGGTTTTCGCTACGAGCACCATTCACCGCATCCAGTCGCGCGTGCTTAATCGTCCGGTCGATCTCACGCGGGTCAGGGTCGACACAGACGACTAACCCCGGAACGTCTTATTTTCGTCGTTTGTGCCGTAGATGGTAGACTTAGTCCTGTAGGTTAGTCATATTCTAAGAGGGAATATTATGGTACTCATGATTAATGTTCACGAAGCGAAAACCAACTTTTCGCGATTGCTGGAACAAGCGCACGCGGGTCAGGAAATTATATTGGCCAAGGCAGGCAAGCCCTATGCACGTCTGATGCCGCTTGAATCGAGTGCTGGACGGCGCCAGCCAGGACGCTTGCAGGGAAAAGTTACGGAAGTTTTTTTTACACCGCTCCCGGATGAAGAGCTGTTGGCATGGGAACTGCGATGAGGTTTCTGCTGGACACGCACGCCTTACTCTGGTGGTGGACCAATGCCCCGGAATTGTCACCGCGAGTTCGAGAGCTGATTCAGGACGAAAAGAATGAGGTTCTGGTCAGTGCCGCCAGTGCTTGGGAGATTGCAACCAAGCACCGACTTCAAAAATTAGACATAGGACGTGAAGCGGTGGCCCGATTTAATGATTTGGTCAATCTGGATGGCTTCATCCATTTGCCCGTGAGTTATCTCCACGCCCTTCACGCTGGATCGATGGACGGTGAACACCGCGATCCATTCGATCGCATGCTGGCGGCGCAGAGTCTTCTGGAAAGGGTTCCATTGGTGACGAAGGACCGCGTTTTCGAAAGCATGAAGGTCGCGATGATCTGGTGAACTGATATCGCTCTTGGGATCCGGCTTTGTCAAGACACCCTTGGATCGCCTCGATCCCAGGCGACATGACCTTCCCGTAAAGAGGGGACCTCTGGTTTCGGTTCTCGCTTCACAGAAGTCTTTCGGCGAAGGCTCTAAAGCGCCTTAACTTAGGGGGTCTCACTCTTCGCGAGCCTTGGGAGACGCTCTCTCACCCCGCCCCTTAAGTTAAAGAGAAGGTCAGGACATGCCTGGCCGCATGGATGTCTCGGTCATGGTGCGACCCTCAGGGGGGGCACGTCCATTTCTTGACGGAGAGCGGCATCTCCCAAACCCGATGGCCGCAATGGCTTTTTGGCCTTGCGGTTTGGCGCAAAGGGGTCGTCATCACACACCGTCCGTTAGGGACTAGCCTCCCTGATAGTCCAGAAAAGTTCTTAACCAGAAGAGCCCAAACTTCCTCAAAAGGTCAAGAATCTGACTATGACTCCAACGAGATGGCGCTCGTCAGAAAAGAAGATGCGTACCAATCATCCATGGCACTACGACGCGGCAAAGCAAGGCACAACGCATCAACAAGGACATCGGAAAGAAGGACTTCGAAAGAGCCATAATCGCATAAAAGATGGTCTTAAAAACAAGGTCTATCATTATCCTTCCCCTAAACCATAAAGGGCCAAAAGCCTTTCTCCTCAGGGGGCGGCCGCATGCGTACACACCACCCCGACAGAAACTTTATTGACTTTCAGTCACTTAGGTCCATAGTGGTTTTTTAAAGAGGGTACAGATCCGACGATAAGGATCTCACTCACCACATGTCGCACGTGGTTCTTCAAAGCGCCCATCCAACCATAACTTCCATGCCCAAAAAATACACAATAAAAGCTTTATCTTCGATCATGTTCTTGGTTTTTTGCGGAGTAGTGCTGTCTGATAATCTCATCACAAGCAGCACAGGCATCCAATCCTATTGGGCAGACGTCACCCACCTTCTTGATGTGGCTCAGACGCCTTCGACTGCACCACCGAATGATTGTGGCGTTGGCTGTGGTGGATCACCCATACCGGCCGGTAGTTCGCTGATTGATACCAGTGATAACGGCAATTACCTGATTTTTTCAAGCAGGGATCCAAATGTGATCGCGGGAGAACAAAGCATTCCCAGCGTGAACAACCTCTATTGGATGGATATTTCAAAGGGCCCTGAACAAGCCGTCACGAGGCTTGTTACGCACTTTGCCGGAAGCACCACCGCGTCTGCGGGATATTTTGGTATCAGCAACGGCCTCCTTCCTCCCACCTTCGAGCCAGCAACAGCAGATCTGAGTGGTGATGGGATGACCGTGGTGTTCGATTCAAGAATCAATGCGAATGCCTATGATGCCAGCGTCCCCATTAAGAATGACATGCCCTCAGTAGAGAGAGACCTCGGGGGACATCCCACTATAGACAATGCCACGTCAGACGTCTTCGTCTGGCATGCCAGGGCAATTGATCCGGGTAATAACATCGCCGTTGTCGACCTCCTCAATACGGCAGGGAAGTCGGTCGCAACCAGTCTCAAGGCGACACTCAACGCGCTCTATTCAAGCGATCCAGTCCCAGCACCAGACCCCTCACAACCGATGCCAATTGGGGTCTTTGTTACCACGCCAAGACTCCTGAGCATCAGGGATCTTATTGCGAGTGAGTTTGCCAGTCCATTGACTAATTTCCTTCAAATTGTGACAGAGGCAGCATCAAACCATGGCCTGTCGGGCGATGGGGCAACGGTCCTTTACCAGTCGGATTTGCCCGCGCAATGGATCGATCGAAAGAACCCAGGGATTCTGGATGACGTACTGCCCGTGACTTTGAATGCCACGACATACTTCTTGTTAGAAATGAGCCTTGATGGCTTTGTGGTAAAGGGGGCGTCCAATCCGTCGGCAAAGCTGGTTGAACAGTCGGGCCTTACACAAACCGTCACGGTCGATGTCAACGGAAATGCGCAAGGATACTTCAACTATTCAGCGTGGTTAGCAGCACTGATAAAGAGCTTTCCCATCATTCCGCCCGCGTTTTTCGAGGCGGAGTTTCTTCAGCTCAGTAGCGACGGCAACCGAGTCGCCTTCAGCACTATCCAAACAGGATCTGGGCTTGTACAGGGGGTTCAGGATGCCGACTTTTCTCAGGATGTCTTCGTATTCGATATCAAGCAGAACAAAAATATCTTAGTTAGCCGAAACCTTGATAATCACTTGATAGCTGCCGGAAATACCCAGCAACCCATCAATAGCTTCATCCAGGCATGGATTCTGGGTCAGCCCTATGCCTATGAGCTGATGGACTCGGCCAATCTGTCCATGAATCAGGATGGCTCAGTAATCGCCATACAATCGTCCGCCGCGAATCTTATCACTGGATTTACCAATAATAATGTCGTCGAATTGCCGGCGGCGTTGACCTGGAATACCAGCACGGATGCGTTCTTCAAGTTTTTCGGCCCGCTAGATCTCTATACGGTCTCTTTGACCAGCCCAGATTCGAGCACCACGACCTTGATCAACACGCCAGATGGAAAAACCAATACGAACCTCACCGCCACACTGTATGGATTGTCCTCCGACGGATCCACCGCCTACTTTGAGACGGCAGCAAACAATTTCTATGTGCCGGCATTCAACGACCCCCACTACAACCCAACCTTTGCAACCGGTCTTTTGCCTCCCAATTTTCTTTTGGGTGGATTCAATAACCTCTGGCAACGCGGGATTAAGCCTGGGACCATCAACCTTGTAACGACCAGCTACAACAACATCAACCTTGGGGCCAATAAAGGGTCGGTCGCTTCCCCGACCTTACCAGGATCACGAGACCTTCTATCAACGGTGAGTGAAACAGGTCGTTTCGTTCTTTTCGATAACCCATCAAACAACCTTGCAGATGGCATCAATGACCCCAGCTTTAAGGGAGGGACTTACCTTAGGGACACGCAGACCAAGCTTAGTACCTTAATGTCGACAAAAGCCACCGGAAATGTGCCTTCCTTAGGACTCTTTTTACAAACGTCCTTGGCCTCGATCAATGATGCTTCCGGGATCCTGAGAGTCTTCATGGGCGGGTCCAATGGAGAAGACATGCAGACCCAGTATGCGAGCGATCAAATCGATAATGGCCTGACCCCACATTTTTATTCGGAAGACTACCCCAAACTGGTCGTCGCAAGTTCCGGAGAAAATCCGGCTCTCATCAGTGTCGCGGGTGAAAATTTCAACAACTCAATCATTGATTTCAAGAGGGGGGCGCTCACCATCAAGGCGTCACCCACCCCAAGCTTTCCGACCAATAAAGGGGGCGCTCATGTGGCCATGGGGGATATCAACGGAGATGGCGTTGTCGATTACGTGTATGGATCCCCCACACTGCTTGAGCCACAGGTTATCGTCATCGATGGTCAAACGGGTGCAGAGCTCATTAATCTCAAACTCGCCGAAACCACTCACAAGGACGGCGTATTCGTAGCGGCGGGTGATGTCGACCAAGATGGCTATGCAGATATAGCCATGAGTTATGGGAATGGAACCAATGCTGATGCGATTGAAGTCTATAGCGGTCGTCGTGGATTCAACCTATTGGCTTTCAAACTGTCAGAAGCTGGGGCCGGAAAAAGCCCGATTGCAATAGGTAATGTGCAAGGCAATGCGGTACCCGAATTGATCGTGTCAAATGGAGGCGCAGGGGTTAATCATATTCGTGTTTACAGCGTAATAAAAAACCCTCAATGGGTGCAGAACGATAATGATTACTCCATATCCCCCCTTATCGAAAAACTAGCCTCATCGATCACACCCACTGAGGCCGGCATGACCCACGGCGGACTTTACGTTGCTACAGGCGAAATGAATGCTAATGGTTACGATGAGATTGTGGCCGGTTCAGCGATTGCACCGACGGTCGCGATTTACACGGGTGGTGGACACGGCAGTGAAGGTCAAAACTATGTGCTCTGGACCACTTATTCTCTCAAAGACATTCCGGGGAATTCAGCCTATGCCCACGGCACGCATGTGGCCGCACGACCTGGTCAGGTCATCGTTGGTGCAGGCAAAGGCGGCAGTGAAGTGCGGATCTACTCTTCAAGCTTGATGAAAACCCCCGTACCAGGCGTTTCACCCATCCTACAAAAATTCACCCCCAGCAATATCAACCGATTTGGGAAGCCTAATCCTGTACGGGGAATCCAAGTTGGATAAAGCGCCCACTGCAGCAATAATCAAGAGCCAGAGGGGATCTCACATGTCAATCAGACCCAGAAACTATCGCCCTTATCTTTTGGCTTTATGGGCGTCATGCTGTATTTCTGAGGTTATAAAGGCAGAAACTGTCGTTCTCCATGCGCCGATTGTCCACGATACCGTTTGGAAGGCACAAAATACCTACATTATTTCAGACGACGTTCATATCAAGATGAATGTTGCATTGAGTGTCGAAAACGGGGCGAAGGTTTGCATATTGAATGGGCCGGTACCAAAAACATCACTCATCAACCGGACGGGACGCTCGACCTTGATTTTCGATTCCGGTTCAAAACTTAACGCCGATGTCTTCGAGCTCTCGGCTTGCGACAGTCATGCCAACCCACTCACCTTGGCTGACAATGGTGGCTTAGTATTCCTAGGAACCAGAAAAAGCAGCCAAAAGATCTATAAAGATCATGTGACAAATAATCAAAATTCTCCCTTTCCATCAAAGTTTAAGATCAATACACTCGTAATGAATTATCTGGGCTCAGAGGATTCAAAGCCGATCTGGTCTTCTAGCACCGCGTGGGATAAACCAAGAATTATCGATGACTGGGATTCGCTCACTTTTATCGGGGTAAATACGGGTGAATGGGTTATCACGAACCAAATTATTTCGAATAATTCTGGCCAGAACGGGGTTGATTTTATTAACTCGCGATTGACTATACAGTCGTTGTCGATCCTCACCCCAGTTGAAGACGGGATCAATATGACCTCAAGCTATGTGACCATTACCAGAAACCTATCAAATCTGACTTATGTCAGTAAGATCTTTGACAGAGATCTTTTCGACTTTGAAGTCGATTATGGGGCCGCCTCTCTTGTAGTGAACGCAGGTGCGGCGATTAACCTCGACGGCATTCTTGGTGACCAGGTAAAACTAAGATCCACAGATTGCCCTCCGCAGAATCCTGTAGAAGTACTAACTAATCCATCCTATATATGTCATGTCCCAGCCCTCATGGATAACCTTACGGTTACTAGAATAGGGGCGGTATAGATTTTCATTATTCTTTATGATTACGCTCTAGTGATTCCCTTACTGAATTATGGACTCATAATTCCTTATTCGAATCACGCATTGATAATTATTGCCCGAGAGATCCAATGATATTTTAGCCTACGATTGGAATGGGTCTCCGATCGACTCAAAGCAGTCTCAGGTAAAATATTTCTCGATAAATCTTTGGTTTATCTAATGATGTCCTGCTTCTTTTGACACCGTGGCATCAGTTTCCAAGCGCCTATGAGCCATCTATTCCTAATCAGAATCTATCTTGGTTTTTCAAACATAAATGGGCGCGCAACGTTTTTTTGATTGCACTACACCATAGTCATAATGCTAATAAAAAAGGTCATTAATTTGACTTACCTGAGATTACGCGAAGAATGTCTTTTACGAATTCGTTCATTGCAGTAAATCCTCAGCTGCATCTCACTCAAATAAAAATCCTTACAAAAAAACATGCCTACTTCCTTATTCGCTTTAGCCGCTCTGCTTCTGTTGACTTTAAACCAATCGCGGGTCATGGCTCAATCTGTCGAACCGGTTGACCAAATAACGCTGTGCGTCAATCAGGCGGGTCGCGTTCGTGAAGTCGCTTCAGGTGGCCTGTGTCAAGAGAATAAAGAAGTCAGGCTGCCCATAGAGTCTACCGGGAACACCAAGGGAGTGACCCTCTGTGCGAGCGGAAACGAGGTGCGTCTCCTAGTGTTACCCGCAACCCACTGCGATTCCCACGAACAGACGATCCCACTGGCCATAGCGTCGAGCCCCACGCTTGGAAGCGCATCCCTCTGCGCGTCATCGCAGGGCAAAATTCGTAGCTTCGTTGCTCCCGACACCCACTGCCAGCCCGAAGAGCACACGCTTTACCCTCTCAAAGCAGCAGCTATTGCGCCTAAAACAGCCAGTCTCTGCGCCGTTGGGGGCTTTTGCCAACTGGGTGATACGGGTCCAGGTGGTGGCAAGATGATCTACTTAGATGGCACCGGCTTGCGAGGCTGGGAAGCTGCCCCGGGCGGTTGGTCCCATGAGAGCGCTGACCCGATTCACAGTCTGACCGCGGCGCTAAGCCATGCAAAGGCATACCGCGGCGGGAAACGTCATGACTGGACGCTCCCTCCGATCGAGATTCTCCAAGCCCTTTATCAGCAAAAAGATTCCGTAGGCGGCATTTCCTTTCCCCCAAGGACACCTCCTGTCACTAGTTATTGGAGTCAATCGGATGCGCCAAACAAGCCTCAAGATACCCAGACGGTCGACTTCAACAATGGCGCCATTGGTTTTGAGGACAAAAACAACAAACATGCGCTCGCCAGGGTCAGGCCGGTAAGAAAATGGAGCCATACCTACACCAGAGTGTGCTACTACGGCACTTTCGAAGGCAATGAACATTGCACGGGTACCGTGGTAGCTAACAATTTTAGTTATCCCGTGGGGCAAAACACTGACTGGGCCTGCACCAAAGATGACACGACCGGTCTCATCTGGTCATTGGCTGAAAACAGTGAAACATGGAATTATATTTATATACCCAACAATACATCCTCCGCAGTTCCAATCAATCAAGCAGAAAAATCTGGTCGCTGTGGCTATCATCATGGTTGGCGGCTACCGACCTGCACGGAACTGAAGGCGCTGGTCAAGCCTTCCGTTCAACCCACTATCGATAGCACTTATTTTCCGGGTACGAATGATGGGGTCTACTGGTGTAGTAATGATCCGCACAAGGCGACCTCTAGAACCGTTGTCGACTTCGAAACTGGCGATACCGGAATATTGAGCGAGACGGGTTACGCCGGGGCGCGGCTCGTTCATCCCTGATCCCCCTAGCCAAAAGAGTGATGGAGGCTTCTGTCTGTCCGCTGAGATTGGACAGACAGGGCTCACACAACAGCGATTTGAATATACCTGCTAGATGAACTACTTTCTTGACGGTCCAGCAAAACCCGTTGAATGGCTATGAATTTAAGGGGTTAGCCCATTCGAGGCTTCCGTGCCACAAAGGTTAGGTAGCCCATCGCAGTGTTTATGCAGAATACGGCGCACCTCGTCAATCGCGATTGGGTTTCCTTGGGCGCCATGATGCGTTCTCACAACAAACTCAGATTCGACCCCTTCAATATGAGCGCTCTTATATTCAACGACCCCGTCATTGCCTGATTTGATGTCCATACCTGGGAGGACGGGAATAATGGAATGCCCTGTAATACCCGGCGCTAAGGGAAGGCCCGCCACCTTTGACATCACTGGACTCTTGACGCTCATACCATCAACTGCCGTGGGTGCTTCGTCTTTTAAGTCCTCTGGAAGATTCAGTTGAGCTGACACTTCCCGCCACTTGCTGCTCATATTGGTGATGAATTTCATCGGTGATCCGACCACTTGGCGCGTGAGTTTACGCACCCAATCTTCAGTCAGAAAGCTCCCTCGATGCGGCGTGGAGATGAACACGACCCTTTTGACGAAGGGTAGGTGATTAAAGAATAATGCCCTTCGAAAACCCTCCTTGATCATCGGGTCTGCCGTAAATTCCTTGAAAGGCTTGTCACTGATAGCCTTCCAGAGCGCATCCCCAGAGTCGATTGCTGTCATGTGCGTGAGTAGCCCCCCCTGGCTATGACCTATCACGACCATTTGCTGCATCGCAGGATCCTGGTGTTGAGGATCTAACTGATGGACCATATTCGTCAGGGTATCACGAAGGTCTGCAGCTGAAGCTGGAACTGGACGGCTACTGGAGTATTCATAAAACCAGAACTGATATTTCATCCGAATCAGAGGATCCGCACGCAAGGTATTGACCATTTCCGCCCACCACACAGGGCTGCCACCGGTACCATGCACCAGTACAACGGGAATTCGACCCGGTTGATAGGCCTGAATGAAGAGAATATTTTTTTCTATTTCTTCACCGAAGATAAAACGTTTCAGTCCAATATTCCATAACGCCTTGTCATTCAGGCGATACGCAAGGGGCGTTGTTGAGTCTGTCTGAAGAGGGACGGTACGGCCATTAACAACCACATCGACGTCATCATAGCTCGAGATCAAATCCAGCGTTCCTTTTGCTTTGCCTTGCGATACCGCGTTCAGATTGCCATTGATCTGAAGGAAGGCAGTAATCGGAAGCACTCCCCCGTTAGGGGCTTTACTTGATGTTCGTGTGACGCCAAGAATGGGGGTTCCAAGGCCTGCCGTTCGGTTGTGACTGGTAAAGCCAAAGACATCGAAGGCATCAGCGGGTACAAGATGCTCAAACTCTTCGAATTTCCAGTGCAGGTCGTCGGTCTTAACGTCGATCGCTAGACGGAACTCCGGCAGCACCCGCGTCTGGTCAGAGAACACAAGGGAGTCATCAACCGTTGATCTAAACGCTTGATCCAAGCTTCGGTTATAAAGCTCACAGGCCTCTCGGAAGCGATTATCGTAAGCGCTTGGGAGGGACTCTTTTCCTTCGCCTAAAAGATATAAATAGGCATAGACGGCAGACTGTAAATAGACATCGCCAGCCGCTGGTAATCCACTATTCCGCTCAGCGGTCAAAGGGAGCGTCTTTGCCCAGCTGAAGTTCAATTCAGCGAGGGCAAAAAGGATGTCGCGTCGATCATCTTTGAGGGCATTGAGATGTAATTGATGTAACGCTGCCCTGGGGTCTTTTTTGTAAAGATCGGTCAAGTCAAAACGCTGAAGTACCGTCAATGCACCATCACTATTGTCGTCCCCCGACAGGGGGCTGCGGGTTGCAAGTTCGTAGGCCTTATCCGGACTGACCTTGGTCACCCCAATGGGCGGCGCGCAACCGGTCAACCCAAAAGTAGCCACGATGAGAGCTACATGTAGGCCGTTTTTTTGAAGAAGGGCAGCGCATAATGTCCTAAGGCCCGGGAGATGCTTCGGTGTGCGGTGTATCATCGGTTGTGTCTTTTAGATTTTTTAAAGCTGACGCATTTTTGCAGGTCCCGCGGCTCTTAAGTCAGATACCGTGCACTCAAATGATGGCTATGATAAGAGAACAGGCGAGGCGGTTTCAACCGTCAAGATATTTCTTGTAGCAAAGAAGATCGCCATAGCGAACAGATTGGAGTACTGTCGAGAGTCCGTAGAGATTTTCAGCGGCACCCAGGACGAGATAGCCTTGGCTAGAAATATGCTGACATAGTCTATCAATAATCTTCTGCCGCTGCTCTTGATCAAAATAGATCAGCACATTCCGGCAAAGGATCAGATCAAAGGATCGGTCGTGGCTGAAATGATTCACCATATTAAGATGTTCAAACGAAACCATCTTTCTTAGATCATCTGAGATTCTTAAATGATCACCTTCTTGACTGAAGAAACGCTGCCTCAGGTCACGGGTTATACCCCGATCAACCTCGCTCGAACGATATAGCCCTTCTCTTGCGATCGCCAAAGAGTTCTGTGAGATATCCGTTCCCAAAACGGAGACGTTAGATCGATATCTTCCAAATGGCGGCTCTAAAAAAGAGGTCGCCAACATGCCAATGGAATAAGCCTCCTGCCCTGTAGAGACGCCTGCACACCAGATATTGATCGGTGAATGATGAACTTCTTTAGTTTTAAATAGATGAGGAAACAGATGAGATCTCATCGCTTCAAAGATATGTGGGTCTCGAAAAAAAGACGTTTCACATGTCAGAATAGACTCGATGACATCGTTCGTTAGCCGTTGATTCAGCCCTTTATCAATTTCGTCCGCAAGCTGCACAAAGTCATCCAGTTGATATTTATCTATAACCCACAACAATCGATCACGAATGAGGTAGTCACGACTTTCATCAAGAACCAAGCCACAGAGATGACGAATACAACGCCGCAATGTATGGGCTGCAGGCGCGGGCAGAATACCCTTAGGTTGATCTTCGATCACGGCCATTGATCACGCTAAAAACCATCGAAGGAATGTCACTCAGGGGACAAATTTTGTCTGCAGCGCCTGCATTGACTGCAGCGCCAGGCATCCCCCAAACCACACTGGTTGCCTCATCCTGAGCGATCACGTACCCGCCCTTAGCGCGAATGGCCATGAGACCTTGGACCCCATCATCACCCATCCCAGTTAGGATGATGGCTAAGACTCCAGACCCAATGTGATGAGCCGCTGATCGATAAAGAACGTTAGCAGAAGGCTTACAACCGCTTTCAGGCGCTCCATCTGACAAGCCCATCATAAGGTGTTCACCTTGTTGGCTGATCTGGAGGTGACGGCCACTTGGGGCGATATAAACCGTCTTTCGACACGCTTGCTCTGAATCTCGAGCCTCATAGACCGGCCACGGTAGGACCCCTGATAATGATTCAGCCAGCGATGTGGTAAACCCCAAGGGCATATGCTGCACCACGAAAATCGGGAGATTCACTAACTTGACCATTTCAGGTAACAGGATGGATAGAGCCTTCGGCCCTCCCGTAGAGGCCGCAATCATAATGCCACGGATGGGGCCTCGCTCCTTTGATACGGGAGTTCCCTTGAGAGGGGCGCAAATACCAGGCTCTGCATCGGTCGGGGATAGACGCTTATAGTGGCCTTCACGTCGCTGAGAGTAGGTTCGAATTTTATCAATCAGGGCATTAGAAAATTCCAGGGGTATCGGTTCATCCAGAGCAATTTTAGGCTTCTCAAGCACATCAAAGGCACCGTGCTGAAGGGCCTTGAGAGCCCCTTCACTGCCGACTGTCAGTTGATCACTGATCACCAGCACGCCAATACTCCGCCCCCGTGGCTGATTTTCATTAATCCTGAGGATTTCTTTGAGCATGATCGTGCCGTCCAAACTCGGCATATCAAGATCAATCGTAACGATATCAGGGGGGGAGCGCTGCAAAATCTCATAGGCCTTCGCCGCACTAAAAACAGACCCTGCAATGGTGAAATCTGATTGAGATCGCAACACGTCTTCAATCACAGCCCTCATCGCTCGTGAATCATCGATAATTAAAACGCTGAGCGAATCTTTCACTTTGCTCTAAATCCTCACATCGGAGTCTTGATTCACACGTCGATTCAAATCGGCGAAGGCCCATAGGGACAGTCAAAAAAAACCAGAGATACGCGACGAAATGTATGCTGCGGGTGCAAAGTCTTACGCAAGCTCCGATAAGCTTTCATTGAGCTCAATGGAAATCTGTTGCAAGGTAGCGGAGGCCTGGGTCAATTCATCTGCGCTTTGGTTCGTTAATTGGGCCGCATCCGTAACGACACGGATATTGGAAGAGATACCCTGCGTTGCCACTGCGGTGCCACTTGAGCTTTTAGAAACATCCGTGGCAGCCTTCGCAACCTCACTGGAATTTCGTGCCATATCCGTCGTTCCGATAGCAATTTCGTGGATGGCTCGCGCAATTTCAGAAACGCTGCTACTGGCACTTCGGAGACTCTCGGTACTGGTCGCCGCGTTAGTCACTTCAAGACCAACAGCCTCAAAGATTCGCGTTGATGACGCGTTGATCCTCGATATCGTCTCATTCACGGTACCAATAACATCAACCGCAACGCGCGTGTCATTTTGTATCCCCTCGATCATTTTGGCGATTTCTTCAGCGGCCCTAGCACTTTGGTTCGCTAGCTGTTTGATCTCATTAGCAACCACCGCAAATCCTTTACCCGCCTCCCCTGCGGAGGTAGATTCAATCATGGCATTAAGGGCCAAGAGATTGGTTTGCATGGCGATCATTTTGATGATCTCTGTCACCTTGTTGACCTCCTTCGCTGAGAGATCTAATGCCGACATGCTGGTCGTCGCAGATTGGGCCAGATCAGCCGCATCCCGGCTGATTTTCGCTCCATCCCGTGCATCATCGGCGACAGATTCAAGGGCCTTAACCGTGGTGGCAATATTTTGAACGACCAATTCAACATTCTTGGAAGTCTGCCCTGCTGCCGTTGAGATCTGACCTACATTAACACTGATTTCCTCGCTCGCCGATGATATGGATGCGACATTCATGCTCATTTGCTCAGCGGCTGCGGCCATCGTATTGACATTAGATGAGATATGGTCAGTCATTGAAGAAACCTCTGCAGATTTAATTGATGTCTTTTCTGATTGATCAGAGAGCTCAATGGATATCTTATTCACTGCTATAGCTGAGTGAGCGAGGTTGGACGAAAGATTTAATACGTCAGTAACTCCTTTATTAACAGAGGATGATATCCTCTGGGCAACGAAGACACCGACAATGAAGGCAACAATCGCTGAGATCACTATTGAAGTCATCGCACTATAATAAACATCTTTGATCGTAGACGAACTAGTTTCGACTTCTTTATTTAAGGTATCGATTATTTTTACAATCCCTTTATCTGCTTTGTTTCCATACTCTGGCGTGATAGTTGTTGTTAGATGAGCCGCCTCAGAGTTACTATTTTTGAACGAGTATGCGATAACTTGATCAACCAGTGCCTTGATGGATTTGATATCTGATTCTAATCTAATGGAGTTGACTTGATCTGGCCTGATAAGGCTCTTTAGCTGTTCCACATTACCATCTAACTCGACCAGATATTCTGCAATCTTCTTCGAATAGTTATTCATAGTACCGACATCATACTCACTGTTATGACGTAATAGTGTAAGAACAGTTCGCTCGAGCAAATAACTGAGTTTTTGCTTCAAGGAGATGACTTGATATTCTTTTGAA
>Ga0209499_1000134_pt1 | contig 54165 bp, 62 predicted proteins | sample C_130208_EF_Meta_FD_187306 | JGI IMG/M metagenome (GOLD analysis project Ga0209499, IMG submission 187306) | Freshwater microbial communities from Lake Croche, Canada to study carbon cycling - C_130208_EF_MetaG (SPAdes) (version 2) | ecosystem: Environmental > Aquatic > Freshwater > Lake...
TTACGACGACCACCTTCGTTGTCGCCACGCAGAGAGCGAATCGCATCGAACTTGCTGCTACGAGCGAACGGCTTGGGTTCGTCGTGCTTCTTCGTCCAAGCCGAGAAGATCGATGCCTTGCGCTCAGGAGACGCGCTCTCAAACTGGCGCTTGGTGGAATCGGAGGCCTGGGACTTGAACTTGTCCATCTTGGAGTCAACCTTCTTCTCCAGAATCTTCTTCACCTCGGGATCAAGCGCAAAGGCATCACCGACATCGATCGTCATAAGCTTCGAGTGAGGAACACCGCGGCGGACGAGAGCCTTGAAGACATCAACTGCCTCCTTTCCGAGCTCGTTCGTCTCGTCATAGTCATACGGGCGCTTAATCTTCTCAATATCAGGCCAGTGGGGCGTATCAAGAACATACCCTGCAATGCTACGGTCATACGCCTCGCTGAAGGGACGCTCCTTACGGTACGCCGCCTCTTCCGCAAGGTACTTCTCAGCGCTCTCAATCGACATTGCCTCAGCGTTCGCCTTGGTAATCTCGTAAAGTTTCATAGTTTATCTATTGTTGTTTATTTTTTTAGAGCTTGATGACTACCGAGTTCTTACCCGTGGATCCCGCATTCTTCTTGGATCCCGATGAACGCAGAGCCGACGCAGGAACCGCAGGAGGAGGACCGTTGCCCGAGGGAACAACCACCGTCTCCTTGATGTTCTTCAGCAGGTCTTCAATGTTGACCGAGGGACCGCGGACTTCCTGAACGGGTGCGGGTGCCGGAGCGGGAGCAGGAGGAGGAGACGCAGAGACCACCTTCGCCCGTCCACCGATCTTCACCTGCTTATCCGCCGCGGGCTGACGAGGAATCGCGCTCGGGGGAGGTGCAGGAGGCATACCCGACTGCATGAAGCTCATCAGACCGGCCAGCGGGTTCTGCGCCTGCGGAGGAGGAGGCACGTTCGCCGTCGTACGAGACTGCGAAGACTGGTTCTGCATCGCAGCCGCAGCCAGAGACCGAGCAATATCCGGGTTCTGACGCATGATCTCATCGATGTTCGGAATCGGGGCCTTGCGAGTCATCTGGTTCGTCAGGTGGACCATGTACACCATCATACAGACACGCATCGGAATCTTGACGAGAGGGTGCATCTTCATATTCTCGCCATACATATCGTACAGCTCCTCAAAATCATCTTCCAGATCCACGACGTTCATCTGGGCCGCCTCCGACAGACCGTCCAGCTGAAGACCAAACGCCTTGAGCAGAGTCACGTGCTTCGAGCCGTACTCCAGACCGCTCATGCCCGTTACGAACCACTCGGAGAACTGCTTGATGGTCGCATCCATGTTCTTCTCACGCTTGATGAACTCCAGCTCCAGCTTCATCTCCTCCAGTGGGGAATCCATCGTGAAGCGCTTACGCATCGGGACACCCATCTTGCTCAGGCGCTCAAACTTACGCAGGATCTCGTACTTCTCCTTCATCAGAGCCTCATCGGACATGTGGCGGATCTGCTTCGGAGCCGGGGCGTACGGCTCAGCGTTCAGGTTATCCATTCCGTTCATCTGAATCGGTCCCGTGTTCTCCAGACTGGGAACCAGCTGAGGTCCCGTAGGTGCCGACGAACCGACGTCATCAAACGAGATGGTGGGCAGGTCGACGGTCTCCAGATTCGCCATGCCACCCATCTTCGGATTAATTAGAAGGTCAATATCCGAGACGCTTCCGCTCATTCTTACTACTTCTCTTGGACGTCCTTCTGAAAGTCTGAACGCGCTTACGAGTACCACGGCGACGAGCTCCCGTGACAGTCTTCAGTTTAGCCTCGGCGTCCTCCAGGTCATTGACCGCCTTGTTATAGGCCTTGAGAGTCACCTCGTCTTCCTCCTTGGCCTTCTTCAGTTCCTCCTCTTCGGCGCTCACATCCTCGTTTCCTGCCGAACGGGCAGACTCCAGCTTCTTCTCGGCTTCCTCGACAGCGTCGTGTGTCTTGCGATTCTCGGCCAGAGAGGTGGTCACTTCCTCAGCAGCAGCTGCTACGGCATGCTTAGCTTCCTTGCGCTTCTCATCCTCAGCGGTTGGGCGCTCCCACTGCGAGTGGTTCTTAGGAGACACATAGTAGGTCTCTCCCGAGGGATCCTTCTCCTCTGTCCATCCAGGAGGCAGGGGTTCCTTGGGCTCCTCAGCCTTGGGCTCCTCAGGCTTCGGTGCTTCCACAGCCTTGGGTTCCTCAGCCTTGGTCGTCGTTGTCGTCGTAGGAGCCTTGTCACTTGGAATTGTGGAGGTGATACCCACACCCAGGAGTGCTGCACCGAGAACGATCGCAGCGACAGCCATTATTTAGTATCTGTATTTACTTCTTCTCATGTTCCAATACCCAAAGACCTTGCAAGAATGAGTCGGCCAAATCGTCCTTCTTGGGATGACGTGCGAAGTGCGCTTGATTCTCTGCTGGAACCAGCAACAGAGCGTGGGCTATGCCAGTCCGTTTGCGACCTTTATACGATGCAGTCGAATCTTCCACGGTCACTATGTTGGACAGCTTGTGGGTCGCCGAAACACCCATACAGCGAAGTCCACGACAGCAAAAGTACATCTGAAGCATTGCCTGTACCCCAAACATCCGCCGATCCATCTGGTTCTCGAGGCAAACCACTCGTGCTCCCGCCCAAGACTCATGGCGAAGATCGAGGCTCCGAATGATCGAGGACGCCAGATCCAGAACTGAGCCACCTGTTGCCGAGGACACACACTTCTTCCACGTATTCTGCTTGCGATGATTGTAGATGAGCTTCACCAGATCCGCCTTCTTCGTACCATCGGTGACTAGACCATCCGAAGCCAACTCTTGCCGAAGCTGATCCGGAGTGAGCTTGTTCAGGGCTACCTTGGTCGGTGTCTTGATCTTCTTGGGAACGTGACGGCGACACGAGAAGGTCCCATTCGAGGCATGCTCGTAGGTCGCCGAGGTCTCGCACTTGTGACACCGCGCTGCACCGACTCCAGCCTGCTCGCCCAGGATATCAATGATATTCCAGTCCACAATCTTCACATCGGACCGACTGGTTCCCTCCAGAACACAGTAGGCTAGATTTCTGAGTCCCACATCGAAGGACACCACTTTCATTGTACTGTATATGCAGCATCAATGAAAGTGTTTACCGATACCGGGAATCGAACCCGGGCCAAGGCTGTGAAAGAGCCCGATCCTAACCACTAGACTATATCGGTGGATACGAGCTGTGGGATTTGAACCCACGAGGCTTTCGCCAGAGGATCTTAAGCCCTCCTCCTTAACCACTCGGACAAACTCGTAAAGTACTGCATGCGGGAGTCGAACCCGCGACTACCGGCTCATAAGACCGGTGCTCTACCAACTGAGCTAAGACAGTATTTTTTGTTGTTTGTTTACTCGGACTCGGCGCGGGGCTCGGCGACGATCTCCAGAAGAGCGAGCGTGTTGATCGTGCTGATGATGGAGCGACGCACCTGGGGCTCCTCAAGCTGGGCCACCTCGTAGAGAATGGCCGGACCGTTCGAGGGGGACAGCTGGAAGTGGTCGAACGGGCAGACATCCTGCGAGAGGCTCTGAAGCAGGTCCTGGACGTAGTGATCCAGCGACTGACGCGTCAGCCAGAAACGATACGTCGTCGGACCCGTGCCGGGCTCGTAGATGACCTCCGTGATGTCGAAGGGGAAGTTCGGGTTGCGGTAGAACGTGATACGCTCGTCCTCCTCAGAATCATTGGAACCGGCAGGCGTGTTGAACAGGTGAATCGTGAACAGCTTCATTTCTTTCTTACCTGTTTCCTCGCTTTAAATCCCACGGTCATCGTCATCGAACATATCCGCATCCACATAGTCCCGTCCCTCCGTGTTCGGGGCATTCGAGTAGTCACCATAGTTTCCACCCTCAACCCGATCCTCACCCACAGGCAGTTCACCCTGCTCCTCGTAATCCACGGGGCGACCCACACCTGTATCGGCATCCTCCGCCTCCTTCTGGGCTGCCTCCTTGGCAAAGTCTGACCGATCCTTGCTCGTGATCAGCATGCCCGCCAGGCCACGATCCAGAAGCTCCTTGGTCACGGCACGCTCGTTATCGTTCATCTCACGAAGAAGGTCGGTCAGCTTCGTACGCTCCTTGGCCCGAAGAGTGTTGCTCACCGCCTTGGCCTCCTTGACATCGGCAAAGAGCAAGACCAGGGTTGCGTCCTTCTTCATAGCTTCCTGAAGTCGTGTCTTTGTCTGGGCATCCTTGCTAATCTCGGCGATGAGGTCGTACACGTATCCCTTCGTAATATCACGCAGGTCATCATTCTTCTGATCGGGATCCAAAGTGCGAGTGGGGTTGGGGATCGCAAAGAGAGTGGACAAGCGATTAGCGATCATCACGTTCGTCCGCCAGTTATCTGTGGCACCCGTCTTCATCAGCTTAAGACGACGCAGGACATCCTTGTCACCCACCTTGACAGGCACCGGCTTCACGCGCTCAGACTCAGAAACAGCGATCAGCTTACGATTACTGTCCGGTCGGGCAAACTGGTTGATATTGGGACGAAGAGGAACCTCATCCTGCCGAATCTGGGGAAGGTGGCTGGTTGTCCAGTAGGCACGGTACGAGGGGCAGGTCGGCGGATGAATGATAGTTCCGAACGCCTCAGGAGGAGGCATGACCAGATCTCCCGGAATCATGGTGATCGGCTTCATGGGCTCGTCAACTGGAATCAGAGACTTGCCGGCATTCAGAGCCTTACGCATCTCCGGAGACTGCTTGAGCAAGGCCGTCAGACTGCGAACCGTGAGTGTCCGGACCTTCTTGGGATCACTCAGGACCAGACGCATGATCGAGGCCGAGGCACCCTTGAACGAGGTCGGGTAGGCATCCAGGGTCTTGGTCAGCACGAGAATCATGCTGTCCACAATCGTGTACCCGTCAGCCTCATCAGAATCACGAGGGAATCCTGAGAGTGTCAGAGACTTGGATCCGAACGACCGGCGGGGAATCAGGGCTGGACGATGGGACTGAAGAAGCAGAACGGCCTGCACGATTCCAGCAATGGCAGCTGCATCCTTCAGAGCCACCGAAAAGCGCCGACCTACATCCAGAATCGGAAGGAGCTGGGTTGTATCTGGAAGAACATGGAGCACACTGATCAGCAGAAAGAAGACCTCATCAGACGCCTTGTTGAAATCAAAGGCATTCTTCAGAGAGGCCAAACTCGTGATCTGATCCGCTATCCCGTGACCATGAAACTCCGTGGTCGGCAGAGCCTCTGCGTGCTTCATGAGACGGCCCGTATCGCTGAACTCCTCCTGATCTTCCAGAACATCCGCATTGATCTGCTCACCACAGGACCGGCATACCCGGAACCCATCAACCTTGGCTGTCCAGGTATCATAGAACAGACGCCGATCCGCTGCCAGCTCTCCACCCAGAATCGCCAGGGTGTGTTGGCAGACCACAAAGGCCCCGTCCTTGTCCGTATACACCTTATTGCTAAAGATGGCTTCCTGAATGATCTGTGTGATGTCCTTGAGCTTATCATCAGCAAACCGCTCCTTATCCTCCAGAATCGTGATCACATCCTTACGTTGCTGAGGAACCTCACGAGCGGGGGTGATCGGAGTCTTGGGTTCCTTCTTTACCACCTCATCCAACACGACGGACTTCTTCAGAGCCCGAAGGTAGGTCTCCAGAATATCGTTCGAGGTTCCCTCCTTCCACTGAAGTCGACCCTTGAACCCATCCTGCTTCCTTTCCTGCCGAAGCAGTTCTAGAGGCACACACTGAAAGGTGATCATGTCCTTCTTACCCACTGTCCAGGTGCGACGCAGAATACCCCGAGTCTGGAAGGCCTGGAAGTCCAGTCCGGTCAGATCACACTCAGCGATGGTCGTCGTTGGGAAGGTATGTTCAGCATCCGCGCTGGGACGAAGCTCTACCGTTCCGTTCTTGCCGGCCTGGGACATAAGCATCTGAACCACCAACTCTCCGCCATCCAGCTGATTCATCAGCCAGTAGCGAGCCGACAGGCCCGGGAAGTACGGACGATAGTACTCGAGGAGCTTCTCCGAGGGCTTATCAGACTCCGACTTCGGAAAGGCCAGCTCCAGGGTTTCCGTTGCAATATCCGACGAGTCGGCGGGAGGAAAGCGAGACTTCCACGAGTTCCAGGGAATATCCGAGAGCTTGATATCATAGACCTTGAGGTACCGCAGACCTTCGACGTAGGGATCCTTGGTGACCGGAACCGCGTGGGTGAGAACAGCATCCAGTGAGGGAACCACTTCATCCAGGGGCGCCGTGGTCTCCACCATCACGGCCTCAGCCGACTTTAAAAAGGGGTGGTCGGGCAGAGGATTCGGGACATCAACCGCACGCTTCTTTGCATAGTATCCCACGAAGTCCACCAGATCGGCCGTGTTCGCCATGGTCACTGGCAGAACATCAAAGCGCCCATCCTCGTGCCTCTGTGTCCGCGTGAACTTGAACAGAGGAAGCGCACGTTCGGGTTCCTCACCATTGGTATTCACGAACTCCGTCGGCTTCGTGATGGGAAAGGGCGTTCCCTCTGCCTCCGACTGGTAGGGCTTCGGGAGACCTAAGAGCAGAGATCGGTAGAAGTTGGGGAGCTTGATGTGTGCCTCGTCAAATAGGGGATTGTAGGAAGCCTCGTACGAGTAGGGCCTGCGCGTGTTCGTCGCATACACAGGAAAAATCCAGTCGAAGTTCTTTCCATAGACTGGCTCCCGCAGACGATAGTCGTCCGCTGTGACGATGATGTGGCTTGTATATAGATCACGCAGTCGGTCCACCTCGTTCTTCAGGACCTCCAGTTGAAACTTTGTGATACGTCCCTTCGGGACCAGCTTTTCGTAGGCATCCGTCACCTGCTCGTTCAGTGTATAGAACCGAATGGATTCAGGTCGTTGGATGGTCTCATCGTATTCGATGTCCTCCACAACTTGAAAGTCTTTCGTCTCGAACTCGAAGACCTCCGACATTATACAGACTTGAGAATGCTTTCACAGAGTGCCACCGCCTCCACGCGGAAGCGCTCAATCACCTTCTCGGGCTCGATCTTAGTGCTGAACCGAACAATCATCTTCGGAAGCAGAGGATGGACAATGCGGTAGGACACATACTCAACCAGGGCTGCCTCGTAGATCAGAGCCTGAGCCAGCGCTCCGATTGTGTGTCCCTCCTCCTCCGTCTCCACCGAGTAGTATCCATCCTCCTCACGAAGAATCGGGTTCTTGCACCAGGTCTCAATCTTGGTCTTGTAAATCGTGGCTGCCTGCTTGACCAGCTCCTTCGCGGGAATTACGCCAATGCTCTCCACCGCCAGATCGAACCAGACGGGACGCCCGTTCTTGTCCCGCACAAACGAACGCTGGATCTCGTAGTTGTCAAAGATCTTTGCCCGCTCAGCACGGAGTACCTCGTCATCTCCGGCGATAGCCACATAGCTGTCCTTGTCCAGCTTGGCCAGATCGGGATCGATGTGGTTCTTGTAGGTCGCCACACAGACCTGAGAGGCACCCTTGGTCTCAATACGCAGAGACGCCTTGACGTGGATAGACTCATTCGGCTGGAGGGTCATGAAGTAGATCGGCGTCTCCAGATCGCGATCGTACAGCAGGACATTCTTGCGAGGGCCTGCCACATTGAAGTCATCCGTCGTGACCTCCACGGGCTCCTTACGACGCAGGTCTGCCGTGGGAGGCAGAAACCGCATCTCAATCTTGGTGTCCCGAACCACCGCCGTCTCTTCCGGACGAGCGTTGACCGGGAGCATCTCCACACGATGACGCAGCATCTCATGAATCATCTTGGTCGAGTTGTCCAGGATCTGCACATCATGGATCACGACCGTCGGGATCTCAGCCAGTAGGATCCGACGAAGCCCATTCACAAAGGACACGGGCACATCCTTCAGTGTTGCATCGAGGCGAAAGCCATTGAGAGAAATCTTGATAGAATCCATAGTTACGTTGCTTATATCTTGCTTCGTTGATATCTATCCGTTTTTTTCAGCGGGGAGGGCAATAGCGCGATGAGCAATAACCAGCCGGTTCTCTTTTACAGCACCCGTTGTTCTCACTCGAAGCAGATCATCGATACCCTCAAGATGCTCAAGAAGGAGTCTCTCTGCAAGATGTTCGCCATCGATGGTCTGACTCGCGACAAGCTCCCTCCCTTTCTCAAGAGTGTGCCCACGCTCTTCAATCCCGAGACCAAGGATATCTTTGTCGGCAAGGACATCTACGCCTACATTGCCAAGCCCGTCTCGCCTCGTCGTGAGGTTCCCACCCAGCAGACCGCTCAGGCCCCGTCCGCCCAGGCTGCCGCTGTCAAGCCCAATCCCAACGGAGGTCCTCCGCCTGCCTCGGGTGGAGGTGGTGAGTACGAGGCCTGGTCTTTTGGAACATCCTCGGGCTTCTCGGACTCGTATTCGAGCTGGGATGCCCCGGGTAACTTCTCCGTCCAGGACCAGCTTCACTACACCTTCATCGGTGACACGAAGGCCTCGCCCGTCGCTCCGGAGCCTCAGACCAAGCAGAGCTATGATGGAAATAAGGAGGGTCGCAACGGCGATCTCGCATCTCGTATGGAGGCCATGCAGAAGCAACGTGATTCTGAGTTTGCCGGCGTTGAGCGTAAGTAGTCTTCATAGAACCGCAGAAGTCATGCTAAATGAGCTCTGATTGGATTGAGACGATTACGTCGGCCTGGACTGGACACCGAGACTTTGCTCGGTGGCTCACGCGGAATACAAAGAGCGATGTGATTGTCGAGCTCGGTGTTGACTATGGCTACAGCACCTTCACCTTCGCAGATTCTCTCAAGGGTACCACGGGTATGATCTACGGAGTTGATCTCTTCATGGGCGACATTCATACTGGACATCGGAATACTCTGGACTTCGTGAAGAAGGCCATCGCAGATCACTCAGTGACGAATCTTGAGCTTGTGATTGGGGAGTTTGATACGATCTCGAAGCTCTGGAATAAGCCGATCGATATCCTGCATATCGATGGCCTTCATACCTACGATGCTGTTAAGAACGACTTTGCTCGCTGGTCTCCCCACGTAACCGAGAACGGTATCGTCCTGTTCCATGATATTGCGGTTCATCACTTCGGAGTCAAGGAGTTCTTCCGTGAGCTGAGTGGTGGTTACAAGTTGTTCTTCCTGCACTCCGCCGGTCTGGGGATCTTTACAAAGAACAAGCAACTGCGCGATGCGATCATGGCCAAGTTCTCTACCTCGGTCTATGACTTCGCCGATCACGGTCGTTTGATCTAAACTTACACATTCTACTGAAATATATAGTAGGATGTCTAAGAAGGTGTTTACCGATGCCTTCTTTACACAATTCCATGAGTTCTTGAAGCAGTTGATCCAGGTGTTTCCTGGGGATTCAGACTTCCCTGCCTACGATTCCGCGCTGACGTTTATGCAGCGACTAAATCCGGCCATGGTCGTCTCAGAGTTTAAGACGAACGTGTTTCCGTACGAGGAGATCCTTCGGGCCAGGAACAGTGACTTCTTTTTGAATCACAAGTTCGATGATGTAGTCTCTGCCGATATGTCGATGGAAGCAATTATTCTGAAGCTCAAGGGTCTATGGAGCACTCTCTCCGACAAGAGTCGCGACTCCATCTGGACCTACATCATTCTCCTTCTCGACATTGTCAAGCGTTGTTGACGCTGACCGAATCAGATCATCAATAGCCGACGCCGACGAATCAAAATTACGAAAAAAGATCTGATTGACCTCAGCCGGTGTCCAGCGATTCTCCAGCTGAGGATAGGCATGCAGGTCCTCAATCGTGGTCTCGTAAAACGCCTCGATCATCTCCTGGAGAACAGGGATCGAGCACTTCTTGAAATGAATAATCATATCGACCCGGCCCGGACGAACCAGGGCCCTGTCGATACGCTCGGGGAAGTTAGTCGTGATAATGAGAATCCGACCATTCGCCTCCAGAGTTCCATCCAACAGATTCAGCAAGAACGAGAGATCGATAGTCTCACGGTCCTCCTCCTTGCGATCCAGAAAGGGATCCGTCTCCTTCGGCTTGGGAGCCTCCATCACAGGCTTCTTCCACTCCCGACGCAGAACCATATCACCCATGGCATCAATATCCTCAATCACGTACAGACGCTCGGAGACTGGGATCGTGTACTTCTCGGTATTGACGCCGTTGTAGACGTGAATGTCATCGTTGAAGAAGAGGTGCTGAAGCTGTTGCTTGGTCTTGATCTCTGAGAGCTGGACATTGATGATGTGACGCCGACCCACGGAGGCAATCGCCTTGATCGTGGAGGTCTTGCCCGTGCCCGGAGGACCGTGAAACATGAAGCCGAGAGTGTACGGAATGCCTTTCTTATCGTACCACGAGCGGTTGTCCAGAAAGAAGTTCGTGCGATGCTCGACCTGCTTCTTCTCCTCAAAGAAGACGTTGTCAAAGTTGCGGTTGGTCGTGAACTTCGACTTCGTGTAGACCAGGTGAGACGTAGGCAGAGGATTCTGGACTGAACCCTTGACCCGGGTCTGAACCATCTGATCGAAGAAGTAGCGATGGGCACCGAGCTTGTTCGCCATGCGACGCTCGTAGTCCGTATTACAGTTGTCCACGAAGGTCTGAAGGTGCTGGACATCGTGGTCGTAGCAATAGAGCTTGAACTTGACAATCTCCAGCTGACCATCCGTGATCTTCATATCCTGAAGCTCAAAGTAGACGTCGGACTCCAGGCAGACCGCCTCGTACTCATGGGGTAGGTAGTCGTGGTGTGTGACCGACAGAAGCGTCTTCATGGCCGGGAGAGTGGTGACGTAGTGAATCACCGCATCCATTCGATTGGCGTACAGACTCTGAACCGGAGCCTTGTTGTTTCCCTGGTTCACAGGAGAACCACGCTCGCAGGTAATCGAGGCTCGGGGTGTCTTCAACACCGAGGACACCGCCGTCGGACCTGGCCGAGACCGACGACAGCACTGTGCGGAAAACCAGGCTGACCAGGTGGGAAAGGTCTTCACAGCAATATCGAAGGTATTGACCGCCATCAGATTCAGCAGAGGATTCTTCGTCTGAGGCATCTGGAGCATCATTTGCGTTCGCAGAATATCGTTGAACTGCATGATTTATACAGCCCCATACGATGTAATACACTTATCCAGCGTGGCTCCCGTCTGGTGAACGGGCTTGGACCGACGCAGACGCAGTTCCTTCGAGGCCTTCTCCACCGTATCATTCGAGAGACTGACGAACTTCTTGACATCCCGAACAGGTCCCTGGACGTTCATGGACGGCACATGAAGACGAAGAGGAGGCAGATGAACAGCGACCATATCCTCCGACGTTGAAATATACTCGCGGAACTGCTCGATGTCCAGCGGACCTCCAAACATACGGAGCATATGACGATGAGGCGAGGGAGTCAGAGTCCGTCCACTTGCAAAGAGAGATCGGTAGAGATCAGACAGGAGGGCATGGCGAGTCCAACGAACGACATCAGACAGCGAGACGTCGTTGTACAGGTAGGCCAGGGCGCACTCGGGAGCACAGAAGTGACCCTCGCAGGTGTACATGTTCTCGTAGGCGTCATAGGACAGGGGAAGCACACTGGCCTTCCACGGAAAGGGATGGCAACACCAGAAGCAGGCAGTCGTTCCCGCATAGGTCGGAGAGCGAGTACGGGTCAGAATCTCCTTCATGGTGTCGGTGTTGAAACGCTCGGCAACCTTGGATGTCTCGACGCTGGAGAGAATGTCCGAGTAGTTGGTGGAGGTCTCCGCAGGTATGGGAAGCTCTTGCTCAGCCGGAAGCTTCAGTGAGAAAATCACGGGAGCTTCAGGAAGATGTTTTTTGGGAGGCATTAGTTGTTTCAAGTGAGATGAGTGAAAACGACTCAGGTGTATTTTGTAATATAGGAATACACGTTGCCGTTAGAGGCAGCGTAGACAACGGGAGCAGAGGCTAGACCACCGTAATTAGACGGAGTCGTTGGCTTCAGATTGCTTATGTTACTCATAATATTTGAGGATGTTACGAAAGAAGATGCACCGTTGCTGGTTATATAATTCAAATAGTTTGAACCACCCTTAACTGCTGTATAGGCAGTATTTGAGCTTGTAAAAATCAAACCCCTGATGGGATATACGGGAGGTGATCCACCTGTATTTACACCGGTTTGTCCATCTAGAGACCAAGGAGTAAACGTTGCTGTTCCTGGTCCAGTTGATTTCTTTATGACAATGCTTGCACCCCCACCACTAAACACATTTGATGGATTACCGTACGACCAGTTGCTGAAGAAGATATAGGTATCCTTTGGCGTCTTACCCGTGGTACCATCGTACGGCGGATCACTGGTGGAACGAGGAGAATTGTAAGTTCCGTAAGCATAGAGTAAAAAGAATGATCCTACCATATCAGAATTCCATCCTGCACCACTACCACTAATAATCGTAAAGTACTGAGTTCCAGGTCCGGTAATACTGTAGTCACTAGGCGCAATATTAACGTATCCATATGATGATCCGAAAGATCCGGCCGAGGCCGAACCTGACGAGGGAATGTTTCCTCCCGATACCGTTCCTGCCTGGAAGTTTGTAACAGCATGTACTATGTAATCTCCGGTAGTAACTCCTCCGGTAAAGAATGTTCCACCACTTCCGATTCCAGGTGCAAACGAAAACCACCCTAAGAATTTGCTAAACATTTGTACCGCTGTGGGAGCGATAATATATGTGTTTGTCCACGATGAGTTAAAGGGTGCTGTCCCCGAGGTTGAGTTTGAAAACACATACATCAAATTATTATTGGCACTAAAACCGACAAGTTGTGTACCATCTGTGCTGACGCCGATAGCGCTTGCTCCGGTGAATGGTACATTGCAGGCCTTGGCAGTACCCGAGGTCGAAAACATCTGAACAACACCTCCGGAATCTGCGACATACAAATTGTTACTTCCATCAAAGGCAAGATCGGTTATAGTGTAAAATGTGTTGTTCGTGTACGTTGTACTATTGCAGATAGTAGCGTTATATGTTCCCTGTGCGTTTGATCCGATATACTGAGTCGAGGAGACCGTAGGTACCGTAAGTCTATAAATAACAAAGGCCTGTTCTACTGCGTATAGGCGCGCGCCGTCATACTGCACATTAGTGACATTAGTAAAACCGCCTTGGTATAAGGTTGTGATCGAACCTACGTTATTACGTTTTGCAACAGAGATCAACGACATTCTTATATTATAAAAAGGCAATATTCCCTGAAGTATCTGTCACCGCAACCGTTACGAATTGCCCAGCTACAAACGTTTTATAAAAACTCGATGGAGAGGCGAATACAAGTCTACCAGCTGCCTGTGCTTGAAAAATCCAAAACATACCCACTGTTGTCCCCTGACCCGATACGTTGAGGTCTCCCGATCCACTGACTTGGTATATCATACCTGCTGTCGCCGAAGAAAGAACCAAACTACTAGACACGTTGGATGCCGCGATCGTAAGCTGTCCAATAGGTCCGACGGGTCCGGTCGGGTTCATGAAGGGAGCCGTGTTTGTGTAGATCGTGTTCACCCATCCTGTTGTTCCTGTGACACCACGAGGACCACGAGCACCGGCATACCCCTGTAGACCTTGCTGGCCGGTAGCTCCTGTCACTGACATTTACTATAATAGACTATAAGTTCCAGTGCAGTTTGAATCCACAAACAAAACTAAGATCACACTCTGGCCAACGGGGAGGCTATATGATGTGTTATATCCACCCGTGAAGGTCAGTGTAATGTAGAAAGATGTATTATTGTGGAAGATCCAATGTATTCCTGATAGTTCAGCTAGGGGATAGGGAAGAAGTAGCGAAGGAACTATGACGGTAACATCTCCATTGGCGATAAAGTTATATATCGTACCGATGTTTGGATCAAGAGTAATTGGCGATGTTGCTGCGGGCACGATATTCAGTTTCCCCGTACCTTGGCGAAAGCGATCTCCAGTAGGACCTAAGGCAGGCCCGATTGGACCACATCCACCTTGCAATCCCTGTGTACCAGCGATACCTGTCGGACCCGTAGGACCAGTGATGTACGACATTGCTACAACACTACAAAATATTGAATATCATTCACCGAATCGTACTGGAATGCAAGAGTTATAGCGCTACCGTAGTCTACGTTGATCGTAGTTGTATACGATCCCTGGTAATACAGCTGGTAACCGGGAGATGTACTGCTTGGATTTGCCGCAGGAAATATTGAAGATGCATTATACGACACACCCAATGATGTTCCTGAGGTGTTATTCTGAAAGGTCCAAAAGCGCCCCGAATCCGAAACTTTATTCACGGAATATGGAGTGATGTTGAGAGTTGTAACACCGGGGTTAAGACTGTAGTAGGTTCCCGAAGTTGCAGCCGAAAGCGTGATATTTGTGGGATTACTAGAGGATCCAGTGAATCCTGGTAGTAACCCTTGACCATAGAAGGAGGCTCCCGTTGGTCCTTGCGCAGGTCCCTGCAGTCCCTTCTGTCCTGTAACTCCTGTCGGTCCTGTTGATCCTCTGGCGCCCACTGGGCCTTGAAACGACATCGTACTTGTATTCAAAACGGAAAGTTTACTGCCTCAACTGACCATAGGCAGTAAAGATGTCCGATCTCAGCTCAGCCTACGTTAAGAAGACACACCGCGAACACATCCTCAGTCTCCCCGACACCTACATCGGAAGCATTGAGACTGCCGATGATGAGGTATACTTGCATGGAGACGACGGTTTCACTCTCAACAAGATCCCTGTCAACCCTGGATTCTACAAGCTTATCGACGAGCTGATTGTCAACGCTCACGATCAGGTGGTCCGTCTGCGTCAGAAGAACTCCAACAACCCAGTCAAGAAGATCAGTATCACCTGCAACGCCGAGCACTTTGCGATCGAGAACGATGGTGAGTCGATCGATGTGGCCGAGCACCCCGAGCACAAGACCTGGATTCCTCAGATGATCTTTGGCGAGTTGCTGACCTCGTCCAACTACGATCCCAAGGAGAAGAAGCTGGTGGGTGGCAAGAACGGGTATGGCGTGAAGCTCGTGAACATCTTCGCCAACGAGATGAAGCTCCACATCAACGACAACACGCGTCTGCTGTCCTACGCACAGACGTTCTCTGACAATATGACCAAGATCGGCAAGCCGACGATCAAGGCCATCAAGAAGCCCGCCACAACCAGCGTCTCGATCGAGTGGCGCCCTGACTTCAACCGCTTCGGAATGACGGAGATTCCGGAGGGCATGCGCCGTCTGATTGAGCGTCGTGTCTACGATCTGGCGATGACCGTGGGCAAGGAGGTCAAGGTCAGCTGGAATGGCGAGCTGGTGAAGTGCCGAACGCTGACGGACTATGCCAAGGCGTACGGGTGTGAGACAGTGATCTACGAGACACCGAACGAGCGGTGGCACATTGCGATCGGTGACAGCCCCTCCGACAAGCAGTTCAGCATGTCCTTCGTCAACGGCATCTGGACATCCAAGGGTGGTACCCACGTCGACGCTGTGACCAGCCAGGTCACGAACCACATCGTCGAGTACCTGGAGACGAAGAAGAAGGTCAAGGTCAAGCCCAGCCTTGTTCGTGATCACCTGGCGATCTTCATCGTCAGTATGATTGAGAACCCCAGCTTCACCTCGCAGACGAAGGAGACGCTGACGACCAAGATGTCAGCCTTCGGGTCCTCTCCCAAAATGTCGGAGGATGCGCTGAAGAAGATCATCTCCAAGCTGGCCATCGTGCCCAAGATCCTGGAGGCTCAGTCGGCGAAGGATGCTAAGGACAACTCGAAGACCGATGGCAAGAAGCAGTCTCGTATCACGGGCATTCCCAAGCTGGATGATGCTGTGATGGCAGGCACGAAGGACTCTGCCAAGTGTACTCTCATCCTGACCGAGGGTGACTCAGCCAAGGCGATGGCTCTGAGTGGTCTCAGCCAGGACCAACGCAAGCTCTTCGGTGTCTATCCACTCAAGGGTAAGGTGCTGAATGTCAAGGACACGAGCGATGCCAAGGTCGAGCAGACCAAGGAGATCGCGGAGCTCAAGAAGATCATCGGTCTCACCTCTGGCAAGAAGTATACGGATGTGAAGGACCTGCGCTACGGCTCGATCATGATCATGACGGATCAGGATCTGGATGGTAGCCACATTCGTGGTCTGCTCATCAACCTCTTCCACGAGCTGTGGCACGAGCTCATTGCGATTCCGGGGTTCCTGACCTACATGGCAACTCCGATCGTGAAGGCAAGTAAGGGGAAGGAGAACCGCGTGTTCTACTCCCAGTACGAGTACGAGCAGTGGCGTCTGGGCGAGGGTAAGTCGGGGTGGAAGGTCAAGTATTACAAGGGACTGGGTACCTCGACGCGCGATGAGGCCAAGGACTACTTCAGCAAGGTCAACGCCGTTCGCTTCGACTACACGGACGACTCCGACAAGTCTATCGATCTGGCCTTCAACAAGCAGAGGGCCGATGATCGCAAGGAGTGGCTCAAGGGCTACGATCGGACCTCGCTGGTCCCTGCAGGCAACAAGGTGCCATACAACGACTTCATCCACAAGGACCTCATCCACTTCAGCTACTACAATCTGGAGCGGTCGATTCCGAGCGTGATGGACGGACTCAAGACCTCTCAGCGCAAGATCCTCTATGCTGCCTTCAAGCGCAATCTGACTCAGGAGATCCGTGTGGCTCAGTTTGCGGGGTACGTCTCGGAGCACACGGGGTACCATCACGGTGAGGCCTCGCTGAACGAGACCATCACGGGTATGGCTCAGGACTTCATGGGCTCCAACAACATCCCGTGGCTGGTTCCGCAGGGACAGTTCGGGACTCGGATCCAGGGTGGCAAGGACGCAGCCTCTCCCCGTTATATCCACACCTACCTCCAGCCTCGGATTCGCAAGATCATTCGTGAGGCTGACTTCCCCGTCCTCAAGTATCGGGACGACGATGGTCTGCCTGTCGAGCCTGAGTGGTATGCTCCCGTCCTGCCGATGCTCCTGGTCAACGGGGCTCGTGGTATTGGCACCGGCTACTCGACCTACATCCCGCCCTGCAATCCCAAGACGATCAAGACCATGCTCGTTGCCTGGCTCAAGGGTGACACGAACGCTATCGAGGAGACGAAGCTGACGCCGTACTTCGAGGGTTTCAAGGGCTCGTACACGGAGGAGGGTGTCGTCGGCTCCTACAAGAAGGACAAGGACGAGTTTGTGATCACGGAGCTCCCGCCTGGCACCTGGACGGCCGACTATCGTGAGTGGCTGGAGAAGGAGCTGGCGGAGGGTCGGATCAAGGACTTCAGCGATACCTCGACGGATCAGCAGATCAACATCCGGATCAAGGGCATCGAGGAGTCGGCTCTGGTCAAGTCGCTGACTGAGAAGGTGAAGACGACCAACATGCACGCCTTCAATCACAAGGGCATCATCACCAAGTACGGAACGCTCAACGATGTCCTGCACGAGTATGCGGGTGTTCGCAAGGATCTGTACGAGACCCGTCGTCAACATCAGATCAAGGCGCTCAAGGATCAGCTCCCGTATCACAAGAACGTGGTGCGGTTTATCCGCGATCAGATCCAGGAGGAGCCCGAGGTGAATCTCAAGAAGAAGACCCTGAAGGAATGTGAGAACATCCTGGGTGAGCATGAGTACCAACATATCGATGGGAGCTACGACTACATCATGCGTCTGCCCGTGTCGGCCTTCACGTCGGAGAAGATCGCCAAGCACGAGAAAGACATGACCGATCTGCTGAACGAGATCAAGCGTCTCGAGAGCACGACATCTGCGCTACTGTGGCTGGCAGATTTAGAGGAGGTATAAATAACAAGAGTATGTCCGGTTACTTAGATCTGCTGGTCAAGCAGGATCAGGCTGCCCGTTCTGCGTATTCCTTTGATCCTCGGGTAGCCATGCAAACCGCTCGGCGCTTCGCGTCTGTGGAGCCCTTTACAGGAGGAGCCACGCCCTCCAATGCAACAGATGTTCAGTACTCTGATATCCCCACAGGATCTCACTCGGACCCGAGCATTGTCCAAACCTCACCTAATACAACCCTGGTGAAACGGTATGTCGTCATCGACACCTCGCAACGCGATTGGGTCAAACAGCCCAATCCGTTCTCTAATCTAATTTTTACCTTTGGCAACCAGTCGGGTGTTTCGTCGAATCCTCCGATCTATACGAACAATTCTTTCATACCTACGAACGCGATTGAGCAACAGAGGTTGACCGCCCCTATTCCAGGTCTTCCGAATGTACAGGGTTGGTCTCTGGCTGGAGTGCCCTCGAATACTGTCTTTCCTGCTTACAACCCCTCGCTACCCCCGGGTAACTTCATCGGCTACGATCTGGGATACAACATCGCTCCAGCCGGGCCTGGATTTGGAAGTGTCTTTACTCCCTGTAATGTGGCAGCGATTCGTCTGGTCCGTGCCGTGATGCCCCAGCGTCAGTTCTTAGACTTACCCATCGTCCCTGGAAGCGATGTGTCTAGCGCTGTTCAACTTGCTCTCTCTAACACCGCCTTCTCGACGTTCTCGACCTATCCGTATCTGATGCTTTACCTCAATGAGTACTTCGGCCAGTATGTGGGAGGCAATGAACCGACACGTCGTTCGTTCTCCGTCATGACCCAGAAGCAACGTCAACAGCAGACCTTCACATCGAACGGCCTGGGTGTTCAGCAGTTTGACTACGAGGGATGGTCCGAGGAAGCCCTGCATCTCCAGAGTCCCATCACCAATCTTCAACGTCTGCAAATCAGCGTATCAGATCCGGTTGGAAACGTCTTCATTCACAATGATACGCTCAGTATCGCGCTCATGCAGGCGACAACCGATGGCTGTTTTATCAAGTGCTTTACGTCTCACTATCAGTACTTCAGTGGCAATGAGATGCGTATCGGTGACCGCGTTGTCTTCTACCCCGGTACTCTCTCAAACATGTTGAAGTCACCCATTATTGCCTCGCAGAATTCCGACAAGACAAAGTTTATTACAGCTCTGGGGACAGGGACCTTTGCTGTTCTTCAGTTGCTTGACTACGTTCCGGATTCGAATGGTGTCTACAATCCTCGTCCGACCAGCAATGCTCGTACTCTGCCTTACATCTCCTCGTATAACGGCTTTATTATTGCAAACTTCTTCAACCAGACGGGTTCCGAGGGGAACGTTGTGCCTACGTATCCCAGGTCGATTGATGCGGTCACCTATAGCATCCTTGAGCCAAACACTCTGGTAGGATCTAACCTGGAGTTCATGAATGCCAGTCTTCAGCCTGTCTACACCCTCGAGCTTGACATCAAGCAAGCTGATACCGGAACACTGGGAGGAAAAATAGTCGTGTAAGTGAGTAATGAGTTCTATCGCTGACTACAAGGTCGCAACGCTGAATGACTTCTACACCCAGTCGTCTATTGCCAAGGCCCCCAAGCACACAGGACGTCTTCCTCTTGACGCTGGACAGGAGAAGAGCACCCTGCCTCCGTACACTCTGAGCTCCCCTGAGCCTTACGTGGTTCCTGAGCGTATTGCTGAGCGCATCAACTATCGTCTGGAGGAGACCCCGGTGAACCTCCTCTTTTTCAGCGAGGCTAACATCGCCAACCTTCAGTCGATGATCAAGCAGTCTGTGTTCGTCATGAGCAAGGACAAGCACTATGTGATCGACAACCAGAACGAGGCGGATCTAAAGACAGTTATGCGTAGCTACTACCTCCAGTACGGCATGAACGATCCTTCCCGTGTGACGGAGGAGCTGAAGGAACTGAATGACCGTGTGGTGAACTGGTGTGCGAACCAGATCATGACCGAGATCAACGCCTACATCTACTACCGCAAGGATATCATGGACTTCCCTGCCCCGATTGGAAATCCTGTGGATACGCACATCTACGGAACGCGGACAGGTGAGCTCAAGAGTTTCTTCTAAGGACACAATGCTGGTCCGATTTGAAGATCGGGTCTTTCTTCACAACACCTCCTGGTATGTCTGGGATACCGCCATCGGGATGTTCCGACCTATCCATGGCTTTTCATGGGATGGTTATGAGATGGTCTTGAATGACGTGTGCTATACGGCTGACCCGATGGACGATACCTATGGCTTTGGTAGTGCCGAGATGTACAAGACTTGCATGGAGCTGACCAACGCATACGAAGACAAGATTCCCAAGGCACCCACGGCCAGCTTTCTGGACATGGGTGATCTGGTCTGGTTTCGCGATCGTCCTGTATCTCTTACGTCTTGTGCACCGCGGGACATCACATCCTGGAAGCGACTGGTCAAGGGTCGTGCTCGGACCTGCCGGCGCCACGCTAAAAACAAGTTTACGAAACGCAATCTCTAAAGAGTAAATGCGAGTGAACATCATTTACAACGCTCAGTCAACGGGTCTCCATCAGGATGCTCATTTATTGAGTGGCATGTGCGTCGTCGCCTATGGCAAGGACGTGGTCATTCGCCACGTGCCCCACTACTTTCCTCAGTGCGAGGAAGCCGAGATCAACTTTTTTATTGAGTCGATCAATCCCAGTCTCTTTGTCTACGCGGGCAAGAACATCCTGATCCCGAACCCCGAGTGGACCTTCAAGACCTGGAAGCCCTATGCACACATGGTGGATGATATCTGGGTGAAGACGAAGGAGGCCGTGGAGATCTTTGGCAATGTGGGTGTCCCTGCCAAGTACGTGGGGTGGACCTCGGTGGACAAGATGCTCCCTCCCCTCAAGGACTACGATCAGGCCATCCTGCCTGTGGGAAAGAACGTGTGGCGTCATCCCCGGCCCATCGTCCAGGCGTACATGCGCATCAAGTTCACGATGCCTGAGATCTTCTTCAAGTTGCCTGTGGTCCACATCGTCCACCAGATCGATCTGCCCGAGATTCCCAAGGAGGTCGCCATGAAGTTCATGAGCCACCACGAGAAGATGCCGGTAGAGAAGTACAACGAGCTTCTGCAGACCTGTGGACTTCTGATCTCGACCTCGGCGGGCGAGGGCTTCTGTCATGCGGTCAACGAGGGTATGTCGGCTGGCTGTATTCCAATGCTGTCTCCGATTGGTCCTCACATGGAGCTGTCGGACCGGGCACGATTCTTCGCGGAGTCCAAGAGCTTTGATCACCCCGAGTGCCTGGGTCAGCTGATGGATATCAACGTGAACTCCGTTATTGATCAGCTTGTCAAGTACGTCAAGGATTCGGAAACCTTTAAGAATAAGGAGAGCATCGCCTCTCGTCAGGCGTACGAGGACCGGCACGAGGCCTTCCTTGAGACCATGGACATCTGTCTTCGGGCTCTGGCCAAGGACATGCCGACCTACTCCCTTCAGGACAAGCTTCCGAAGGAGTCCGAGCTTCCGTCTGTCTCGATTGTCACTCTCACTCGTGATCGCCGTCCCTTTATTCCCCTGGCCAAGTACTGCTTTGTGGCTCAGTCGTATCCGACGGAGAAGATGGAGTGGGTTATCGTGGATGACGGCAAGGATCAGATCAAGGATCTTGTGTCTGACATTCCGCAGGTGAAGTACGTCCTGTGCGACGAGCCCCTGACGATTGGAGCCAAGCGGAACTTGGCCGTATCCCACTGCTCGCACGACATCATTCTGATGATGGACGATGACGATGTCTATCCCAACAACAGCGTCCTGACCCGTGTGGCCAACATGCTGGCTGAGCCTCGCAAGGACTGTCTCTTTTCGACGGTGATTCCTTGCTACGAGATTCACGAGAAGAAGTCCTTCATGAATGCACCGCCGGTCAAGCTGGCCATGGGTGAGCGGGTGTCGGAGGCGACTTTGTGCTTCACTCGCAAGTTCTGGGAGGAGGGTAAGTTCCCCGACAAGCAGATCGCTGAGGCCGGTGAGTTCATCTCGGGACGTGAGACTCGGTGCCGGGAGTTCTCTCCTCAGGATATCATCGTGAGCCTGATTCACAAGAAGAACACCTCGTCTCGTAAGCCTCCGGCCATGGAGACGAACGGTTGCCACTATGGTTTCTCCGATGAGCTATTTACGCTAGTTTCAGAGATCGGCGAGTCCTTATAAGAAATAATGCCCTTAACGGAGTTCATATTATCATCTTATTACGATTCACCTGTGGCCTGGTCGGGGTTTCTTTCGACCTGCAAGAAGGATGGGGCTATTATTGAGTTTATGAAAAAGACGGTTGATGAACTTCCGGTGAATAAGAGGCTGATTGTTCCACATGCCGATGGATTTATGGAGACGAGAAACTACGTCTGCTTCATTAAGGATCTAGACGATCTGAATAGCGCTTCTTCACCTGACGATATTGTTGGTGCCTTGTGTCTTCGAAATATCACGGACAAACGGGTTATTCTCATGCCCTTTGATGATGACTCCTTTGAGCTTGGTGTCGTTGGTCATATGTCCCATCATTCTGCACCCGTCCCTTGGGAAGAAAAGAGGCCTATTGCCTTTTGGAGAGGATCTCCTACAGGTGGCTTCTTTCCCACGGTGCGCTACGAGGTTGTCAACAAGTCGTTTGGCTCGTCCTGCCTGGATGCACGGTTCGTACCCAGACTTGATCTTGATGTTCTGTTCAAGATGCAGTATCTTGGATATACCTTTAGCATTGATGATCTACAGTACTGGTCGTACGAGGAGACTATTCAAAGTCATGCGTATTACAAATATATACTTGTTGTGGATGGGACCTGCACCGCATCTGCCCTTCAGTGGGTCTTTGCCTCAGGATCTGTTCCTATTGTGATCACGCATCCGGGTAATAACTGGTGGTTTAAGACACACCTGAAACCCATGGAGAATTACGTACCGATCGAATACGATCTGAGTGATCTTATTGAAAAAATTGAGTGGTTGATCGCCAATGACGATAAGGCTCAAGAGATCGTTGCCAAGGCCTTGGACCTCGCACGTACGGTCCTTAGTTCGGAGTTCCAGAAGGACTATTTACGCAAGGAGATTCAACGGGTTTCAGAGATCAGCAATAGTACTTGATAAATAATGTTTATAAATCTTCGTCCAAATGATAGTAAGATTTGGTCAAACTCCTTCTCAGAATGTTTATCCGATGGCTCTATAGTCACCTTTCTGAGAGAGAACGCTGGAGACCAGATATCGATTCTCGTCGCTGATGGTCTGGCCGATACGCCAAACTATTCACTCTACGTCTATGGTATTGACGAGCTTGAAATGAAGCCTGATAGCAAGATCGGTGTCTTGTGCACACGGAAGGTGGAGGATCCTCGTTTGATTCTAATGCCTCTGGATGACGAATCCTTTGAGCACGGAGTTGTTCGAACGATTTCCACACGAGTCATGCTCCCCTCGTGGGAGGATCGTAAACCGATTGCCTTCTGGAGAGGATGTTTATCAGGTGGCCTTGCTCCTACTGTTCGAACCAGGGTCGTATGGGAACTCCGTGATAATCCTCATGCAGACGCAAGGTTCACCCGCATTCAGAATCTGTGGTCTGCAGAGCACAGGGGTCAGGTGGCTGACGATAGTTTCTATACGGACGAGTCCGGACTTAACGAGCATGTCCAGCACAAGTACATCTTCATTCTGGACGGCAACTGTATAGCCTCTGCTCTTCAATGGGTCTTTGCCTCTGGATCCGTACCCATCTTGATCACACATCCTGACAACGACTGGTGGTTCAAGTCCTATCTCAAGCCCATGGACAACTATGTGCCTATCGAATACGATCTGAGTGATCTGTCGACAAAGATCGAATGGCTTGTCAACAACGACGATCAGGCAAGGCAGATCGCCAAGAACGCCCTGTATCTGGCAAGTACGGTCCTTAGCTCGGAGTTTCAGAAGGAGTATCTGCGCAAGGAAATTGAACGGGTTTCACGAATCAACGCAATATAAGGTATGCCTGTTATCTACGAACCCACGTTTCCACATGAAGAAGAGTGGCTATGGTTTAATAAGTATTCCTGTGCTGGGCGATTTCAGCCTATGATGATCTTCATTCGTGAATACTTAGAGAAATGCACGGAACCCATTGTCTTTCTGACTCCGACCACAGATGGTATCGTTCGTGATTTTAAGGAAGACTCGTGTCTTCTTCCTGAGTCGCTCTACAATGAGTACAAGCCGAAGTCTCAGTATCTAACTTTTGCCTTGTGTACTCGTGGGGTCCACGACAAGAAGATCGTCTACCTCCCCCTTGATGAGGAGGCATTCTTGCATGGTGTCAACTATTCGGTGGATAAACGCTCGGTTCATGTTCCGTGGAACGACAAGCTACCGGTCGCCTACTGGAGAGGTGGAGTTTCTGGAGGAGCCTATCCCACGATTCGTACGACCTTCATTCAAGCCTTTCGGGGTTCGAAGATCATCGATGCGAAACTGAATCCTCGTTTCGGAACTCCTGAGCGTCTTGGCCCGATCTCTGTTAATGACCATGATCTTTTTGATGAGGATCGTGATACAAGCACGCACATGCGATACAAGTATATCTTCATCATCGATGGCGCCTGTGTTGCATCTGCCCTTCAGTGGGTATTCGCCTCTGGATCTGTACCAATTTTGGTCACACATCCTGAGAATGAATACTGGTTTAAGAAATATTTAAAGCCTGGCTTTCATTGTATGATTGTTAACTACGACTTGTCTAACGTCGAAGAGACAGTTCAGTGGTTAATTGATCATGACGATGAAGCTAAACAGATTGCCTTAAATGCACGGGAGTTTTCAGCGAGAGTATTCAGTCCTGAGTTTCAGCGGGCTCATATCATCACAGACATCCAACGCGCACTTAGCGCTTAGAAGAACATTCCACGGCGGGAGTGACGGCGAGACTTGCGGCTTCCACGGCGCGTGTGACGGCGACGACGACCGGCCATCGTCTCCTCACCCTCAGGCGCGGCCTCCGCAGCCTCCTCGGCGGCACCGCCCATCAGCTTGAGCTTGCGCCCCGACAGCTTGGAGAGCGTCTTCATCATCTTCTTCATCTTCTTCGTCAGCTTCTTGCCCTTGCGACGGCGACCGCCCGAGGCACCGAACTCAGCGGGGGAAAGAACCACACCACCCTTCATCGGGGTGGCGACCATGGGCTTGGCGGAAGCAGAACCGGCGGGGGTCGTGGGCTGAACAACTGCGGCGGACATTTGTTTATCTAGAGGTTGACACAAAAAACTTAGGCCGAGCAAGAAACGCAGGCAGGAGGCTCGACCGTAAACTGCTGGGCCTTGGCGGCGGCCTTTGTACGCAGGTAATACACACCCGTCTTCAATCCCTTCTTCCATGCATAAAAGTGCATGGACGAAACCTTGGATGGAGTCGGCTCAGCGAGGAACAGATTCAGCGACTGCGATTGGCAGATGAAGGGAGCTCGATCGGCTGCCATATTGATCAGGGTCTTCATAGGGATCTCCCAGGACGTCTTGTACAGCTCACGGATATGAGCGGGGATCTCCTCGATACTGGCAATCGACCCGTTGTTAGCGATGATCGCTGACCGGACATAGGGAGTCCACAGATCGTTCTTAACGAGGTCGTCCACCAGGTACTTGTTCACGACGATGAAGTCACCCGACAGGACACGACGAGTGTACAGATTGGACGTGAAGGGCTCGAAGCACTCGTTGTTACCCAGGATCTGCGAGGTGGAGGCCGTCGGCATCGGCGCGATCAGCAGGGAGTTGCGCACGCCATTCTTGCAGAGACCCCGCAGGTTGTCCCAATCCAGGTAGGTCGTGATGGGCTTCTCGTTCCACAGATCACATTGAAGCTTACCCTTGCTCATCGGCGACCCCGCGAAGGAAGAGTACGTCTTCTCGAGATCCACCGACATCCCGTGCCAGTCGTTCTGAGACGCACCGAGCATGCTGACCGTGGCAGCAGAGAAGTAGATGTTCTCGAAGATCTCGCGATTCAGACGGGCGGCCTCGTCGGACGTCCACGGCATACGGAGCATGGCAAACACATCGGCGAGTCCCTGGACACCGATTCCGATGGGGCGATGACGGAGATTCGAGCGCTTGCACTTCTCGGTCGGGTAATACGTCTTATCGATGACAAGATCCAGATTCCGAGCGAGGACGGCAGTGCAGATGCGCAGCGCCTCAAAATCAAACTTCCCGTCCCGTACGAACTTGGGAAGAGCCAGAGACCCGAGGTTACAGACCGCCGTCTCGTCGGCCGAGGTGTACTCGATGATCTCGGTACAGAGATTGGAGGACTTGATGGTCCCGAGGTTCTGCTGGTTGGACTTGGCATTACACGCATCCTTGTAGAGGAGGTAGGGTCCACCCGTTTGAATCTGAGCATCGACAATCATCTGCCACAGCTTCTTGGCAGGGATCTCCTTCATGGCCAGGTTCTTGCGCTCGTAAGAGCAGTAGAGCTCAACGAACTCATCGCCCCAGCAATCAGACAGACCCGGACACACATCCGGGCTGAACAGCGACCAGACCCCATCCTGCTCAACCCTCTGCATGAACAGATCAGAAATCCACAGGCCATAGAACAGATCACGAGCTCGCTCATCGTCCGTACCCGTATTCAGGCGCAGACGAAGGAAGTCCTCAATGTCGGCGTGCCAGGGCTCCAGGTAGATTGCAAACGAACCGTTGCGCTTACCACCCTGGTTCACGTACTTAGCCGTGTCGTTGAAGACCTTGAGCATCGGCACAATACCCGTCGACTTGCCGTTGGTCCCCTTGATATCAGCATCGCGAGCCCGAATGTTGTGAATCGAGAGACCAATACCTCCAGCCCACTTGGAGATCTGAGCACACTCGCCCAGGGTCTTGTAGATTCCCTGAATCGAGTCGTCCTCCATCTGGACCAGAAAGCAGGAGCTCAGCTGAGGATGGTTCGTGCCTGAATTGAACAGCGTCGGCGTGGCATGAATGAAGTAACCCTGCGATAGAGCCTCATACGTCTCCTGAACATCACGGAAGTCGGCCTCGTGAAGCTGGATAGCCACGCGCATCCACATGTGCTGTGGGCACTCGCCGGGAAGGAGGTACCCCTTCTGCAGTGTCTTGAATCCGAAGTAGTCGAACATAAAATCACGATCCCAACGGAACATCGCCGTATAGGTCTCCTCGTGGGTCTTGACATAGTGACGATAGGTCTCCGAGTAATGAGGGTGATCCACGATCTGACCATAGGGCTTGTTCATGTGCATCTTCTGGTGGTTGTCAATCAGAATACGAGCAGCCAGCTTCCCGTAGTTCGGGTGGTGGCGAGCCTGCATCATCGCACAGGTCTCAGCTGCAAACTCGTCCAGCTCCGAGGTCTTGATTCCGTCCTGGATCTGCGTACAGACCTTCTGTGCGACCAGATCGGGGTTCACATACTCAAGCCCCTTGGCTAGCTTCTGAATCCGCGACAGAACCTGATCGAACGAAACAGGCTCCCGAACCCCATTACGCTTTGTGACGTAGATATGGTCAGACATCTTCACTACTGTATCCATCCGCCTTACCTGTAAGCGGGTAAAAGACTTCGAGACAAAAAATGTTTTTTTGTGTCTCGCTGTCTTAGTCCTTGAACTTGTCGAGAATGGCTCCTAGGGACGTACAGACTTCTAGCATATTCATGCGCATATCATCTGTCTCCATCTTAGCCAGTTTTTCTGGGCTCGTGAACTCAATGACTTTCTCGCGACAACGCGCTCGGAGCTTGGGCTCACATTCTAGGAGAAAGGGGTACAGACCCGTTGTAAAGACACTGAGGAAGTCGATGACGGCAGGGACGATCTCGTGTGACTGGCGTCCAGGTGTGTAAATGAACTTGACGAGATTTTCAGATCGTAGGCGCCGTCCCTGAGCGAGAGCGGTCCTCACAGTATCTTTGATGTATTTCTTGGGAATGCGACGGCCCTTGGCACGATCGCCAGGGGGCATGAGGCGATTGAGGTTGATGCGCTCCTCCCACTCGAGGTAGGGCATGATGACATAGTTGATGACGTCGGCGGGAAGCGTGTCGAGGTAGTTGGGAATCATTTTCGGCACGTCTTCTGGTTTGCCTGGTCAGATCAAATCCATTTTCTAGAACCGAGACCCAATGTCATTCAGGTGGACGTTATGCTCGTTTCCATCCGAGTCGTACAGAGGCTCCAGAGGATTATTGATATAGGCCTGTGTCTCTGCCTCCAGCTGCTCATCAGACTTGTGCTTCTTCACACGGACCTTCTTCTTTACCACGGTCCAGGTGCCCTCATCAGGATTGTCCACAGACTCGAGGCCCTTTGACGTAGCAACAGGATTCAGGGTCTCCTGATCAACGGGCTTGTGCATCTGAATGTAGTTCTTGCGCTGGCGATTCACGGCATGAATCTGATCCTTGGTTGCTCCATCCTTCAGAGGAAAGCGCCGAAAGGCCTCCTCCACCGTCTCCCGCGGAGCCTTCAGCGTCTTTGCGAGTTGATCGATAGAGCTCATAGTGTAGTGTGCCTTTTATTTTATGAAGCAATCGATTTCCATTTTGGAAACACACCAGGAATGCGTCTTCCCTTGATGAAGACCATCTCCTCATCAGTCCACCTCCAATTACGACCGTTGGGAAACATAACATCTTCCAAGCAAGGTGCTGTGTAAGGCTTAATACGCCAGTCCACACCCTGGTAATCCCTCATCAGACAGCCGATGTTCCATCCCATCTGCAGAACTGCAGTTGACATCGGGACCTCCCGATTATAGATAGCTCCGTGGAAGTCTGTCTCATAGTGAGTCGTCGAGAAGATACCACAGTACTGCAAAAAACTCAGAGTGTGTCGATTCATACAGAAGAGATAGGACTGAACATGAACAGGCAAGCCCTGGGTATAGTTGATCGTGGGTCCGAACAGCCGTATGTCATTGTTCAGACGATCAAAGAAGATGTCCGTCCACTTTCCAGGAACAAAGGGTCCCATAACCGAGGAGTTGACAAACATATACCGATCATAGTTGTTGTATATTGCCACTGCATCTGACCAGGCCCCAAAGTCGTAGCCGATATTCTCACGACGAATTACGTTGGCATACGGTGGTACCGTGAACTCCAGGGTCTGGGAATTACAGACAATGACAAAGTCAAGGTCATCGTCCTGAAAGATCGCATTCTTAAAGAAGTACTCAACGCGCTCGTTCATTTCATGAAAGACGTAAATCACAACCGACCTCATTCTGTGATTAATTTTACGTCAATGTGTGAAGACTCTAACTCCTTGACGAAGAGACTCATCGCATACGGCATGGCTATCGTGTTCTTGCTCGTGTCCAGTCGACCCTCTGCATTGATCTGAATCTCCACACCATCAGAGCGGTCCATGAAACTCTCGTGGAGAAACTTGGAGATGCCATGACCAAGCATCGCATCGCGCTCCATCTCACCCACCGCCAGACCACCACCCTTCGAACGTCCGTGCAGGGGTTGGTGTGTCAGCAGAGTCCGAGGACCCGTGGCCCGATAGTTGATCTTGTCCTCAACCATGTGCTTCAGTCGCTGGTAGTAGATAGGTCCCATAAAGATATCCGCCTCCATCATCTCGCCCGTCATGCCGTTGTACAGCGTCTCGTGTCCGTAGGGCTCAAACCCCCGCGCGATCATGGCCTGCTTCAGATCCGCAATACGATTCGACACTGTGAAACCGGTGGCATCAATGAAACTTCCGAGCTGAAGACCCACCTTGCTACAGGTGCTTTCCAGGAACTGACCGATGGTCATGCGAGTGGGAATACCGTGGGGATTGAAGATGATGTCGGGGCGCACACCCCTGGACGTAAAGGGCATATCGGACTCCGGAATCAGCTGTCCCACCGTGCCCTTCTGCGAGTGACGAGAGGCCATCTTGTCTCCCGGCTGAGGGGACCGTTCCTCGACAATACGGATCTTGACTCCACGAATCCCGCCAGACATGGCATAGTGGTAGATCGCATCGACCCGACCATGCTGACCCCGCTTGGGTAGTTCTGACACATCGCGGAATCCCGTCTCGTTGCCCTCCACATCCTTGATGGGAGACAGCATACCGACCAGCACTGTCTTGTCGTTGATGATGGAGTTGAGCTTGATGATACCGTCTCCATCCAGCATCTCGTAGTTCACATCTTCCTTGCGCTTGACTGCCTCGTACTTTGCATTGGTGATGGGATTGCCAAACACCGTCTGTGTCATCGACGCTGGATCGATCATCTCCTCCTGGATATCGTAGGAGTGGAAGTAGGCTGTGCGGAACATACCACGCTTCAATGACGTCTGATTGAGGATCATCGAGTCCTCCTGGTTGTGACCACCATACATAGTAAAGGCAACCAGGGCATTCTCTCCGTACGGCATGCAACCACCCGAGCCCATCATCTCCCGGTAGAACCAGGTATGGCACAGAGGCTTCTGAGGGTTGGTCGTTATACTAGCAATCGTATCGAACCGCTTGTTGTAGTTCGTGTGGTACCACGAGCAGGCCTGCTTCTGCTGAGCAATCGCAAAGTCATTACGAGTAGCAGGATTGTGATCCAGGAAAGGAACCAGATTGGCAATCGGAGACATACAGAAAGTCATGTGAATCTCCGAACGGAACGCGGGATGGAACGGCTCCAGAGAGAAGCGAGAGACATCTGATTCCTGAGCATCCACATAGTCCATCAGCTTTGTCACCTCAGACCACGAGGTTGCCGCCAGGACCTGCTCGCGACTCACGCCCTCGCGATACAGAGGGCGGACGGGCCGACCTGCATCACAGGCGATGGTGTACACATTCGCCAGCTTGTTCCAGCCCAGAGAAACATCGGACTGGATCTGGCCGTTGCGACGAGCGGTCATTAGCAAGGTGTGGAGAGCCTCCGTGTTTGCAAGACAGACACCCACCAGATCCGAGTTGATATAGATCGGTGTCCAGAACGGCTCCCAGGTTCCGGGCAAGACATTCTCTGTGCGCCGAACCATCGGATTGCTGAAGATGAGCGCCTTGATCGTCTCCGAGGGGAAGGCCGTAGACACCCGAGCCAGAATAGCCAGAGACTTAATGTGTCCCACCCCCGATCCGTCCGGCGAATCAACCGGACAGGTCAGGCCGAACTGCGAGGCATATAACCGACGAGGCGGGGCCGTGTTCATATCGGGACTGATCTGCAGGATCGTACGCCGAAGCTGAGACAGGTAGCCCACATACGAGAGGCGGTTCAGCTCCTGCGCCACGCCATCCCGTCCTCCCCACTGACCCTTGAAGGACTTGGAGAGCTCATTGAGCATCCGATAGGGCTTCCAGAAGGACCCAATCGTTTCGCGCTCGATCAGCTTGACCAGGTTCGTACCCTCGTAGGTCTTGCGCTCATACTGAATACGCTGATCCATCTTGAGAAGCATCTCCTGAGCGACTACACGATAGATACGACGGAACTCCTGGAACATGAGACCACCCGAGGGAATGAAGCGCTTGAACTGGATATTATCACGATCCGAAGGCTCCTTGCGTCCTAAGGTCACATCCAGGGCCATCCGAAACATCTGTCCTAGCAGATAGGCCTTGCGACGGAAGACATCGGCTCCCTCCACGTGAGGAAACAGGAGCTCGTAGATGTTCTCGATGACCTCGGACTTGTACTTACGCTTCGTCTTCTCCTCCAGAAGCTCCAGATCGGTCTTCTCCTTGATCTTGAGAAGCGCCTGGTGGCTGATGACTAGCTGAGTAAAGATATCATCGTACGCCAGCCGATCCTTGTCGGGCACGCCTGCAAGAACCGTGTCGTAGATCTCCCGGTCGGAGGTCAGACCCAGGCAGGCAAAGACACTCAGAACCGGAACAGGATCCGTGAACCCTGGAAGGGTGATGACGGCATTGCGACGATTCCGGCCCAGATTAATCGGATCGTCCTTGGAATTATAGGCGTTCTCGGGAGGCAGAATCAGAAAGTGGGAATAGGGACCCTTGCTTCCATCCTCCGAGATCGAGCGAATACCAACATAGGTCTCCTTATCTCCCTCGAACGACGACTCGGCAACAACTCCGGCCGCCACTGCCCGATCCTTGTCGCCCTCCTCCGTATCCTTAGCAACCGAGGTCCGATTGCGAACACCCGAGTAGAACATGTTATTGCCCAGCAGTTCCTGGGTCATCAGGACCTTCTCAGACCCCTCAATGATGAAGTAGCCACCTAGCTCAAACTGGCACTCGCCCACGGAATACCCGTCCATGGCCGTCAGGTAGCACGGCCGACTCCGCAACATCAGTGGAATACGACCAAGGGTAATATTCTCGAACGTCCGCGTCTCTGTCTTTCCATCGCCAAAGACGTACTCAATGACAATATCCGCAACCAGGGTCAGGGCATAGGTCGTGTTGTCCAGACGACAGGCGTGGGGAACAATCGGAGATCCATGCTCATCTACCGGAGGCTGAAACGACACCTTGTTTCCGTCCTTTCCTCCGAGGTAGACGCGGATATAGCGATTACCCTTCTCCTTCTCCACCAACTCAAGCTGGTAAGGATTCGAAACCTTCATAAAGGTCGGAATGCTCTTTTCCAGTAAGGCATTGAATGACGAAAGGTGATGATCAACCAGTGGGAAGGCTGTGTCCCGGAACAGAGCCCGAAGCACGTGTCGGGGTGCGTCCATTGTTGTTTGACGAGTAAGCATTTTCTCTGGGTAGACGAAGTAGGAGTATGTGGAGCGAAACACGACGCCCCGAATTCATTGATGAGGTCGTTGGACATACAGAGGTCAAGCAACAGCTATCTACCTATCTGTCCAAGAAACCCTACACTAGCGTCGTGCTCCTCCATGGTCCTCCAGGTATCGGAAAGACAACCATGGCCCTGGCCTCCGTTCGCAGTCATAACATAGAGCCGATCGAGATTAACGCATCTCAATCCATGCGCAGTCATGAGGACGTGTCCAAGCTCATTGATTCCTGTCGCCATACACGGACGATTTCATCCCTCATACGAGGTGATCAAAAACCCATGTGTTTAATTTTAGATGAGATCGATGGATCCGATCCCCATGCTCAGCGCAAGTTGGCTGAATGGATGGTCGGAGACGAACGCAGGATCCCGGTGATTATGACCTGTAATGAGGTCCCTCGTATTCTGAAGAACAAGTTCAATGTTCAGCTCCTCCGTTGCTTTCCACCCAAGCCGAGCGATATCCAGGACTTGTTTCCTCTGGACGATGTGAACGCCCTGACCAAGCGTTTCAAGCATGATATTCGTCGGATCTTTCAGTACCTGCAATACGGAGAGTCCGACACTCTACCCTCGGCATCCTTGCCCACCGATGTGTCGCCTGAGGTCGCCCATATTCTGCGACACAAGGCCTGGGTTGATCAGGATGTCGTCGTATTGGGGATTCCCTCACGGGCATCCGCACGGCAGACGGGGCAGTAAACGCTACGGCCCAGCCAGGTACGAATACAGAGAGAATGAAAGGAGTGACCACACCGACGAATACGAGTTCCGCGCCCCATCTCGTCCTGACATATAGCACAGGTGTGATCCATCAGACCCTCGACAGGCTCGGTCGCTACTGTCATCTGGGCATCGGTCAGAGCGACGACCACGGGCTCATCCCAATCAGACGGTGGGGATCCATCAAGGGGAAACGAGAAGGTGAACTGGTTAACCGGAGCTCGCGTGGTGTTCTCCGCTCGGAGGTACGCAGCAAGAAGAGCATGGATGGCGGTGTTGCTGTTCATGTGACGCAACACAATCTCCCGACGAGTGTGAGCAGGTAAAAAACGAAGGGCGGCATAGAGCGCCTGATCTGTAAGAAACTGGTTGCCCAGGACATCAAGAAAGGTGTAGTGTTCGTCAGACATTGTATATAGTTGGGTTAGTGTGTATAGATTACTTGCGAATGAAGGCGTCCATCGGACCTCTGACCGCTGCCTTGACCTTGCGACTGAGTGCAGGTGAACCGAGGAACATAAGGCTGTCTAGATAGGCCTCCTTCTTCTTGAGGACAGCGATCGTGGCCTGTTCCTCGGGGTGCTCATCCTCAGCAAACTTAGCAAGGTAGGTCGCCTTGAGATCCGCAAAGGTGGGCTTCTTGGGTGCAACGTAGCCATCCAGCTGCTCAATACAGAGAGCGAATAACTGCGCCACGGGATTCTGGATCTGATTCGTGATGTAGAACTGCGTATCAGGAGTCAGCTTGTGTGTCTTGACATAGTCCACGTGCTCGATCCGATCACCCTGGCTAGTCTTATGCTTGTTCTCGGCTACGTAGACGTACTGGAGTCGATCACCGACCTTCGGTGCTGTACCCGGATCACGAGCAGCCATCCGATCAGCCAGAACACGATGAGCAGGAAGCGTGGCCCGACCCTCGTAGTTCTCGGCCATCGCTGCGTAGTCGTCACGCAGGGACTTCGAGACGATGAACTTCTCCAGAGCGACCTTGTTGTCAAAGACCTTCAATAGGATATCGTTGACGAACGCCTGAGCCTTCTTGATGCCCCCACCGCTCATCAGGATCTTCAGCGCTCCACCAAAGACATCCTTCACGATCGGGGCATTATCACGACGCTTCAGCACGACACCCATCGACATCTGCTTGGCCTTGGCGGGATTGGGATCCTCCTCGTACTTCATGCCAACGTACCGCTTCCGACAGAAGAGAATGAAGGGGAAGAGAGTCTTCTCATAGGCGATCTTGTAAGGATGCCGTCCAATCTGTCGGGTGATACTCTTACCAGCCTCGAGTCCCAGCTTTATGGACGTGGCGAGATCCTGGGTGGGGAATTTAATGAAGATGGAGTCTGTATCGCCGTAGATAACGTCGGCTCCAAATTCGGACTCGACGATTCGCTTAGCCGTGTAAAGAGCATTTCGTCCAGCGGCGGTGGTGCACGCGGCGACACACGTCTTGCGGATGGGTGACGTTCTCGATCCTGATTGACCGTAGACCGAGTTTGCAACAACCTTGTAAGCAAGCTGGAGACCGTTGAATACAGATCGCTGACTCTCGTCATAGTTAATCTCATCTTCCATCTTTTGTTTGAACTCCTTCCGCTTCTTCAGCAGGATATCCAGGGTCAGTGGAATCACTCCCGTGGTCATCGGATTCTCACCCTTCTGAACGAAGGTACAGACCGTCTTTCCACCCGTAATCTTGTCGTCGTACGAGATCTCCTCGAAGACAAAGCCCTTCTCTTCCAGAGAGGCAATCCACTCCTTGATCTTGCTGTTCTGCTCCTTGCTGGGACTCTTCAGAAAGCCCTCGGAATCCAGAACACGCTCGTAGACCAGCGTATCCGGCGAGAGATTGTAGGCGATCATGTTCGAGGGATAGAGAGAGTTGAAATCTAGAACAGAGATCGGCTGATCAAGATACATACCGATCTTCGGCTCCAGAACGATGGCACCCTCGTAGGCGATACCCTCACCACCCTCGGCCTCCTGAGCCATGATGATCTGATCTCGTTGAGAAGCGTAGTACACCACCGCCGAGAAGATCTTGATTCCCTGACCACGAGTCAGCACGTAGTTCATCGGTACCTTACAGACATCGGCCATACCACGTGTGTTGACCAGGGTGTCCAGCTTGTACATCAGCGTCAGCACCAGATCACAGTCCTGAATACAGTACTTCGCAATCTTGGCCCGTCCCTGCGGTCCACCGATGGCGTGCAGATCGAAGAGCTCTTGAGGAGTCACGTCGTCCTTCGCAAAGGACCAGTGAAGCTTGGACAGTTCCTCAGGACTGAAGTCGGAGAAGAGAATCTCGTCGCACTTGACTCGGAACGAGCCAGGCTGGACATCGTAGACCTCGAACTTCTCATCCTCCTCATAACAGGGTTCGGAGGTCGTCTCCACGAAGTTGAAGGTCACGTAGTTTCCGTTGTGAAGACCGCGAGTCGAGTACGTGAAGACCTGGTTGTTCTCCTGCTTGTTGACCTTGCCTCTCAGAAAGTGCGTCGCCACGTGGTCCAGCTTGAAGGACTCCAGCGAGTGCTCGCGACGCATGTTCAGCAGGAGATCGATTCCCAGTCGGCCCGTCATCACGATCATGCGCAGATCATACTTGCCCGAGGCCAACTCCATCTTCTTGATCTCCGAGAACTTGGGGTTTCTCGGATCCTTCGGGCACCGAGGGAAGTGAATGTCCTCCGTGATGCCCAGCTCCATACACCGATCCTCCAGGTAGGCATCGTCGAAGCCAAAGGTGTTGTACCCAGAGATCACGTCAGGATTCATCTCCCGAATGTGATCGTGGAAGCGCCGAATCATATCCTCCTCCGAGAAACAGGGGACGAACAGAGTCTTGGGATCCTCGGAGGCCGTCACCGAGCCCAGAACGAAGACCACCTTCTCCAGCGGATCCATCATCGAGTCTGACCACCGATACGAGATACCCATCTGACAGATCGGATCCTGTCGTGCCTGAGGAAACAGGCCCGTGTCCGAGTACATCTCCAAATCATAACACGCCACCAGCAGAGGAATCTTGGACTCGCAAGGAGACACCGACTCCCAGTGGCACGTCCACATGGCGTCGATGTTGTACTCATCACTGATCTCCTTGATCTCCGTTCCCTTGAACTCGATGGGAGAAGCAGGTCCCAGATGTCTCCGATGAAACATCCGCAGAAAGGGGTGCAGGTTCGACTCGTACAGTGTGTTGTTCTTGAACTTGCCCTCCTTGATCGCCATGTGGAACTTCATCTTGGAGTCCGATCGAACGAGGTAGACATCCTTCTTCTTGAGCTCATTGAAGCCCGCCATCGCATCGTAGCGAGCCACCTTCTCAGAGTTTCCAATCGGCTTGTCCGAATAGAAATAGGGCTTGAATCCTGTGATACGCACACAGGCCACTCTCTTGTCTTCGAGACGTCCGTAGACATCAATCACATACACGCCATTCTGGTCGTGCTCATGCCAATCGATCGGTTGAAGAATCGGCATTTCAGGTACCTTCTTCTCTGTTGACTACGTGCCGTTCATTTTCTACGAACCTAACAAAGATGTCTTCGACAAATTCGCTCGACTACTTCTATGCCCCGACTCGTATTCGGTCGGACGAGTACAGCGAGGCCCAGCAGAACATTGGAAGCACGTCGGCGCTCACCCGTCAGACAACCTCCATCGGGGCAGGGTGCTCGGACACCCTGAACCCCGCGGCAGCGATGGCCGACCAGCCGGGCTTTATTGCGACGGGTGGTTTCGGTGGTCTTGGTTGCAAGATCGATGAGAGCACGGATCTCAAGTGGGGTATTCCGGGTGCCTGGCGCCAGAAGGGGAAGCATGAGCTCTGGGCCCGCCCCTTCGCCACGACCCCAAACCTGGGTGGCGGTGATCAGACCAAGGTTAACGATGAGTCTTACCTCATTCACTCGGCCCTGATCAAGAACCGTAAGGAGGCGAACACGATCATGGACTCGACCTTCCCGGGCTTCTTTGCCCCGCTTCTGGAGGTCCAGGCGACCGAGTTCAAGAACCCTCACAACTGGGTTCAGGAGTGGACCTGGGGTGGAGACTCGACACGGTTAGTTCAGACAAAACGTACTGAGGTGAACAATTAATGAGGATCCTTGTCTTTGCGGGCCGGATGCCTGATCTGTGCGGTGCTTTTTTACATGACGTTGAACTGGCTCACGAGCTTATCAGTCGTGGACACGACGTCATGTTTATGACCATCGAGAAGCCCAAGGAAGGTGTGAATGGAGGACACTATCGTGGAATCCGCTATATGCACTGGTCAGCCGGAGATCGGTTCATGATGATGAGCGAGGTGTGGATCTGTCCTCACGCTCCGGCTCTTCCTGAGGTTCGCAGAATCAACCTCAAGTACAATCGTCCTATCGCCGCCACCTGCCATTACGACGGAAACTATAACGCCATCGTGCTCAACAACCCTGGACGCAAGGTAGCCTGGGTCGAGTTCCTCATGTTCATCAATGCGACCATGGAACCCAACTATCGCAAGAACATCTCGCCCTGGCCTCCGAATGTGGTAAAGACAGCTGTGGTTCGTCCTATCATGTTTGAGGATCGTATTCGGATCAACGAGGAGTTCAAGGGCGAGTACATTACCCTGGTCAACGCCAATCAGAACAAGGGCGTCAAGCAGTTCATCGATATGGCCAACGCCATGCCTCAGCGGAAGTTTCTGGGTGTGATTCCCTACTACGGTGAGCTCAAGCTTCCGGACGCTCCCGATAACATCAAGTGGGTTCCCTTTGACGATGATATTCGTAACATCCTCAAGGAAACACATATTCTGATTCTTCCTAGCTACTACGAGAGCTTTGGACGGATTGCCTTTGAGGCCATGTATAACGGCATTCCCGTTCTGTACTCCAAGCCCAATCCCAAGTCGAAGTATCCGGGTGGAAGCACGGAGGGAGTTGAGGAGTGGATCACTCCCGCAGGAATCGCCTGTCATCGCGACAAGGTCGAAGAATGGTCGGAGGCTATCACATCCTTGGACGACGAGGAGACTTACCGCGCTCGTTCAGAGTTATGTGTGTCCCACGTGCGTTCTATGAACATCTTCACAGAGGGATCACGGATCGCCTCACTCATTGAATCCTTTGCGCGTGAGAACCCTGTTCCAGTTCCGAAAACTCCGGCTCAGCAGGCCGAGGAGTCCCCCCAACGGGTTGCCCAGACGGCGGCGGCAGTGCTTCGGCAACCTGCACAGGGGACAGGTCTCGGACTTTCGAATGGGCGACTGAGAATACGGCGTTAACCTTATCCTGCAGATCGCGCCCCCGTGCACAGCGCTCTGCCTGCTCCTTATCCAAACCATGATCGACCTCTGGCTTCGACGGAACATACTTTGTACCCGAAACAACAGGCGCTGATCCGAGCAGTGAATCCACTGCCTCAATCACCGTTTCATGGGCAAGGAGGGCACGCTCGGCCTCTTGCTGGGTGCATCCAACAAGCGACATAACCATAGCCACGTCGCTCATCTTTTCTTGATTTATGAGTAATACCTGAATATGCGTTTCATTGAAGATCTCTGTCCTCCGGCCCTGCTGTACTTAATTTTCGTGGCGATTCAGCTGGGCTTCGATGCAGCCTACGGTATGTGGGTCACCTTTGCAATCAAGCTGGTCTTTGGTATCGCAACCGTGGTTGTTCTGGACACGTTCTGCGGTCTCGGTCTGAGCCCCGTGTCGTGGTTCCTCGTGGCCACCCCCTTCATCGTGACCTCTCTGGCGACAGCGATCGCGATTGGACTTGACATGGACAACGTGGTCCTCGCCCAGTTCTCGGTTCGCGAGAAGTTTTACAACAACTCCAAAATGGAATTAGTGCCGGCTGCGTCCAATGAGATCAAGTAAGAATGCCTGTCGCCGTCTTGATCCTCACGCTTCTTCGTGCCTATGAGGAGATTCGCCACTTCTTCCGACAGCTGTGCGAGGATAAGGTTCCCCTCTGCAAGGTCACTCGTATGATTCTATCGGATGAGTACGACAACGATGATATAGATGACCTGGATATCGTTCCCGAGGATGCCATCGTGATAGACGAGTATCTTCGTAATGGAGCTCGCAAGTGTATCCTGCATTACGAGGGGGAGCTTCTTCGTGCTCCTCTGGATTACAATCCCTTCGATGCCATTCCCTTAAAGCCCTGGATTTGGATTGGTGATAAGGCGACGGAGGTCGATCTCACACATGCAATGGACAAGTATCTGGTTCCTGGGAACCTGATTCGTGTCGATCTGATTCTCAAGCTGATCCAGGCTCGTGAGGATACAGATATCGTGTACATCGATGCTCGGACATTCCAGGAGGTGAAGTTTCCGGCGAATGGAGTAAAGATCGATGCCTTCGATTATTCTAAGTAAGAACCCGTTTCGAGATGCAGAGCGATATATTCAACTAAAAAAGGTGTGTGCGCCTGAGTCGTGGGCTGACTCAATTAACCGTATGAACGACATGATTCTCATGCCGATCATAGTTATTTTTTTGTTCATTCTGAAGAAGGCTGATGTCTTTCTAATTGCCTCTACAGTGGCTCGGACCTACCAGGTCTGGAAGGACTTTGTCGAGTACACCCACCTGCGATTCGAGGTTCAGAAGATGTTGTTTCACACCAAGCTTGTGGGTGGTCCTTTCATCACCACTAACGATCCGAGATACCTACCGTACATCTTTGCTGATGCTGTGGCACGTACGACTTAGTACGCGCCATTCGAGCCACCCGGAACCAGGCCCACGGGCGCATTCGAGTTGTAGGGCACATAGGTCTGGATTCCACGCTGGCCATCGCCCTGGAACGAGGCACCCACGTTCGCGACCGAACCACCGCCACGCATCGACCGCCGACGACGAGACGCCTTGCCCTTGCGAGACTTACGACGACGGCCACCCAGAGTCGGTGGCATGTAGGGAGCACCGCCCTCCACCGAGGTCATGTTCGGAACCCACTCCGCAGCACCGACGGCGATCGGGTTGTTGCCCATGCCATATCCATTGCCTCCGCGCATCTTACGAGTGTGACGACGAGTCTTACGAGAATGGCGACGACGACGTCCGCCCATTGCCGAGCAAGAGCCAGACATTTACTACTCCACGGGAATATTCTCCACGAACACACCTAGGGTTCCAGGAAAGGAATCGTACTGCTCATATCCACGAATATGAACCCCGACGGGGAGCTGAGTAGGGGGAATTAACGCACAAAAATCTGGGAAGTGAAACAGGTCCAGGATCTCGAGAACCTTCTGCTGACGTGTCTCGAAGTTCAGCGTTTCAAACATCGGCTTGCCATTCAAGACCAGGATATCGTAGACCACAAAGATCTTAGGAGAGGTCCGAACCACACGAAAGATCGTATCACAACAAACCCGCTCATCCATCACAAGCTCAATCTCCTGCGTCTTATCCCCTCGCTGGTCTGTGAAGAAGGCATGAGCCACACCGTCAGAGTCATGGGTCATGACAATCCACCCCGGAGCTCCACTAACCTGTGGTACTTGTGAGTGTGGAGAGATCGGTTGCCCCTTCTTGACGAGGAGGATCAAGCGAAACATTCGCTTCATACGTTGGAATGACTGCATTCTGCTTCTCTATATTCGGCGCCTCAGTGAAAACGGGCACCTCAGCGGGGACCGAGGGAACCTGGGGAGCCGGAGCCGGAGCCGGAGCAAAGGTCACCTTACGAGTCGGAGGGTACATCGTGCGAATCACGTAGAAGACGGTGAGGTGGATAATCACAAGTAAGACGAGGGCAGACAGCGCCACCGACAGGATGTTCGAGAAGTCCATTTACATGTTCGCGACCTTTTCTGACTAATAAACAAACCGCGATGTCCAGTTCCGAAATCGCCCTTGAGCCTATTGTGGAAACTGTTCCCACCGAGTCGGTGGTTGTTGATATCCCTGTGGTTGAGCCCGAGCCGGTTCCCGCGCCTGCACCTGCGCCTGCGCCGACCCCTCTGGATCCTCGGGCCAAGGATCTGGCTGCTCTGATCATCTCGTCGGTCAACTGGACTCAGCCCGCAGCTCAGGTTCTTCGTATCGCATTTGAGATCGAGAAGCTCAAGGACCTCACGCCTGGACAGAAGATCAAGCTCGCTCAGGATACGTTCACCTATGTGTCTCGCGAGACGGGTCTTACGCCCACGGAGAAGGAGACGACCGAGTTCTTCATTGAGCACGTTCTCCCCCACATTTACAGCGCCGTGCTTCATGTGACATCGAACCCGATTGTGGGCGCCGTTAAGATGTCTGGTTGCTGCTACTGAAAAAACACACCTTACCATCTACATCCTCTGACCAAATTCGAGGCTCAGCTGAATACAGAGTCACCCGAGCGTGTTCTACGTGGTAGACTCGAGATACCACACTCAAGACGTAAGGACGAGTAAAAAATGTTGTTCGACCGTCCTCCTCTCTCTGAAAGACTTCCAGAGTCTTCTCGTGTTCATTGAACCGACCAAACCCGGTATAAACATATCGGGTTTCGTAAACGGTTCCCTTCATCTTGGCGTACTTCGCAGGCACAGTCTCGCTGATCGTGACCTCCATTGACTATCTTAGACGGTGTTCGCGAAAACCAGATCACGGAGCTGGTCGGGATCGGCGATCGTCTCGTGCATCGTCTTCACGGCAGACACGATCCCACTCTGCAGGACCTGCCACTTCTCAGGATCGTTCTTGTAGTTCGTCTGGCGCCGACGACCATCAGGGAAGACCTCATTGAGATCCGAGTCCTGGGCGCCCGTGAGTTCCATGTAGACCCGAAGCTGAACCTCGTCGTAGATCGGGACCTTGGGCCACCACCGAGTCCGCTCCTTCGTGTCCACGATCCGATTCAGCGAGGCCACGTAGCCATCGGGACGACCATTGAGATCGAACCCATCGTAGGACTTCTTGAAGGTCTTGGTGTTGCGGTCCTGGACCACGACCTCGTTGATAGCCGCATAGGCATCGAGACCCGCGTTCTCGTTGTTGTTGCCCCGACGACGACCCACCGCACCGCGGATCTCATTGACCATGATCTCACGGACCGCAGGAGTCATGGACGGGTGACGAAGACCCAGAGCCATGCGGGCACTGGTCTCGGCATCGTTGAGAACGGGCTTGATATCGGACAGACCCTCGGTCTGACGGACAGCTGAACCAACGATGGCAGCGATGTCCTGATCTTGCAGGATCTCACGCTTCATCTTGGCCAGAGATGAGCGGTTGTTGGTCTTGATAATCTCGTCAAGCTTGACCTTGAGTGAGGAGTCTTTCATCATCAGGTCAAACATGATTTCACGAGCATTCTGGTACTGGTTCAGGCCGATGAGGCCAGCGACCTTCGAGGCGGGAATATTAGGAGTGAACATCTTGACTGTGAGGTTGGTTATTTAAACGATTCTGGATCCATTTTGCCTAACAGAAATAGGTGACCACCAGCGCAAACACCACCGTGTGGACCACCAGACCCAGCGTGGTCGGGCATCCCGCACCGTGCGACAGAGGACCCACCACACCGCCCAGAAGCTTATCTGTCAGCTTGTAGACCATGGGGTTCGAGACAATGAAGAACGCAAGGGAAAGCAGAAAAAGATTGACAAACGACTTGTTCATTTTTCTTTACGGCGCGAAACTCTTTTGCATGCGCACGATAGCATCAATCCAACCAGGCATTCCTTGCAAGACATTCGAGACGGCCACCGTGCTTCCCGTAACGATCGTCGCATCGAAGGTCGTTCCCTCACAGACAATCACGATGGCAGCGATCAGCAGGTGTTGCTTGGTCTTGGCCTCTGTGGGTGCCCAACGCAGGCAATACATCTTGTAGAGAACCTCGACCACGGCTCGAGCGTGGGGTTGGGTCTGCTTCCGAATCCCCTCCCAGAAGATCCACACGGGATGGGTTCCATGGGCCTCTGAAACAAACTCATCCGAGCGTGGCGCAAAGGCCAGAGCTGTCTTCGTCTGCTTCTTGTGTTCGCGACAAAAGGCAAAGACCCAGGCCATCCAGTACAGAGCTCTCGTCACATCACGAACATCGGTACGAAGACAGTAAACGAACTCATTCAAAGGCACGGCCGCCATCAGGGGATCTGTCTTGCGCATCACCAGACTTCCAAAGATACGAGAGGGAGCCTTCAGTGATTCCTGGATGGTGACGGGATCAAAGTCGTGAGGAGGCTTGATCGTGGGCAGACTCGGAAGCTTGTTCTTGCGACACAGGGACAGAGTGGCTGCCACCTCACAGATCAGATGACGAACATCAGGGTTATTGCGAATACTGGTCATGTTGGAAACTGAGAGGGTCGACTCGATGGGTGCGTAGCGTTCGTAGGCATCGGCGAGGTAGATGAAGACGTTGGGATTCGCTCGATTGATGTGTACAGCCGCAGCATCAAAGAAGGTCGCCCACAGGCTGTGAACCAGGCCCGAACATAACAACTCGAGAGCCCAATAGCAAGAGTAGTCTGCGTGACCCAACTGCACGTTCTGAAGGAGAACCTTGGTAACGTGTGATCGTGGATGTCCACAGAAGGTTGATTTTTGAAAGTCGGCGACGGTACGAGGGTCTGAAACCTCCATTACGTTGTGGGCGGGGTTATAGGAGCAGATGCCGAAACGCGCTTCATGACGGCCTTGCCTACGAAGAAGATGGCTACACAGGTGACCAGAGCAATCAGAACATTCATGATCAGATCAAACCACGAAGAGTAGGATGCTACCTCAACAACCTTCTTCTTCTTATCGAGTTGGATCTGGTTCTTGATCTCGGTCAGTTGCTTCTCAAAGGCTGCCACAGAGAACTTCATATCATCGGTCACTCCAATCACGTTCTCCTTGACTCCGTTGACGGCATCGATCGTTTGTTGTTGCTGGTCCTTGAGGCTGACAATGTTCGAGTAGCTATTGAGATAGTTATCGACGGTCGGCTGAGCCTCTGTATTAGCAAGACGTTTCTGTTCATCGTTCAACCAGCTATCACCCTTGGTGAGAGTGTAGTAGGCAATGCGAGCCTTCTCGTAGGCATCAGGAGACTGATCACGGACTTCCTCGGCTGCTTGCAGATTCGCAAAGGCGCTTGCCTGCTGTTCTACCTTATTGACCTTGGCCATCGCGACTGTCAGTTTTTCATTGAAGTCAAGGATGATCTCTTCGTAGACCTTGTGATTGGGTAGATCTTTATAACTTGTTGGTGGAACAGGACCGTTTCCAAATCCAGGCGCTGTTTTTATTGGGAAGGTAATCGAGGGGTCTTTGTTGTACGTACACGAGTAGCCACCCGAGGTTCCGGTACTGGCTGTTGTTTCAAAGCCTTTTGCCGATGGACATTCAATAATACAACCAATACCACCCGGTACGTGTGCGAACTCCGACGGACAGTTCCCCATTATGTATTGGACAGATAGATTCCTACCGCAGCACCAACACAGAGCGTCAAAAAGATGAGACCTTGCGCATACTGAATCGGCACAACCAGCAACTCAGCCAGAGCGAGAAGGATGGTGAACAGAGCTGTTTGAATCACCGACATCTTCAGAGGATTGAGAATCTTGCGCTTCTCTGACTCAATCGCGTTGGGCTGAACGGTCGGGCGGGGTTCCCGAATGTTATCACGTGCATCCTTGATTCGCTGTGTTGCCTTGCTCAGAGCACTGAATCCTGCATACTGTGAGGCAATCTTCTCAGCCTGATTACTCAGTCCGTCTGCGTTGTCCTGGTAGGGAGCCATGCTCTTGATCTTTCCAGCCTCAGTGCTTACGCGATTACGCTCTTGTTGATATATTTCTGGTTCGGGAACTGGATCACTTCCGGGAGGTCCGGGGACAATCAGAGGTAGTTCCTTGAGGTCAAAGAACTTAGAGTTGTCGGTAAAGAGAACACAGCGTTTTTTCCTCGGATCGTTTGGATCCGAAGCAAACTTGAATCCGGCAGGACATGTGGCTCGGCATATGAAGGGTTCTGAGTCAAAATCCGCCGGGCACGAGGCGTTGTTTCCCATTGTTTACCGGTTAGGAATAAAAGACTTGAAAGCTAGGAACATGGGACCAATCACACGGGCATCACGATTCGCAGCCTGACTACGCCATCCCAGAGCGTTGGGAATCGGAGATCCACCCTGCTTGACGTAGGGAGCCAGAGTGGCGCTCATGCGGAGAAACCGAGTATAGTCCGACGCATCAGCCACCATGTTGCGACGGTTAGGAGGGTTGATCTGCATGAACGGTGTTGTGGGCATTTTGTTTATCTAAAGAGAAGATAATGGACGATCTCCATAAGCAGTTAGAGATTTATAAGCAGAACTACGCACGGTACCGTGTGACAGGTGACGTGAACGCAAAAACCGTAGCAGACACAGCCTTGGGCGAGGCCGAGAAGATCATCAGGCAGGAACAATCACAATACGAGCAAGGGAAGGGATACATTCAGAACTTTGTCAACAGCTTCAAGGAAACAAATCCTGATCTTGTGAGCTTGCGTCAGAAGGCCTCAACTCTGGAACGTCAGGTGCCTCTCGTTCAGAACGAGTATGTTCAGACACAGATGATGAATGAGTCTCCGATTGCAGCACATATCAACTACATACCCTACTTAATCAAGGGTGCGGTGGTTGTTGGGCTCGCGCTCGTTGCCGGTTTAGCAGCGACCTTGTAGATCAAGAGAAAAAAGAACAACAACAGGGCAATAAAGAGAGCAATTGAATACCAAAAGAAGGCCCCACTAAAGGTCGCTTGCTGGTGTTCGCGGATTCCCTGGAGTGTTTGTAGCTTGTCCTTCTTCATGGCTAGAGCATTGTAATCATTTTGGATACGCACGAGCTTTTCTTCGAGGTCCTTGGTGTATTTCTCAAGAAGATCGTTGTTGGTTTCTACCTGTCCAAGCTCAGTCATCATCTTCGATAGAATATCCGAGAGTTCAAGATTGAGCTGACGAATCTTCTCAACATTATTCGGATTTCCCGACTGAATCAGTTCTTCATATTCGTGGTACTTGGTGGCATACGCCTTTTGCAGGTCCTCCATTATTCTACATCTTGCGAAGAGTTCTACGGCGTACACGGCGAGTCCTACGGGTCCGACGTCCCGCATTCTTTCCTAACATGTGAGCCACCCGAGTGGCACGATCACGTAAGCGCTCGCGTTCCTTCCGAATCGCGTTCAGTTGCTTGGCGTACTTCAGTATATCGTCATGAGGATTGACGATGAGTTTAGGAGCCGGGGAAGGCGCCGGCATCTTATTACTGGGCAACATTAACGTCCTCCACACAGTATCTGTAGTAGAGGCTTCGACCCGCCGTATCGGAGTGACGCGTGACCTCGATCACATCACCGGGAATTGCACCGATCCACTTAATCATCGCATCCTGTGAATCTAGCCACGGCAACTGGTTCTCCGGATTCGAGATCTTGTACTGATTGAAGATCTTCGTCTTCTCGTCCTCATTGAGAATACGATGAGGCATGGCCATGCGATGGGTCGTGATGTCGAATTGCAGTTGCCAGATATGGAAGAACAGCACCCGCTCCTTGGCGTACGACTTGACGACGCGCAGGACGTTCTCGGACGGCGGAGACATGGCCACGATGACCACGCCCGTCGTGTGATTGTTGTTCTTGGCAAAGTCCACGATGTTGTTGATGTCCCCAGCAAGAACCTTATCCTTCTGACTAAAACACACCAGTACCGTTCCAATCGTGTACGCCGTGACACGCTCCATCTTCTTGTCACCCTCGATGACCAGGCGCTCTGTTGCCGTATCCAGCTTACGGCGAGCGAACATCGTGCGAAGCGTATTCAGTGCTGTATCCTCCATTGTGCCTATCGTTCTCTTACAGATAAGAGGATTCGTTTTTTTCGGCTCCTTGAACAATGAAGACTGCGACCGCCCTTCTCTTTTTCGTGGCCTCCCTCGTGGCCGTGTACTTCGTGATCAAGACATTTGGAATGGAGAAGTTCCAACCCGAATTTCTTGATAAGCGTAACGTGGATGCCACCGTGGCCAACGAGAACTCGTCCTATCGCCAGATGACGAACCACGTCGAGCCCGCTCCTTACGATACGGGTCCGATCCCTGGTAAGGAGACGATATTCCAGGTCAACCAGTTTAGGAGCTATATGTCTTAAATCTCAATGAGCTATATAAAAAGTAAAATCCCCAAGGCCTTACGAGAACAGGTATGGTTGTCTCAGGCCGGCCGTGTGTTTGAGATCAAGTGTAAGGTTAAATGGTGTAAGAACATCATCAACGTATTCGATTATCAATGTGGTCACAACATCCCTGAGAGCCGGGGTGGAGGAACTCACGTTGATAATCTAATACCGATCTGCGGTCGCTGTAATATCAGTATGGCGAACAACTACTCGATCGATGAGTGGAATCGGAAGTTTGCCCCGCCACGCAAAAAGTTCAAGTGCTGGTGTCCTTGGTTTTCGTTAAAATAAAGAACATCGTGTCGGTTCATACCTACAATGCACGCATTCTACATCAACCTGGAACGCCGGACAGATCGTCGGGAAGACATTGAAAGAGAACTCTCTGATAAGGGTATCACATTCGAGAGATTTCCAGCGATCGACTATCCGAGTCAGGGACATATTGGATGTTCGCTCTCACACATCGCAGTACTCAAGCTTGCTCGCGAACGAAACTACGATTCTGTCATGATTTTCGAGGACGACTTTGAGTTTTTAGTTTCCAAGGAAGAGTGGGAACAGCTGATCAAACGTGTTCCTACATCTTATGATGTTATCATGATGTCTTACAATTCATACGGATCTGAAAACCATGACGAGACCTTCGACCGCGCCTTGAATGTCCAGACCACGAGCGGTTATATAGTTCACTCTAGGTTTTACGAAACCCTGATCAATCGGTGGGAAGAGGGTGTCAATAAGTTTATTGAACATCCACAGGAACCTGGCAACTATTGCTGTGATCAGTATTGGAAGCCTCTTCAGCCTGTTTCTGAGTGGTATATTTACAAGAACAGAATCGGACGCCAACGAGTCGGATTTAGTGACATAGAAAAAATGGTTGTCTTTTACGGTGTTTGATTACAGATCCATGGTCACTGTCTTGGATGGCGGTGCCTCGGGTTTGGTTCCTTCTGCCCGATGGCGAACAACATCGTTCCAGAATCCCTGCAAATCCGCGATATGACTGGGCAACCAGTTGGGATCCTTCGGAACAAAGTCCTTCTTGATCCCTGACAGAACCCAGAAGATGATCTGATCGGTCTCTTCTAGAGTATTACGCCAATCATCTACAGTCTGGTCATCCGGCTTGTAGTTGACCTTGCCCTCCTCAGACACAGCAAAGCATCCCTTCCGCAGAATCGAGGGTTCCCATTCAGCAAAGAAGACCTGCTTGAATCGGAACTCAACATACTCGCACTCATCAATTCCCGTACATTCCATCTGCATCTGCATCTGGTTGAGGTATCCCTCGGGAATCTCTGCCTTCTCAACCCGAGAGAACGGACACTTGAACTCGACCAGACGACCATACCTCATCGGCTCTTGCTGTCCCCGTGGAACAATCAGACCGTCGGGAGAGGCACCCAGGAAGTCGTAGATCGGATGCGTACAGCATCCCACATCAATCACCTCACACTCTGTCGTCTCCTCGAAGATCTTCTTGGCCACGGGCTCAAACCGAGTTCCCCAGATCATAGGACCCACCGCATTAGCACCTGACACCCGAACAGGGGGCTCCAGCTTCTTCTCCAGCAACTCCAGACGACTCGCAGGAGATTGCCAGACCTTCGTGACCTCCGAGGCCGTGATCATGGTACCTCGCTTATTGTGCCAGGCATCCGTGCGCTGATCCTGGTTGCCGTAGAGCCGAATGGTCCGCTCAAAGTACCGATCGCGAAGCCACACTCGACCAAAGGGTCCCTTCATCAGATGCTCAACCGTTCGCATAGCCTCAGTCTTCAAGCATTGGTACGACAGCGTGCTCGACTGTCTGCACAGGCACAGAAACTGCCGGATCCGAGTGTTCAGATGAGTGTACGGTCGATTCTCCAGAAGCCACCTCGCCAGTGGTTCCGCAAGAGGGTACTCCTCCTCCATTATCATCTACCGTCATGCTCTGCGAAAGTTCATTTTGTAGTCTCGCATGGGCGACCAGGGCCTCCTCCAGCTCCTTCTCCGTGGCCGGACGAAGGGCAATACCAAAAAGATCCTCGCAGATCTTGGAGAGAACCTCGCGGTGCTCATCGATCTTGATCAGCTCAGCAGGAACCGTAGAATAGGGAGTCTCGAGAGGCTGGATCTCGCAGACCTCATTGGCAAAGGACGACTTGGCGAGTTCCTCATCAAAGAGCTTCTTGGATGCCTCAGATAGCTTGAACTCGTCCTTGTTGAGGGCCTCAATGGACTGAAGGATATTCACGACGTCCATTTATAGTTATCGCATAAACTAGCTTTAAGCAAGAATACCTGCGTAATACAAATGGCCGACACCATTACCGCAATCCAAAATCGTGATCATTGGGTCCTTCACCGTCTGGGTGCCTTTTACAACGACAACTCCAACCTTGAGCGCATTCGCACCATTCTCACAGGCGAGTCCAAGATCAGTCTGCGTCTCCTGGATTGGCTGGTCACCAACTATGCGAAGAAGCACAATGTCTCCTACCTGACCACGAACAATCGCCATGTGATCGTCTATCTTGCCTACAAGTCCCATCTCAAGGCGTACAGCAAGAAGATGTTCGATCCCTTCTGCCGTTGGAAGCGTATTCAGTTTATGGGACTGGACACGACCGTTGGCCAGCTGAACTTCTTCGAGTGGGCCATTCAGGACGAGGTTTTGAACTACCTGGAGCAGAACTACGATGACATTCATGCCGACATGGAATCCTGCTCGGCCGTGATTCAGCCCAAGGAGGCGGGTGAGCGTCGGAAGCGCCACGAACTCTCTCGCTCCGCAACGAAGGCTGTGCGTCATCATGACGTAAAGGTTGTTGTCTCCTTTGATTAATGCAGTCGATTCTCGACCCTAGCAAGATATATCGCAATCTCTCTCGAGATGTGGTTGAACAGGACCTTGATGTCGTGTCCGACCTCTGGAACATGGACGGGCGTGATGTCTATCGCGGTACTCGCGATACACAGTACACTCATGCAAATGTATACTGGTTATATGATGAGGACTTCAATCGTGTGGGACTTGTTGAACACTCAAAGCAAAACCATTCGGACTTTCGGATCCTGTGGTTCTTTGACGATCCCTTTGCCACGCTCCTTCAGGAAGAGCGCTGGGAACAGGAGGGGAGTCTATGGGAGGTTCTGGCTGAGAATGCGACACAGCGGTTTCTTGCTGCCGGATGGACCACACCAAAGCAGGTTCTGGAACACTGCCTGCATGGACCGGTTCGGGTTGTAACGCCTGAGATGGTGGCCAACCCGCCGAAGGTCTATGTCTGTGATCACTGCCACAAGAAGTCACTGAATCCTATTCCTCACGCGGGGGCCTACACGGTTCCGCTGGACTTCCCACACAAATCAAAAATTATTTTTGTGGACGATGACTTGGTCGTCTCACGCTCGCCTACTCGTACTCGTATCTTTTCACTCTTGGGCTTCACATCGCCGCCGCGACACGACGCCGGTTCTTCGGTGCAACAGCCACTGCCGGTGCAGGTGCAGGCGCCGACTCCACTGGCTGCTCCTCCTCCGTCTGATCAGGGAACGCCTCGGACGACGGAGCCTGAGCCTGAGACGGTGCAGGTGCATCCTCCTCCTCAGGAGCCTCCTCCTCAGCCTCAAACACCTGCGCTGCCGTCACGCGCTGACCAGGGCACACCTGAGCGTACGAGATTCGCCACGTCACGCCGAAACCCTGACCGGACACGTAGATACTCGGAGTAACCACGAAGCGAGCCTCCATGCGCTTGGGGAAGACCGCCTCAAGGTTCTCAAGCGTCAGGGCGATCTGCTTGTTGGACGTATCAACCGCCTCCATGTTGACCTTACCGTCGTAGACTGGCACCTTCATACGGAAGCTGGGCGGATACTTACCATTGGGCACCCACTCACCGTTCACCTTCTCCACACTCGGGCTCATCAGCGACTTCATGCTGTCACGAAGCACATCCTCCTTACGAGCACGACCGAACCACTGCGTCGACTTCTCCGTCGCCGTACGGACGACCTTCTCCTCCAGATCCTTGAGGAGATTGTAGAGTTGACCCACCTCGCCCGCCTCCGAAGGAGCACGCTCCTTAGCGTACGAGTCACACCCCTGGAGACTGGCCATCATCGTGTACGTCGTGCCGTTCTCCGTCTCCTTCACGGAGACACCCATGTTGTACCGCATCTTCGGGATACGCATCTGAAGATTCTGACCATTGTACTTGATCGGGACGCTCTTGCTGCCGTTCATCTTACTGATACGGATGTCCCCGAAGGTGACCTTGGAGATGTCGATGTTGCTGACGTTGACGATGGCGTTGACGGACATTCTAGCTGTTGTATACTATCTATGGTGCCTGCTGGTCCTAAATCCGTTTTGGCCGCAATAAAACACATTTAGATAAGGACGCTGAATTTCATATAAAACATGTCGAGTGTCATTACGGCCGAGTATCTTCGCAACCTTAATCCTGTTCGGGTGTATTCTCGGATGAAGCGGTCGATGGCGAACACCTTCATTGATATCTTTGAGATCAAGATCATGGAGGCCGCTCGGGCGGGCAAGACGAGTGCGACCTCGCCGGTGGTCAACTACACTGTGGTTCCTAAGGCCAAGGATACCGAACTGGATGACCTGATTATTGATGAGCTCTACCGTCGGTTCCCGGGGTGCCGCATCGTCTACAGCGAGTCCTTTGGATACACGGTCGACTGGGAGGACACCGAGTAATGCGTATCACTACTTTCAAGAAACAATATGAATAACAGTAATGGTTCGGTGTGCGGCTGTGAAGAGTAGGAAAGAGCCCACCCTCCAATGTCCCCATAAAGCTATTTTTGGCTCTGACGTTTGCGGTACGCATGTCAAAGCTAAAAATGTCCGTCGTTGGAAGGATGAGCGGGTTGACGATGTGCGCATCGTTCTCTGCCAGTCGGTTGCCCGTTGTTGGAGCCTTCGTCGTCATCTGCGATTAGCCGGACCCGGAGTTCTGAAGAGATCTCTGGTTGCCAACGATGAGGATGTCATCACCTACACGGACAAGACGAAGATCCACCCGTTGAACTACTTTGCCTTTGAGGAGTCTGGCAAGATCTGGTGTTTTGAGTTTACCTCTATTTGGTCATGGATGTCCCGCAGTGCTGTTCCGTTGAATCCATACACCAAGGTTCCGTTGTCGTTGGAAACACGACGACGATTACGAGAACTGTGGTACACACGGGCTGTCAAGCGTATTCCTCATATGATTGAATCCAGTCCCGTTGAGGAGAGGATTGAACATCGTTGGAATATCCTGTGCCAGGTGTTCTTTGATAACGGCTTCGTTGATGCAACCACAGATCAGTTTTATGGACTTCCTCGGTCGTCTTATGTTGCCGTGTTTCGCATGGTCCATAACGACCTGGAGGCCAACCAGAGAATGGAACGAGCTCTCTGCCTTGCTATGTTGACTCCTGTGATCATGGAGAAGAACAACCCCACCTACATCATGAACGCCCTACGCATTCTGTTGCGAATCATCCTGACTCAACGTGAACCCTACAACACGGTCTTTATTGTCATGTCGGCCCTCTTTCGTGTGTAAAACGGATTGGCTCAACCATTTACACAGCAGGGTTCAACATGAACATCTTCGCTCTATCTCCCGATCCCAAGCAGGCGGCTCAAATGCATTGCGACAAGCACGTGGTCAAGATGATCCTTGAGAGCGCCCAACTGCTGTATTCTGCGCATTGGATGGTAAATCCTGACGATCTTCCCTCCGATGCATATAAAAAGACCCATGTCAACCATCCGTGTGCGATTTGGGTCCGAGAGTCTCGTGCGAACTACCAGTGGCTCTGTCACCTTGCCTACTGGCTCTGTGAGGAGTACACATATCGCTACGGCAGGATTCATGCGACCCACGATCGCGTCATCTGGCTCGGCGACAATGTCCCGAAGCTTCCGTCAATCCCTCTCACTCCCTTTCGTATGGCAATGCCGGAAGAATTCAAATGCGACGACCCCGTAGTAGCCTACAAAAACTACTACCTCGGCGCCAAGCAACGTATGCTTAGGTACACGCTGCGTCGGGAACCTGAATTTATTCTGATGAAGCGATTTACATGACCGCGGTGGGTAATAATCATATCAATCGCGTTAAATGGAGGCTTCTAAGACTGTCGCTACTAAGTCAAACAAGATGGCCCCGAAGAAGGATTCTGCTTCCAAGTCTGCGCCCAAGGCGGTCGAGACCCCGTCCGCCCCGGTGGTGGCGGCGACGCCCGTGAAGGCGGCCAAGGCCCCCAAGGCCGAGAAGGCGGCGAAGGTGGTGCCCGCCAAGGCGGAGGTGACGGTGCCCACGGTGGCGGCGCCCACGGTCGAGGCGACGGCGACGCCCTCGGAGTCGTCTGAGGTCCAGCTGGGCAAGCTGGCGGAGACGCTCAAGGCCCTCAGCTCTGAGCTGTCCACGCGCGTCCGCGACGCGGTGAAGGCCGTCCAGGAGGCCGCGAAGTCCGCCAAGCGCGAGGCCCGCGACTCCAAGAAGAAGAAGCGCAAGGACCCGGCGACGATGACGGCGGATGAGCGCAAGGCCTGGGAGGCTCGCCGTGCGAACAACGCCTTCCTGGTCCAGCGCCCG
>Ga0209499_1000135_pt1 | contig 53946 bp, 60 predicted proteins | sample C_130208_EF_Meta_FD_187306 | JGI IMG/M metagenome (GOLD analysis project Ga0209499, IMG submission 187306) | Freshwater microbial communities from Lake Croche, Canada to study carbon cycling - C_130208_EF_MetaG (SPAdes) (version 2) | ecosystem: Environmental > Aquatic > Freshwater > Lake...
ATTAAAAGTAATTTTAATAAATAAGAAAAATGACGACTGATTTTGTGGAAGCGTGTAAGGGTGCAAATTTGTATTATATTAAAGAATGTTTTTATGATAAAATAAATATAACAGAAGAGGAGTATGATTTAGGATTTGAGCAGGCATGTTGTAAAGGTAACTTTGAGATTGTATCATGGTTGTATAATTTTAAGCCTAAACATATAAAAATTAATTATAATTCAGCATTTTCGTGTGCGAGTTATTATGGATGTTTTGATATTGTTAAATATTTATATATTAAAAAATTAATTAATGTAGATGATCATCCTACATTATTTTCATTGGCAATAAAGAGTAAAAATTTAGATTTTGTTAAATGGGTATTATTGCTTAAGAAAGAAGATTTAAAAGAGTATGTAAATGATATATGTTATTATGGTACATTAGAAATATTAGAATATTTATATAGTATAAATCCAGATATAATTAAGAATAAAGATGATGCAATAATGAATGCTGAATTAGTTGGTAATAATGAAATTATTAAATGGATTAGATCAAAATAATTTTATTTATATATATTAATGTATAAAACATACGTAATTAGTTTAAATAAACCAGATAAATTATTAGCTGAAATAAGTAACTATGGTTTAGATCCTATATTAGTTGAAGGTGTAAATGGTAAAAAATTAACTAAAGAAGAGATAGCTGAAAATACAACTTATTTTGGATCATTATTTACACCACTAAGTGTAATAGGAATTGCTATGGCACATATTAAATCATGGAAATTATTTTTAGAATCAGGTGAAGAATATGGAATAATATTTGAGGATGATGTTGTATTTGAAGATAATTTTAAAGAAGAATTAGATCTTGGGGTTAAGAATACACCAAAAGATTTTGATGTATTATATCTAGGTTGTTTTGGATGTCAAAATAATATTAATTTTCATACAATATTATTTGCAAATACAGGATTAGTTAATATAAATGCGGGATATGTGAATAAATATGTAAATAAACCAATAATTTCATTAGCTACGCATGCATATATATTATCTAGAAAAGGTGTTAAAAAATTATTAAATCATATTGAAAATAATATATATACACATGTTGATTTAAATATACATATATTAGCTAATAATAATTTAATAAATATATATTCATTAAATAATAGATTAGTATATCAAACATCAACAGATGAAACTCAATCATTAAATGTATCATCATCACATCCAATAATATTAAATAATATATTATCAGAATACTATATAGATAGAAAAGTTAAAGCTAGTTATGGATCAACGGTTTCATTATTTAAAGTTGGAAGTTTTAATTTTAATCCATGTTCATTATTATTTCTAATAATGGGTATAATATTATCAACAACAAATATTGATATATTAACAATAACAGTAGGATATTTATTAATTAGTTTTCCAGATTTATATATGGATATTAATAATAGTTCTATTAAAATACATTATTTATTATTAGTTATACCGTATTTAGTGTTTAAGGAATTTAATCTTTGGGATAAAATAAATAAATAAAATAATTATATGAGTAAAGTAGCATTTTGTTTTATTGTAAAAGATGGTGATACATATTTAGAAAAAAATCTAGATAGATTAATTGAATTAGGAAATTTATATTTTGATGAATTTAAAATATTTTATGCAGAAAATGATAGTAAAGATAATACAATTAACATATTAAATAAATATAAAAATAAATATAAAAATATTTTTGGAGAACATTTAGTACTAGATGGAAAACATTCAACTGAATTATGTGATAATTCAGAATTTAATTGTAAAAAACGTACTAGAAGATTAGCATATTTACGAAATATTATTTTAAATATGGCAAAACAATGGAAAGAATGTGATTATATGATCATGCTTGATCTTGATTTTGTTGATTTTGATAAAAATGAATTTTATAATATGTTTAATATAATTGATGATAATAAAAATATAAATGGAATTTTTGGAATGTCAGTAACAAAAGACAATACAAATTGTTTATATGATATTGGTGCTATTACACCAAGTAATAATATTTTAATTATAAGAAATGATGAAACTAAATTAATTAAAGTTACATCAGCTTTTAGTGGATTTGGAATATATAGAATGAAAAAATTAATTGATAATAATATTGAATATAATATTAAAACAAATGAAATAGAGCATATTGATTTTAATAGAAATATAAATAATTTATATGTATATGCATTATACAGACCAGTTTATGAAGGTAAATGTAATGATTGTTATTTTAATAAAGGAATAATAAAATATTATATAAGTGCTTTTTTAGTATTTATAATTATATTAATAGTATATTTAGTTAATAATTCAAAAAGATGAAAATTATTAGTTATATATAATAATAATAATATATAAAATGAATCAAATTAATCAAGATACATATGAAAATATTGCGGAAGAATTTTCAGATTCTAGAGCATATATATGGCAATGTGTGAAAGATTATACAACTTTAATAAAAGAAAATACTAATATATTAGAGGTGGGATGTGGGAATGGTAAAAATATGGAATATATATTAAATAATAAAAATGTAAATATGGTAGGAATTGATACATGTAAAAAGTTTGTAGATATATGTAAAGATAAAAAATTAAATGTAATTTTAGGTGATGCATTAAAATTACAATTTGACAATGATAGTTTTAATTATGTTTTATGTATAGCAATGTTCCATCATTTATTAACAGAAAAAGAGCAAGATCAAAGTTTTAAGGAAATTCTTCGAGTAATGAAAAAAGACAGTATAGGTATTATAACATGTTGGGCAGTTGAACAACCAGATAATAGTAAATTTAGTTTTCATGAAGGTGTTAATATTGTACCATGGAAAGGTAATATAATTAAGGATCATATTAATATTAGATATTATTATGTATATAATGAAGAAATGTTTATAAATTTTTTCATGAAATATGATGAGATTAATATATTAGAAATATATAATGAAGTTGGTAATTGGGTAATTTTATTTAGAAAAAATTGAAATTTTAAAAGATAAATACGATTATTAATTTAATAAAAATGTCTGATTATTATACCAGATTCTATTATATAGAAATCGATGGTATTAAAAAAATTAAGTGTGAAATATTAACCTCTGAAAATCATTGGATAACAGATAAAATATTTAAAATAGAAGATAGTTTAACTGAAAGTCATTTATGTTATTTTTATGATGCTGAAAAATTATACGATAAAAAAAACAATGCAACACCGCCTTTTAATATAATTGAACATAATAATAATATGATTGGATGGTATGTTGATAATGTTATATATATTGATTCTCACTTTAATAGTATAATTAAATGGTTAAATAATACTGATATAGAAAAACGCATGAAAGAAATATATAAACCTGATATTTATTTATAAAAAATTGAAAATAATAGTATAAAAATTAGATTATTATTTATATTAAAAATGGGTTTGTTATTATCTTGTTGTTATGCTGAAAATAATATTAATGATACTACCAATTCTGAATTAGTTAGTAAGTCATATCAAGATGATCCGTTAGAATGCATGTGCGGAGGAACTCTCACTGAACACGGTTGTCAAAAGTGTCACCCGGGACCTCGTTGTCACGAATGTAACATCCCAATATCTGTCACGGGTAATATATGTGATTCATGCAAAGAAGATGAAGAAAGAGAGAATTACAAGGATAAATCTCGCAGGAGTAATAAGCGCGGATATAATGTAGATTTTACTGATTCAAGTGGTCGTATATAATTTTTAAATTTTCTTATAAAATTGAAAAAATATTTGTATATATAATGTAATAGATTTGTATCAAAAATGGAGGAGTACAATAAACTTCTTGGTAGATATATGGCAGCAACAAGTCAATTAAATTCTCTTAATAATATTAAGTTATCTATTCGGCGGATTAAGGAAGCAGGGTATGAAACACAGGAGCAAGTATTAGAATTGATTAAGAAGTGGGAGAAGATCGTTGCTGATATTGAGAAGGAGATGGATAAATATTAGACAATTTGAGCAGTCATTTGATTTATAATAAAAATTGATAATAATAAATTAAAGATAAAACAATATATTACTTTATAGAATAATGGCTTACGATAGCAGTGAAGATAATGAGATATTGATTAGTATTCCTTACAATGAGAATAACATTCTGATTGAAAGTGAGGATGTTGAACGATTACTAAGAAACTTTGGTATAGAAATTAAAGTTAAAAATATTGAGATCTTTCGAGAGGCAATGTCGCATTATTCATATGTAAATCAAAAGTATTATTCAAAGTTTAGTACTGAAATGAATGAGATGAAAAGGAGGCGAAAAACTCTCGTAGAGTTAAGAGACGTTTCTAGTGAGCGTTTAGAGTTCGTTGGAGACGGTACGATAAAAGATATATTATGTACATATTTGTATTTACGGTATAAAATGAATCCGAAAGGGGATGAGGGTTTTATGACATATTTAAAAACAAAGATAGAAGACAAGTCGTCGTTTGCTAGGTTTTCTAAAGAATTGGGATTAGATACATATGTATTAATCTCAAAACAGACGGAATTAATTAAGGGAAGAAATTCAGAAAAGATTTTGGAAGATGCATTTGAGGCGTTTATTGGTGCATTAAAATTAGATCAAGGACAGGATGTATGTAAAAAACTGATTGAATATTTTCTTGAAAATAGTGTAGATTACGCATCACTAATTTATCAAAATGAGAACTATAAAGATCAGTTAATGCAACTGTTTCATTCTAATAAATGGGTATCACCAATCTATTGGGAAGTTGGAAGTAAAGCTAGTTCTAATATTGTTGGTGGTAAAACAAATACACAAAAAATATATACGATGGGTGTATTAGATCCAATGACATCATTAGATGACAAAGGACGACCAACAGAGATTATTATTATTGCAGAAGGAGAGGGTACATCTAAACAGAAGGCAGAACAACAAGCAGCATTAAATGCGCTTATTAAGTTTAAACAGATTAAAGTGGATCAAATTAAGTAATTTATTATTTTAATTATTCATAATATTATTATTAGAATATATTATGAGTGAAAATTCAAAAACAAGAGATGAATTTATTAATTTACAATTAAACGGGAGGATATTTCCATCATGGGTTTTACAAAATTTTAAGAAATATTATTTAGAAGAAATTAAACGTGACTTAGGATCAGATCCATGTAATGTTCCACAAGAAATGGTTAAATTAAGAAAATATCAAGAATTTGTTTCTAAATTTATGGATTATAGAAGTTCAAATAGATCTTTATTACTGTATCACGGACTTGGATCTGGTAAAACTTTAAGTGCAGTTTCCACTATTAGTGCACTTTTTAATTTCTCAAGTCAATGGAATGTTTTTGTTTTAATCAAAGCTACATTAGAAAACAAGCCATGGATTGAAGATTTAGATAAATTTTTAAATGAAGATGAAAAAAAGACAATTAAATCAAATGTAAAATTTATTCACTATGATTCTCCATTTGCTGATAAAGATTTTATTGAAGCAATAAGAAGTGTTGATGCATCTAAAAAATCATTATTTATTGTAGATGAAATGCACAATTTTATTAATAATGTATATAATAATGTAACAGGACAAACAGGTAGAAGGGCAAGTTCAATTTATGATTATATGATAAGAGAAATGAAGGATAATGAAAATACAAGAATTATATTAATTAGTGCTACTCCAGTAGTAAATAATCCATTTGAATTAGCATTAATATATAATTTATTAAGACCAGGTATATTTCCAACGAGTGAAGTTAAATTTGAAGAAAAGTATGTTACAACAGGTAAAGTAAAAATATTAAATCCGGCTACTAAAAATATGTTTCAAAGAAGAATATTAGGTTTAACTTCTTTCTATATTGGTGAAACACCGGATTTATATGCTAAGAAAAGAGTATTAGTAAAAGAAGTAATGATGTCAGAGTATCAAGAAGAAGTGTATAATGCATTTGAATTTATAGAAAGACAAATGGAATTGAGAAGAATGCAAAATAGATCAGAAGAGGGTAGTTTTAATTCTTATACAAGACAATCTGCGATTTTTGTATTTCCATTTATTAGTGATAAAATCAATGGAGAAAAGAGACCAAGACCAAATCAATTTAGATTAAAAGATATTGATGCAAATAAAATTGCTGAAGGCAAAACAGCTGAATTTTTAGCTACTTTAAAGGATAAAGATGAAATTACTGGTGCTGAATTATATCAAAAAACATTACAAGATTTCTTATTATCAACTGATAAATATTTTATGCAAAAGAATGTACAGGATGAAAAAAACAAACATACTATTCATGATGATATGGAAATATTTAAAACAAAATATAATTACAAGTATAAGAAATTTATGGAAGAACACAAAGAAAAGAGTAATTTATTAAAAGCATTTTATGATTGTTCAGCCAAAATGACTGCTATTTTATTTTATGGATTAAGAAGTAAAGGACCTATTATGGTATATTCTAATTTTGTATCAGCAGAAGGTTTATATGCATTTAAAATATATTTAAAAAATGTGGGTATTATGCCATATGGAGAAGGAGAAGATTTTAAACAATTTTTAGAATATCATGGTGGTGTAGATGAAATAAAGAGAAAAAAGTCTATTGAAGTATTCAATCAAGTAGGTAATGTTTATGGTAAATTGGTGAAATATATATTAATTGCGCCATCTGGTAGTGAAGGTATTTCATTAAGAAATATTCGTCAGATGCATATAATGGATCCATATTGGAACGAAGTGAGAATAACACAGGTTATGGGCCGAGCAATTCGTCAATGTTATCACAAAGATTTACCGATGGAAGAGAGAACAGTTGATATATTTAGATATAGAGCAATTAAAAGAAATGGGGAACCAACGATTGATGAAAAGGTGGAAGATATTGCGAAACGCAAACAAATATTAATTGACAGTTTTTTAAAGACAGTAAGAGAAGCAGCGGTGGATTGTAAATTATTTCAAAATCATAATATGATGGCAGAATCATATCAATGCTTTCAGTTCAATGAAAGTTCATTATTTGATCCACAAATTGGACCAGCGTATAATGAAGATATTTATTATGACACTAAATTAAACAATGGATTAAATTCGTTAAATAGTGTAGTGAAGAGAGTAAAAGTGATTAAAATCAAAGGTATAATAGTAAAAGAAGGGGTTAAACAACCAGTAATGCAATATTGGTATAATCCAGAAACTAGAATTGTATATGATTTTGAATTAGATTATCAAGTTGGTAGAGTTAAATTAGATGAAAATAATGCACCGACAAAAGTAGATGGTGAGAATAAAGAAGCATATTATTTAATAGAAGAAGTAATTAATATACCAAAAGTAAAAATCTAAAAACTTCGCCTACGGCTTGTCTCAGTTGCTTTGCTCCTTCGGTTCGCTACGCTCACCTTTAATGTACATTTACAGTAATATTTCTTAGACCATGTAAGGTATTCTTTGAATAGCTCTTATGTACTAAGTACATAACAGGTGAGCGCAGCGAACTGAGGAAGCGTAGCTGACGAAACGAGCGTAGCGACGTTTTATTTAAGACTGTTTCTAATAACACCAATTCTGATCCCCATAATAATTTGATGCCAATAAAATAATGGATGTCTAATATAATTATATTTGCTAGAAAAAAGTGTAGGATCGTCTATATTACTAGCATATTTATCTAAATAATCAATTGATAATGGTTTTCCATTAGAATCAGCAAATTTAAAAGTTAATTGAGGTAAATTAATTAAAGTATGTTCTTTAAATACTTTAGTTGGTGCTCTAACGCTAGCGTAGGCGATATAATTTCTTGCTCTAGACATACGAACAATAAAAGTATAGGATGATTTATCGGTTGTGATAATAGGGGAATAAATAACTTCGGGTATAGTTAATCTAATGTAAGGGTTACTATTTAATTTATAAGAAGAGCTAAATCCGTACATGTAAAAACGATTAGAACTATCAATTGTATAAACAAGAGAAATATTATTATTAATAAGAAAATTATATTCTTTATTTGCATTGTTACAAATAGTATAAATATTTCCGTTACCGCTATTTGTAATTTGTTGATTTAATGTAACAGTATGTGTTAAAAGATATGTTTGCATATAAATTAAATCTGCGTAATTAGGACTAGTATTGGTAATAGATTCTTGTAGTAGATTAAATTGTGGAAGAGAAATATAGAACATTTGAAATATTTTAATATTTTTATAAAATTCAGGTAATTTATCAGTCATAAAATTAAAAGGATCTGGATATTTTGTGTAATCACGATCTTTAGAATCAATAGTAGATGAAATGTATTGTAAATAAGTTACAGATTGATACATACCTTTTTCGAATAAAGGTGGTGGAACATATAAACCGTATGATGTAGGAATATTTTTTTTCTCAGATATTTCATTATTATTTTCAACATGATCAAATGTTGGTAAATCTGGTTTAATTGATTTATATTTATTAACAGGATTATTTGGATTATATTGTTGCATAATTTATATTATTAAATAATTAGAAAAATAAAATTGTGGTTAGATTTAAAAATAAATTTAGAATAATTGAATATGAGTAATTTATATTCGTTATTTGTAAATCCCAATATTGTATCATATATTTCAAGTGAATATATAACAAATAAAAAATTAGATATTACGAATCAAGGGCAAGTTGCAAAAGTACAGCAAGTAATAAAAAAAGTATTAGATGAGACATATTCATTATTAGATAAGAGTAAAATTTCAAAAAATAATGTTAATGATGCAATTGAAAAATTTGTAAATGTAACATTAAAAAGATTGGATTTACCGCCAAAACAAAGAAATATGGCAGCACCGGTTATGAGACAAATGCCAGCACAATACAGTACAAATACTAGAATGAGTAATGGAAATGAATCATTAGATAATAGGGTAAATAAATATATGGAAAATTATAGAGAATTTTCTCAATCAAATAAACCAAGTGATGTACCAGATTGGTTAAGAGGGGTAACAACAAATCCTAAAAGAATGGCTGATGAACAATTAAAAAATTCATCTAAAAGTCAATTAGATAATTTTAAAGCAACTGCGACAAGATCACCACCAAAACAATATAATTCATCACAACAAGAAGAAACAGGTGAAATTGCGGATTTTGGTGGTAGCACAAATTTTAGTTATTTTAACGAGACACCAGAAATAGAAAGTGCATTTGACGAAGCATTTTATACAACAGGTATTGATCCTGATAAAATAAATGAAGATAGTGAAACATTAGATGCAAGATTAAAAAAAATGGAAGCAATGAGAGGAACAATATCAGCGCCAGAAAAGAAGATAGAAAATATACATGAATTGTTTGATGAGAATCAAAATATTACAGTACATAATATGCAACAAAGACAGGCGCCGCAACAAATGCCGCAACAAAGACAAGCGCAGCAGCAAATGCAGCAACAAATTCAGCAACAAGCTCATCAACAGATGCAAAGACAAGCGCAACAACAATCACAAAGCCAACAAGTTTCACAACAAATGCAAATGCAATTACAGCAAATGCATGCTAAAGTTGTTAAATATGAGGAATATTTAAAAACATTAATGGGAAAATATACGGAATTAAAGGAAGAGAGGGATCAATTAAAGCTTAAATTAAGAGATAGTGTTGAAACAAATACGAATAAATATTCAACAGATGTATTAGATGAAAAGAAAAAGGAATTAATAAGATTAAGTAATGAAGTACAAGAAAAAATTAGAAGATTTGAAGAGATGCAAGAGGCAAGTGCTAATGTTGATGATTAAACAAAATCGCAAAAAACAGGATTATGATCTGATAAATCAGAATTGTAAATTAAATTAAATATTGCTTTTACATCACTAGATTTAGATAATAAAATAAAATCAGTTTGATCATTTTGAGAAAAATTAGTTGGAATAATAAATTTAGAAGTGTTATTAAATAAGTCAGTTATATTTTTAACTTTTTCATAATTTTTATAGCGATAAGAATTACCTTTTCTATATAAATTAATATTAAAATCACCGCAAAAAATAATATTTTTATTATCAAATTCTTTTTGAATTAGTTGTTTTAGAGTTTCAAACTGTAAAACAATTGTATCTTTATTTAAATTTAAAGGAGTTTTATCTGGAAAATATGCTAAATGTGTATTAAGAATCCATATATAATTATTATTAAATTTAATTTGAATGCCAATAATATTTCGATTTATAAATAGATGAAATACTTTTTCTTTTTCAATTGGTAATTTGCTATAAATAGCATTACATAACATATAATAATGTTTAGGTTCATCAATAGTAAAATTATTTTTAATACAATCACCAATACAAGAATAATTATATCCTAATTTAGCCATTTCTTGATTAATATATTTAAAATTAATTTTTTTAATTTCATCATAATCAATTATATCTTCATTAATTTCATTATCTAAAATAGGTACAAATTCTTGTAAGCAAATAACATCTGCATTTATTTTTTTAAATAATTGTATAAAATTATTAAAATTTCTAGCTTTTTTAAATGGATTAAAATTATTGTAAAACATAGGAGCACTACCTTGATTACATCTTGTAATAAAATTATGAACATTAAATGTTAAAACACGTAATTTATTATTATTTTTAGGTTGAATATCGCGTGGTTTATATGAGCATAATCTAGAATTTTCCCAATCTTCGCCATAATAAATGTAAGGTTTATTATCTGATAGGATAGAAGAATAATGTGTAAAACCCATTTTAGATAGTTCGGTTAATTCAGGATATATAATATCATTATTTGATATATTTGGAGTAGTATAATATAATTCTTTAGAAGGGGATAAAATAGTAGATGATTGATAAATAGGTATATTATGAGAGGGGGTATTAATAATAACTTTATTATTTGTTGAATTAATCCATTTTACTATTTGATCGTATGTTAATGATAATTGATATCTTTCAAAAAAATATTTTTTCATAGTATTTACAAATTGATTATCATTATATTCAGTAATTTCGAGTTGTTGTGTAGTAGAATTGTAAAGAATTTTTACATCGGGGATTTTTAATGTATAATTAATATTAAATAAACGGTTAATAGAAAGTAAATCTGTAAATTGTGCGGGTCTATTTCTTCTTATACGAAGAAGAATTTCATATTGTAATGTAAATAATTTAATACCATGAAAAAAAAAATGATTATTTGGATTAAGTATTAATTGATTATAATTATCAACATTAATTAATTTTGCACGTTTATTTAATTCATTATCCCATTCATCATTTCTTTTATGTGAAGGAACATATATATCAAATATATCACTATTTTTATCGAATTCATTGATTATTTTTTTATCAATTAATATATTATTTAATACAAAACCATCAATATCATTAATATTTCTAGTTCCATATGCAAGTAAAACAATACTTCCTTTTAATATTAAATTATTAATTTGAATAAGAGATAATTTACTTATTATATTTAAAAATGAATTAAATTTTTTAATTGAATCTGACAATTGTAATAATCTCCAAGACTGTTGTTTAGAAGTGAATTCAATTGTATTTTTATGAAAAAACGAATAACTATAATTAATTACTTCATTAAATGTATCGTTAATATGTAAATAATCATATTCTCTAGGATAAGCATCTTCGATAGAAGTAATTTTAGTATTTTTGAGTTCTTCTTGTAAAAATATATTACGTAATTCAGATTTAAATGGTGTTGATGAACCATTAATTTTTTTATTTATATTAAGATGTTGATATACAACGACTAAAATATCATTATTAGTATCAAAAGTAAAACCAAGTCTAGATAATTTATACATAATTTGACCGTTTGATTTCATACGTTTAGTATTTGCATATAGTTGAAATAATAAATTATATGCATGATAATAATTAATATTTAATAATTTTTTATAATATACATTACCATTTTCATCTAATAATTTAAAAAATTCTTTTAATTTATCTTTTTTTGATAATGCTTTAGGGTAAAGAATAATAATATTATTATTAGGAAAACATTTAATATATTCTGTTATAATTATATCATTGGTATCAGACTGGGGTAATATTTTTTTATTTTTTAATAAATTTTCAAATTCGGATTTATTAATTGAAGATAGTATATCATGATAAAAATTAGGTTTAAATTTCTTATGATAATCAGATAATAAAGAAATAGGTTTTAAATAATCATATTGTGGTATATTATCAAATAAAGGTTTAATATCAATATTAATAAATTCACTCATTATTAATATAATATATATTTTTTTAGCAAATATTATTCACATCATTATTTTTAATTACATCATCATATCCAGTAAAATATTTTTTTCTGCATACATTCATTTCTTTATCAGCAAGGCGTTTATTATGAATTTCATCAAATGTATCTCCACGTAATAATCTAGTTATAAAATTAATAGAATATACACCGCATTCAGAGCCACCAAATTGATGTTGAACAGTATTAAAACGAATATTATATTGTTGTTCTATAGCATTAAGATTATTTTTATTCATATAAGATTCAACAGGCAATGACATTTTTTTACCAGTATCATCAAAATAAAATTTTTCTGCTATTTTTTTAACAAGGCGTTTAATTCTTTTTTCAGGTGGCTTACCTGCTGAATCAGAATAATATATTTGTTTCTTTTTAAAATCAACATAAAATGCAACCCAATGTGATCCTGGTTTATAATGTTCATCTAAATTAAATATAATTGCAACAATAGTTTTACCAATATTAACTAATTTATCATAATTAAGTGATTTAACACCAAATTCATCTAAATCTTCAATGTCCATAGGAACTGCACCTATAAATAAAAAATTTGGATAAGTAGCCATAAATCTTTCCATACAGTCATTGATCTCGGTAGTGCTTAACCATTCAAATTGACCACCAGGTCCTTTAGCTTTAAATGCCATATTAAGATCATCATTATTTTTTAAAAATTTTAAAGTTGCCCAACAAGTTTGATCGGGACAAAATTGAGATAATTTATTAGTTAATGAAGTTACCATATCAGATTTAGATGGTGATAATTTAATTTTATCATTATATTTATCATTATAATCATTAGCGATTTTATGTAATTCATCTAAAGTAAAACATGAATTACTAGTAAAATCTCTATTAATGGCGCAATTATTATTATTTTTATGCATATATTAGTAAAATAAATTTGTTATTAATTATATATGAATAATTCTCCGGGAAAATTTCCAGGAAATAATTACCCAAGAAATAGTTTTCAAGAAATAAATGGAAAAGATAGAATGGTGGGTTTATCTGCTACACCATTATCTGCTATATTACCAAATAGAGTTACTAATCCTAATACATTTTTAACAGAAAATTATCAGAATCAGAATCAAGCGTTAGCGAGTGCAGATTTTGCATTAAATAGAGGTATTATAAATAATAATAATATTAAATATCCTAAAAATCCTAGAGAATATGGATTATATTTAGACAGAAAAGAATTTAAATTAGATGAAACATTATGGCCAAATATTAGTGAAAATGTAGCATCTGAAAATGTAAATGAATATGTAATTGTTATTGATAGTAGTGATAGAAATGTTACTTATTATCCATCACCTTTTGTAATGAAGGCATTTTTTAGTGAAACGGATGATACAACCAGATTAAATGTACCAAGAGTATTTGAGAATGTAAAATTTATGAGAATAGAGAATGTAGTATTACCAAGAAATTATTATTTAACAAAATATACAGCTGTAAATAATTCTGCATTAACTACTGATGCAACAATTGCAAGTCAATTGGGTCCAGTTTCATCAGTAGAACAACCAATATTACAAACAATATACAATAAATTAATAACATATGTAACAGCAAGTAATCCTATACCAAGTCCATTAAATACGATACCTGGATTAGATAATGCAACATTAAGTGGATCACCAGTAGAAACAGTATTAGTTACAAATTTATCATTATACACATATTCAGTGGTAATTAATTATACAGATATTAATAATAGAACACAATCAAGTACATATCAAGTAGTGTATCCAAATAATTCAACATATAATACAACATATTATACACAAAAAGTAACATCAGGATCATTAATTAATAATAGTGATTTAGATTTGTATTTACAGAATGCACAATATAATATTGTACAAAATATAGGTGGAACAACACAAGTGGTATTATTTAATGGTACATATACATTAAGATTTACATTATCATCAATATCATTAATTAAATATATAGTAGAATTTATGATGACAGCATCAACAGATGCAGGAATAAGATGTAGTTATGAGTTAGTAGCAACACCTGGAGCAGCAACAGGTGCTTTTAATTTTTATTATTTTTCAAGTAAAAGTTTAGATGGTGATAGATATTTGATATTAAATATCGAAGAGATTACAGATAATAATATTAATTCGACAAATAGTGCATTAAGAAAAGCATTTTGTTTATTATATCCAGATTCATATGGTGAATTACATTATTATGCGGCAACAAATTATCAAGATAAAATATATAAAATGTCAAGTTTAGGAAATATAAATAGATTAACATTTACTTTAATGGATAGTTTTGGTAGAAACTTAGTAATGCCAAATTTAGATTATCATATTACAACAAGTAAAATATGTAATTGTGCTGATGATAATTACGGATGTCCTTGTACTTATATTAGACATCCATATTATAAATGGTTACAAGTACAATATATGATTAAGATAGGTGTGGTAGAAACAGAAATAGACAAAAAAATCTTTTACTAAAAATTGAAATTTATTTAATTTATTGATAATATGTTAAATAAGTAAAAATGAGTTGGGAAGAGGATGCTACAGTTACAGAAGCACCTGATATTAATAAGAAATTAGCAGATGAGAAGCTAAGTATGTCTATTAATGCTAAGCAAGAGTTTGATAAAATAGCTAAAATTAAAGAAGATATGGATCTTGAAATTACGAATACAAAGATATTTGTTAGTAGTATAAAAGAACAGGTTAAAGCATTAGAAGCAGATGCACTTGAAAAATACAATAAAGCTGATGCATTTAAAGCTAAAAGTCCTGAAACGATGAAAATTAAGAGAAATTTAATGGCTGAAGCAACAGAGGCTAAAAATAAGGCTAAAAAGATTTCTGATGCATATATTGATGAAAATGCAAAGTTATCGACTTTATTGTTTAAGGGTGAAATAGTCAATAAAAATTATATTAAGTTATCTAAGAAAATTCATTAATTTATAAAAAATTGAAAAAAATAGTATATATACATTACATTGAATTTTGTATTAACCTTACGCTTCAAGATGTCGTCTATTACGTCAATTATTGAAGCAGCAGCTGGCACGTCGTCGGGCTCCGGGTCTTCCGGTCCTTCCGACGTTGCTGGTAGCATAGGTATTAAGAAGTCTCAGACTTCAAGCGCTGACGGAGTGACGCCTGCGTCGGCGCTCGAGAAGGCGGGTGGCGCAAGTTCTGTCGATGACGGTGTGCCGCCGCTTCGCGAGGTCGCTGCTGCGCCTGCGCCCGCTGCTGCTGCGCCTGCGCCCCCTGCTGCTGCGCCCGCTACTGCTGAGCTCGCGGCTGCTGCTTATGAGAAGATAGTGGCAGATCGCACTGCTGCTGCGACCAAGGAGCTTGACAAGCGCCGTGATGATGCTGCGGTCGCGGTGCTGAATAAGCGTGCTGCTGACGAGGCGGCTATGATTGCAGCCGCCAAGAGCCGCGGTGATTTTGATCACGCTACGCTGGGCAACATTAACGCTCAGCTGTCTGCCAAGTATGCTGGCTTGAAGCTGGAGGAGCTGCCATTGATGTTGGAGAAGCTCAAGGAGTGCGACAGCAAGATGTATGCTAAGGTAGCGCTCGATGACTCGCGAGCCTCTCTTTTTGTCCTCGAGAACATTAAGCTGTCCAAGGCGGATAAAAACGCTAAGAAGGGCAAGCTGCACGACAAGTTCAAGAAGCTGCTGGAGCTGCAGTACTACCGAGACGAGGAGGCGCGCTTTAAGCAGATGTTTGTGACGCTGTCTGAGCTGCGCGCGGGCGGCTACCTAACTGGCGACGGAAGCGATCTGTCCAAGCTCGTGCGCTCTGATGTACAGATTGCGACTGAGATCAAGCGCAATGGCGTGTCATTTTATTTTGGCGAGGAGTTCATCGTCAATGTGCCTAACTGGATCAAGGAGCAGATGGGCGGCATGCCATACACGGTAGATCGCTCTGATCTCAAGAAGCTCCCGTGCTTTTACCGCGCCTTCCCCAAGCCGGCGCCCGCCAACCGCACGTCCTTCAACCCCCTCCTGCTGCCCTACCTGCTGACGCAGGCGGCGCTGCACGCAGGCGGGCTCAAGCTGCTCGTGCCGCGCTGGTGGCCGCGCGATGAGGACGGCTCGCCTATGCTGCCGGGGGAGATCGACTTTCTGGCCGCAAGCGGCGAGCTGTGGGTGCCGCAGCCCAACAGCGCTCCGCTCTTCAACCTGGCGGCCTGCCTCGACAAGTACGACGGCGCCAACCGCTGGTGCGCCTACCGAGAGGGCAAGTTTGATCGCAAGCTGACGCCGGAGCAGAGCGAGATTCTGGCCAAGCTGAACGCGATGACGAGAAAAAATGCGGAACACGCCGGCTTGCTCGAGGACGGCGTTCGCATGTACCAGGACGAGAAGCTGAACTGGTGCGTCAAGCTCGACGACGGCAAGCATTTCTTCAAGGACCCGAAGACGCGCCTCTGGTACCTCGAGCCCGGCACCTGGCGCAACCTGGAGATCTCCTTCACTCGCCGCGGCCCGCCGATCTTCGAGGACTTCAACCTCCGCACGCCGTGGCAGCTCGTCAAGGTCGAGAAGGAGGTCACGGGCCTCATGAACAAGATCTCGCGGGAGACGTTTGACAAGCTGAGCAAGCTCGTCTGCGACTACCTCTCCAACGGTTCCTACGCGGGTCCCGTCGTCTCCGCCGTCCTCGGCAAGGCGCTCCCCGAGATCTTCTACCAGGACCTGCACGCTGACCTGGTTGCGCGCATGTGCGCGCTCCCCTGCGGCGCAGACGTCAAGGAGCGCATCATCCGCGGCTGCACCACCAAGCTGCGGGATGCGCCTTACGACAAGGGCGCCATCTTTTTCCTCGGTCACCTGTGCGTCCGCGAGGTGCTGCCGTCTGGGCGCATGTTCGACAAGATCGACGAGCTGCTCTCGGACAAGTCGGACGACAGCGTGACCGCGCTCTGCGGGCTGCTCGAGATCGATCGTCTCGGCCTCGCGCTCGAGTGCAGCCGCTTCAACGCTCAGCTCGCACGGCTAGAAGAGATCAGCACGGCACTCTCGCCGCGCGTCAAGTTCCTAGCTCGAGATGTTTTGGAGGCGCGCGCGCGCGGCTGGAAGCTTACCGGCAGCAAGGCGTCACTTGAGCGCAGGGCGATGACCATGACGCGCGCTGAGATGCATGAGTACATTGCACCCCAAGCGTGCAGTGTGCGCGTCAAGGCCGTCGCTCTCCCGCTCGCTCTTTTGGACGAGATCGACGACGACGACGACAAGACTCTCGAGCTCAAGAAGAAGATTGCCTCGCTTGAGAAGGAGATCGCCTCGCTCAAGTCAGATGATGATCTGGAGATGAGTGCTAAGAAGGAGCTTGAATCCGAGCTTGCCTTTGCGCTCAAGGAGCTTAACAAGCTCAAGCCGCCTGCGCCTGCACCCGTGCCATCGCCTGCGCCCGTGCTCGCACCTCCGCCTAGCACGAGCATCTACGCTCGACGCGCGCTTGAGGAGGGTCGCGGCGTAGCAGTGCTGCCGCTGCCAAACCGCGCTGCTGCACCTGCGCCTCTCTGCGGTGGCGGTCGCGCTGCTGCACCTGCGCCTCTCTGCGGTGGCGGTCGCGCTGCTGCACCTGCCACGCTCTCGCTAGACATCCTCTCTCCTGACGAGTTGAAGATGCTTCCTGAGCTCGTGTCTAACACGTTGTGCGAATATGAGGGCACGAAGAAAGGCTGCCGTGGCGGCTGCAATCGCCTCCACCGAGAGCACCTGCCGATGATTGTGAATCGTGCGACTGGCGAGTCTCCGACCCCGCGCGAGGTCAGAATTGCTACGTACGATGTCACGCCCGGTGTGACCAAGAAGGGCCTGTGCTGGCGTGTCTGGTCAGTTCTCCGCGCCGAGCTCACTAACCTTCCTCACATTAAGAAATACCGCAAGTAATCAGTTCATTTATCAGTCTATTGGATTCTATTAAAAAAAATTACTTTAAAATTGAAAAAAAATATCTTTATATATTTTAGTAAATTTATAAATGGAGGTAATGGAAATAGATAATTATCCAATATTAATTCCACCACCAATAAGACCCCCGAGGTTGATTAGGCAAATGGCAGATGGAAAAGTGCATGTTGCTTGTATATGTGATCTACAACCATTATTAAATCATCCAGTTGTACGGGTAATTGGAGGAAAACATAATAATCCTAAGTGTAGAGGATGCTCATGCCAATGTCCTTACACTTTAGTTGGTCAATGTCATTAATTTATTAAAAATTGAAAAAAAAAATATATATATACTTCATTGATATTTGTATTCTTAGCGTTACAAGATGTCATCTCCTAAGGTTATTAATCTTACCAGCAAGGCACGTAGCGTTTTGAGTGAAGAGTATGAGCGTTGGATACTCGCTTTGGAATCAGTCCAATTTCGGAGTATTAAAAACCGTTGTACTGACAGTCCAGGATGTACAGGATCGGTTGGCGGACGTTACTGTTATCATTGCGAAGGAGAATTTCTAGACGCGATGGATGCTAGAGAAATGGAAGGGTGGGCGCCGTTCAATAGTGATGACGAGGATCGATCAAGGCTACCGCAAAAGAAACCTAAGAACCGTAGATAATAAATTTTTTTATATATATTTTTATAAAAAAATTTTGTTAGAACCAACTGGCACTGTTACTCTTTTTAATATTTGGTATTAAAAATTGAAAAAAATAGTCTATATATACTGCATTGAATTTAGTGTTCCAGAGCTTTCAATATGTCGTCTTTCACAGGCACTAGTGTAGCAGCAGCTGGCACACCAAAGGACACCGGGTTTTCCGGTTCTAATGGTGTTGCTGGTAGCATGGATATTCAGGTGACTCAGTCCCAAACAAGCGCGCCGGAGGCGCATGACGTGCTGGCAACCGAGCTTGCTCCCGCTGATAGTCGTGCAACAGTTGCTAGCGGCGGTGGTAGCGCGCCCGTTGCCGCAGTTGCTCCCGCTGATAGTCGTGCGACAGTTGCAAGTGGTAGTGGTAGTGCGCCCGTTGCCACAGTTGCTCCCGCTGATAGTCGTGCGACAGTTGCAAGTGGTAGTGGTAGTGCGCCCGTTGCCGCTGTTGCTCCCGCTGATAGTGCTCGTGGTCGTGGTCGTATAGTATCTCGCGAAAACAGTGGTATTGTCTATAGCGGCGATTACGGCTACAACGACGGCGACGAAGACGACGAAGACGCCATCAACAAAATGATGGGCCATGGATGGTGTCCTTTACATAAGTGGTACTGTCACGACGGATTGTGGTAAGCAAAGGTTACTTGGTTCTACCGTTAATGTATTAATTTTTTTATATATCTTTACGATTATAAAAAAATTATTTTAGAACCAGCTAGCACTGTTACTCTTTTTAATACTTGGTGTAGTTGTTGAACCAGGTGACGTTAAACTTTCATTTAATTCTGCAAGCTCTTCCGCAGTTTTAATTTCATTACTTTCAAATCGTTTTGCATATCTCGCTTTATTTTCTTCCTTTTTAGTTAATATCTTATCCCTAAATATATTTGCAACTTCCGTATCTTTTCTTAAATATTCAATCCTATTCCATACATCTTTAAATATAGGGAACTTACTTTTAAACCATTCTCTATCTCTCCTAACTTCACAACAATGCGTATTGACAATTCTCCAATACAAAATTCTATCAAATGTATATCCTGGAATTGTTTGTTCTTTCATTTTATTTGATAATATAACTTTAGCTTGATAATCACCACACAAGTTATCCGGATATAAATACTTGGAACAAAATACTTCCTTGTCTGTTGCATTCCTCTTCACATAATTATCCATCTTGTATTGTAACACAAAACCATACGTCCATTCATCATTATATTCTGTTTTAAGATTCTGCTCATATCTATGATTCATTTCTACTGGTTTCATCCACTCATCCATTCTATAATACTCTTTAATATCACATTGCCAAAAATCACAATACTCTAAATCACAACATTCTAATTGTAATTGAATCTGAATCCAGTAATAATGTGGGCAAATCTCATCATCAATCTTACCTTCCATCAATATCTTTCTTTTATACGGGCACTTAATTTCTATCATCCTACCATAATTTTTTAAGTTTTTTTCACCATCTAATGTATATTTATCACATATACCATCAGGTGATGCACCAAAAAAAGTATATTTAGGATGCTGAATTAAACCATATTCATCTACTTTAACATTTTTAATATGTCCGTATAATTTTGTTGCAATCTCTTCATACTTCTTACCATGATGCACAAATTCATTATCCATAAATTCTCGACCAAATACTTTTTCCATCACAAAACTATCTACTTTTTCATATGGACTTTCACCTAAAGCAGTTGCACCACTACTAGCAGTAATCATATTATTTCTCATATCAAACCAAGCTTTGGTTCGCTGCTCAGGTTGTGGTACATTTTTAATATATTCCATTTTTTTATCTAAAATACTTTCATATATATCTTGAGCATCAACTTCATCAACTATTAATTTAGTTTTACATTTATGCGTTATAATTTCATTAATAATATCCTCCGGTACAATCAAATCAAAGTTTTTAAATGTTTGATCAATATATTGATATAAATCATCAACTGAATCATATTCATCCAAGTCAATATCTTCAATTAAATTATTAGTGAAAGTTACTATTTCTTCATGAGTATATTCATTCATTTATTGTTTATAATTATATATTTTTATATTATAATTCAGAGATATCTTCAATTTTTCCAGTTTGGTTATTATAATTAACTACCTTATTTGTTAGTTTTTTCTCATACAGTAATTTTAACAATTTATTAATTTCCTCATCTTCCATTTTTTTCTCTTTCATATACTCCATTAACTTAATCTCTCGAATAGGATAAGGGATACGAATCCATGGTTTTTTATTAATATTTGCCATAATTTCTGTAGGTAGTTCTAACACCTTTTTAACATTTACTTTTTCTTCATTTATTTTTTTTATAGTATCATTTAATACTTCATTATCTATATTTAATGTTTTTAAATTATCGTAATGAGTTATCATATTTTTTTGCTTAATATGATAAACAATCTTGGACATTTTTGCTTCTTATATATATATCAATATTTCTTTAAGTGTGAGTATGAGGCAGGGTATCATTTCTGCATACAGGACATTTATAACTTTCTTTTAATAACCACGGATCAATACAATCTTTATGGAAAAGATGCGAACATTTTAATTTACGAATAACAGATAATTCTTCGTAACCTTCTAAACAAATTGAACAACATATTTCAGTAGAACTTAATTCTGAATATTTAATGATATTTGTATTTTTTTCTAATATATCTTCTGTTGCTACATTTTTAACATCTTCACCTAAACGATATACTTGATTATTAGTTCCTCTTGATAATAATGCCGCAAGAAATGGTCTGTACATTAATGTACGTGATAAAGTAATTGGAATATTAATATCGTGACTTATCAATATACTAGCACCAGTAGCACCAGTAGCACCAGTAGCACCAGTATTGCCTTCAGCGCTAATAGGGGGTTCAACCGTATTTTCAGTTGTATCTGAATCAGTGGAATCTAAATTATTATCGGATGTATTAATTCCTGTTGAACCAGAATTTCTTATAATATTAGTAGTATATGTATTTAAAAATTGTGATAGATTATTTAGATTAGAATTGAATAATGTAAATGCTTGATTAGGATTAATTGCTTCACCTGAATATTCATCAAATACATCATCTAATTCATTATTATAATCATTTATTACATTATATATATTTGGTTGTACATATTCAAATAATGTATGTGATAATCTAGATACACTAGAATTTGTACTGGTTAATCTATCAAATACATACAATGCATTTTCTTTTAAAGATGGATCATCATTGTCGTATAGTAAAATTATTGCAGCTCTAATTTCATCATTTGATTTATTTTGATTTTTTAGAAAATAGTATAAATATTTAATAAACGGTACGATAGAACTAGAACTATCATCTAAATTATGTTCAAAATTAATATGATATTTTAATGAAATCATATAATCAATTGTTAATTCAACAGAGGATTGTGTAGGTTCTGTCATTACTATTAATGTATATTTTTATTAATAGTATCTATTATTATATTTTCTTTAAGATATCTGTTTAAATTATCTCTTAATTTATATTTACTATTATTAATAATAACAATACGCTCTTCAGATTTTTTAATAGGCTTAGATAATTCAGACCATTTAACTAAATATATTCTTTTAATTTCATTTAGACCATTACCTGCAATTTGTGTTGGTTTTAACACACGATCTTTGATAAATAAATCTAAATTATTATAATATTTAGACCATTCTTTTTTTCCTTTAAACATCCAAGGGGTTTCATGATAATGTAAGTGATTAATAAAGATATTTAATACGTCCATGTGAGCAAAATAAGATATTTCATTTTCTTTTTTAACAAAAACTTTTTCTATAATAGAACCATCATTAATTTTTTCTTGTAATCGATCTACGACTAAATCAATACCATTTGGTAGAATATTAAATAATTCTTCAAATACTTCTCTAACAGCAGTGTATAAAGAATTAGGATCTTCTTTATCTTTACCACCACCAAACACGCTTAATTTTTCACCTCTTTTTTTATTATCAACACCTAATAAAAAGTCATAGTCATTATTTATGGTATCTTTTTTATAAAAAAATATACCAGCCCCACGATAATTTTGTTTTTGAGTATTAACTAAATCTAAATATTTTGAATAAAAATCAGACATATTATTAGTTGGTAAATAAAATTCGTACTTATTATTATGTTAGTAAATTTATCTGATTATTCAATATTAGAATTATCATATGGGATAGTATTTATAATATTATTATTTTATTTTACTAAATCGTATAATATTAATTTATTACAATTTTTATTAGTGATTAGTGTGGTATTAATTATAATATATATATCAATAATAAAAAAAGAAGATTTAAAAAATTTAAAAGAAAGAGTTAATATACAAAATACGAACAATAAGAGTATATTAGAATTTGTAGATAATATAAAATATTTTAAATTATATAATCCACCATTGTACAGTAGTTTTATGAATAAAATAGACAATTATATTAAATTAGAAAAATTTATAAATACGCATCAAAAAGAAGGATATAAATTATATCCAAAAGAAATATTAGATGGTAATCTAAAAACTCAAAAACAAGACATACTAGAAACATTTATAACATTTGAACATTCATTAGATGATAGAATAACATCAACATATGAACTAAATGATTTATATAAAAATCTAAAATATATATTAAATACTAGTAATTTAACCATTTAAATCTTGCCATGTTAATCTTAATACAATATATATAAAAACCATAATAAATCCATAATAAATATAATTATTTTGAGATTTCATTAATCCATTAATATCCATTGAATATACTTGTTTAAACAAAGTTACGATGCTATTTGCAAAATTATCTATAACTTCTGCCATTGTCATTTCATGAAAATATTTTGTTATTTTTTCTGAAGATAAGTCATCAGGGGTAACATTTTCAATTAAAAATTTTAATCTTTCTTGTTCTTCTTTAACTTTATCAACTCTATTACGAGCTAATTGATTATCAAATTGGGTATTAAAATCTGCATTTAACATTTTATTTTCTGTTTTAAATCCTGTATCAATATCATTAGTTATGACATTACCTGAATATAATTGTGTAGGTGGCACGTTATTAATAAATGTACCAGGTGCATAATAACTAGGTGAATAATAGCCATTAACATAACCACTTGGTGTATTGTATCCAGCATGATATTTACCAGGAATCATTTTTCCATAGAGATAACTAGATGGTGTATATGGTACAGATGGACCTAATGGTGGAAGATCTGTTGTTTTTTTTGTTAAATCAATTTTTTTAGTTTCATCTGTATATAATACTTTTTCTAAGGCACGGTAATCTTTTAATTCAGATATAATAGATAATATATTCATATAAACTGGATCAGTTAAATATGATTTAACACTATCATCATTTTTAACATTTTTACTAGTGAGTGATACATCTGTATTAGAAAAATTTATATTAATTGTTTCAGATAATTTATCAGATATATATTCTTGATCAGAAACACTATATTTATTATAAAGATTTCTTAAATTACTTAATCTATCATCATAATTTATAGATTTACTTTTATCTCCCATATAAAATAAAAATAAAATAAATTAGTAAAAAATGAAAAATTTTAAATTTAAATATATATCAATTAATATTAAAAATGAAGTATTTAATTTGTCCTACTTGTGGAAAAGTACTAGGTGATGTTGAATTAGAATATGACATTAAAAGCAAAGAAATAATGTCATCTAAATTAAACGATAAAGAAAAAAGTATTAAAATTAAAGAATTAATTGAAGGATTTGGAATAATGAGATATTGTTGTAAAATGAGAGTATTTACACAAGTAGATCCTTACAAAGTTATTAGATAGTTTTTGAATCTATATCTATTGTAATATTCTGATTACTATCTTTAATAGTTTTAGGTGGTTCTTCTGCATATAAAACAGACGGAGTTGGATGAATTTTATCTTTAGGTGGTGTTTTAGAATCAAGATTTAAATTATCTAATGTTAGATCATCAGATCTGTTATTACCGATGTTTGGGCTAATAGGTCCTGGTATCATATTACTATATGTAATAATTTCCGGTTTTTCTTTAAAAGTATGAGCTAGAATTTTTATAGTATCAGATGAAGTCATATCATAATCAATGGATAATTTTCTCTTATATTCAGTATTATATTTTTTCCATATTTTTTCGGGGAATTCTAAATTATCTTCTCTTAATTTTTCAAGTGAAGATAGTATATTTGTCATAATATTTTGATCTATTTTGTATGTAATATCATTTTTAACAAGAATTATTATTTTTTCAATATCATATAAAATTCTAGAATATGCAGCCATTGATTTTTTATGTAAATTAATAAAATGACTAAATTTAAAATATGCTTGACATGCATTTAAAATAGTTGAAACAATAGTAAGTGCCGCAATAACTAAAAGAAAAACTTGCTGTGCATCTTGATAATTAGCTAACAATGAAGTAGAATTAAATACATTTATTATAATAGATGGTAATCCTAATAATTTATCCCAATTATTATAATAATTTGCTGTATCACGATGACAATCATAATATAATTTAGATTTATGATGCCATATCATTAATAATCTTTTATTGGATTCATCCATAATATAAACTACCAAAAAAAACTTCGCAGAGCCATGCTCTGCTCGTCTCAGTCGTTGTACTCCTTCGGTGAGCTGCGCTCACCTTACATGGCCTAATAAATATTATTGTAAATGTACATTAAAGGTGAGCGTAGCGAACTGAGCGCAGGCGAAGTTTTAGCGCTGCGAATGCGTCTTAGTTTTTTCATATTTATTTTTTAATTTATGATATTTATCTACTAATTCATAATAAGCTTTTTGTAATTTTTCATAATTATCTTTTATTTTTTTATTTTCATTATCAACAACTTCTGTTTGTTCTTGAATAGTTTTTTGTATTTCATCATCATTTAATTTACGATATAAAATAGATTTTTGAGTATCAACTGACCATGAAATACCTTTATTTGTTAAAATAATGTATTTATCTGATTTATCTTTATTTACTAAAAAACCACCTAATCTAAATTTTTTTACTTTTTTACCTTTATCATCTTTTGTTACTGAAAAATATCGAATATGTGTAACATTTAAAGGTAATTTTGGTATATCATCAGCAGTAATCTTTTTATATAATTTTAATCTTTCTTCAATATCACCTTCGGTTAATTTAGATTGATAAGAGTTATCATTTCTAGGACCAGTATAAGAACTTAATTTTAATGTTGGTTTTGCCATATTCTATATATATAAAATAAAATTGTTTTATAAATTTATTTTATTATCGTGTATTATAATTATTGAAAAGTATTTTATTTAAACATTAGAGATTATTAATAATAAAATGAATATTGATTGGGTTAAATCGATTGATACTAATAATAATTCTATTATATCATTAGAAAATAAATTTAGAACAAATGCGGTAATATCATCAGCGGATGTTATTGAAGATAAGGTATATCAAAAGCTTGATTATAGAACAAATTTTAGTGTTGATAATGAAGATGTAAATGAAGAGGTTAATAAAATTATTAAAAATAAGCCAAGTGAGTCTGTAAATAGTTTAATATTATTAGACAATGAATATTTTTTAATTCAATATATTAGTAAGCATATTCAACAATACAAAATTAAAACAGAATATATTCCGACATATATTAAATATTTAACGTGGATTAGTGGTGCTTCAGAAATTTTAGCTAACAGACTAAAATTACCTAAAATCACTAAACCATTTAGTGGGGAGTTAGTTAAGCGTATGTATGATTTTTGTCCGCATAGATCAAATTGTCAAATTAATTATGGTAATAAAAAAGGTAAATGTTGTGCTCCACATTATATTCATAATTTAGTCCATTATGATTTGAATATGTTAATTAAATATTTTGAAAAGAATAAAGATTCAAGTGCTTTTGTATTTGAACAAGAGGTATTTAAAATACTAAAGCACATTAATACAGTACAATTTATAATTAATCAAATGTATTTAGAATTAGCATCATTTAAAAATTATGCAGTAAATAATGAAATTGAGAAATATCATCATAATTGTAAAGTAGAAGAAGTTAAAAATAATAATCGTAAATTTGCATTTAGTGATCCGGAAATTGCAGACATATTTCATGATGAAGTAGAAGAGGTTGAAACTAAGAGGACTAATATGAATGTTTATAGGGAATGGAAATAAATTAATCACTATCTGAGTTATCTAAATCAGTATCTATATTTTTCTTAAATATATATAACGGATCACTACCACTTGAAAATAAATCACTATAAGACTTATCTTCAATATTAGTGGTAATATTAACACATGGTAGGTCTGGTGGAGGATCATTTAATATTTCTAAATAACTATTAATTTCATTATCATGTAAAGCATCATCTAAATTTAGTTTATTATTTTGGTGCATATATTTAAATATAGGATATTTATCTTGAAATAAAACAGGTATATTATCTTCGGCTAATTCACCAGATTCAAGTTGTTCTTTTATAATACAATATACACGTTTATCTGCTTCTAATTTGTTTTTAAACTGAGACCATTTTTCTTTTTCTTTTTCAAGACGTTTCTTTTCTTGTTCTACATTACCTCTTTTTTCTAAAAATTTTGTTTCTTCTTCAACAACAACTTCTTTAATTTCATTTGCTTTTTGTTCATTTTCTTTTGCTTCTTCTTCTAATTTTCTAATTTTTTCAGCTAATTCATCCATATTAATATCTTTAATTTCTACATTATTATTTTTATTTGATTCAGTTAATGGAATAAATAAATTTAACTCAACTTCATTATTAGTAGATTTTGTTGGTGTAGAAAACCAACTTTTCATATATCCTTCAAGTTCTACTTTAGCGTTATTAAAATAAAGTTGATTCTTGTGTAATTTGTAATTACCAATAGGTGTTAAATTAGAAAATACTTCTATTTGTGCATTATTAATATGATAGAGTAAGCTAATAGCATCATCTTTATTATTAAAAAATCCAATAGTTTTAGTATTATAAACTCTATAAATATAACTCATATAATATGAATAACATATATTTTAAGTCAAAGAAACAAATAAAATTGAAAAATTAATTAGCAGAATTTTAATTTATTTATAATAAAATGAGCGGACGTTACGATGCCTTTAATAAAGGAAATAAGAATTATAAAAAGAAAATAGATAGAAATAAAAATGTTCGAGTTAAGGAAGTTATTAATAAATACAAATTATCAGAACCAATTGAACAACCATTATTAGGAGAAGATAGATATTCTCCATATGAAAACATTAAAAGAATGAGATATACAGATGAAATGTATAAAAAATCACGATGTGATTCATGTGGTTCATTAGTAGATGAACGAGCATCTCCAAGTGATGAAATATTAAAAGCAAGGAAGGACTATATTGAATCTAGACAACCATCACCAGAAGATGCGGAAGTATCTGATTTCTTTTCAAAACAATGTGAGAGAGAAAAAGAAGTATTCGGAAAGAAGGTTAGTATTAAATTAATAAATGTACAAGATGGTAAAGAATTTAAACCTATTGAAACATCACCTGAAAGAGAAATGGTAGAGATTATATTTACAGATAAAATAGTAGATATTAAAGATATTATAAAATTATCAAAAAAATATCCAGTAGATAAAACAAAAGATTATTCAATTGATTTGCATAAATTAAATAATATTGTCCCGCATTTAGAAGAATTAGATTCTATGATTGGTATGAATGATATTAAATCAAATATTGTAAGTCAGTTAATGTATTTTTTACAAGGATTTCCATATACACACATGTTACATACGGTGATTGAAGGACCACCAGGTGTAGGTAAAACATGTTTGGGTAAAATCTTAGGAAATATTTATTTGGATATGAAATGTATTAATACATGTAAAGTAAGTGTAGATTTAGATGAAGATTCATCAATGAATATGAAGAAAATGTTATCATCATTACTTTCAATAAAAGAAGAGCTACCAAAATCTAAATTTAAAATAGTTAAACGGAGTGATTTAATAGGTCAGCATGTTGGTAGTACAGCAATTAGAACACAAAAAATAATTAATGAATCATTTGGTGGAGTATTATTTATAGATGAAGCGTATTCATTAGCAGGTGATGATGCATTTTCAAAAGAATGTATCAATACGTTAAATCAAAATTTATCAGAAAATGGGGATAAGTTTATTTGTATTTTAGCAGGATATCCAAATGGATTAAATTCATTATTTGAGATGAATAGTGGATTGAATAGAAGGTTTCCATTTAGATATAAAATAAATAAATATGATTCTAAAGAATTATATAATATATTAAAAAATAAAATGGATAAAGATAAATTAAAAATAGATGAATTTCTTGATTTGGAATCATTTATTAAAGAAAATTATGAATGTTTTCCAAATTTTGGTGGTGATATAGAAACATTATTATTTCATATTAAAATAATGCATTCTAAAAGAGTGTTTGGTAAATTGATGATATATCGTAATATCATTACAAAAGAAGATATAGATAATGCAATGACTATATATAAAACTAATACAAAGGAAGAGGATAGGTATAATAGTATGTACCAATAATTTATTATTCAATGCTCTTCAATCTGTTTAATTTATTATTATTAACAGTAACATCAGTTACAATTTTACCAGATCCACTATCAATAGGTTTTATATATAATGGTACTATACTAGGAGTTAATGCTGGAGCGTACATTGATGTAGATGTAACAGCTAATTCATCTAATGAATAAACAATTGGAGTATCCCCAGTAGTATTAAGTAATAATGTATGATTATCTACTTTTAAATCTAAATCTGTATCAGTAGTTTGGTGACCATATTTATTATTAGGTCTATTAATATCATTTGAATTATATGTATTTTGTTTATCAGGTACTAATAAATCCTGTTCATTATCATATGAATAATCATTTATTGGTTTATCATTACCAACTGTAATATTATTATTTAAATTTTCACTAATAGATACAATAATTTTATATAAATGTATAATGATTAATAAAATGAGTATGGAAATTAATATTAAATGTGTTTGATTCATATATTAGTAAAAGTTAAAAAATTGATAAATTTATTTTTTATATTTAAAGTTTAATTAGTAATAAAAAAATGACAGATAATTCAGACATAAATGAGATCAATGATATTAATAGTTTAATTGAATTATATCATAAAGAAGGTAAAGAAGCCTTAGAAGTATCTAAGAAGCTAGATGCAATAAATGTAAGATTTGGTGTAATTAGGGATAGGATTACTGCATTACGTCATCTGACTGAAGATAAATCAGATGATGAAGAGGAAGCAAATGTAAATGAAGTTGTTGAAAAGGTAGTTAAAGTTAAGAAGGTACCTGTTAAAAAAGTTGTTAAAAAAGAGGTAGTTAAAAAAGAAGAGGTTAAACCAGAAGTAAAAGATGAAAAAGAAGAAGAGAAAGAGCTAGAAGAGATTGAAAAAGAAGATGATATAAAATCTAAAGTTGTTGAAAAAGAAGTTAGTAAAAAAGCAACACGTGGTCGGAAAAAGAAATAAGGATATAAAAATTAAATTATTTTAATATATTATTAAATGAATAATAATAATCAGATTCAAAGATACGAAGTATATCCAACATATTCTAATATCGTAATTCACAATAATACAATTTATTTATCAGGACAAGTACCATGGCAAACAGCTAATTTAAATGATTTTGTTTTACAAGTAAGAGAAGTATTTAGTTTAATAGATGATAAATTAAATAGAGCAGGAACAAACAAAGCAAAAATATTATCATTGCAAGTTTTTTTATCTGATTCACAAAATTATAATGTATTAAATGAACAATATTTACAATGGATGCCAAATCATTATGCACCGGCAAGAAATACAATATGTAATGTTAGATTTCCAAATCCAAACTGGATGGTAGAGATGGTTGTAGTTGCGGCATTATAAGTTAAAAATTAATTTATTAATTATAAATAATAATTATGATTAAAAAATTAATACCAATTGGTCAGCATTGTAATATAACATATAGTTTGCAAAAATTAGGATTAAAAAAAGAAACATCATTATTTGAGTGGTTTGAATCTGATAGTTTAACAAGTGTAACAAAAATAATAAATATAATAAAAAATAATATAGACACAAATATAGTATGTGGTCAAGATTATAAAATATATTTATTACATAATAATTCAGATATCTATACATTTCATTATACAGTAGCTGAGTATAAGGAAATATTTAAAAGAAGGGTAGAAAGATTTATAAATGACATTAAGAATGAAAATGAGATATTATTTGTTAGAATAAATTCTTATACAATAAGTACTAGTAAAAAAGAAATAGAAGATTTTATAGAAAGTATTAAAAGTATAAATCCAAAATTAAATATAAAATTTTTATTAATAGATACAATTGATAAAGAAGAAAATTTTAATGAAATAAAAGAAAATAATATAATTCATAAATATTTTTTACATAGTGATCAAAAAAATATATATTTACATGATGAGCCAATTATACATAAACAATTATATGAATATTTAAAAGATGCAGGATATGATATGCAAGGTGTAAATATAGTATTTAATGATAGAAGTAATATTTAAAATTGAATATTTTATTGAATAATCTATGAATATTATTTAATAAAAAAATGTTGGTCAAATGGAATATTCCCGATGATAATGAGATGTGGAAGTATTACAAAGAAAATCATATGGCTAAAATTACATATGAACACGAAGATGGTTCTCGTGAATCGTTTTGGGTGTGGATTGAAAAAATAGAGGGTAATAATGTATCTGCTATTATATATAGTAAATTAATAACATTTAAGAAGAATAATCTAGATTTGCAAATTGGTGATATCGTAAGATTTAATAAAATATGCATCAAAGAATTATCTTCACGTAGTTATACTAAAGAAGAAATATTATTTAGTATTGAAAATAGTAAGAGTAATCCAATTACTGATTATTTTGGATCATTAAATGTAAAGTTTAAGAATTATTAATTTATAAAAAATTGAAAAATAAATAGCATAATTTAGATATAAAATCTTTAAAAATGTCAGGTCTTCGAGTAATAAAACTGACGCACCCTGCTGTATTAACTGTAAATGCTTACATTATGGCATTACAGGAATCAAGTAAAAATGATGCTAAGCCATTTAATCCTATTATTATGTTTAAATTACTAGCTAGCTTTGAGGATCATTTGAAATCTAGAGACTCAACAAATCCAATGCCTGTTCCTGATTTCATAAATATATTATATACACTAGTAGAGGAACAAGCATTAACTGGGTTTATTATATCCCCATCACTTCGTGAAGTTATAGATAAGCATCGTGAAACTATGGACAAGGATCATAAAAGCCTATTCCTTCAACGAATGTTAATTATTAGTGCAAAATCAGCTTAAATAAAATCTTTTAATTTATTACGAAAATTATCGATATCAATAAATGGTTTTGTTTTATATACATATTTAACAATATCATTCAAATCAAGCATATTTTCATAATCCATTAATTCTAATGTAATCTTAGGTTTTTTATATCCATCAAAAAATTCTAAAATTTCTATTTCATCTGCTGGAATTAATTCCCAAATTAAATCTAATGAATTATCGAGATTAATATGATTAGCAATATTGTAAATTATTGTATTAAGATGTTTATTAATGAATTTATCTTCTTTTATTTTAATTTCTTTTTCTATTTTTTTATAAAATTCGAGAACATCGGGATTTATAATAAAACTTGTTTTAGATATACTTTTAACTTTTACGCTGTTTAAATTTTTGGCACGAGATAATGCAGTATATGCTTGACCTGCAGCAAATATTTTGCTTCCAATATCTATTTCAATTGCATCTAAAGTCATACCTTGTGATTTATGGATAGAAAGGGCGTAGGCTAATTTAAGTGGTAAATATGATACATACACATTGCTATCTTCTACGTTGGTAGATTTATGATATTGAATTAATAATAATTTACCATCAATATTTTTGATAATAACATTTTTATATTGGACGTCTATTACAACACCACGAGTACCATTTACAATTCCATTATCTTGATCAATATTTACAGTTACTACAACTTGATCACCAACACATAATAAAACATAATCAGGAATATCCAATGATTTAATCCAGCGTTCTGTTTTTTCTTTAATTCTTGTAGATACAGGTAATTCTATTTTATATGTTTCATTTTTAGCACCAGATTTAATAAGCTTTTCAGATTCCATTTTATTAATTTTATCGACGTCAAAATTTCGTGGATACAATATCGTGGGTTTTATTTCACCAAATTCTGTCTTTGATAATGATGATAGTAATTCAAATGTTTTCTGGGAACACTTACCATATCTTAGTTTTGAGAGGATATTTTGAAATTGAAGGTCTTCATCTTGGCGGATTAATTTTGTAAGATAAACAATTTTAAGATTTAGTAGTTCCCATACTTTAGATTTAAAACAGTAATCACCATTAACGGGTTCTAGCTGACAAAAATCTCCAGTTAATACAACTTGAATACCACCAAAGGGGGTATAATTTTTGCGCATCCATTGTAAATATTCAGATACTTTATCTAATAATGCAGCATCTAGCATTGAAATTTCATCTATAATTAATACTTTTAATTCTCTTAGTTTAGAAGCGATTTGCGGTAATTTATATCTAACATTTTTAAACAGATCTTCTGCAGATTCAGCAGCCAATCCAATGCCTAAAAACGAATGTAATGTTTTACCGCCGAGTAAAAACGCCGCTGTACCAGTAGAAGCAGTAATACCAAAATTATATTTATTTTCAACACAATATTCTTTTATTTTATTAAGAGTAACGGATTTACCAGTACCAGCAGGACCAGTCAAAAATATATTCTTACCTAGTTTAAAATGTTTTAGTGCAGATTGCTGTTCATAATTAAGTACAATCTCTGGTTTAATAATAATTGGTTCTTCTATTTTAAGAGTGCTAATACCTAATGTATCTATAATATTAATATTTTTTTCTTCTTTTGGTTTTTCAGGTTTTGTAGGATGTTTTTCCATATATTGTTTAATTGTAGGTATAGAAAATTTTACAATATTAGATGCTTCTTCCATTGACATTTTATTTAGTAGAGAAACAGCAATAGCTAGTAGTTTTGATTTAACGCTGCTATCGGTGCGCTTATGAATTTTTGCAATATCTTCAATTGATTTATCTTTTTTACGCTCATTTAAAAGTATGTTAATTTCTTCTTCGGTCCATTTTTTCCCTGCATTAGCAGTCTCTGGATTTTCACGTAATATTTGTAAATTTTTATACATTCTTATTACTATTTAATAATATTTCTTTATTGTTATTAAATCAATTTTTAGTTTAGAATAGAATATATTAATATATGTAACTAATATAAATGGAAATCTGTAAAGATCAAACGATGATAAATGAATCACATTTGTATTATTTAGAAAAAATTATAGATGATATAAATTTAAATAATATAAATGGTTCAATTATTGAATGTGGAGTATGGAAAGGAGGATGTTGTATGTGGATGATGTTATGTCAAAAAAAATATAATATGAATAGAGAATTTTATTTATATGACACATTTGATGGTATGACATTTCCTGCTAGTAATAAAGATCATCCATATGCTAAAGAATTATATAATAAAATACAATCAGGTGAGTATAAAAGAGATTATGATAATTGGCATGGTGAGAAAAAATGGGCATATGCTCCAATTGATTTAGTTAAAAATAATATAAATAAAATAAATTATGATACATCTAAAATAAAATATGTTATTGGTGATATAAATTGTACATTAGATAATATCTATCCATTATCAATAAGTATTTTAAGATTAGATACTGATTGGTATGATTCAACGAAAAAAGAGTTGGATGTATTATTTCCTCTAGTATCTAAAAATGGCTATATAATTGTTGATGATTATAATGCATGGAAAGGAGCCAGAGATGCAACAGATGAATTTTTAATTAATAATAAAGATAAAGTAACTATAATTGATAGTAAATATACAGGAGATATATTTGTAATGAAAAAAAATTAATAAACATTATTAATATATGAATTAATTAATTCATCTGATGGTTTAGCTACATTCTTCTTTTTTAATACAACCATTACATTATCTATTGTTTTATCTATAATTTCATAATAATCCAATACTATATGGTAAGGACCTCTATTTAAAAAATCATCAAAAACTATAAGACAATCATCATTTATAACATCGAAACATTTTAGGCAGCAAGCAACTCTAAATCTACCATCTATTAAAATTAAATCAATATTATTTTTAATATCTAATTCACATATAACATTACTATATTTAAACCAATCATTCCAATTACTTTTAGGACCAGGATAACCCCAATTATTAGGTTGGGTATCCATTTCAATATATTTAAATAATATATGATCTTTATTAGTAATAGTATTTATTAATTTATTATGCCAATCTATGTCACTTTCTACTGAAATAATTTGTTTAACATTATTTCTAATAGATGCCTGGTAGGTTGATCCACCTGATCCATATTCTAAATATGTAGTTGCATTATCTAAATATTTATAAAACATTAATTTATCATTGGGACAAAAATGTGGATCCATATATTACAAGTATAAAAAGAAGTTAAGAAATAAACAATAATAATTTATAAAAATGGATACAAATATAACATTAATTAAAACAATACCATCTCCCAATGAATTAATTAAAAAATATGTATTAAATGTCGAAGATGAATTATTTGTTAAAGAGTCCAGAATTAATATTCAAAATATATTAACGAATAAAGATGATAGATTAATTGTAATAATAGGACCATGCTCAATTCATGATTATAATTTAGCGTTAGAATATGCAAAACATGTAAAAGTATTTCAAGAGCAAAATCCAAATTTATTTATAGTAATGAGGGTATATTTTGAAAAGCCAAGATCAAGACATGGTTGGAAAGGATTTATATATGATCCAGATTTAAATGAAACATATGATATTAACAAGGGATTAAATTTAGCACGAAAATTATTATTAGAAATAACAAAATTACGCATACCTATTGGGTGTGAATTTTTAGATACAATTTCACCACAATATTTATCTGATTTAGTATCATGGGGTGCGATAGGAGCTCGTACAAGTGAAAGTCAAATTCATCGTCAATTAGCATCAGGATTATCTATGCCAGTAGGATTTAAAAATTTAACAGAGGGGGATTATAAGAAAGCGATAGATGGGATATTATCGGCGAAATATAGTCATCAGTTTTTAGGGATAGATTATGAAGGTAAGGCATGTCATATATCGACAAATGGTAATCAATATAGTCATTTAATATTAAGAGGTGGATTACTGCCAAATTATTATCAGAAAGATGTAGAAGAGATTAGTAAAGAGCTTGAGAAAGAAAAGATTAATACGGGGATTATAATTGATTGTTCGCATGGTAATAGTCAAAAAGAATATGTAAAGCAAGTATTAGTAGCATGTTCAATTACAAGATTAATTGGATTAAAAAAGTATAATATTAAGGGTGTGATGATAGAGTCAAATATAAATAGTGGTAATCAGAAATTAGTATCGTCTTCATCAGCGTTAATAGGACAAGCTGTTGTATATCCGTTAAAAAGAGGGGTTAGTATAACAGATGGATGTATAAATATTGAATCATCTAATATTGTGTTAAAAGTATTAAATAGTAATAAAAATATTGTAGATTTATATACTATAGATGAAGTGAGAAATTATTTAAATAAGTATGAAACGATTATTGATAATTTATATGAGAATAAAGAAGTAGAAGATGATATGTTATTAGAGAATAATATGGTAAATAATATATTAATTAATTATGATGATGAATTATATGATATAGTTAAAGATAATATCAAGTTAATGTGTTACATTCATAAGAGGCTAAGTAGTAGTGAAGTGATAGGGTATATAAAATATATGAAAGAGCCGTTTAAATTTTTGAATAAGGCAAATGATTTTTATAAATTAATAACAGATAGGGAGAGGGAATATAATATATTAACGAAAGTAAGGCAATATAATATATTTATAAAAATGATAGAATTGAGTAAGAGGATTCAAACACGATATTTAGAAGAGTATGTAAAAACTAAGACAATAGGATATTTAGGTAATAAAGGTAGTTTTTCATCAGAAGTTATTAATAATTTTTATGGAACACATATAGGATGTAATTCAATAAAAGATATATTTGTAAGATTAAGTAGTAAAGAAATAGAGTACGGATTATTACCGACGTATAATTCATTAATAGGAAAGTTGTATGATATACCGGATAAATTTTATTGTATTGGATGTGCTGATCATACAATAAGATTAGGTTTGTTTGGGAATAAATGTAAAAAGGGTAAGAAGATATATTTACAGGAAATGGTATATAAAGAAGCAATAGAATATATAGAAAAAAAATTAGGTAATATAGAGGTAGAAATATGTGATAATACAGAAGAAGCATTTTTAAAATGTGTTAAGAATGAAAATACGATGACAATAGCATCAGTAAATAATAAATGTAATTTAATTGATTTAATAGAAATGGATATTATAGATCATAATATTACGACATTTTCGTTAATTAAAAATCAACAGTAAATATAGGAATATTATTAATAGTTGATTGAGAAGTAATAATATATTTAAGATCAGATAGACCTGAATTAAAATTATTTTTTAATTCATCTTTGTTAATTTTTTTATTGTATATATTAAAAATTCGATTTGATGGTTTATGTTCTAAATTAACAATTTCACCTGAATTTACATTAAATGGTGTAATATTATTATGTTTTAATCGTTGATATAAATTATCATCTTCAGAACCCCATCCATACATATTATTTGTGTATCCATTAACTTTATTCATAATATCTAAAGGTATTACTACAATTGCACCAAGAAAATTTTTGTAAAATGCTTCAGGATGAGCGCTTATTACATTATCAGAAAAAAAGTATTTAATTAAATCTGTATTTGGTAGCATATCAATATCATGGTGTATTTCATTATTATATGTATTCTTTTTAGATATAATATCGTGACCTATATTAAGTAAAATACCTCTATTAAATGGTCTATCATTGCCTTGTTCGATTATATAAAGATCAATATTAGGGTTATTAAGGTTATTATAGTGTTTAGTTATAATATCTAATTGTTGAGATCTATTTTGTTCAGTTTGTTCTCTATAGGGTAATATAATAGCTATTTTTTTATTATATAATGTGGGTGGATCTATTTTATCAAAATACTCCATATTTGGTAAAATGAGATATAGTATTATAGTAAATATAATCAATATTATATACATATACTAAAAATTGAAAAATAAATTACAAATAAATACTATAATTTATATTAACTCAATACAATGTCTTTTAACAAGCTATCTTTCAATACTTCGGCAGAATCAAATTTTGCTGGTTGTCCAATTGTCGATGAAGATGATACAAATACTGCAGTTGAAACTCTTATCAATACAAGAAAAGAGTTTATAGATAACACTAGTACATTTGATATTATTCGTGATAATATCAATGTATATCCTAACGTGTATTACTATTTTAAGGTAATGCATAAATATACAAATAATGGTATGTTGGTATCTTTGCCGCCGTATGATATATCAACATACCATTTATATCTTATTAAAAATAATGTATTGGATAAGAAATTAGTTATCCAAGTAAAAACAATAAAAGAAATCCTAGTATATTTTTACAAGTATGTATGTAATACTGAGATCCATAAATTAAAATTTGATCTAGTACATACATATATTAAAACTAATATTCCATCTGATTTTGAAATTGAAAAGGATGATAAGAATATTATTATTGTTGAAAAAGAAACAAATAATGGTTATTATCTTGTACTTGATAATGATGATAAATTTGCAACAATTTACATTATGTATAATAATAAAATTTACAAGGCGTATAAAATGACTTATATTGCAAATTCAATTTTTGATCTTAAAAATAAGATGGAAGAATATATTAATAAGAATATTCATAATATCGTAATTAAGAGGCAGAAAGTTAAACCTGTTGTTGATCTGTATGAAATGATGGAAAGTGCTAGTAGTAGTCAAAATACAAGTTTCTCGCATGATAGTGATCCTGAATAAATTATTTTAAATTAATTATTCTACCATACATAGTAATATATGTTTTTTGAGGATATAATTTATTGTAATTTTTATTGAACCAATATCTAATTAATTTAGCATAATGAGTAGTTACATTATAATCATCAACTAATTTATTAAATTCTAATATAAATTCATTATGATATATAGCACTTGTATTTATAGTTTCATTATTATATATATCAATATTTACTACTAGCTCTAAAAATGTAAATATAATTTTAATATCATCGTTTATAACAAGTGTTTTATGACTTGGCATTATATATTAATATCTATAAATATTTATATTTACAAAAAATTGAAAACTTAATATCATATCATTCATTTTATAATTTGTATATATAAAATGAATCTTAATAGATCTGTCACTCCCCCTTCTATTATTATTAATATTCCCCCGAAGTATGATGAACATCTTCGCGATGGCGAACTTCCACGATTTTCTCTGACCTCTTTTAGAGACAGAGTAGAGAATGCGCCGCCGGCACCGCCCCCTCGCACACAGGAAGTAATTGTGTGCCAGTGCAAACGGGCATATTTGATTGTCAATAAAGATACACAACTAACTCGCGAAGGTCATCGTCGTTGTGGCTTTTGTGACAATAATAATTAATGAATTTGATTCGTTATATATGTAGCCAATCATAAATTATTTTAAAATATTTATTTAAAAAATCTAACCAAAATATACTTTCAATTAAATCTAAACACGATAAAATAATTTATAAATGGTTACCATAACACAAATTAATTAAAACTAATCGATTTCCATTGATCGACTGGGAAAAAATAAATATATGTATTTATTCACAATCACCGCTGCAGCAACTTTCATGAATAAACACATACATTTCTATATTTTCATAACGCTGACTTATTAATCACATCATGTTGTAGGAACAAAACAAAACATAATGGAGGCATTTGCCTTTTTAATACCTGTTAAACCTGATAAATTAATAACATTTAGAACATTTACATACTGGTTGTCCAACATATCTAACTGTTGGATGATTAATTTCAAAATCTCTGAAATGTGGATCTGTTACCCCCATCCTACATACATGAAAATAAGGATCATTGGGATTTAATACATTTCTGCAATTATAACAAAAATGCACACCACATAAGCATATCATGTGATCGCATCCAATTTCTTTTTCAACCCAGATTTTACAACCTGGGCACTTTCTGTACTTTTCAGGATTTTCGAATTCAATATCCGTAAATTTACATAAAGAATTATAGTGATATGGTTTTTTACCACATTCACGACAATATATAATATTACATTCAGTACATTTTTGTTTGCCACTTGGAATTCCTTTATGGATAATCCCAAATGAACCAATGCAATTACCTATACAATAGGAAATATAATTGCTTTTACTTGGAAAATTAATACGATAGTTATCTATCTTTTTTTTATGAAAATAGTTCTTGAGCTTTACAATTTCGACTGAGGTTAAATGAACGAATAAATTTTTCATCACATTAAATACATTAATTTTATATCCACACACACACTCTTTTTTTATTTTTTTATTTTCTTTAGTGACATTATCAATGTCATATTTTTCTGGACACATATATATTGCACATTTATCTTGATAAATAGGTTCTGTATAATACCAATTGTATCTAGATTCCCAATTAGCTTTATCAATCATATTAACGACATAATCATATAAAAATTCTTTGGGGACACCGTGAATATGTCGCCTTGATTGATGTATGGGAACATAAAAATATTCATTACTATTTGTCTCGATACCATTAAGTTCTGCTGGAATATTATACATTTTTCCAATTATAATATCCTCCATTTTTTTATGTTTTTGAGTTTTTTCACAAATTTGTCTCGGCAGTCCCAAATTTAGTTTATATTTTTTATTTAGTTTGTCAAAAATAATATTCAACTTTCCGTATTCCTTCCACTCCTCTTTACTTATAGTTTTTTTGTCTTCTAAACCTTTTTTATTTTTATAAAAAAATAATTTATTACACTCCGCCCCCGCTCTTTCTATAAGATTATCTTTATATTGAGTAGTTAATATAAATAAATTCCATTTATTATAGTTATCCCAATTCATTTTTAATAATAATATATGTTATATTTTATATCTTACTAGTTTTGTAAATTTTTTTAAATAATATATATGTTTTATAAAATCTAAATTCTTAACTTTTCTATTATATAATTCTTCTAATAAAAATTCAATATTAATATTATTTTGTTTATAATATATAATTAATTTATCATTTAATATTAGACTATGTTTTTCATTTGGTAAATAATTATAATCATCTAATGGTAATATTTTTTTAGATAATATATATTTAATAGTAAAAAGATTACCATTTTTGATACCATGTTTGATATCAGTATCAATAATAGCTTCCCAGTTTTCAACAGTATCTAACATATTATAAATTCGAATATCATTACCGCCACTACATACATAATATCTAAGGCAATTAGATTGTGACATATAATTTTTTGGTAGTAAATAAGAAGCTATTTCATAATTTTCACTAATCAAGCTCATACGTATTAACATATCTTTATTAGGAACATCAGGAAAATTATATATTATATTTTCAACTAGGGAATACATTTGTAAATTACCGCAAGCACAAATAAAAGGAAGTATTTTTAAAAGTAAATTATTGGTAGCTAATTTAACATTTTTTTTAAATATATCTACATTTTTGAGTAGTATATTTTTTTCAAGGGTTTCTTTAAGCATAAGCAAAATTAATTTATAATATCTAAAAATTTTAGCATTTATATTAATAATTTAAATATATAACTATATAAAATAAAAAGATAATAGATATGGACGATCTAAGTGATTTGATGCAAGGTATGACGATAAAAAAACAGCATATATATTTTAATATGGCAAAATCAGATATATGTAAATTAGGAGAAATGTATATTAAAAATGAACAATATACAAATAATAAATTATATTTACCAAAACAGGTAGAAATTATTGAAGTTGATGTTATAAATCTAAATATTGTAATTAAATATATTAAAGAATTTGGATATTTATTATTTGAAGAATATGTAAAAACACATGATCTAAATATAAATATTGTTAATAAAAGTAGATATGATATGTATATAAATCAATATATAGATGAATTAAATAAATGTTTTAAAATTGAAAAATACAATTATAATACAACATAAATATATGGATAAAATGCCACCGAAGACTTGTGATTTTGGTGACTGTAAGAAGAAGATTAATATTACTGTTCCAAAATGTGCATGTGATAAATTCTTTTGTAAAACTCATAGATTTTTCAATGATCATTCATGCACATATAATAAAAAAGAAAATAAGACAGAATTAATTAAAGTTGTTGCAGAGAAAGTTGTAAAGATATAAAGAATTCAAAATAATATATCTTGAAGAGGATCAGATTTTAAATAAAAAAATCTGGTCCTTTAGCTCATCTGGTAGAGCATCTGGCTGTTATTGTCACGTATGTTGATAGCAATAACCGGAAGGTAGATGGATCGACACCATCAAGGACCGTTATTAAAATTTGATATAATTTTAATAATGATTTTTTTATATATTTATAATATGGATGCAATATTAATAATAAACAGAATATTAGAAAATAAGAAATTAGATAGAAAAGAAAAATTTGTATCTAGGAGTGATAATAATATATTATCATTTGGTAGGATATTATCGATATGTATAGGATTATATGCGGGATATTTAAGTTATGAATGCAGTACTAAACATGGGGAATCAACTGTATTAAAATTATTATATGCTGGATTAGCTTATATATTTGGATTATTATATTTATTGTATTATTTTTTATTCAAGCATGAATGTTAAAAAATTGAAAATTATATATCATATATGGTGTATATAATTTTTAATTAAGAATGTCGATCAAATATACATATGCGGAGCTTCCTTCTATTAAACTGGCAATTCCAGTAATTCCTGTTAGTCCAATTGCAATTTCGGGTAGTGGCCTGTGCATTGCAGACGGTCGTAAGCCAACGGCATTTATTCGCAATCCTGATGGTACTCTGACTCCAGTGTATGGTGATGTAACTGTTGTCCAGAGTAGTGTCCCAAATCCAATTTCAGGACCAATAAATATTTCTGGATTTAGACGGGTACCGGGTGGAATGTCTGACCACCCACATCCGGCAGCATTTGCTCACTTGGCGTCATCTGGACAGGTGTCTCTGGGGGAGTTGGTGCGTCGGGGAGTGTTTGATCGTTAAATTTATTTAGAAATATTTTATAATGTAATGAAAATAAATTCATTGTTTTAAAAAATGTAGTAGAATCCCATATGTGAGATTTATAGAAAGCATATAAAAATAGAGCTAAAGTAATTAATCTAACTTCTAATCTACTTATTTTATAAACAGGGCTAATAAGTCTTCCCATAAATGTTTGTCCAGCTTGTTTATTTCTTAATTTAGATTCAATTAAAGTTAATACACAACCGTGATTATTAGTGATCCAATGGAACATAACTGAAAATACAATAAAACAATAAAATAATAATATTAAAGTATCATCAGTGACAAATGGAGTAACAACAACAAATATAACAAAAATTAAATGTAAAAATGCGATAATATTAGCAAGAATTTCCATAATATATATTATAAAAAAAGTTAATAAAAAGTACGTATTTATAAAATCTATATAAAGAAAAATTGATATATAATGGATATATAAACAAATTTAAGGATATAATAATAGAAAACAAATAGATGGCGATGTCAGAAACAAATGAAAACTCGTTAAAATTTGAGGCGGATGTATTAGATGTATATAAGACATTTGATGAAATGGGGTTAAATGATAATATATTAAGGGGTGTATATTCCTATGGCTTTGAAAAGCCGTCGATTATTCAGCAAATGGGTATTGTGCCAATGATGTCAGGAAAAGATATTATTGCGCAAGCCCAATCTGGTACAGGAAAAACCGGAACATTTACTATATCAATTATGCACCGAATTGTATTTGAGGAGCTAGTACCTCAAGCGATGATTATTGTACCGACGCGTGAATTAGCGCAGCAAATTAAGAAAGTAATGACTAGTATTGGAGAATATTCTAAAATAAAAGTATTAGCCTTAATTGGTGGTACTGATATTAGATCTGATATTTATGCGTTAAAAGATGGTGTGCATGTTATTGTTGGAACGCCGGGAAGAATTTATGATATGATTAATCGGGGTAATTTAAAGTTAGAACAATTAAAGGTGTTAGTATTAGATGAAGCAGATCAGATGTTAGATCGTGGATTTAAGGATCAGATCTATGAAATATTTAAGACAGGTATTCCGAAGGAAACGCAGATTGCATTATTTTCGGCGACATGGACAAAAGATTCAGAAGAAATATCTAAGAAATTTATGACATCTCCAGTTCGCATTATGTTACAAAAAGAGAATTTAACATTAGAAGGTATTAAACAGTATAAGATTTTGCTGAAGAAGGAAGAATTTAAATTTGGAGTATTATTAGATTTATATCAGGCGTTATCGTTAAAACAGACGATTATTTATTGCAATAATAAGAAGAAGGTGGAAGATCTTGCATTAAATTTAACAGAACAGAAGATGTCAGTAACAATTTTACATGGAGATATGACACAAACAGAGCGTGAAAAAATTATGACAGACTTTCATAAAGGAACAGCTCGTATTTTAATTACAACAGATCTACTAGCACGTGGTATTGATGTACAACAATTATCGTTAGTAATTAATTATGATATTCCGAATAACCGAGAAAATTACATTCATCGTATTGGTCGTACAGGACGATTTGGACGTAAGGGTGTAGCATTAAATTTTGTAACAGAGAAAGAGGAGAGTTTATTAAAAGATATTGAGACATTTTATAGCACAGTAGTGCATGATTTACCTGATAATTTAACTGGAATTTTTGATGTTTAATTTAACAAATTAATTTTTATTTTATAAATATATATTATAAAATAAGATGTCTATGAAACAAGATTTATATAATGCGTCATTAGCATATGGACAATTTCAAGATTTTACTAGCATAATTATACTAATTATAATTGGTACAGTGCTATTAATAGGTGCATATTATGTATATAAATGGCAATCAAATTATATATCAACTAAAGGAACAGTTGTTTCAATAGATAATCCAAATAATAAATGTGATGCATCATCAGACGCTAAAGGAAATGTATCATATTCATGTATATTTACTGTATCATATAATTATAATGGTATTAGTGGTACAACACAATTACAACAAAGTGATATTTCTCCGGTAAAAGTTGGTCAAAAAATAGGATTGGTATATAATTCAGCTGATCCAACATATCCACCTACATTACCGCAAGTATCATCATGGTTATTACCAATAATTATAGTAATAGGATTAATCTTTTATTTAGGTGCATATTATAATTATAAATTGCTAACAAATGTAGCGTTACGGCCTATTGTAGCAACACAAGGTGCATTAGCACTTGGTACAGATGTAAGTAGGGGAATAGGGAATATTGTAAGAGGATTATAAAAAATTGATAAAATTATTTGATGAATAAATCATATTAATAATAAATATAAAATGGGGAAGAAGACTAAAGTGATAGATACCAAGCAGGTAGAGAGAGATGCTTGTATTTATTATATTAAAAAAGAGATAAACGATAAATTTAGTGAAGAATTTAAGAATATGATTATTGATGTATTTAATAAAGATGGATTAATTAAGTTTATATTATTACAATTTCCATCAGAAAATACTGAAATGTTACAAATATTATTTGAAATATTTAAAGATAGCAAAAGTATTAAAAAAATGATATATCGTAACATGGCAAATTTACTATTAGCTTCTATACCATATCCACATTGTTATTTAGAAATGTGTAAATGGTACAGTGTTTGTGGATATGATCCAGAATTAATGAATGAAAATATAATGGCAATTTTATATTTATCGGGGATAAACAATCCAGAAATTAAGCCGTACATACATAAAATATACAAAACAATGAATATGAAAGATTATGTTATAAATAGAATTATGTATTATGTGCATGATGATGCAGAAATTATTATACCGTATATTAATAAAGATAAAATATTAAAAAGTAAGCTAACTATAAGTAAAGTAGCAAATCCAATAAGAGTAGAAATGAACAAAATTATTTTGAGATGTTTTCAATATGATTCAATTAATACATTGATGAAAATTCAAAAAGAATTAAAGTTACCATTTTTTAATATGACATGGTTTATGTTAGGAGTAATGGGATTTGAAAAAGTGTGTGAAATAAATAAAATAAATCCATATGATAATGAATTATTTATAATAGATTGGATTGAAAATGTATGTATTATGTCAAGATGGGATTATTTACCAATTATGGTACCTAAATTAACAGAGAATATGTGGAAGGTAGTTACAATTCATTTTTACAAAGGAGCTTATGAAGTGCATTTTGTAATAACATTATTTCACTTAATGAAAAAGTATAATATACCAATTACAAAGTTAGTTGATAAGAGATATATTTTTAATAATAAGTCACCATTTATAAATTATTTAAAACTTAATAATTTGTATGAGCTATTTTCAACAGATAATACTAAGGAAAAATTAATTAAATTAGCAGATACACCAGTATATTCTAATGTATTAGAAACAACATTAACATCAGTAACTACATTATTTGGAATATTTAATGATAGATCAACTGATACAATGTTGGCATTATTATTTGAGGGTGGTATGTATATGAGTAATAAATTTATACAAGAATTAGAATATATTGATTCATTGTTATTTGATGATTTATTGGGTTGGAATGAATCAATAATTAAATCATATGAAGGTTTTAAAAAGATATGTAAAATTGTTGTTGAAGATGGAAAAAATAGTCAATTATTAACAGCAATATATAATGCATATTATGTTTTAGAAACGACAGAGAAATTTCCAGAAATGTATAATTTAAGATTTATTAATAAGATTTTGAATATATATAATAGATTTAATACTGATATGTATAAAAAGAATTTTAAAGTAATATATGATAATGTTATTAAAATAAAATTTGATATATTAAGATTAATTAGGCCATTATATAATAGTAAAACGAAAAAAGATGAATTATTTATACTACCATCTGAGATAAAAATAAAAGAAGGTGATGAGCAATTGTATAATAATATATATGATCATTTTGAGAATTTAATAGAGAATTATGATAATTTGGAAGAATCTGATAGAAAGCATGAACAATTTTATATTGATATGATAAAAGATAATAAAAAAATTCAAAAAAATGTAATATTTATGTTATATAATTGTTATATACCATTAGCACCAATAATGAGAGTGTTATATAACTATTGGGGTTACTATGCTAAAGAAGAGTGTTATTTTTTAGAATAAACTTCGCTGACGCTCGTTTCGGTCGTTGAAAAATTTTTAATTTTTCAACCAGAATTAATTTTTGAAAAAATTAATTATCGCTGCACTTCCTCAGTTCGCTACGCTCACCTTTAATAAGCCTATAAAATAGCATTTGTTTATACATATATTGTTATGCTCAATTTTAACGGCGTATAAAATAAATGTTGTATATGCACATTAAAGGTGAGCGCAGCGAACTGAGGAAGCGTAGCGACCGAAACGAGCGTCAGCGAAGTTTTTTTAGAATAGTAATTTATTACTAAGAATTTCTTTAGAGCTAAGGTTAAAATATGTTCTATCTACTTTTGAAAGATATGTAAAATTTGATTTATTTTGTTTTTTAATATAATTAATTGTATATGGAATATCGTGTTCTTGTTTAGCAGTAATAATTTCAAAAGCAAATAGTGATAAAGCTTCTTTAACTTTTTCATCATTTGTTACTTCATCGAGAAAAATATGAGCAGTACGGTTATAATTATTATCGTATAAAAGTGCCCAACCATATTTATTGTGGTGTTTAAATCCGTGATTATAAAAATGAATACCACGAAATTTTAGTTCATCGTCAAGTTGTATTTTATTAATTCTATTTTTTTCGGCGAGATTTAGGATTACTTTAATTTTTTGGAGAAGTGCTATTTTTTTATCACTATCATATGGACAGTATGTTGCTAATTTAAGCAATATTTTATCTTCTAAAAATAATCGTAAATTAGTCGTTTCAGCAATATTAAGGTTACCAATATAAAATGGTATGTATCTATGTTTGCTACATGTATTAATCCTAGTATCATAATCAGGTAGCATTAATGAAGTTATTTTTGAATCGCATCCAAATTTATGAAAAGGGCATACGCTATTATTATCGCTAAAAAGTATAGAACGAAAATTGTCATAACGGTGTAAATTATAATCAAATGTATGAGGTGTGCCGTATCTAGTAATATAAACAGTACCGTAAGCACCAACAGGGCTACCTAATACAATTCCAGTGTCTTTATTTTTAATAAAAATTCTGGTAGCTTCTTCACCTTGAGGAATATTTTCAATGATGGGTAAAATATTATCTTTCATATCATGTGCGGGATAATCAGGGGAAATATTTAGGACAGAACCATCTTTTAGTTTAACGATATCGCTGAGAGTTTTTTTAGTAGTTATTAATGATTCTAATATATCTTCTACTACCTTTAATGTCTCATCTTCGATAGAGTCTGTCATTTTGAATACATATTATATGTTATATATTCAAAATAATTATCAATTTTTTTATTAAAAATTTCTTTATATATGTTATATAATGTCAAATATAAAAGATATATGTACGCTAATGAAGGGTACTAATACTGTTATTAATGATGGAGATGGTATTAAAGAATATGGCATGAATAGATATGTATGTGATATAGGTAAAAATAAGGGCGTTAAAGGTGTGATGTATGGTAATTTAGAATCGATTACTGATTCGGATTTTACACGATGTAATAACTGGAAAGATAATGTATCAAAAATTAATAATTTAATAATAGCAGATTATAATGCAAATGGAGTTAATTGTAAAGGTACTCTTGAACAACGTGTATCTCTAAATGGTGGTAATAGTTGTAATTTTTCTATTTCTAGTACGTGTACTACAGTAGGTACTGGAAGTGGTAAATTTAAATCTTCTAATATTATAAATAGTGTTACAAATAATTATGCGCCAGATGATAAAGATCCAAAAAATAATTATGTTATTAAAAATAAAGCAGGATTTGGAACACAAATATACACCAATTATGATATATATAATTAAAAATATTTTATATTTACTATTTTGAATAAATTTTATATGTTATATATTCAAAATAAAAATCAATTTTTACAGATATGGAAAATGTGTTAATAGTGGGTGCAGGATTATCTGGCGCAGTAATGGCACGTAGATTATGTAATAAATATAATGTAACGGTAATAGACAAACGAGATCATATTGGTGGAAATTGTTATGATTATTATGATGAGGAAACAAATATATTAATGAATAAATATGGTGCGCATATATTTCACACTAATAGTGAAAGGGTGTGGGAATTTGTAAATAAATATTCTGAATGGGAATCATGGTATCATCAAGTAATAGGTAGAATTAATAACAAATATTTTCCGATACCTGTTAATATTACAACTGTAAATACATTATTAAATAAAAATTATGATCAAGAAGAAATGAGAGCATTTTTACAAAATAATAAAATATATAGTGATCCAAAAAATGGTGAAGAGGTTACAATTAATAATGTTGGTGAGGAATTATATAAATTAATTTTTAAAGAATATACATTTAAGCAATGGAATAAATATCCTAATGAATTAGATGCGAGTGTATTAGCCAGAATACCAGTTAGATCAGATTATAATTGTAATTATTTTAGCGATAAATATCAAGCTTTGCCTAAATTAGGCTATACACATTTTATAAAAAATATATTAGATCACCCGAATATCAATGTAAAATTAAATGTAGAATTTAACAAAGGGGATTGTAAGGAATATAGTAAAATATTTATAACAGGACCAATTGATCATTATTATAGTGAATTAGGGTTACCAAAATTAGAATACAGATCAATTAATTTTGTTAAAGAATATCATGATATCGATTATTATCAATCAAGGTCGGTAATTAATTATCCACAACATTATGTTATTGAAGATGATATAATTGTACCAACACCATGGACGAGGATTATTGAGTACAAGCATTTTAGTGCTTCCAAGCATTTTAGTGCTTCCAAGCATTTTAGTGCTTCCAAGCATTTTAGTGCTTCCAAGAATTTCAGTGATCAAATATCAGCAAATAAAACAGTAATTGTAAAAGAATATACATGTGATGGTGGTGATCCATATTATCCAGTACCAACACAAAAGAATCAAGATATATATAAAAAATATCAAGAAGAGGCTAAAAAAGATGAGGCAAATAATATATACTTTTTAGGTCGTCTAGGTTCATATAAATATTTAAATATGGACCAAGCGATTGAATTAGCTTTACAGTTAGCAGATAAATTTGATTAAACTGAATATTCAGTTAAGACACGAGCCGATGGATTAATAACATTACCAGACCATTTAGGTAGCCAATAACGAGGTAATATATTATAAGGTTGTTTATAGTATTCACAATATTTAGTGTAATAGTAATAAGCTTCTTTAGTTAAACCAGTTTCAGGAAATGGTAAATTATAGTTATCTTTAGGTAATACAACTTTATCTTCTAAATATTCTTGAATAATTTGCCACCATGATTTTTCTTTTACTGATACACCATCAGAAAAAGCTTCCTTTTTTCGTAATAATACTTGTTCTGGGATTAATGCTTCACGTTTAAATGCTTCACGAATTAAATATTTTTCTTGTTTTTCATTATCAAATCTATATTCGATTGGTATGCTCATATAAGCATTAACAAAATCACGATCTAAAAATGGTGTTCTTGGTTCTAATCCATTATCAGAACAAGATTTATCTGATCGTAATACATCAAACTTATGAATTTCATTTAATAAATTTACACTTTCATAATGAAAATCTAATTTAGATGGTGCATTACGGTGATATAAATATCCACCGGCGACTTCATCCGCGCCATCACCATTAAAAATTACAATTGATTGATTTTCTGGTAGTTGAGTTTGGTTATATTCTTTAATTTTTTTGCAGACTAAATAGTTACCGACACTGGCACGAATAGTGGTAATATCAAATGTTTCTGTAACTTTAATAACTTCATCAATATTATCTAAAAATTCTTGAGGAGTAACAAGAAATTCATGATGTTCTGTTTGAAGATAATCTGCTACTAATCTTGCATTTTTAAGATCAGGTGATCCTTCAAATCCAATGGAGAACGTTCGGAGTTGTTTATCTCTGGGTAAGTATTTGCGGACTAATCCGGCGATTAAACTAGAATCTAATCCACCACTAACTAGGCATCCAATTGGTCGTTCAGTCATCATTCGTTTTCTAACCGCAGTATTTAATGTTTCATAAATACAATATAATGTTTCACGATAATCATTTTTTAATACTGGATTTTCATTCCAAGAATATAGATAATAGGGATTAATTTTAAAACTAATATAATAAGTACTATTAATTATTCCATAACTTGCAGGTGGAAAATGAGATATTTTATCAATAATATTCATACCTTTTAATTCACTAGATATTTGTAAAATATTATTATCAAATGAATAATATAATGGTCTTACACCAAAACGATCACGACCAACATATAATTCTTTTTTATTAGTATCCCAAATAATAAAAGCGAACACACCATCTAAAAGAGTACATGTTTTTTCAATGCCGAATTTTTCAAACAATGGTGTAATAATTTCACAGTCGGAACCTGTAGTATTAGTATAATCAATTAATTTTTCTAGTTGTTTATGGTTATAAATTTCGCCGTTACACATAAGTACGTAATTTTTATATATCATGGGTTGAGCACCAGAACCAATACCATTAATACTAAGGCGGAAAAAATTCATAATAATATTTGGATCGGAATATGTTTTATGGTCGTCGGGACCTCGAGCAGATAAATTTTTAGCATTGCAACAATACTCAATTAATTGTTGTTTATTAAAATAGGATAAAACAGCATGAATTCCACACATTTTAGAATAAATAAATATAACTATTTATATAATTTTTTAGTTCATAATTTTATGGGAGATGAAGATGCTATTCCAAAAGAAGATAGAAATAATATTAAAATAGATGTAGATGTAAATGATATAGGTAAATTCAGTGAATTAGCAAAACAGTATGGTACTCATTGGGATGGTACAAATGAGGATACATTACATGAATGGGTTGGTATTGGTACGTATCATATTCGTTTATTAGATTATGCATGTGAAGTTAATAGATCATTTTTGCGGTGGAACAGTATATTAGGTATAGCATTATCAACATTAACGGGAACATTATCGGCGTCACAATTTGCGAATGTAACTATAACGACAGCATATACAGTTATATTGACAGTGTTTTCTTTTTTAATTACGATAAGTTCAGGATATATGAAAGTGTATCAAGTGCAAGAACAGTTAGAAGTATATATTAAAATTAAACAAGAGTGGATAGATTTTACAACATTAATTATATCTGAATTACAGTTACCGACTAGACTAAGAAGAGATGCATCATATTTAATATGGAAGCATAAAGATCAATATAGTGATTTATTAAAGAAAGATGTTAATGTATCATCATTTGTAAGAACAAGGATCAAAGAACCATTAATATATTATGTTAATGGTTCGAAGGCGATATTAAGTAAAACACATTTAGCTGATATATTAGAAAATATTAATGATAATAAGAATAGTAGAAAGGATGAAATTAGAAAAATAAAATTAATTAAAGAGAAAGAAGAATTAATTGCAGTAATTGAAGATTGGAAGAAAAAAGCAGAAGAACTTAGACCAAATTTTGGAATATCATATTCAGACAGAATTAGAGCTGCAAAAACTAAAATAAAATATATTGATGATATGTTAATAGATATGGGTGCTAAAGATCAAATAACATCACCTAATGATATGAAAAATATGTCAGTATCAATGGCAGTAGATCCTGAAAGTGAATCTAGTGAAGAATCAGATATAGAAAAACCAAAAGTACATTTTCAAAATAATAAATTAAATATGATAATAAAACAAAAAGATAATATATTAAGAGCGATAAATGAAATAGACACATATGGTGAAGATAGATTATCAGTACTATTAAAAGGAGCTAAAAATAAAAAACATGAAGAAATTATTAAGAAAAGTTATTATGAATTTATGCAAAGATTACAATTAGATTTAGTAGAAATTGATGAGAAGTTAAAAGATGAATTGTCAAGAATAAATAAAGAGAGGTCACGTTATAAAAATGTTCATAAATATAAAATAGCACGTCATCCATCTAATAAAAATATTAAAGTTGATAAAGAAGAAAAACCAGATGATAAACAAGTAGAAGAAAAGCCAGTAGAAGAAAAACTATCAGAAAAAAATGATAATATTAAAAAAGAAGAAGAAAAACCAGAAAGTAATTAAAATATAAATATTAATTACTAATAATAGTAATGAGGTCATGTATAGGAA
>Ga0209499_1000136_pt1 | contig 53836 bp, 50 predicted proteins | sample C_130208_EF_Meta_FD_187306 | JGI IMG/M metagenome (GOLD analysis project Ga0209499, IMG submission 187306) | Freshwater microbial communities from Lake Croche, Canada to study carbon cycling - C_130208_EF_MetaG (SPAdes) (version 2) | ecosystem: Environmental > Aquatic > Freshwater > Lake...
CGTTACATCTTTACTCCTTAGGACAAACCACCTCAAATTTGCCTTGTGCTTATTCTTTTGACGGCTATCCTGTTTATGGAAACGTTGAGCCTGACGGTAGCCCAATGGTTGCTTTAGATACCAATCACGGACATTTCGGAACTAATGGAGTTTACCACTATCATGGTACTGCAACAGCACCTTACATGATAGCAAATTTTGTTGGGCAAGTAACTGAAGATGCTACTTATCAGTTAATTCCGCAACCCGCAGCTCATCCTGTTAGAAATGAAAACTGGACTCCACTAGCTGGGTCTCTTATTACTTCTTGCGTTGCTAATGCAAATAATAATGGGTATAATCTATCGTACACTCTAAACGGAACCCCAGGTTATGCAACTAATTTTAGTTGGAGTGGAACAACCTATACTTTCAACTATGTAACCCCTACTGGAACTACTACTACACCTTACAATGGTTTTACGCAATGTTCCGTTCCTCTTGCTGCTACTATTTTTACATTAGACTCAGAAATAATGGTCTACCCAAATCCTGCTTCAGAAATTTTAAATATTAAAATATCTGACTCTAACTTAGAAAACGAAATTCAAACTATTTCAATTTATGATGTAAAAGGAAGTTTAATTTCTAAAAATTCAAAATTTGTTTCTACTTTGGATATTAAGAAATTATCAACCGGAACTTATTTTGTTAAAATTCAGTTTTTGGAATCTAGCGTTACCAAAAAAATAGTTATAAAATAATATGAAATCAATACTATTTTTGTTATGCTTCACTACTATTGCTTTTGCACAATATAATGGAACAGCCTCAGTCACTCAAGGATTAGCAACTCAAACAATATCTAATTTATATACTTGTACTGGAGGAAGAATTGCTGCTGTAGGAACTATTACTTCAACAAATAATACCGTTTGGACTGTTCCAGCAGTCACCAATTATACAAATACTAGCTTTCCGTTTGCCTCCGATTTAAATAATTCTTGTAATGGTCATAATTATACAAATGATACCACAGCTTTGACAGCATTAAATGGTTCTGATATCGTAACTGTTGATACTAATGGGGAAATAGTAACAGCATATATTTTTGCAGATAATTATTTTGAAATGTATGTAAATGGAGTACAAGTTGGCAAGGACAATGTTCCTTACACACAATTCAATTCAAATATTGTTCGATTTAAGGTTAATCGACCTTTTACAATTGCTATGTTATTGGTAGATTGGGAAGAACGATTAGGTGTTGGAGCAGAAACCAGTGGTGCATATAACTACCATTGTGGCGATGGCGGAATGGTTGCTGTTTTTAAAGACTCAAATAATTCAATTATTGCAAAAACAGGTTCGGATTGGAAAGCACAAACATTTTATACTGCTCCAATTATGGATTTAACTTGTCCAACAGAAAACGGTTCCTTACGCCTATCTGGAAATTGTAGTACTGCTGATAGCAATTCTGGTAATAATTATTATGGATTACATTGGGCACGACCTGCAAATTGGACTCAAGCAACTTTTGATGATAGTTCATGGCCTGCCGCAACTCTATATACCAATGCTACAATAGGAGTTGATAATAAACCCGCTTATACTAATTTTACAAATATTTTTGATAATCCAACAAATGATGCTGAGTTTATTTGGAGTACGAATGTTGTTTTAGATAATGAAGTTATTGTTAGAAAAACTGTTGCCGCAAATTTATCTAATAGTGCTAATTTAGGAAGTGAAAATGAAATACAAATTTATCCTAATCCAGCAAAAAATCAATTTGAACTAAAAATCAGTCCTATTTTTCAAGATAATTTAAAAAGTATTCAAATATTTAATTTATTAGGAGAATTAATTTTTAGTTCAAATGCCTTTTCAAAAACAATTGAAACCTCTAAATTTTCATCTGGTATTTATGTTGTGAAATTCAATTACGTCGATTTTGAAATTTCAAAAAAATTAATCATTGAATAACTATGAATAAAATCGCATTTCTTCTCCTATCAACGATATCATTTGCCCAAAGTGTCACTAAATCAATAGCTTTGTTACCAGATACAGGGCAAACTTTAAGCTACACGACAACTTATGGAGAAGATAATGATTATAGCATCAATACTCCATCTTTTACTAATAATGGAAATGGAACAATTAGCGATAATGTTACTGGATTGATGTGGCAACAAGCAGATGATGGAGAAATGATTTATGAAAATGCTGCTCCATATTGTGATGCATTAAACTTTGCAGGTTATACCGATTGGAGACTACCATCTCCTGTAGAAGGGTTTAGTATTTTAAATCTACAAAACAACAATCCAGCTCTTAATACTACTTTTTTTACTACTAGCGTTGCTGAATATTGGTGGACTAATAAAACTCAAGTTAATGATAACACTAAAGTATGGTGTACAAATGCAGGTGGTGGAGTTGGAAATAAACCAAAATCGGAAACGATAAGCGCAGGTGGAACATTTAAATACCATACACGATGTGTAAGAGATATTGTTACACCATTAGTAATAACAAATCATTTTAACGATAACAGCAACGGCACAATTACTGATAATTTGACACAATTGGTTTGGCAAAAAATCCCAAACACTTCAGCTTTAACTTGGGAAAATGCTTTGGGCTATGCCGAAGGTCTTATCTTAGCAAATGCTTCAGATTGGCGTTTACCAAACATAAAAGAATTGCAGTCACTAAATGATGAAAGTCTTTCCAATCCTTGTGTAAACACTACATTTTTTGGAGGTTTAGGAGTTCATAATTTTTGGTCTTCTACTACCCTAAAACCTAATACTGCTAATCCTGCAAGTGCTTGGTATTGGAATACGCAATTCGGAATTACTACATACGATCTTAAAACAAATTCGAATTATGTAATTTGTGTTAGAGGAATTCCGACACTTTCTAACCTTGAAATAGGCAATGAAACAGCTAAAATAAAAATATTCCCCAATCCGTTTTCATCTAAATTAAATACTTCTTATTCAACAGGAATAGAAATTTATGAATTATATGATGCGATTGGTAATCAAATATATATTGGGAAAAATCTTGATAAGCAAGACTTTTCAATACTAACTAAAGGCATTTATATTTTAAAAATTGTTGGAACTTCAACTGTTTTTAAACTAGTTAAAGAATAGTTTAACGATAGTATATACATTAATAATACTCAAACTTTCCGTATTCGCTAATAATAGTGAGTTTTTTGTTTTCACTTGCTTCTACCCTACCCACAATTTGTGCTTCTACTCCAAAAGATTGAGAGATGGCAATAATATCGTTAGCTATTTCAATTGGAACGTATAATTCCATTCGGTGACCACAGTTGAATACTTGGTACATTTCTTTCCAATCGGTTTTAGATTGCTCTTGAATTAACTGAAATAGTGGTGGCACAGAAAATAAATTGTCTTTAATAATATGAACATAATCTACAAAATGCAACACTTTAGTTTGTGCTCCACCCGAGCAATGAATCATTCCATGAATTTCATTAGAGGAAAATTTATCTAAAATAGATTTTATTATCGGAGCATAAGTACGTGTTGGGGACAGTACCAATTTTCCGGCATCTAGTGGCGAATTTGCAACTATATCAGTTAATTTCACATTCCCCGAATAGACCAACTCTTTAGGAACCGAACTATCAAAACTTTCTGGGAATTTTTGAGCCAACTCATTTGAAAAAACATCATGACGAGCCGAAGTCAATCCATTGCTCCCCATGCCGCCGTTGTACTCATTTTCATAGTGAGCTTGACCAAAAGATGCAAGTCCTACAATGACATCACCTACTTGAATATTGGCATTATCAATAACATTAGAACGTTTCATACGAGCTGTAACGGTTGAATCTACAATAATAGTTCGTACCAAATCGCCAACATCAGCCGTTTCACCCCCTGTAGAATGAATGGTTACGCCAAATGTTTTTAATTCGGTAATCAATTCTTCTGTACCGTTAATGATTGCTGAAATTACTTCAGCCGGAATCAAATTTTTATTTCTACCAATAGTTGAGGAAAATAGAATATTGTCTATTGCACCCACACACAATAAATCGTCAATATTCATAATCAAAGCATCTTGAGCAATACCCTTCCAAACCGAAATATCTCCTGTTTCTTTCCAATACATATAGGCCAAAGACGATTTTGTACCCGCACCATCGGCGTGCATAATTAGGCAATACTCTTCGTCATTAGTTAAATGGTCAGGAACAATTTTGCAAAAAGCATTTGGAAATAAACCTTTATCAATATTCTTGATAGCATTGTGTACCTCTTCTTTTGTGGCAGAAACTCCGCGCATAGCATAACGTTGGCTGTTGTCAGAACTCATTTGTTGTAGTTATTAACCCTTGTATAACTTTAGGGTGAATGTTATGTTGCAAAGATAAACAGATTTTTGGATTGAAGGTTGGTAGATAATTTATATAGTTATTTTATTAATCTTTCATTACTAATTATCATAATCTCAACCCTTCTATTTCGAGCGGCTTCGAATTCGCTTTTTTCAGGAATGGAAAACTTAGGTTTTGATACTCCAAACCCCTTTACTTTAATTCTTTTTTCTCCAATTCCTTCAGCAACCAATATTCTTTTCAACTGGCGGGCTCGTTCTAAAGACAAGTTTCTAGTATCTACTGGAACACAACAAATATGTCCTTGTATTTCAATTTTTAAATTTGGAAATTCATTCATAACAAAAATCAACTCATCGATAGCACGCTTTGAAGTTTGCATGATAGCAAAGGTATTTACATAAAAATTAATATCTTTTAAAAGAATAAGTGTTCCTTTTTTTGACAATTTAATCTTATCTTCTAAAGTTGCATTTAAAGGAAAATTCATAGCTTCCTCCTCAATAGGAACAATTTCATCATTAACAACTTCTTTGTGTTTTATACCTAAAATATCTTCTTCACGAGATAAATCTTTTGGTAGAATGAAGTAAATAATTACTTTTCGATTCTCGGCTTTGTTTTTTGACTGATTAAAGTTTTCACCAAAACTTCGAGTTTTATAATCTTCCCTAATTTTGACTTTACTCTTTAATTGACTACAAATAAAATCAACACGTTTTTTTGCCAATGTATCATTAAATTCGTTGCTTCCAACTTCATCAGTATAGCCGTTTATGGCAACTATTTTGCTATCTTTGTTAGCAACAATCCAATCTTGAAGTTTTTTACTCTCTGTTTTAGTAATATCAAATTTATTACTCTCAAAAAATACAGAAAATTGTTCTTGTGCCTCTGCTGATTGAACTAATAGGAAAAGTAAGGAGTAATTTAGTAATTTCTTCAAATTCATATCATGAAGTTTATGAAAATATATTTTAATAAAATCCAATAATACTGTTTTAATCATAAAGAATTATTTTGAAATCAATCCATCAACCATAACTAATTTTCGATCTGCTTTATTAGCCAATTCTTCGTTGTGAGTTACAATTACAAAAGTTTGTCCGAATTCATCACGTAATTGAAAGAACAATTGGTGCAAATTTTCGGCAGAATGCGTATCCAAATTCCCAGAAGGTTCATCGGCAAAAACAACGGCGGGTTTATTAATTAATGCTCTTGCTACGGCAACGCGTTGTTGCTCTCCGCCTGAAAGTTCATTGGGCTTATGGTTTAATCTGTGGGATAATCCTAAATATTCTAATAATCGTTTGGCTTCCATTTCGGTAGCTGATTTTTCTTTACCAGCTATAAATGCAGGAATGCAAATATTTTCTAGAGCGGTAAATTCAGGAAGCAATTGATGAAATTGAAAGATAAATCCCAAATGTTCGTTTCTAAATTTGGATAACGTTTTATCGTTCATTTTTAAAATGTCTTCTCCATTAATATGTAATGAAGATGTTAATGTTGCCGAAGGTTTATCTAATGTACCTAAAATCTGCAAAAGTGTTGTTTTTCCTGCTCCAGATGCTCCAACAACTGAAACAATTTCTCCTTTTTCAATATGTAAATCAACGCCTTTCAGCACCTGAAGTTGGTCGTAATATTTATGAATATCCTTAGCTTGAATCATAACGAACTTTTTTACAAAGAAACAAAGAAATCATCTATTATAAAATGAACTATAACTTTTATTTATTCGTGTGTAAAATATAAATATTAATTAAAATAGTATTTTTGTTTAATATTTAACTACATTTGTTAAACAATATTTAAAAAAAGCCATGAACACTATAATTGAAAAAGAAATTTACGAATTGATTGGCGATAATCATCAAATGACATCGGCCGAAACTCCTTTAAGACCTGATGCCTTTGATAAATCAGATGCCGAAAAGATGGCAGCTATTGAGAATCATTTTCACAGTATTATGCTAGAAATGGGAATGGACATGAACGATGATAGTTTGCAAGGGACACCACATCGTGTAGCCAAAATGTTTATTCAGGAAATATTTTCAGGATTAAATCCGGCTAATAAACCCAAAATATCAGTGTTTGACAACAGCTATAATTATGATAAAATGTTGGTAGAAGCGAATATTAGTTTCAATTCTACTTGCGAGCATCATTTTTTACCAATCGTTGGAAAGGCACATATTGGATATGTTTCTAGCGGAAAGGTAATTGGATTGTCAAAATTAAATCGAATTGTAGATTATTATTCGCGTCGACCGCAAGTGCAAGAACGATTGATTATGCAAATTTTTAACGAATTGAAATCTGTTTTAGACACTGAAAATGTGATTGTTGTTATGGAAGCAACACATTTGTGCGTATCGAGTCGCGGTATTAAAGATGAATCAAGTTATACTTCAACCATTCAATATGGTGGAGTTTTTAATGAAAAGGAAAATCGAAATGATTTTTTTAATTTGATCAATAAAGAAAAATAAAGATAAAGGAGCTATTTAGTTCCTTTTATCTTTTCAAATAATTGGATGATAAATCCTAATTTTAATGCGCGAAGTAGTTTCCTTTCAAAATTCCAAAAGAATTTAAATTGTCCGAAAAGAAATCCTATACTAATCAAAAGAATTTGATAAATTGGAAAAATAATAATACCATAAAAAAGAAAATAAATCAGGAAGTGGTTCGTTTCTTTTGAAATTCCAAATTCCTGTAAAATGGGTTTAGATATTATCGCAGCCGAAGAACCCGTTATGGCAAATACCAAAATAATGACAAAGAATTGCCAACTTGAAGAGATTTTCCATCGTTCTTTAAAATTTGTCATTAAATATAGAATATAGTACAAATTTAATTAAAATTGATAGTAAAACAATAGAAGCTATTTTTTGATTATAAAGTGTATCAAAAACAAAACCACCACTAGGAGTGATGGTTCAAATAAAATATTGTTAATAAACTATTTCTTTAAAATCCCGATGATTTGTTCGGCAAGTTCTGTTCCAATTCGGTCTTGAGCTTCTAAAGTGGCAGCACCTATGTGAGGTGTCAAAGAAATTTTTGGATGCATTAAAATTTGAATTTCAGGTGTAGGTTCGTTTTCAAAAACATCCAAACCAGCAAAAAGCACTTTGTTGCTGTCTAATGCTTCCATCAATGCTACTTCATCAATTACGCCACCTCGAGCACAGTTAACAATTCCGGCTCCATCTTTTAATTGAGCGAATTCAGCTTTACCTATTACATAACCCTCTTGTGCAGGCACATGTAACGTAATAAAATCAGAGTGTTTGAACAAATTTTCTAGTGATTCGGTAACAATATCGACATTTATGAATTGTCCAGAATAAAAATCAACTCTAATTTCGGCATTACTTACAAATTTATCTGCAGCTATGACTTTCATTCCGAGTCCCAATGCCATTTTAGCAACTGCTTGACCAATTCTTCCAAAACCAATAATCCCAATAGTTTTTCCTCGAAGTTCGATACCATTGGCATATGCTTTTTTTAATCCTTCAAAGTTACTATCGCCTTCAAGAGGCATGTTTCTATTAGAATCGTGCAAGAAACGAACACCCGAAAACAAATGAGCGAAAACCAATTCTGCAACACTTTCTGATGAAGAAGCTGGCGTATTAATCACGTGTTTTCCATTAGCCCGAGCATACTCAACATCAATATTATCCATTCCAACTCCTCCCCTACCAATTACTTTTAGTCCCTGACAAGAATCAATAATGTCTTTCCGAACTTTTGTAGCGCTTCTTACTAAAAGTACCGATACATCATTATTATTGATAAAATTGGCTACTTGTTCTTGAGCTACTTTTGTGGTAATTACTTCAAAACCTCCTTTTTCTAAAGCTTCAATTCCGCTTTTTGAAATTCCGTCGTTTGCTAATACTTTCATTTTTAAATTTTTTATATTTAATTTTAATGACTTACAATTTTTTCTAATTCTTTCATCACATTAACTAAAACTTGCACACTCTCTAGCGGCAAAGCGTTGTACATAGATGCACGATAACCGCCCACAGAACGATGACCTGGTATACCAGAAATCCCTGCTTCTTTCCACATTTTATCAAAAATCGCAGCATGGGTTTCGTCATTTAATAAAAATGTTGCATTCATTGTGCTTCTATCTTCAACCACTGCAGTTCCTTTGAATAATGGATTTCGGTCAATTTCATTATACAATAATTCAGCTTTAGCATTATTTATTTTTTCAATGGCAGCTATCCCTCCTATATTTTTCAACCATTTTAAGGTTAAAAGAGAGGCATATATTGGAAATACAGGCGGCGTATTGTACATGCTTTCTGCTTTAATGTGTTTTTCATAATCCAACATACTAGGAATATTTCTACCAGATTTTCCTAATATTTCTTCTTTTACTACTACTAAAGTTGTTCCGGCTGGTCCCATATTTTTTTGAGCACCCGCATATATCAAATCAAATTTTGAAAAATCTAAAGTTCTCGAAAAAATATCCGAACTCATATCGCAAACAACTGGAACATTTGTTTCTGGAAATGATTTCATCTGGGTTCCAAAAATAGTATTGTTGCTAGTGCAATGAAAATAAGAAGTGTTTTCAGGTATTGAATATTCTTTAGGAATGTGATTATAGTTTTGTTCTTTAGAAGTTCCAACTACTAGAGTTTCTCCAAATGATTTTGCTTCTTTAATAGCATTATTTGCCCATGTTCCAGTATCTAAATAGGCAGCTTTTCCATCCACTTTCATTAAATTATATGGGACCATTAGAAATTCTAAACTGGCACCTCCAGCCAAAAATAAAGCTTGATAACCCTTACCTTCTAAACCTAAAAGTTCCAAAGCTAAAGCACGCGCTTCTTCCATTACGGCAACAAAATCCTTACTTCTATGGGATATTTCTAAAATGGATAAATCCGAATTATTAAAGTTTAAAATCGCTTGAGCTGATTTTTCAAATACTTCTTGCGGTAAGATGCAAGGTCCTGCGCTGTAATTATGTTTTTTCATGATGTATTTACAATTTTAAAATGCAAATTTCGGAAGTAGCTATTGAAAAAAGCATTAGAATATAGTAATAATAGGACCATGTTGTTAACGAAAACGTAATAGTTTACAACAAGTATTGCCAATAATTTATCAAATCTGTTGTAAAAAATGTAAACTATCAACATTGTCTGCATAATCCCAAAGTTGGGGATGTTGTGTTTTTCCAAAACCAATACTATTTCTAAATAATTTTTTTGAAACAATACATTGAATTTGTTCGGCATCTTTAACTAATTGATTTTTTAAGTCTTCAATGCGATCATAATATTCGTAGAAAATTGAAGAAATAGGTGAAGCGTAGCTGGGATCTTCTTTTAAAGTAAGAAATTCATTATCCAATAATTTAAAATTACTCATCAAGAAAACCGCTTTATTATAATCATAATTATTAGCATATTTTTCATAATGAATTACGGAACCATATTTAAAAATAGCATTAAAAAAAAGTTGAAAATCATATCCTTTAGGAACAAATAATTTGGAGACATTTCGACATCCCAAACCAAAATACCTAAAAATATCTTCCCCAAGTAGCTCCAAATCTTCGAAAGTTTCAGTTCCGTTTAATACCGCAACTGAATTTCTGTTTTTGCGAATAATACTTGGTTTATTTTTGAAATAATATTCAAAATAACGTGCGGTATTATTACTTCCAGTAGCAATTATAGCATCAAAATTTTCTAATTTTCCATCAGTAAAGGTGATATGGTTTTTAAATTCCGAATTAATTGAAATTAAATAGTTAGATAAGAATTTAATTAAGTGTTGATCATTAGAAGAAGTTTTTACTAAAACGTTATGCCCCGAAATTAAAACCGAAATAAAATCATGAAAACCAACCAGCGGAATGTTTCCCGCTAAAATTAATCCCACAGTTTTCCGATTTACATTTGAAAAATCATATTTTGACAGCCATTCCTCCAAATTTTCTTCTGTTAGCGCTGCTGCCCATGAATGTAAAGCAAAATACACTTGTTCTGGTGTAAACCATCCATTGTGAAATTGAGATAATTCAATTAATGAAATGAAATCTTCGTAAAACAAATTGTTATTTAATACATTATCATTTTTGATATTGCTGATCAAAGAAAATTGGCTTAAAAACTTTCCTAACTCAATAAAACACTTTTTTTTCTCAATTTGTAACATAAGTAACTTGTTTATGAAAGCTTTTGATTGTAATTTTGCAAAATTAAACAAAAGTAATGAGGATTTACGAATAAGCAATTATGAATATTTAACAATCCAAAATCAGAGAATCTCAATTAATAAATTTTAAAAAATGGCAATCATAATAACAGATGAATGTATCAATTGTGGCGCATGCGAACCAGAGTGCCCAAATACTGCAATTTATGAAGGTGCTGATGATTGGAGGTTTAAGGACGGCACCAAATTGAAAGGAAAAGTAATTCTTCCTGATGGAACAGAAGTTGATGCAGATGAAGCGCAAACTCCAATTTCAGATGATGTATATTATATTGTTCCTGGAAAATGTACAGAGTGTAAAGGTTTCCATGAAGAGCCACAATGTGCTGCAGTTTGTCCAGTTGATTGTTGTATTCCAGATGACAATCATGTCGAAAGTGAGGAAATATTGCTAAATAGACAGTCATTTTTACATAATGAGTAAAATTAGACGTTAAATTTTAATTATAAAATCTTATTTAAGATTTAGTTAATAATTTCTTTTTTTTTCAAAAAATCTGTTAAATTTGTTAAAAAAAAGATATTAATGAAACAAATTTATATCTTATTTTTCTTGATATTAGTATCAAATTGTCATTCTCAAACTTCCGAGATTTCAATTGCATTAAAAGATGCCGAAACTAATCTTCCTATTGAAGATGCTACGGTTTTGGTATTAAAAACAAAACAAAATTTATTAAGCAATTCAGAAGGAGTTGTCTCTTTTAATTTAAACGGAATCTCCACTATTAAAATATCGCACACTTCATACCAAAGTGTTTCAATAAGGTCTAATACTTTAAAAGATAAAATCAATACTATTTTTTTAAAGAGTAATGTAAACAATCTTGATGAAATTATAATCACAAAACAACATCCACAAAAAATTCTGAAAAGTATTGTTGAAAATTCAATTAAAAAACTCACAATTCCAGCGCGATTAAAAATCTATTCCAGAGAATTTTTCAAGCTAAATGGAAATTATTCTTATTACAATGATGGATTGATGAATTTTCAAATATCAGGTAAAGAAAAAGACATTAAAACAGAGATCTTAGTGGAACAAAACCGCTCTATCGGATTGTTAGAAACCGATATTAGTAATTTTCTTTTAGGTTATAATTTGAATGATATCATGCAAAACTATTATAATTTCAAATACCTAAACACTATTTTAAATCCTCGAGCCAAAAAATTATATGATTTTATTATTAAATCATCTTCAGCAAACGAAGATTATTATATAATGGTTGTTACTCCTCTTGACGATGCCAACGATTTATTAGACGATTTTAAAATAGTTTATGATAAAAAAAAGAAGCTAATTATTGAAGCTAGTTCATCTGTTTCGCCTGCTGTAGCTGCAAGAGTCAAGTATAAAACTTCGGTTGGCTCCAAAAACATTTATAAGTCATTCTATAAAACTATGTATAAATATGATGGCACGAACTATTTTTTAATTGCTTCAAAAGAAGAAGTCGGATTTGAAAAAGTAGATAAAAAAGGAACCAATACAATTGAAGTTCGAAACTATTTTGTAACCACCAATTTTAGTCAACAAAAATTCAGTTTTAAAGAAAGTGATGTTTTTAAAGATAAAACTCTTTTCAATAAAAAAGATGTTATTTTAACTGATTATTGGAATGTTTCCGGATTGACTGCTACAGAGGAAGAACAAGAAATTATTAATTCGATTCGAAATACTGTGGAGGACTAATTCTATCCATTTAATGCTTTTGTAACTTAATTTTTATTAGACTATATTTGCACACTTTTAAAAAATAAAACGTAAAATGAAAGCAGGAATTGTAGGATTGCCAAACGTTGGAAAATCAACTTTATTTAATTGTTTATCAAATGCTAAAGCACAAAGTGCTAACTTTCCTTTTTGTACTATCGAGCCAAATATTGGTGTAGTAAACGTACCCGATCCAAGAATTGTTCGTCTAGAAGAATTAGTGAACCCAGAGCGCGTTCAAATGGCAACTGTTGATATTGTTGATATTGCGGGTTTGGTTAAAGGAGCAAGTAAAGGAGAAGGATTAGGAAATCAATTCCTTGCAAATATTAGAGAATGTAACGCTATAATTCATGTTTTACGTTGCTTTGATAACGACAATATCGTTCATGTTGACGGAAATGTAAATCCGATTCGCGATAAAGAAACTATAGATATTGAGTTGCAATTGAAAGATTTGGAAACTGTTGAAAAAAGATTAGAAAAAGTAAATCGTGCTGCCAAAACAGGAAACAAAGAAGCGCAAGTTGAAAAAGCACTTTTAGATAGAATTCGTGAAAATTTATTGCAAGCAAAATCGGCTAGAACCGTTGAACCTCAAAATCAAGATGAGGTTGAATTAATGGATGATTTTCAATTGATTACCAATAAACCCGTTTTGTATGTTTGTAATGTAGATGAAAATTCGGCAGTAAACGGAAACAAATATGTAGATCAAGTTCGTGAATTAGTAAAAGACGAAGATGCCGAAGTAATTATACTTTCAGTTGGTGCAGAAGCAGATATAACTGAATTAGAAAGCTACGAAGAGCGTCAGGTTTTCCTTGAAGATATGGGGTTGACCGAGCCAGGTTCTGCTGTTTTAATTCGTGCTGCATATAAATTATTGAAATTACAAACCTATTTCACGGCCGGAGTTAAAGAAGTTCGAGCTTGGACTATTGCAATTGGAGATACCGCGCCCAAAGCGGCTGGGGTAATCCATACCGATTTCGAAAAAGGATTCATTCGTGCAGAAGTAATTGCGTTTGAAGATTTCTCCAATTTTGGTTCGGAGTCGAAAGTAAAAGAAGCGGGAAAATTAAGAGTAGAAGGAAAAGAATACATCGTTAAAGATGGCGATGTAATGCATTTCCGTTTTAATGTTTAGTTTTAGAGAATAGAAAATAGACTAGCCGCAAAAGAAATTTTGCGGTTTTTTTTTGAATCCTAATTCAGCTTTCCATTCCAAGTTTTTTTTGTAAAATACTTTCCATTAAAATTTGGGACTTAAACTATTTTTCTAATCTTGAATTCTTAATCAAAATTGTCAAAAACATTCTTAATAACTTTGACAAATATCATTTTAAAACACCTTAAAATATACTAAATTAGCAGACTAAGCTATATTCTAATTTTGGTATAAAGCATACAGAACACAGTTAAACTCGATTTTTAAAAAAAATGGTAGACGAAACTAAATACGACGAAGACAATATACGCTCCCTGGATTGGAAAGAACACATTCGAATGCGTCCCGGAATGTATATTGGTAAACTCGGAGACGGTTCGTCACCTGATGATGGAATTTATATTCTTTTAAAAGAAGTTATCGATAACTGCATTGACGAATTTGTTATGGGTGCCGGAAAAGTTATTGAAGTAACCATCAAAGACAAGCTCGTTACCGTTCGTGATTATGGTCGTGGAATTCCGCTTGGTAAAGTCGTTGACGTTGTTTCCAAAATGAATACCGGAGGAAAATACGATTCCAAAGCATTTAAAAAATCGGTAGGTTTGAACGGTGTTGGTACTAAAGCTGTAAACGCTTTATCCAATTATTTTCGAGTAGAATCAGTTCGAGATAACCATCAAAAAGCAGCCGAGTTCTCGGAAGGAAATTTAGTTTTAGAGGAAGAAATTGTCGAATCAACCAAACGAAAAGGAACCAAAGTTGCTTTTATTGCAGACGAAGTAATTTTCAAAAATTATAAATACCGGAATGAGTATATCATCAAAATGCTCAAAAATTACTGTTATTTAAATCGCGGTTTATCGATTTATTACAACGGAGAAAAATACATTTCTGAATTTGGATTAAAAGATTTATTAGAAGAAACAATTGCAGAAGATGACATGCAATATCCTATCATTCATCTAGAAGGTGACGATATTGAAATTGCAATAACACATAGTAAATCCCAATATTCAGAAGAATACCATTCATTTGTCAATGGGCAAAATACAACCCAAGGAGGAACGCACTTAAATGCCTTTCGGGAAGCTATTGTAAAAACCATTCGGGAATATTACAACAAAGGATTTGAAGCATCCGATATCCGTAAATCTATTGTTTCGGCGGTTTCCATTAAAGTGGAAGAACCCGTTTTTGAATCGCAAACCAAAACCAAATTAGGATCGAATGATATTGGTCCGAATGGACCAACAGTTCGCACGTTTATTCACGATTTTATAACAACTAAATTGGATAATTTTCTGCATAAAAATCCAGAAGTTTCCGATTTGTTATTGCGTAAAATTTTACAAGCCGAACGTGAACGGAAAGAACTTTCTGGTATTCGTAAATTGGCTAAAGACCGAGCTAAAAAATCAAGTTTACACAATAAAAAACTGCGCGATTGTCGAGTGCATTTAACTGATGCTAAAAATCCAAGAAGTTTAGAAAGTACACTTTTTATCACTGAGGGAGATTCCGCTTCGGGTTCGATTACCAAAAGCCGTGATGTAAATACACAAGCGGTATTCAGTTTGCGAGGTAAACCTTTGAATTCTTATGGAATGTCTAAGAAAATTGTCTATGAAAATGAAGAATTCAATTTACTTCAAGCAGCTTTAGATATTGAAGAAAGCATCGAAGATTTGCGTTACAACAACATTGTAATCGCAACCGATGCCGATGTCGATGGAATGCATATTCGATTGTTACTAATCACTTTCTTTTTACAGTTTTTCCCTGAAATGATCAAAGAAGGTCATTTATATATTTTACAAACACCCTTATTTCGTGTAAGAAATAAAAAAGAAACTATTTATTGCTATTCTGACGAAGAACGACGTGATGCCATCGAAAAGCTAAAACCAAAACCAGAAATCACACGATTTAAAGGATTGGGAGAAATTTCTCCCGATGAATTCAAGAATTTTATCGGAGAAAGCATTCGTTTAGATCCTGTAATGTTGGATAAGGCGACATCTATTGAAACCTTGTTAGAATTTTATATGGGTAAAAATACACCAGATAGACAAACGTTCATTATCAATAATTTGAAAGTGGAATTGGATAAAGAATTAGTGGAAAAATAACTTAAATCTATAGTGGTTTTTAAGTAAAATCAATAATAATAAATAGACAGTCAATATTCAAGTCTTTTGACTTTTAAATTTTGACTTTTGACTTTTAAAATGAAAGACGAAGAAGAAGATAATTTTGAAGAAACTCACGATGAGTTAGACGAATCAACCAATGACGAAAGTATAGTCGATGGCTTTGAAGACATAGTTTCTACTGGCGGAAATCACTTTTACGAAAACGACGAGAATCCAGAAGATACTATTACCAAAGTTACAGGAATGTATAAAGATTGGTTTTTGGATTACGCTTCCTATGTAATTCTCGAGCGTGCGGTACCTGCAATTGAAGATGGTTTTAAACCCGTGCAACGTCGTATAATGCACTCGTTGAAAGAGCTGGATGACGGTCGTTACAACAAAGTTGCCAATGTCGTTGGACACACCATGCAGTACCACCCGCACGGTGATGCGAGTATTGGTGATGCGATGGTACAAATTGGTCAAAAAGAATTGTTAATTGACTGTCAGGGAAACTGGGGAAATATTCTAACCGGTGATAGTGCTGCTGCATCAAGATATATTGAAGCGCGTTTGTCAAAATTTGCGTTAGAAGTATTGTATTCGCCAAAAATAACGGATTGGGGAATGTCATACGACGGACGTCGTGCCGAACCGAATAATCTTCCAGTGAAGTTCCCATTGTTATTAGCTCAAGGTGCTGAAGGAATTGCAGTTGGTCTTTCTACTAAAGTATTGCCTCACAATTTTAATGAATTGATTGATGCTTCCATAAAAATATTAAAAGGAAAACCCTTTGCGTTATTCCCCGATTTTCAAACAGCTGGAATTGCTGATATATCGAATTATAACGATGGTGTGAGAGGCGGACGTGTTCGTGTTCGTGCCAAAATCTCACAATTAGACAAACAAACCTTGGTAATTACCCAAATTCCGTTTTCAACCAATACCTCAACTTTGATTGATAGTATTTTGAAAGCCAATGAAAAAGGGAAAATCAAAATCAAAAAAATTGAAGACAATACCGCTGCCGAAGTTGAGATTTTAATTCACTTATTTCCAGGAGTTTCTCCCGACAAAACGATTGATGCTTTATACGCATTTACGGCATGTGAAACGTCAGTTGCTCCATTAGGTTGTGTGATTGAAGACAACAAACCTTTGTTTATTGGCGTATCTGCCATGTTGAAAATTTCGACAGAACGAACCGTGCAATTGTTGAAAGCGGAATTAGAAATTCAATTGGAGGAACTTAAAAATAAATGGCACTTCTCTACTTTAGAAAAAATCTTCATTAGAGAAGAAATGTATATCGATTTCAAATTGTACTCGGATAGAGAATCGCTTTATGAATATATGTATAAAAGATTTGAGCGCTTTTCGAAATCTTTTGTAAGAGAAATTGTAGACGATGATTTGCAAAAATTAACTCAAATTCCAATGATTCGTATCACTCGTTTCGATTCGGATAAAGCAGATGATTTTATTGCCAAATTGGAAGACGAAATGAAAGAAGTGCAGCATCATTTAGACAATCTGATTGATTTTGCTATTGATTATTTTGCTAGTTTGAAAGATAAATACGGAAAAGGTCGTGAGCGTCAAACTGAGTTAAGAAGTTTTGAAAATATTGAAGCTACAAAAGTGGTTTTAAGAAACACCAAACTCTATGTAAATAAGGAAGAAGGTTTTTTTGGAACAGGTTTGAAAAAAGACGAGTATGTAGCCGATTGTTCCGATATTGATGATGTCATCGTGTTCTTACGCGATGGAAAAATGATGATTTCTAAAGTAGATGATAAAAAATTTGTAGGTAAAGACATCATACATATTGCCGTATTCGATAAAAATGATAAGAGAACCATTTACAACATGATTTATCGTGATGGTAAAAATGGTGCTACTTTTATAAAACGTTTTAATGTTTCAGGGGTTACGCGTGATAAATTTTACGATTTAACACAAGAAAAAACGGGTTCACATGTTTCCTATTTTTCTGCAAATCCTAATGGTGAGGCCGAGGTGGTAACTATTTTATTGCGTCAAGTAGGAAGTGTTAAGAAATTGAAATGGGATATTGATTTTACAGATATTGCAATCAAAGGACGTGCCTCTCGAGGCAATACCGTGACCAAATACCCAATCAAGAAAATCGAGTTGAAAGAGAAAGGTATTTCTACTTTACGACCAAGAAAAGTTTGGTTTGATGACACTGTGCAACGTTTGAATGTGGATGGACGCGGGGAATTGTTAGGTGAATTTAGACCGAACGATCGCTTGTTAATCATCAATCAAACAGGAAAATTAAAAACAATAATTCCCGAATTAACAACACATTTCGACGAGGACATGATTGTATTAGAGAAATGGAATCGAAAAAAACCAATTTCTTGTATTTATTTTGATGGCGAAAAAGAACGCTACTTTATTAAACGTTTCTTGGTAGAAAATGAAAATAAAGAAGAAATTTTCATCACCGAGCATGATAAATCACAGTTGGAAATTGTTTCTACTGATTGGCGTCCCGTTGCTGAAATTATTTTCACTAAAGTAAAAGGTGTTCAAAAAGATAATCAAACAATTGATATGGAGCAATTTATTACCATTAAAGGAATCAAAGCTTTAGGAAACCAATTAACTTCTGACAAATTAAAACAAGTGAATTTATTAGACGCATTGCCTTATGAGGAAACAGAAGAAATTATTGAAGAAATTGAAGCAATAGGATCATTAGGGAATGATGAAAATATTCAAACCGAATTAAATGATGACGGACAAATCACACTGTCATTAGAATAAATTGTTTTAGTTATTATTAATAAATCTATGTCAAATTTTCCAACAGATATTGAGATTGCTCAAAGTGCTACATCACAACACATTCGATTAATTGCTGAAAAAATTAACATTCCAGAAGAAGATTTGGAATATTACGGCAAATATAAAGCGAAATTACCCCTATCTCTTCAATCTGAAAACCCTAAAGGAAAACTGATTTTGGTTTCTGCACTGTCTCCCACTAAATATGGTGAAGGTAAAACTACAATGTCTATAGGATTGACCGACGGATTGAATTATATTGGTAAAAAGGCTATTGCCGCCTTACGCGAACCGTCTCTAGGCCCTGTTTTCGGATTGAAAGGTGGCGCTGCGGGTGGTGGCTATGCACAAGTATTGCCTATGGAGGACATCAATTTGCATTTCACTGGTGATTTTTCTGCCATTGAAAAAGCAAATAATTTGCTCTCTGCAATTATTGATAATAATCTTCAAAACCCGAAATACTCTCTTAATCTGGATCCAAAATCTATTGCATGGAAGCGGGTGATGGATATGAACGATCGTTCACTACGTCAGATAATTATTGGTGTGGGAGCAAAAGCCAATGGCACCATGCGTGAAGAGAGTTTTAATATTACGCCTGCCTCGGAAGTAATGGCAATATTATGTTTGTCCAAAGATTTAGAAGATTTAAAATTACGCTTGGGAAATATATATGTGGGAAAAACTTTAGATGGAAAAGCAATTTTTGCGCGCGACTTAAAAGTGGTTGGTGCAATGGCAGTTTTGTTGAAAGATGCCTTGAAACCAAATTTAGTTCAAACTTTAGAAGGAAATCCTGCAATACTACATGGAGGCCCTTTTGCCAGTATTGCTCAAGGAACCAATACAATTATCGCCACTAAAATGGCACTATCTTTAGGTGATTATGTGGTAACCGAAGCTGGATTTGGAGCTGATTTGGGAGCTGAGAAATTTCTTCATATCAAATGCGAACAATCTGGATTGAAACCCGATGCGGTTGTTTTAGTAGCAACAATTCGAGCTATTAAACATCATGCCGGATTGAGCTCTGAAGATTTTAAAACAGAAAATGTAGACGCCATAGCCAAAGGATTTTGCAATCTTGAAAAACATATTGAAAATATGCAACAATTTGGATTGAATCCTGTAGTTTGTATCAATGCATTTCCAGATGATACTCAAGCCGAATATAATAAATTAAAAGAATTATGTTTATCCAAAGGAGTTGTTGCAATAGTAAGTACCGCATTTGTAAACGGAGGAAAAGGTGCCGCTTCCTTAGCAGAGAAAGTTATCGAAGAAATTGAAAACGGAAAATCCAACTACAAAGCGTTATACCAAAAAACAGATTCTATTGAACACAAAATAAAAACGATTGCCACCCAAATTTATGGTGCAAATTCTGTTGCATTTTCTTTAAAATCAAAAACGCAATTGAAGATGATAAATGACTTAGGATTTAATGAATTTCAAATTTGTATGGCAAAAACTCCTGCAAGTTTTTCGGATAATGAAAATCTAATTGGTCGTCCAACTAATTTTTCTGTCACCGTTCGCGAATTTGAAATAGCCAGTGGTGCGAGGTTTATTGTACCATTACTTGGCGAAGTTATGCGCATGCCTGGTTTACCAGCAATTCCAAATTCTGAACGAATTGATATTGATAATGAAGGTAAAATTTTTGGATTATCTTAGAACTATTGAATAGATCATTTATACAATTATAAATTACAATACATCAAAATAACAATACAATTAAGTTTCAATAAAAGTTAAAATTATTTGGTATAAATATTCATCGTGCATTCGGTGACCAAGGCCTTTAGTTGTAATTAATTCGGCTGTTTTCCATGATTTTGCTATTTTTTTTCCTTCCTCATAAAGCACTATATTATCATCAATATCGTGTACTATTATACCAGGTATTGTAGTTGTTTTTAAAAAATTTGAAGCTGAAAAATCTTCAATAATTATATCAAACTGTTTCTTAATATAATCAATAAATGAATTGTGTATGCGGGTATTTAAACCTAAAAGTAAAAAGTAATTATTCAAAATCACTTTAAAATCGGATGGAGAACCAATAAGTATCATTTTTTCAAAATTGTGATTGAAATGCGATTGAAAGTAGGCTAGCGTATTTCCGCCAATTGAATGACCAATTGCAATTTTTGGATTAAATTTCAATACTGCTTGATTAATAAATTCTCCGTAAGTTGGCACATTAAATTCTTCCCCACTACTCAATCCATGTGCTGGCGCGTCAATTGCAATAATTGTTTTTCCAGTTTTCAATAATATCTCTAAAAGCTTACCCCAACGATTTGAATTACTTTCCCAGCCGTGCACTAATAAAACAACATCATCATTTCCTTTCCAGATATATGTTTGTATATCAAATTGTCCTTTATATGATAATTTTATTTTTTCAGCATTTAGAAGTGAATTAGGAAGATTATTTGAGTTTAATTTTCCTTTTCTTGGTACACTAAAAAAATGGTACGCTAATGCGAATGCTCTTTTCGGAAATACATAACTCAATAAATTTATGTATATACCAATACCTTTTGCTGCTATAAATTGATTGATTTTTTGCATAAAAAAAATCCCGATTAAATCGGGATTAAGATATTACATTTTTGCAAATATTTTTTCCATCTTTTCTCTTTCCTCTTCCGCAAGAGTTGAGTCAACTAAAATCCTTCCTGAATGTTCATCAGTGATGATCTTTTTTCTTGCTGCAATTTCAACTTGAATTTGTGGAGGGATTGTAAAGAATGAACCCGCAGAAGCACCACGCTCAATAGAAACAACAGCTAAACCATTTCTAACACTAGAACGAATTCGTTTATATGCAGCAAGTAATCGTTCTTCAATTTGTCCTTCGAACTCTGTTGATTTTTGAAGTAAAAAAGTTTCTTCCTTTTGAGTTTCAGACATAATATCATTTAACTCTGCTTTTTTGTGCTTTAAATGAGTTAATTTTTGATCTAATTTATCTTTAGAATTTGAAATAACTTCTTTTTTATGCTCAATAGTAACTTTCATTTCTTTAATTTGCTTTTCAGATAATTGAATTTCTAATTCTTGAAATTCAACTTCTTTAGTTAAAGCATTAAATTCTCTATTGTTACGAACATCTTTTTGTTGTTCCGTATATCTTTTTATAGCGGCTGAATGATCTTCAATAGCAACTTTTTTAGTTTTTATATTGTCTTCAATTTGTACTAAATCGCTTTGCAATTTGTCTAAGCGAATAGTCAATCCTGCTACTTCATCTTCAAGATCATCTACTTCTAGAGGAAGTTCTCCTCTTACATTTCTGATTTCGTCGATTCTAGTGTCAATAATTTGTAAATCGTAAAGCGCTCTTAATTTTTCCTCAACGCTCAATTCTTTTGTAGTAGCCATATTCTATAAGTACTTAACTGGATTTGTATTTTCTTCTGATAAAACAACTCTGTCTTCCGACAAATTTGGTGCAAAATTAGTGATTTTTTCTTTAAGAAAATCAACAATATAATTTTTTGTATATCTTTCACTTTCAAAGTGCCCAATATCAGCTAAAACAATATGGTTTTCAGCTTCATAAAAATTATGGTATTTTAAATCGGAAGTTAAAAAAATATCTGCTCCAGCTTGAATGGCATTTTTGATAGCAAAACTTCCAGAACCTCCAACAACAGCAACCTTAGATATTGATTTTCCTAACAAATCCGAATGACGAATACCGCCACATTGCATTTTTTCTTTTACAAAAGATAAAAATTCCGATTCAGACATTGGCTTTTCGAGTTCGCCAATCATTCCTATACCTATATTTTGATTCGCATTTTGTAATTCATAAATTTCATAAGCCACTTCTTCATAAATATGATTTAAAAATAATGCTGCTAAAATTTTACCTTGTAAGTGTTTCTCGAAAATTACTTCTATTTTGACTTCTGGAGTTTCAACAAATTCAAATCGCTGGCCAATTTCTGGATTGCTATTTTCATTTCCCATGTAGGTTCCAATACCTTGTGAATTAAAACTACATTTTTCGTAATTTCCTATTTTTCCGGCACCAGCATTGAATAGTGCATTCCGAACTTGTTCTACATTTTCGGGAACTGTATAGGTTATTAATTTTTGAATAGCGTTTGATTTCGGAACTAAGACTTTAGTATTTTTCAATCCTAATGCATTGCAAAAAATTTTGTTTACTCCATTTTTGTGATTGTCTAACGCCGTATGAACAGCATAAATTGCGATTTCATTTTTTATTGCTTTTAGTATAGATCGCTCTACATAATTTTTGCCTGTAATTTTCTTCAACCCCGAAAATAAAATAGGATGAAAACAAACCACTAAATTACATTTTTTAGCAATAGCTTCTTCAATAACAGCTTCTAATGCATCGTGGCAAACCAATATTCCGGTGGTTTCATTTTCTTGATTCCCTACCAATAATCCTACATTATCAAAGTCTTCGGCATAAGCCAAAGGAGCCATTTCTTCTAGGATATTTAAAATTTGTTTTATCTTCATAAATCTAATACTGTTATTTAAAATTTAAGTTTCCCATTCGTTTAAAGTTTCTTTGAATATCCATGAATCATTTATGTATTCTAACAAAAAATAACAGCCATAATTATGCTCAATATTTCGATAAAAAGCCACTTTAACCAAACAATATTTTTTGGCAAAATACATAGGCTTGCTCACAATCATTAACCTTTGATTATTGTCATTAAAGCGTTTGGATACTATGTGAAATTGATCTATTAACAAGCAAGAATTGACTTTGCTTTTCAAATACTGATTCTGATTATTAAAAATAACATTGTATTCTTTAGACCAATCTTCTTCTAATTTATTATTAATTTGTTTTTTGATTTCTACTGAATTCTGTTTCAATAATTCACTTTTAGTGATTACTTCAAACGTCTCTTCATTATTTGGAGCTTTTGAACAATAAAAACTCAAAAGTTGCAAGCGATTTTTTACTATCACTTTTTCATTTTTATAATATTTGCTTAATAAAATTTTCAGTATGGCTGCATCTTGATTTTCTTGAGAAAACCCTATTTGAAAGCAAAACAAAAAAGCTATCAAATATGTATAATTAAATTTCATTTTCAAAATAAATTTCCTCCCAAAGATAAAAAAATGTTACTTTCGTGCTATGATTATTTTAAGGTATTTACTTTTTCCTTTTGCGGTTATCTATGGAGTTATCACTTCCATTAGAAATTTCTTGTTCGACAAAGAAGTTTTTAAGTCGTACTCTTTCGGTATTCCAATAATTGCTGTTGGAAACCTCAGCGTTGGCGGCACCGGAAAAACCCCTCAAATAGAATCTTTGATTCGATTACTTTCGCCAAATTATAAAATTGCGACTTTAAGTAGAGGATACAAACGAAAATCGGAAGGATTTTATTTGGCAGATGCAAATTCAACTATCGAAATTTTGGGAGACGAACCCTTTCAAATGTATAAAAAATTTCCTCAAATTACGGTTGCCGTAGATTCCAATAGAAAAAATGGAATTGAAAAATTATTATCTTTAATTGACAAGCCCGAAATAATTTTACTAGATGACGCGTTCCAACACCGCAAAGTGAAAGCAGGATTTTACATTTTATTGACTGCCTACAATGATTTATTTTGTAATGATTTTATGCTTCCAACGGGCACTCTTCGAGAAAATAGGAATGGAGCCAAGCGCACCGATGTAATAATTGTCACGAAATGTCCGAAAGATTTATCAGAGGTTGCGCAGCAGCAAATCAAAAATAAAATAGGTTTTGATATTCCTATATATTTTAGTTATATTGATTATGACGACAAAATCTACAATGAATTGGAAACCAAAAGTGTTGAAGAAATTATGAATATTGATAAATTACTTTTGGCAGGAATTGCAAAACCAGAGCCCTTTTTCTCTTATTTGCAAGCTAGAGAAGAAAACAAGATGGTATTTGCTGATCATCATTATTTTACAGATAACGATATTAAAGAAATAGAAAAAAAAGCGCTTAATAGATTAATCATTACAACTGAAAAAGATTATGTTCGCCTGAAAGCAAAATCGCTTCTATCTCTTTATTATTTGCCTATAAAAAGTAGGTTTCTTTCCAATGGAAGTGATTTTAATAAAACAATCTTTAATTATTTGGAAGGATGTTTTAGAAATCGTTAGTTTTATTATTAAAAAGGTTTTTCAATAGTATTATGAATGCAGTTATAAAAACTTTTCCGGAGACTCAATTCATTGGTCAAAATCTCTCATTTACATTTGCCAATTACCGTGCATTTGAATTATGGAGTGGTTTTATGCCGCGTCGAAAAGAAATTCAGAACGCTATTGGAAGTGATTTGTATAACATTCAAATCAATCCAACTCGTTTTTCTTTCGGAATAAACGAAACTTTTATAAAATGGGCTGCTGTTTCGGTTTCTAATTTCGATTTTATTCCCATCGGAATGGAAACTCTATTAATTCCAGAAGGTTTGTATGCTGTTTTTAATTACAAAGGAGATCAAAGTAATGTTGCCGTATTTTTTAAAGCGATTTATACCGAATGGTTGCCCGGTTCCGGATACGAACTAGGAACTCATCCGCAATTTGAAATCTTAGGTGAAAAATATAAAAAAAATGATCCCAACTCAGAAGAAGAAATCTGGATTCCGATACAAAATAAATAATTTAACTTGATTCGTTTATTATCATTTTCAACTACTTACCTTGTGTAATTCAACTAGATTTCTTTACTTTGAAATCATTTTTTAAGAATTCTGTCATGAAAAAAATTACCTTTTTGTTATTGAGTTTTGCATCTTCTTTAAGTTTTGCACAAACCACTTATCTTTCATCCGATTATGCTGCACAAAACGAATCGTTTATTGTTAGCCATTCTAATACTGGTTTAGTTGGAATTGATTTTGTACAGACTGGTACAAATTTCAATTGGGATTACAGCACACTTACTCCCAGTTCACAAGAAACACTTTTATACCAAAATCCAAACAGCGCAGGATATAAAAATATTTGGTGCTTATTTAACGGATATATTTTTAATTGTAATTCTCAGTTCACTAGTAATTTTAATTTAGCAACTAAGTTAACTGATGGAATTCAAATTCAAGGTTTTGGTTTAACAAACGTTATTGATCATCTTAAATTATCCTCAACATCATTGGAGAATAGAATGATAGGTTCTTCTATTACTTTTAATGGCACCACAGTTCCGTTTGTGGCATCCTATCAAGCCCCAGACATATTGTATCAATTTCCTATTCATTTTAATGACAATTACACCAATAATAATGCTTTAAGTTTAGATTTAACTAATTTAGGGGTGCCGATTCAATATGCCTCTACGGGACAACGTACTAATTTGGTTGAAGGTTGGGGCTCGCTCATTACTCCTTTTGGAGCATTTTCTAATGTACTTAAAATGAAGACTACTGTAGTGAATGATATAACGGTTACCGTTAGCGGAACACCAACACAAAATACCGTTACAACAGTTTCCTACAAATGGTTCGATCCTGCTTATGGAATTCCCGTTTTGCAAGTAGATGGAAATGAAGCAGCAACACAATTTATTCCCACCAATATTACTTATTTTGATATTAAACGTTGTTTAACTCCTACCGCTATTTTTGGATTTTTTCCAGTCGCAAGTGATTTTAATTCTACCACTAATAACGCTTCAGTTTCATTTATTAACGGAAGCTCTAATTATGATAATTTAAGTTGGGATTTTGGAGATGGTTCAGCAGCAAGCACAGCAATAAATCCAACACATAATTTTAGTTGCCCTGGAGTAAAACAAGTAACTCTAACTATTACTAATGTATTTTGTAATCCCGATCAAGTGGATACCATTACAATTCCTGTAACAATTACCGATACACAAAATGCTTTCACAACCGGTGTTACAGTTAACGGGACAACTTTAACTGCTGATAGAACTTTAGCAGGAACAACTTACACTTGGGTTGATTGCGACAACAATAATGCACCAATAAACGGTCAAACTGCACAAACCTTTTCACCAATAGTTAGCGGCAATTATGCAGTTCAATTAACCACAAATGGTTGTCAAAGCATATCAAATTGCTATACAGTTGATTTGTTGAGCTTAGCTTCTTTAAATGCGGATAACGAAATAGTATTATACCCAAACCCAACAACGGGTCTAATTTCTATTGGCAGTAATCAATTAGGTGAAGTAAAAAGCGTTGCTATTTATACTATTTTAGGTGAATTTGTAACTGACAAACTGGATTTATCAGCTCAATCTAACGGATTGTATTTTGTAAAAATCATTTCCGAAAATGGCACTATAATTAAGAAAATAATTAAAAATAATACTTTTAAATAAAAGCTATTTATTTTTACTTTCGTTGAATTTTCGAACTATTTCTTTTAGTTTTTCTTCTCGGGCTGCTTTTTTGACTTTTGCTTTATCTTGCTCTTTGTGAAGTTTGTCGTTGTGCTTTTTGATATTTCCTTCGTTATTTCTGCTCATAATTAAAAGATTTTATCCAATTTCAAGTACCCGACATGCAATTGATCTTCTATTAAATTTGGATTTGAATAAATATTTATTTCAAATTGCTCTTTAAATACAGGTTGAAGAATTTCTTTAACATTGAAAGCATCGTCAACATCAATTCCGAATTTATCATCAATATGAGAAGTAGCGGCTTTAAATCCAAAATGTTTATAGAAAGTAGTTTCTTTGGCTTTTTTGGTAGCATCTGATAAAGTTTCGCCCACAGCTAAAACTTTATAATGGTATTCTTCAAATTCATCTTCTTTATAACCACCAAGGTTAATGAAAAATAAATGTGAGTTAGACATTTTTGCGGTTCCTTTTGCTACCACCTCAATATTAAAATTACCTACAACGGTAACTTCGCGCCAAGCATCAATATGAATTTGACCTTTAGCTTCTGGCCAAAAAGCTTTCATGCTTGGGATTAATTCTTTTAATGATTTTCCGATTCCAAAAAAAATATCATGTTGCTCAGTGAAGCGGCTTTTTGGGCGACAGCCAAGCATGATCATATAGAGTTTATTCTTGTTATTCATATATGTGAAATTTAATTTGTTACAGGTCATATATGGTATCGCCTTTTTATTTATAGGGGTTGACTCTTGAAAATTTGAGTTTAATGACAATTTCATGTTTCAAAGTTACAATATTTTGTTAAAATGGAACTTTGGCACAGCAATTGAATAAGATATTAATATTATTAATCATAAAAAAAATAAAACCATGAGAAAGATTACATTATTGTTTGCGTTTATCGGGATGATTTCGCTACAAAGTTGCACCGTACACGACACACCAGTTCAGCAAGTTACTAATAACTATGAATTTCTTGCAACTACATACGAATATGTAAGATCTTTTACAACAGCAAATAATTTTAGCACCTTAATTACGTTTCCTCAAACTATTTATCCAACAGATATGGCCTTGGTTTATCGATTGTCGGGTAGCGTAAATGGAACTGATGTATGGAAATTACTTCCAGAAACGTTTTACACCAATACAGGTGTTTTAGATTTTAGATATGATTTCGATTTTACACAATATGATGCAAATATATACATGGATGGCTATGATTTAGCTGGTGTTAATACTAGTTATAGAATCAATCAAGTGCTTAGAATTGTTATAATTCCTTCAAATAAAGGAAATAAAAAAGCTAATAATATTGATTATGCGGATTACAATGCAGTAGCAAAAGCATTTAATATTGAAGAATCTAAAGTTATTAAAGAGCAATAGATTTTAGGTTAATCTATAGTTTGTTTGGAAAGAGGTTGTACAATAGTACATCCTCTTTTTTTATTTTTCTTTTGGATCTGATAATTGTAATGAAACTATAATTCCGATTGTTAATGCTATTCCTATAAAGCTCAATGAAACCCATTCTGGGAATTTATAGAAATGTATAATGAGCATCTTAATTCCAACAAAAATTAGGATAGCAATCAAACTGTATTCTAAATATTGGAATTTCTCCAACATATTGGCCAAGAAAAAATACATCGAACGCAAACCCAGTATGGCAAAAATATTGGAACTGAATACTAAAAATGGATCGGAGGTAATTGCTAAAATTGCCGGAACGCTATCCATAGCAAATACCATATCCATCACTTCAATTAGTATTAATGTTACTAACAAAGGCGTGGCGCAATTGCGATTGTTTTCCTTTACAAAAAAGTGTTCTTTGTCTTTGTGATGCGTAATCGGAATTACTTTTCCAATTATCTTATACACCAAAGATTCTTTTGGATTGAATTCGTCCTCTTCTTTTTTGAAAAACATTTTGATTGCAGTAAAAACCAAAAATCCACCAAAAATGTAGGTGGTCCAATCAATTTTTCTGATTATGATTACGCCAAAAAATATCATAAAACCTCTAAAAATGATGGCGCCAATAATGCCCCAAAACAAAATTCGATGTTGGTATTTCTGAGCAATTTTAAAAGAAGCAAATATAATTGCAATCACAAAAATATTATCAGCACTTAATGATAATTCTATCAAATACCCTGTAATGAATTTCAAAGAGGCCACCGCAGGTTTCAGTTGATCAGGATTAGCAATATAATTTTGCTCATACAACCAATAAATGACTCCAGAAAAAGATAAAGATAAAGCTACCCAAATTCCAGTCCAAATTCCAGCTTCTTTAGAACTGATAATGTGAGGCGTTTTGTTGAAGATTTCTAGATCTAAAGCTAAAAAAAGTAAAACGGCAGCTATAAATAAAATCCAAACCATCATTTAATTATGAATTACGAATTATGAATTACAAAGGTAACCTTTATTCATTATTGGTGAAAATTCATAATTTAAAATTTAAAATATTAAAATAGCCCCTAAAAAAATAGGGTGAATTTATTTTTTAATTAAAATAGTATTATATTTGTATCAAATTATTAGGGTATAACTTTAAAAAATTAATTTTTATGTCAACTTTACGTTTCCAAGCACTAAAAGATGCTTCCGGTAGAAAACCTGTAAAATTTGAAGAAGCTGGTAAAAAATCAGATCTTTTTGGTTCCAATGTGTTTAATGATAAAGCGATGAAGCAGTATCTCACTTCAGATGCATACAAAGGGGTAAAAGATGCTGTGCAACACGGATCGAAAATTGATCGAAAATTAGCTGATTATATCGCAATGGGAATGAAAGAATGGGCTTTATCCAAAGGAGTTACTCATTATACACATTGGTTTCAACCATTAACCGGAACAACTGCTGAAAAGCACGATGCTTTTTTTGAAACATCTTATGACGGTTCCGATCCAGTTGAAAAATTTGGGGGAGGTCAATTAGTACAACAAGAGCCCGATGCTTCATCCTTCCCAAATGGTGGCATTAGAAATACGTTTGAAGCTCGTGGATATACCGCTTGGGATCCAACTTCACCAGCATTTATATTTGGAACCACTTTGTGTATTCCAACCGTTTTCATTTCTTATACCGGTGAAGCTTTAGATTATAAAACTCCGCTTTTACGTGCCTTGAATGCTGTAGATGAAGCCGCAACCGAAGTATGTAAATATTTTGATAAAAACGTAAAAAAAGTTGCTGCCACTTTAGGATGGGAACAGGAGTATTTCTTGGTAGATTCGGCTTTGGCAAATTCTCGTCCCGACATTGTCATGACAGGCAGAACGTTGTTGGGTCATACTTCTGCAAAGGGACAACAATTGGACGACCATTATTTCGGTTCGATTCCTTCACGCGCATTAAATTATATGAGAGAATTGGAAGAAGAATGCATGTTATTAGGAATTCCAGTGAAAACACGCCACAATGAAGTGGCTCCCAATCAATTTGAGTTAGCTCCAATATTTGAAGAAACTAATTTAGCTGTTGACCACAACTCTTTATTAATGGATGTAATGTCAAAAGTAGGTGAGCGTCATGATTTTAAAGTGTTGTTCCATGAAAAACCTTTTAAGGGTGTAAATGGTTCTGGAAAACATAACAACTGGTCAATGGCCACAGATACTGGTGTGAATTTGCTTTCCCCAGGAAAAACACCGATGAGTAACTTGCAATTTTTATCGTTCTTTATCAATACGATAAAAGCAGTTCAAGAATATGAAGAATTACTTCGTGCGGCAATTGCTACCGCAAGCAACGATCATAGATTAGGAGCAAATGAAGCACCGCCAGCCATTATATCGGTATTTATTGGCGCACAATTGACCAAAGTTTTGGCAGAATTGGAAGGAGTTTCTAAAGGTAAACTATCTCCCGAAGAAAAAACCGATTTAAAACTGAACGTAGTAGGTAAAATTCCGGACGTTATGTTGGATAATACCGATAGAAACAGAACATCTCCATTTGCATTCACAGGAAATAAATTTGAATTTAGAGCGGTTGGATCTTCGGCAAACTGCGCGAATGCAATGACAACTTTAAATTCGATTGTGGCGAAACAATTGAAGGACTTCAAAAAAGAAGTAGATGCTTTAATTGAAAAGAATGATTTAAAGAAAGACGAAGCAATATTCAATGTATTGAGAGAATACATTAAAGAAACTAAAAACATACTTTTTGAAGGAGACGGATACAGCGATGCTTGGGAAAAAGAAGCTAAAAAACGTGGTTTAAGTAATCACAAAACTACCCCTGCTGCACTAAAAGCTAAAGTTTCAAAAAAAGCATTGGATTTATTCAAAGATTTGAACGTGATGAACCATATTGAAGTAGAAGCCCGATATGAAATTGAATTGGAAGAATACACCAAAAAAATTCAAATTGAAGGAAGAGTTTTAGGCGACATTGCTCGAAATCATGTAATTCCAACTGCAATACGTTACCAAAACACATTGATAGAAAACGTTCGAGGTTTGAAAGAAATTTTTGGAAAAGACTTTGAAAAAATTGCTAAAGAACAAATTGTTTTGATCAAAGAAATATCAGAACATATTGAAGGCATTAATACACATGTAGAAGCAATGACAGAAGCTCGTAAAAAAGCAAATGTTTTAACGGATGCTCAAAAAATGGCGGAATCATACTGTGATAAAGTGAAGCCTTATTTTGAAGTAATTAGAGAACATTGCGATAAATTAGAGCTTTTAGTAGATAACGAAACATGGACTTTGGTTAAATATAGAGAGTTATTGTTTACCAAATAGAACGAAGTTAATCAGGATTTTATAAACTATTTTATACTCACAAATAATTTTGTGAGAAACGTCAAAAATTAATACGATTTTATTGAATAGTAACGATGATGATATTGTAATTAGAATCTGTTTATTTAATATATTTTGAGGGGTTTTGATGTAGCAATTAATACATTAAAACCCCTCAAACATTCCTAATCCAAATAATGCAAAATCATATTTTACAGGATCATTTGGATCTAATAATCGAAGGTTTGCATCCAGTTCTAAAAGGGATTTACCATCATTTTGGTTTCTAGTTAGCAATCCTAGTTTGCGAGCTACATTACCAGAGTGAACGTCTAATGGACAACTGAGTTTGGATGGAGAAATGTTTTTCCATATTCCAAAATCGACTCCTTTATTGTCGTTTCTTACAAACCACCTCAGACACATATTTATTCTCTTAGAAACAGAACCTTTATAGGGATCTGCAACATGTTTTCGAGTTCTGAGTAAATGCGGAATTTCAAAGAAAATTTTATGTAGGGCATGAATTGAGGGCTGAAGCGAAGTTTCAGACTGATTTTGGATAAAAATATGTTCTAAACCCCCTTTGTTTGTGTATATATGATTAAGTGCTTTGATAAAATGCTTAAAGTCATCAGAATTAAAGGTTCTATGAACAAACCCATTTAATTTTTCAAGTTGATAATCCGAATGACTCATAACAAAGTCGTATGGAGAATTACCCAACAAATCCATCATTCGATGACCGTTTTTAGTAATCATCTTGCGATTTCCCCAAGCAATTGAAGCAGCTAAAAAACCTGCAATTTCAATATCTTGCTTCAGTGAATAACGGTGAGGCACACTAATTGGGTCTGGTTCAATAAAATCAGGAGTATTAAACTCTAATACCTTAGCATCTAAAAATTGTTTTAACTCCTCTTTATTCAATTCCATTGACTTGAAATGACTTATTTTAAACAACAAAAGTAGTATATTAGTTCGTTTTATTAAACATCTTATCTATCTGTTTCAACCTAGTCTTAATTTAAATGGTAAATTGATTTTGTTGAGTTGAAAATAATTTTTTGTAATCTTATTTTTATTTTACATTGTAATACTAAATTCAAAAAATCTCTAAAAAAAGATACTAGTCAACCGAGTATTTTATTGAAATTGAATTTTGACATTGATATTGTAATTGATATTGATTTTTTATTCTATTTTTGTATAAACCAAAACACAACAAAAAACATGCTTATTATTGGAATTGCTGGCGGAACTGGTTCAGGAAAAACTACTGTAGTTCACCAAATTATGAACGAATTACCAGAAACTGAAGTTGGAATTATCTCTCAAGATTCGTATTACAAACAAAATGTTGGAATGAGCTATGAAGAACGCAGCAACATCAATTTTGATCATCCTCGCGCTATTGATTTTGAACTTTTAGTGCAACATCTAAAAGATTTAAAAGCAGGTAAAACTATAGACCAACCTGTATATTCTTTTGTAACTCATAATAGAACAGAGGATACCGTGAGTACACATCCTAGAAAAGTTATGATTGTAGAAGGAATTCTGATTTTGACCAATCCAGAACTCCGAGATTTATTTGACGTAAAAGTTTATGTTCATGCCGATTCTGACGAACGCTTAATTCGCCGTCTAAAACGAGACATCGCTGAACGTGGTCGCGATATGGAAGAAGTATTAAATCGCTATCAAACAACATTAAAACCTATGCACCAACAATTCATCGAACCAACAAAAGCATTCGCCGACATTATCATTCCAAATGACAAACACAATACAGTAGCAATTGATGTTGTTCGTGCTGTAATAACACAACGATTAACTTAATTTATCCTATGAAAAACTGGTATCAAAACATCACTAACAACTATCCATTTCTTAAATTTTTAGGAAATCGATATACTTTGGTTATGATATTTTTTGCCATTTGGATGCTCTTTTTAGACAACCAATCCTTGTGGGATCAACGCTCATTAAACAAGCAAATAGACGAGTTAGAAGACAACAAAACGTATTATAAAGAAGAAATCGCTAAGGACGAAAAAAGTATCAAAAGTCTTAAAAATCCTGGAGAAACCGAACGATACGCCCGCGAGAAATATTACATGAAAAAAGATAGCGAAGACATTTACATCATTGATATTGAAGACGATAAAATTAAAGACAGTATAGCCAAAGCGAAACAATAGGCATCTCAACCAATGCAATTCCTGTTGTACAAACTACATAATATTTTACTCCTATCAGGACTAAATTGCATACATTATACAAGAAATTCTGATATGTAAAATATTAAGGCATAATTTATAATTTGAATTATTTGCAAAAAATAATCAATTTATCTTTGTAAAATTATTTTAAACTAAATTTGGAGTACTAAAAAAGCATTACGATTGTGAATAAAACCAATAATCTTTTTTCAGAATTTGATACCCTAACTTCCAAACGATGGAAACAACAAATTCAATTCGAACTCAATGGTGCCGACTACAACGAAACCCTCGTTTGGGAAAGCCCAGAAGGCATAAAGGTAAAACCTTTTTATCATCATGACGAAGTTTCAAAAATAGAGTTTACCAAAAACACTTCAGAAAATGGATTTGAAATTCTGCAAAACATATTTGTTCACGATGTAAAAAAATCAAATCAACGTGCTTTAGATTCGCTAAACCGAGGAGCTGAAAGTATTCGTTTTACAATTGAAAATGAAACCATTTCAATTGAAGAATTAATGCAAAACCTTCCTTTAAAGGAAAACACGTACTATTTTTATCTGCCATTTCTTTCCATCGATTTCGCTGCTAAAGTGTGTGAATTTAGCACTAAACATCAAGCAAAGTTCATTATGCTTATTGACCCTGTGGGACAATTAACAAAAGAAGGGAATTGGTTTGAAAACTTAGAGAAAGACTTCGAAAAACTAAATAGTATTTCATCGATATCGTCTATAAATTTTTTGAACATTAGTGCTGGTATTTACCAAAATTCGGGTGCCAATATAATGCAACAATTGGCATATACATTAGCGCATGTAAACGAATATTTCAACAGAATCCCTGCCATAAAACATCCAATTACTATAGAAATTGCTGTTGGAACTAACTATTTCTTCGAAATTGCCAAATTGCGTGCGTTACGTATTTTGTTCAATACTTTAAAAAATGAATACCAACATCATTTTGATTGCAATATCATTGCTACTCCTACCAAACGCAACAAAACCATTTACGACTATAACATAAACATGTTGCGCACCACCACCGAGTGCATGAGTGCCATTCTAGGTGGAGCCAATGCAGTTGCTAATTTGCCCTATGATACTTTATATCACAAAGACAACGAATTTGGAGACCGAATTTCCAGAAACCAACTGTTGGTGTTAAAACATGAAAGTTATTTCGATAAAGTAAAAAATCCAGCTGATGGTGCCTATTATATTGAATCATTGACCGAACAATTGGCCGAAAAAGCACTTGTTTTATTTAAAGAAATTGAAGAAAAGGGTGGGTTTTTAGCGCTATTAAATGAAGGAATTATCCAAAGAAAAATTAGCGAAAGTGCCCAAAAAGAACAAGACTTATTTGAAAGCGGCAAAGAAGTTTTATTAGGAACCAACAAATTCCCAAACAAAAACGACCGCATGAAAAACGATTTGGAATTGTATCCTTTCTTAAAACATAATCCAAGAAAAACTTTGATCACCCCAATCATTGAAAAAAGATTGGCTGAAAAATTAGAACAAGAACGTTTATCTCAAGAAGAACAGCTATGAGAAAAAACATACAACATATACAACTAGTCGAAAATCAAAAAACTGGAAACCAGCAACCGATAAACGACACCTTTCACACCGCTGAAAATATTGAATTAAAATCAATTTATTCAAAAGAAGACATTGAGCACATAGAACATATCGGATTTGGAGCGGGTTTTGCGCCCAACTTACGCGGTCCATATGCAACAATGTATGTGCGCAGACCGTGGACCATTCGTCAATATGCCGGTTTCTCAACTGCCGAAGAAAGTAATGCCTTCTACAGAAGAAATCTGGCTGCAGGACAAAAGGGTCTTTCTGTTGCCTTTGATTTAGCTACGCACAGAGGTTACGATTCGGATCACGAACGTGTTGTGGGTGACGTTGGTAAAGCGGGTGTTGCGATCGATTCTGTAGAAGACATGAAAGTCTTATTCGACCAAATTCCATTGGGTGAAATGTCGGTGTCAATGACAATGAACGGCGCGGTTTTGCCTATTATGGCTTTTTATATTGTTGCTGCCGAAGAACAAGGAGTTGCGCCTGAATTGCTATCTGGAACCATCCAAAATGATATTTTGAAAGAGTTTATGGTTCGTAATACCTACATCTATCCTCCTACGCCTTCTATGAAAATCATAGCCGATATATTTGAATACACCAGCAAAAAGATGCCCAAATTCAATTCCATTTCTATCTCGGGATACCACATGCAAGAAGCAGGTGCTACTGCCGATATTGAATTAGCATATACCCTAGCCGATGGTTTAGAGTACATTCGAACTGGTTTAGCAACCGGAATGAAAATAGATGAATTTGCTCCAAGACTTTCGTTCTTTTGGGCGATTGGTATGAACCATTTTATGGAGATTGCCAAAATGCGAGCCGGTAGAATGTTGTGGGCAAAATTACTCAAGCAATTTAACCCAAAGGATGAAAAATCTTTTGCATTACGTACGCATTGCCAAACATCGGGTTGGAGTTTAACCGAGCAAGACCCATTTAACAATGTAGCAAGAACTACTATTGAAGCAACAGCAGCAGCTTTTGGCGGCACCCAATCCTTACACACCAATGCCTTGGACGAAGCCATCGCACTACCAACCGATTTCTCGGCACGAATCGCTAGAAATACCCAAATCTATTTGCAAGAAGAAACCAAAATCTGTAAAACCGTTGACCCATGGGCAGGTAGCTACTATGTAGAAACATTGACCAAAGAAATTGCCGATAAAGCGTGGGCATTAATTGAAGAAATTGAAGAATTAGGAGGTATGACCAAAGCCATAGAATCAGGCATTCCTAAATTGCGTATTGAAGAAGCATCGGCCAGAAAACAAGCACGAATTGATAGCAATCAAGATATTATAGTTGGAATCAATAAATTCCGATTGGAAAAAGAAGATCCTTTACACATTTTGGATGTCGACAACCAAATGGTACGAAAACAACAAATTGAGCAATTACAGCAAATTAAAGCTACCCGTAATTCAGATAAAGTAAAAGAATGTTTAACAAAATTAACGGAGGCTGCAAAAAACTCTAATGATAATTTATTATCTTTAGCAGTTGAAGCAGCAAGAAATAGAGCGACTTTAGGAGAAATAAGTGATGCTCTTGAGGAAGTTTTTGGCAGATATAAAGCACAAATTAGATCTTTTAGTGGCGTGTATAGTAAAGAAATAAAAAACGACGAGAGCTTTGAAAAAGCCAAACAATTAGCAGATACCTTCGCTAACAAAGAGGGACGTCGACCACGAATTATGATTGCTAAAATGGGACAAGACGGACACGACCGTGGTGCCAAGGTAGTAGCAACTGGTTATGCCGATTTAGGATTTGATGTAGATATTGGTCCGTTATTCCAAACGCCTGCTGAAGCTGCTAAACAAGCCGTTGAAAACGACGTACATATTTTAGGTGTTTCTTCATTAGCTGCGGGTCATAAAACTCTTGTTCCTCAAGTGATAGAAGAACTAAAAAAATACGGACGCGAAGATATTATGGTTATTGTGGGCGGTGTAATACCAGCACAAGATTATCAATTTCTTTTTGATGCAGGTGCACTAGCTGTTTTTGGTCCAGGTACTAAAATTAGTGAAGCTGCTATTAGTATTTTGGAAGTATTATTGGAGGATTAAAGCTATCTCGAAATGAAAAATTCAATTTATTTTGAATACATTATCTTAAATAAACCTCAGTAAAAATTGAATAATCTTTAACGCTTTCAAAAAATAAAGTGCCATTTTCATAAAGAGCTTCAACGAGATAGTGACTTCCTCTAAAATAAGATTTTATCACTGAAACTCTCAAATTTGATTTTGAAACAACTTGTAATTGATGTGGATAATTAAACTGCACCTTTCCATTAATTATAATTTTATTGACATCCCCAAAAAGCGAAGCAACATATCCGTTATTTGGATTTTCATAAATTAACTTTGGAATTCCTTTTTCTATAACCTCCCCTTTTTGCATTACCACAACTTCATCGGAGAACGATAAAACGTCAGTGCTATCATGTGTGGCTACAATACAAGTAATTTCTTTTTCTTTCAAGTACGAAAAAAGTCGTCTTCTCAAACTATTTTTTCTAAAATTATCAATGTGGCTAAAAGGTTCATCCAATAAAAGAACTTCAGGTTCTAATGCCAAAACTCTAGCAATGGCAACTCGTTGCATCTGACCACCACTTAAATTTTTAGCTTTTATATTAGCAAACTCATTCATTTCAACAATTTCTAACAATTCTGAAACTCGCTGCCATTTTTTTTCTGGATAAAGGTTGGAAAGATATTTTCCGATATTCTCAGCAACAGTGATAAAAGGCATTAAATCAAAATCTTGCGCTAGGTATTTCATGAAATCCATCCCCGGAATAAGATTGAATTTTGGTCCTAAAATTTCAGTTTCATTCCAGAAAATTTGACCTTCATTCAAATCATGTAACCCATAAATAAGTTTTAATAAAGTGCTTTTTCCGCAACCACTTTCTCCAATAATTGCTAGATTTTCTCCTTTTTTTAACGAAAGTGAAATATTAGAAATAGTTAGTTCTTTTAAATAAGAAAATGAAATGGAGTTAACTTGAAGCATGAAGCATAATTATAATCCACAAAAATACAAATTTATAAATAGAAAAGAGCCAACCTCAAAGTGAAGTAAGCTCTTTTCGTCTAACCAAAAAACAAACTTTGACTATTTTATATATTTTTCAAAAGTTTTAGTATCAACCCTGGCTTTTAAATCGTGAAGTAAATTATACAATCCAAAGAAGGTTCTGTTTATGTATAAAAAATGTTTAGAACCTCTATTTCCATTCATTTTTCGCAATTGACTATCTTTTGCAAACTCTTCTCCCATGGCAGCAATATTTCCGAAAAAATCATTGTCCGAAAAATCAAAGGAATCTCCATGAAACGGTTTGGTAAACAAACTCAATAAATCATGAAACAACTTGGTGAAATAAACAATTTCTTCTTCAGAATCATCCCATCGCAAAATCTCAAGTTCATACAATTTTTCATTAAATAGATGCGGATTATCTATTACATTCGGATTCGCCAACTCAAAATAAGGAACATAAAACTCCAAAGGAACTTGTTTAATGCATCCAAAATCTATGGCAACTAAATTGTCTTTTTTATCAATCAAAAAATTCCCGGGATGGGGATCGGCATGAACCTGTTTCAAATGGTGCATTTGATACATATAAAAATCCCAAAGTGCCTGACCAATTTTGTCTCCCTTGACACTATCTTTATTATGTGCGGTAAACTCCGACAAATGTTCGCCATCAATCCATTCCATTGTCAAAATCTTTTCAGAAGATAATTCAGGGTAGTATTTTGGAAAACGCAAATTTTCAATATGCTTACACCAATTTGAAACTTCAATACTTTGTTTTAACTCCAAATTATAATCGGTTTCCTCCAATAATTTATCTTCAACTTCTTTAAAATATTTATCAGAATCTTTGCCTTTAATGTTGAACATTCTAATAGCAAAAGGTTTTACTAAAGCCAAATCCGAACTTATACTATCTGCCACACCTGGATATTGGATTTTGACAGCAAGGTTTTTACCCTCTTTGGAAGCTTTGTGAACCTGGCCTATACTAGCAGCATTCATAGCGTCTGGTGAAAATGTATCATATAAGTTTTCTGGGTAATGACCTAAATATTTTTTAAAAGTTTTTCTAACCAACGGCGCCGATAATGGCGGGACAGAAAACTGTGACAACGAAAATTTATCTACAAATTGTTGGGGCATGATGCTTTTATCCATACTCAACATTTGAGCAACTTTTAAGGCACTACCTTTGAGGTTTTTCAATCCATCATAAATATCTTCCGCATTATTCTCGTTTAGTTTATCTTTATTTAACTTTGGATTGACCATTTTTTCGCCATAATAAGCCATGTAGTTCCCTCCTACTTTGAAACCTGTTTTTACTAATTGACTGGCTCTTTCAATTTTTCCTGTTGGAATTTTGTCTATTGTTTTCATAAATATTCTGAACTAATTTGAATTAATTCATTTTTTCTTTCCACAGGAATTTTCCCAAATCAAAAAGACTTTCTAAAGGTTTTGTATCTAATAAATCGACTACTGTATTTACTGATTTCTCAATTAAAACATCTGTTTTTTCGAAAGATTTTGACGTATCGTCCATCCAAAATTTCAATAAAAACAAAAACTGAATCCAAGCGCCTTCTGAAAAAATTGGTTTTGTAACTTTGGCCAACTTTTCTTTAACGTCGGAATTTTCTGAATCAATGATTTCTGAAATATAATCCTTAAAATGGTTTCTAAAATGTTTTAAATTTTTGAGGTTTTTTAAACCCTCTTTATTCTCTTTTAATGTAAATAAAACATAACTTCTGTTTACTGTTAGGATTTCAAATAAAGTAAAATATAGGGTAAGTAATTTATTCTTATCGGAATACGATTCGTATGACGTTTCATGTTGAATCGTCGAAACCGCATTTTCAAAAAACTTAACCCAAACTTCTTGTTTCAACGCTTCCATTGAACCAAAAAAAGTGTAAAAATCAGATTCTACAATTTTGTGCTCCTTACAAAATGAATATACATTTTTAGGCTCTTCATTTTTTACAAGAATACAATCCATATATAGAGAAATAATTGCATTGTCATCCATCGACTTCTTTTTACTAGTAGTTTTCTTAGCTGTTTCCATTTGATAAATATTAGACTGTAAAGTTAGTTATTGTTTAGGTATTTATGAAAATATTTAAACAAAAATTATGTTAAATATTATCCAAACATTTTTAAAAAAAATAAATCGATATTAGAAATTTATTATTGTGATAATCTTCAACTATTCCTAATTTATCGAACCAACATAAATAGCCAAGAAAATGTCTAATCATCTTTTAAAAACTAGAAATAATCAATCTTATTTTAATCTAATTTTTCTACGTCAATTTGTCAGATTTATAGTTTTGGTATTAAATTTGAATTTAAGGATATCAAATTGTTTAACTTAAAAGTTCAAAATATGTCAACAGGAAAAATTAATGTTTCAGTAGAAAACATTTTCCCATTAATTAAGAAATTTCTTTACAATGATCACGAGATTTTTCTTCGTGAATTGGTTTCAAATGCCACAGATGCTACTTTAAAATTAAAACATTTGACTAGTATTGGTGAAGCCAAGGTAGAATATGGGAGCCCCATTATTGAAGTTAAAATTGACAAAGAAGGAAAAAAACTGCACATCATTGACCAAGGTTTGGGAATGACATCTGAAGAAGTTGAAAAATACATCAACCAAGTGGCTTTCTCTGGCGCTGAAGAGTTTTTAGAAAAATATAAAGACTCTGCAAAAGATTCAGGAATTATTGGCCACTTTGGATTAGGATTCTATTCTGCTTTTATGGTAGCAGAAAAAGTTGAAATTATTACTAAATCATACAAAGACGAGCCAGCAGCTCATTGGACATGTGATGGAAGTCCAGAATTTACGTTAGAACCAGCTGATAAATCCACTCGTGGAAGTGAAATCATCCTTCATATTGCAGAAGATTCGCTTGAGTTTTTAGAGGAATATAAAATCCGTGAATTATTGACCAAATACAATAAATTCATGCCTATTGCTATTAAGTTTGGTACTAAAACAGAAACATTACCCAAACCTGAGGATGCTGAAGAAGATTTTAAAGCAGAAACGATTGAGGTAGATAATATCATCAATAACCCGAATCCGGCTTGGACGAAACAACCTGCAGATTTGACTGATGAAGATTATAAAAAATTCTATCATGAACTCTATCCAATGCAATTTGAAGAACCGTTGTTTAACATTCATTTGAATGTAGATTATCCGTTCAATTTAACAGGAATTTTGTATTTTCCAAAAATGTCTAACGACATGCAAATGCAAAAAGACAAAATTCAAATGTATCAAAATCAGGTTTTTGTAACGGATAATGTAGAAGGAATTGTTCCTGAATTTTTAGGTATGTTAAAAGGAGTTATTGATTCGCCAGATATTCCATTAAATGTTTCTCGTTCTGGCTTGCAAGCCGATAGTAATGTGAAGAAAATTTCCAATTACATCACTCGTAAAGTAGCCGATAAATTGAAAGCATTATTCAATGAAAACCGTGAAGACTTCGAGAAAAAATGGAACGATATTAAAATCGTACTAGAATACGGAATGTTATCCGAGTCAAAATTCTATGAAAAAGCAGGTGACTTTGTTTTGTATCCAACAGTAGATGAAAAATACTACACTTTAGCTGAATTAAAAGAAGCAATCACAACCAATCAAACCGATAAAAATGGAAAAATAGTAGTACTTTATGCTTCTAACAAGGAGGCACAACACGGTTATATTGAAATCGCTAAAGAAAAAGGATACCAAGTATTGCTACTAGATTCTCCTATTGTTTCGCATTTAATTCAAAAATTAGAAAGCGATAACGAAAACCTGACTTTTGTTCGTGTAGACTCGGATCATGTAGATAAATTAATTGCTAAAGAAGATACTCAAATCTCTAAATTGTCGGAAGAAGAACAAGGAAATTTGAAAACTGTAGTGGAAGAATTTGTTCCTAAAGCCAATTATACGGTGCAATTGGAGCCAATGGATAGCGCAGCAGCACCTTTCATGATTACACAACCCGAATTCATGCGTCGTATGAAAGAAATGAGTCAGTCTGGCGGTGGAGGAATGTTCGGAATGGGTAATTTCCCGGAAATGTATAATTTGGTAGTGAATTCTAATTCGGAATTGGCAACGACCATTTTAAATACGGATGATAAATCGGCACGAGAAGGATTAATAAAACAGGCTCTTGATTTAGCCAAAATCTCACAGGGATTATTAAAAGGGGAAGAGCTTACTGCTTTTGTGAAGCGTAGTTTTGAGTTGATTAAATAAGACTTTTTAGATAAAGACGAGTAGATAATAGACCTGCTAGTGCAAACTTGCAGGTTTTTTTATAAAACTTATGAAATCTTTCCGACATTTGCTTTTTAAATAAAATACATGACACTCCACATAGAAACCCCTGCTTTATTATTCTCTGCAACTTCCTTAATATTATTGGCATATACGAACCGATTTTTGACCATTGCGCAAATTGTGCGTGGATTGAAAAAAAATTACGATGAAGTGAAAACCAAAAGCATCTTAATTGAAATTAAAAACCTCAACAAGAGATTAACATTAATTCGTTACATGCAGTTGTTTGGCGTTTTGTGTTTGTTTCTATCGGTTTTGGCTATGCTGGTATTATTTCTTGAATGGCAAGTGGCTGGCTTGTATCTTTTTGGCGCGAGTATGTTCTGTCTTTTAATTTCGCTTGGGGTCTCTTTTTGGGAAATTAGTATTTCCGTAAATGCTTTACGAATACATTTAAGTGATATTGTAGATCAAGAAACTAAAAAACAATAGTGTATAAAAAAAATAACTTTTGAATATAATACCTTCAAACTTTGAAATATTAAATAAATCTTAACTTTCAAAATTAATTTTATAATTATATTTGAAAGCTAAATTAAATCCTTCCTTAATGAAAGTTACTGCATTTTATATTTGTTTTTCATTTTTGTTTGTGAATACCATTATTGCACAAACCAACAAAAAACTAAATGATCTAGAGCCAATTCAAACTACAGTTCGTTTTGATATTCCTGTAGAAAAAGTCACTGCTTTAAATCAATTTAAAGCTAAAAATAAATTAGATAAAGCCAATAGCTATGTGCCAACCTATTCCAATACCGATGAATCTGGAAAAACACATACTCATTTACAACAGTTTTACAAAGGGTTAAAAATTGAATTTGGTGTGATCATCATGCACTGTCAAAACAATGAAGTTTATTTGATTAACGGGGAAGTATATAACGCTTCTGGATTAAACCTTTCGCCTACACTTTCTAATATAGATGCTCTAAATGTAATTCTAAATGCTAAACAAGGTGCTACATATCTTTGGAATTCTAAAGAAGATGCTGCGGCTCTTAATTATGAGAAACCAACTGGTGAATTACTTGTTCTGCCAAATATTAAAACAGGAGCAGTTAATTTAGCATATAAATTTGACATCTATACCACTGCACCTTTAGCCAGAGATGAGATTTATGTTGATGCCCATTCTGGTGCAATTTTATACAGTAATGCTATTATTAAACATGCACACAATAGCTACATGCCAGCTGAAAATAGCTCAATCAATGCAGCCGCATCAGTTTCAGTGACGGGATCAGCAAATACTACAAGGTACAGCGGTGTTCGATCTATTAAAACAACATTATATACTCCTACCAATAAATATATTTTAAAAGACGACACCCGCGGTGGTGGCATTCAAACCTTCAATAGTGCTAGAACTGTAAGTTATCCAACAACTAATTTTTCAGATACAGACAACAATTGGACTACAGCAGAATATCACAATACCAATAAAGATGATGGTGCTTTAGATGCCCATTGGGGTGCCGAAATGACCTATGACTTTTGGAAAAATAATTTCAATAGAGACAGTTACGACGACAAAGGAACGATGCTAAAAAGTTATGTACATTACCGTTCTACCGCAACTACTAGTTTAGTAAATGCTTTTTGGAACGGAACTGTAATGTCATATGGTGACGGAAATACTGCAGTCTCTATATTGACTTCACTAGATGTTTGTGGCCACGAAATAGGTCATGGAATCTGCTCCACAACTGCAAATCTAGCGTATCAAAATCAATCGGGGGCTATTAACGAAGGGCTTTCCGATATATGGGGAGCTTGCATTGAACATTACGGAAGAAATACTACTTTAAATGCACCTTACGCCACAGCAGTTTGGACAATTGCTGAAGATTTAGGTAATTCTCCTTTTAGAAGCATGAGCAATCCTACTACCAAAGGAAATCCTGATACATATCTTGGCACCAATTGGACCACTACCGGTGATGAAGGAACTTGCACACCATCATCAGGTAATGATCAATGTGGGGTACATAACAATAGTGGGGTAATGAATCACTGGTTTTATATTGTTACAGTTGGAAAATCAGGAACTAACAACGCACCAATACCACGTACTTATTCAGTTACCGGAATTGGAATGGCGAAGTCTGCCCAAATTACCTATTATGCTGAACGGGATTATTTAACACCAAACGCTACGTATTTAGACATGCGTAATGCTACTATTGAGGTAGCCAATAATTTATATTGCGGATCAAGTGCTGAAGTTATTGCCGTAACTAATGCATGGTATGCCGTTAATGTTGGGAATCAATACGTTGGATATCCAACCGATGTGTCCCTTAAAAAGATTGAACAACCACTATCTGTTGCTTGTGGTACTTCTATAAATCCTATTGTTACTTTTGAAAATACGGGTACAAACACAATATCTTCAGTCACTATTTCTTATGCAATTGATGACGGAAGTCCTACAACGTCAATATGGAATGGAAATCTTACAACATGTCAAACCATAAATTACCCAATTACAATTGACACATTATTGACAAGAGGGTCACATACTTTAGTCATTAATACAACAACTAATAATGATGGTAACAATATTAATAATACTAAATCAGCTTTGATTTTGATAAACAATGCAGGAGTTGTAAACGTAGTAAACACTTTTGAAACTAATGCCGATACGCTAATTTCTTTTGATAAAGGAAATACTAATCTATCATGGCAAAGAGGACAAGCCGCAGGATCAATCTTAACTAGTACTGTTGCAGGAGATTCTAATGTTTATGGAACAAATTTGAGTGGAACCTATTTAAGTAATATGAATTCCTATTTGGTTTCTCCATGTTATGATTTGACACTATTTCAAAATCCAACATTTAAATTTGATATGGCATTTGATTTTGAGCCCGATTATGATTTTATTAATGTAGAATATACTACAGATGGAGGAACTACATGGTTTATTCTAGGCGATGCGTCTTCAACAACTACTTGGTACAACAGTTCAAATACACCTAATGCTACCAATTGTGACAATTGTGTAGGTGCCCAATGGACAGGATTAAATGATGTAAAAACCAATTACACTTGGGGCATGCCCGAATTCGGTTATGGAGGAGCCACACCACAATCAAATATCATTTTCAGATTCAATTTTGTTTCTGATCCAGCGATTGAAAACGAAGGAGTTATCATAGATAATTTTGTGATTACTGGAACACCCGTATTGAAAAATCAAGAAAACAATTTTCAAGTTTTTGAGGCAACTCCAAACCCAACTAACGGAATAATATCGGTTACTTTGAACACTTCTGATGCAGTAAAAATTGATTTATATGACATGAGAGGCAGAACCTGTTTTACTGAAGATTATAAAAATTCAAATTCAACGTTCAATCAAGAAATTAATTTAGGGCAACCAGAAAAAGGAATTTATTTATTAACGGTTACTTCTGAAGGTAAAACAGCAACAAAAAAAGTAATTATTAAATAATATCAATTCTTTGATTGAAATTATTAAAAATAAAGTTCTATTTTATATCATAACCAAATAATTAAAAACAAAAAAGTGCCCAATTTTACTTGGGCACTTTTCAGTAGAATTAAAATTCAATTACATTTTTTTAGCTTCTTTCTTTTCAGATTTAGCTTCTTTCTTTTCTGCTTTAGCTGATTCTTTTTTCTCAGTTTTAGCTTCTTTTTTCTCAGTTTTAGAAGCTTCTTTTTTAGCTGGTTTTTCTTGAGCACTTAAAGTACCACCAATTAATAATGCTGCTAATGCCATTGTTGAAATTAATTTTTTCATTTTTTTAAATTTTTTGAATTAATAATTATTTAAATTTCTATTACAAATCTACAGCTCTACTTTTTGGATACAGTTAATTTATACATAAACTTATCATAAATCATGTTAATGTTTTTCAAAAAAATATATATTCTGTAATACCTATTTTATTGAAACTTAATCAGCCCTAGAGGGACTGATTTTAAAATAATCTTTAAATTAATGTAAAAAATTATTAGAATCATATCCAACTCTTAAAAGATTTCTTAAATAAACTTCGCATAAATCCAAACTTGATACAAATAGAATTTTTTAATTTAAACGTTGAGCCTGCTTTAGTTCAACTATATTTGTATGTTATTTTAAATTTAAAATGGTAAAGAACGGCATATTAAAGGGAGTTTTTTTAGTTGGATTGGGAGCTACCAGTTATGGAATGTTAGCCACATTTGTAAAATTGGCCTATAAAGAACACTTTACAACAGCCGAAGTCATTTGCGCACAATTCATTTATGGAATTCTTGGCCTTTTGATTATTAACACGTTTCAAAAAACAAGAAATAAATCCGAAACAAAGAAAGCTACTTCAAAAAATATAATGCAACTAATGATTGCAGGCACATCTCTTGGGCTGACCAGTATTTTTTATTATTTATGCGTCAAATATATAGCAGTTTCCATTGCAATAGTGTTACTGATGCAAACCGTTTGGATGGGCGTATTATTAGAATGGTTTTTAGAAAAAAAAATGCCGAATATTAAAAAAATACTATCGGTTATTATTGTTTTAATTGGGACAATTTTGGCCACAAACTTAATAAAAAATAAAACCCAAATCGATTGGCACGGCATTTTTTGGGGAATACTTGCTGCGGCATCCTTTACCACAACAATGTTAACCGCCAATAAAGTTGCCATAGGAATATCATCGGCGCAACGCAGTCTGTTTATGCTTTTTGGAGGTGCTGTTATCGTATTACTATTTACCCTGATTACTCAAATTACACCATTTAATTTTGATATTTTCTTGAAATGGGGAATATTTATGGCATTATTTGGCACCATAATCCCTCCAATATTGATGAATGCTGGTTTCCCAATAACAGGAATTGGTTTGGGTAGTATTGTTTCGGCACTTGAATTGCCGGTTTCTGTAACAATGGCATTTATAATTCTTCATGAAAAAGTTATTGCTATTCAATGGTTGGGCATTTGTTTAATAATTTTAGCAATTGTCATGATGAATTTAAAAACAAATTCTAACTCTAAAAATTAATAAATTAAAACATCTTTCGCATTTATTTGACTATGAATTCGCTATTTCCATCAGAAAAAATTTCGTTCGATTTACCCAATGCAGATATTATATATTATCCCAATTTATTTGATGCTAAAAAATCAAACCTGCTTTATGAAAAATTGTTATATGAAATTCCGTGGCAAAATGATACTATTAAAGTATTTGGAAAATCGCATGCACAACCTCGATTGACAGCTCTTTTTGGAAATGAAGGCAAACCCTACTCCTATTCCAACATTGTGATGCAACCACATGTTTGGAATCCGCTTTTGATGTATATTAAAAATGAAATTGAAGAAATCTGCCAAGAAAATTTCACAACCGTTTTATTGAATTTATACCGCGACGGAAAAGATAGTAACGGTTGGCATGCCGATAATGAAAAAGAACTGGGACGAAATCCGATAATTGCGTCGCTAAGTTTTGGAGCCGAGCGAAGTTTTCATTTGAAGCACAATTCCATTTCAGATGCCAAACTAAAAATAACATTGGAAAACGGAAGTTTGCTTTTAATGAAAGGCGAAACGCAACATTTTTGGAAACATCAAATTCCGAAAACGGCAAAACCAATCGGATCTAGAATTAATCTTACGTTTCGCATTTTAAAATAAATTTATTAAAAAATAACATTCATTTTATAAAGTAATTATTTTTTTTCTTAATATTGGTTTGTGAAATGATTGTAAAATAAAGAATTAACGATAATTGTACTTTTCCACTAATGAAAAAAAGTAAAAGAGTAGAACTCGACAACGAACAATTAGAACGAGTTATTAGTATGGCTCAAGAGGAAAAAAAACCTTTTGAAGTATTAAAAGCAGAGTTTGGAATCAATGAAAATGAAGTAACCGAATTAATGCGCAAACGATTATCCAAAGACAATTTTGAGCTCTGGAAAAAGAAAGTTACAGCAAGTAAACCGAAACCAAAACCAATGGTTGATGATGATTTTGACGATTTAGACGGTAAATATTATATGAAAAATAAATTTGATTAATTTAAAATAAACAAAAAGATAAGCGATAAGAAATTATCGTTTTTTTTATATTCTAAATTCTGTAACAAATAGTTAACTTATCCGTATAAGTATAAAACAAAACAAAGATGAAGTATATCTATTTATTTATTATCACAATCATTACGACAAGCGTCTTTTCTCAAGAAAAAAAAGTTTCTAATCAAGAAATTGAAGTCAATTCTTTAATAAAAGGAACCCTGTTTTTACCCGAAAATGAAATATCAAAAACCAAATTGATTATTCTCATTGCAGGTTCTGGACCCACCAACAGAAACGGAAATCAAGTGGGCACCCAAAACAACTCTCTGAAATTTTTAGCCGAAGGATTAACCCAAAATGGATTTGCTGTTTTTAGTTATGACAAAAGAATTTTTGCCCAAATGATTGCTAAAACTCTAGATGAAAAAACACTTTCGTTTGAAGATTTTATCAATGATGCCAAGGATGTAGTAACCTATTTTAAATCACAAAAAAAATATTCTAAAATTATTATTGCTGGGCATAGCGAAGGTTCTTTAATTGGTATGGTTGCAGCCAAAGATAATGTGGATGCCTATGTTTCACTAGCTGGAGCAGGTCGCACAGCAGACGAAGTGATTACGGAACAAGTAGTGCAAAATTCTCCTGCTTTGAAAGAAGCCGTAGAAAAAGATTTTGCTTTACTTAAAGAGGGTAAAACATTTGAAAATAAAAATCAGATATTGTACTCACTATTTAGAGAAAGCGTGCAACCCTATATGATTTCTTGGATAAAATACCATCCACAAAATGAAATTAAAAAGCTTTCTATTCCAATTTTGATAATTAACGGCACAAAAGATATTCAAGTACCGCCAAGTGATGCTGAATTATTACATACCGCCAATCCAAAATCGGAATTGAAAATTATAGAAAACATGAATCATATTTTTAAAGAAATCAAAATGGATGACGACAATATCAAATCGTATTCCGATCCTAAATTACCTGTTATACCTGAATTAATTCATGTAATGACCCAATTTATTAACTCTATTTAAACTTATTAATAAAGCAATTTTAAATTTCATTTTATTATTTTAATCCTCTTTTTATGCCATAAATTGGGGATTTATTTATTATTTTGACAAAAATAAAAATCATGCAAAAACTATTCATTGCTTTATTATCGTTAACGATTTTATCATCTTGTACAGAAAGAAAATCCAATAAAAACTTACATATAACAGGATATATTAAAGGTTTAAAAAAAGGAACTTTATACATTCAAAGAATCAAAGACACTTCGTTAATTGCTTTGGATACTATAAAAATTGATGGTGATTCTCATTTTACAAGTGATTTGAATATTAATTCACCCGAAATGTTTTATCTATTTTTGGATAGAGGTATAACTAATTCTGTGGATAATAATCTTCCTGTTTTTGTAGAACCAGGAACAATTACTATAGAATCATCGTTAGATTTTTTTACAGCCGATGCCAAAATAATGGGTTCTAAAAATCAAGAATTGTATGAGGAATATAAAAAAGTAGTTTCTCGATATGTTGATCAAAACTTAGATTTAATTAAAAAAAGATTCGATGCGTTCAAAGCAAATAAAAGTAATTCATTGAGCAAAATTCAACAAGAACAAGACGACATACTTAAAAGAAAATACTTATATACAACTAATTTTGCCGTGAATCATGCCGATTATGAAGTAGCGCCCTATTTGGCGGTAGCCGAAATTTATGACATCAATTTAAACTATTTAAATACCATTCAAAAATCGATGACACCTAAAATTGCAAAATCACTTTATGGCAAAAAACTCAATGAATTAATTGCTGAAAGAAAAAAATTGGAAAACAAATAGTCAAAAAAATACCGTTCAATAAATAGAACGGTATTTTTTTTAATGACATGCAGAGTCTAAATGTTTTCTAACCCGTGTAGCGCTTGTAGTATTTCCACTACAATCTGGTATCAAATTATATAAATATAAACCTCCTAATGGATTTTTAATTTCAACTCTCGTCAAAACGTGATCACCATCATCATCAACATCATACATATTGGCAACTCCATCGCCGTCAGTATCCATGAAAGGAACATCAAATTCTGCTCCTTGAGAATCTATATTATGGTAACTTGAGGCAGGATTTTCTTTCCATCTAAATAGTGGATTTATATTTGGATCAAGAACGCGTTCGTCTTTAGATAATATTCCATCATAATCATGATCTCTATAACGCAATTCAATCAATTTAAAAGTGAAAATAATTGGTGAATAAGAAGGAATAGATGCTGTACTGTTACTATAATACGCTAAAGCAGAGGGCAGAAACATTACACCGGCACCAAAGTTATTGTATGTTGTGGGATTTCCTCCGGTTCCTGGTGTGTAAGTACCTGTCTTAAACATCGGAATAACATGAGACCACCCCGAAATTACTTCTTGAAGTTTTAACCAAACTGGAGTTGGAGCAGCATCAAAATCAATTTCATTTGGATTATTTTCAGAAATTGTATGATCTTTCAGAGTAACTCCTTTATAAATAATATTAATAGAATCTACTTGTGTAGGTCTTCTTTCGGTTCCTTCTCTGAATCTAATATAATGAAATTTATAATTAATTCCATTCTGAACCACAGTCGTATCTTTCAGTGGATATTGAGTTTGATCTTTGATAGATTGTTGACCGCCTGTACCAATTTTAGTAAATGTAACATCAAACGTTACTGGATCAACAGTCATATAATGAGTATTAACATATTTCTCTATTGAATCTACATCGTCCGCATATTGTAATGCGTAATCTCGAATAGGAGTAACATAATTACTACTGCTTTTAGAACATGCTGCCATGACAACACAAAAAACAAAAACAGAAAGTATTTTAAAAATATTATTCATTATTTATCAATTTTAAGTGCGCAAGATACAATATTGATTTATTTTTGTAAACTATTTAACGTTGATTTTAGATATTTTTATGAGAGTAGATAAATACTTATGGTGTGTGCGTTATTATAAAACCAGAAACATGGTGACCGAAGCGTGCAAAAAAAATCATATTACCGTTAATGGTCAAGTCGCAAAAGCATCTAAAGAGGTTTTTCCAAGCGATAAAATCACGTTCAGAAAAGACCAAATTACGCACATCGTATTGGTTTTGGACATTCCTGCAAATCGTGTTGGCGCCAAATTGGTTGATGTTTATAGAAAAGACGAAACGCCCGCCGAATCATTCGCGCACTTAGAACTTTTGAAATTATCGAAAGAACATTACCGCAAAAATGGCACGGGTCGTCCAACCAAAAAAGACAGAAGAGATATTGACGGAATAGAATTTACATCGGATAGTGATAAAATTGAATAGAAATTTTAAAAATAAAGTCATGAATGAAAATATTATTTTAACGCACGAAGAGATTGAACATAAAATTAAGCGAATTGCTTATCAGATTTATGAAACATTTGTAGATGAAGAGAGTATTGTAATAGCCGGTATAGCTTCAAATGGTTTCATTTTAGCCGAAAAATTAGCCACTGTTTTGAACTCCATTTCCGGATTACGTGTTATTTTATGCGAAGTTACAGTCCATAAGAAAGAACCAAATTCTGTCATAAAAACTTCCATTTCAAAAGAGGAATATCAAAATAAAGGTATTGTTTTGGTTGATGATGTTTTAAATTCAGGTTCTACATTAATGTATGGCGTAAAACATTTTTTAGAGGTTCCCTTAAAGAAATTTAAAACCGCAGTTTTAGTGGATAGAAACCATAAAAAATATCCTATAAAAGTAGATTTCAAAGGCATTTCGCTTTCAACTTCTTCACACGAATATGTTGAAGTAGTATTTGAAAACAAGACGAGTTATGCCCGTTTAAGTAACTAATGTTTTAATTTCAGATAGTATTTGAAGTGTGTTTTTTCCATCAACATCAACTATATAGGTAGCTTGATTGTAATAGTAATTCCTTTCGAATAAATGTTTGGCAATATATTCTTTAATTTCACTATCATCTAAAGATGCAATTAACGGCCGCTTTTGCTTATCGTTGATTAATCTATTGAATAAAGTGTCAATAGACGCTTTTAAATAAATTGAAACCACATTTTGGGAATTCAACAATTCGTGATTATTAAAATAACACGGAGTGCCACCACCGGTGCTAATGATCAAATTATTTTTTGTTTGTAACAATTCCAAAAAAAGTTCTTGTTCCAGTTTTCTGAAGTAAAGTTCGCCTTTGGAAGAAAAAATTTTTTCGACAGGCAGTTCCATTTTCTTTTCAATTAGATCATCCAAATCACGAAAATCAACCCCAATCAGGACAGCTAGTTTTTTACCAATAACCGACTTGCCACTTCCCATATAACCTATTAAAATAACTTTACTCATAGAATAAGACCCTATAAACTAAGGCATTAAGATATATTATTATAAAAAGACAAATTTAAAACAAAATTGCTTTGAAAAATAAATAATAACGTCTTATATTTGCACCCGCATTCAAGAAACGAAAAATGACTCGATAGCTCAGTTGGTAGAGCACATCACTTTTAATGATGGGGTCCTGGGTTCGAGCCCCAGTCGGGTCACAATAATTGACCTAAGTTATAAAAAAAATTGAATGCAAAATGACTCGATAGCTCAGTTGGTAGAGCACATCACTTTTAATGATGGGGTCCTGGGTTCGAGCCCCAGTCGGGTCACAAAAAGTTGAGCATTAAGCTTGACTTTTTTTTATTTAAGGCCACGTGGAGAAACGGTAGACTTGCCATCTTGAGGGGGTGGTGCTCGTAAGGGCGTGTGGGTTCAAATCCCACCGTGGTCACATTTATTACCTATTTATAGGTATTTAAAAGGTTTTT
>Ga0209499_1000137_pt1 | contig 53759 bp, 58 predicted proteins | sample C_130208_EF_Meta_FD_187306 | JGI IMG/M metagenome (GOLD analysis project Ga0209499, IMG submission 187306) | Freshwater microbial communities from Lake Croche, Canada to study carbon cycling - C_130208_EF_MetaG (SPAdes) (version 2) | ecosystem: Environmental > Aquatic > Freshwater > Lake...
AAAGAAGATATTATAAAATATTTAGGACAAAATTTACAAAATACTGCAATAACAAATTTATTAATACCTAATTCTACTAGATTAGAATTTGATAATTTTAGAAAACAAATTGAAAAAATAAAAAAAGAAATTCAAAATGATAATGATATAATACCATACACTTATGGAAATCCAAACAATGTTTTAATAATTGGAGATTTACACGCTCCTTTCAATTTACCAGATTATTTAAGATTTTGTTATGAGCAACAAAAAAAATATAAATGCGGTAAAGTTGTTTTTATTGGTGATATTATAGATAATCATTTTTCTAGTTTTCACGATACTGATCCAGACGGATTAAGTGCTGGAGATGAATTGGATTTCGCAATTAATGAAATACAAAAATATTATAAAGTATTTCCAGAATCAACTGTAATTATTGGAAATCACGATAGGCTTGTTTATAGAAAAGCTTTTAGTGGTGGTGTTTCTAAAAGATGGATTAAAGAATACAAAGATGTTTTAAAAGTACCAAATTGGAGTTTTGTAGAATCTTTAGATTTATTTAACGTTAATATTAATCACGGTGAGGGAGGAACTGCAAGAACTAAAATGAAAAAAGAACTACAGAGCCAAATACAAGGTCATTTACACTCTGATTTTTATATTGAGTATATTGTAGGTAAAAACTTTAGAATCTTTGGAATGCAAGTTGGTTGTGGGGTTAATAATAAATCTTATGCTATGGCTTATGGTAAGAATTTTAAAAAGCCAGCTATTGGATGTGGTGTACTTTTAAATCAAGGTACTTTGCCTATTATTATTCCTATGAAATTATAAATTAAAATTATTTTTAAAAATAAATGAAAATAAATTTTTTTATATCAAAAATTATGTTTATTTTTTATATATATATAGTATATATAATATATATAATATATATTATATTATTTATATATAATATTATTATTTATATATTATATTAATATATTAAATATATATATATTATTATATATATTATATATAGCTTTGAAAAAAAAAATTCACTAAAAAATAAATTATGATTAAAGAAAAAAAATGTAAAGTTTGTAAATGTAATTTTGAACCGATACAATTCGCTCAAATAGTTTGTAATTACAAATGTGCTATAGAACATTCAAAGAATTTAAAGAAATTAAAAGAGCAAAAAGAATGGAAACTAGAAAAAGCCGTTTTAAAGGACAAATTAAAGACTTTAGGACAATATGAGGCAGAAGCAAAAACAAGCTTTCAAAAGTGGGTTAGAATGCGTGACAAAGACTATTCTTGTATAAGTTGTGAAGTAAAAGAAACAGATCTTTGGGACGGTGGACACTTTAAAAAAGCAGAAATATATTCTGGTGTTATATTTGATTCACATAATTGTCACAAACAATGCAGAAAGTGTAATAGGTTTTTAAATGGCAATGAATTGATGTATAGACTAGGATTAATTAAAAGATACGGACTAGATTATACTGATGCAATAGAATTAAAAGCAAATGAAACACGAAATTATAAATATACAAAAGAGCAATTAAAAGCAATAAAAATAAAATATGATATTTTAGTAAAAGAATTAAATAAATAACGTATATTTGGACTTTCATAAGTTAAATATTTTTTTGGTTAATTAGTTTTTAGTGGAGCGGAAAAGATCCTTACTTTTATAAGTAGGGATTTTTTTTGTCTAAAAATTATTTTTAAAATATTTTACTTTTTATTTTGTTATTAAAAAATTGTTTATATATTTGTCAAATATTAATCACTAAAAAATAATTATGAAACTAAAAACACAAATTAAAATAGGCTTATTTATATTAACTTATTTTATAATTAGAACTTTAATAAATATTTAATCACTAAAAACAAAAACAATGAGCAGACAAAACGAAATCTGGGGAAGTAAAGAAACAATCAGTTTTTTATCACAAAGTAATGAAGCATTAAGATTAGAAAATCTTCGCTTAATGAGTGAAAACGAAAGACTGATTAATAGTATTGAGGTAATTGATGCGCAAACAGTATCAAATGGAATAGATCAATATTATTCTTTTATGAATAATTTTAATTATACACTTAAAAATAAATAAAAATGGAGATTATAACGCACGTTTTAGAAGAAAAAAGAAATGGGGAAAAATTAGTAAAAAACTTTTTTCTTTATGAAAATGAGGGAAATATTTTATCAAGAGCAAACTCTTATTTCATTAAGCACGAAAAAAAAATTGCAAAATTAAATCATAAATCTAAAAACAAATAAAATGAAAGAAACAGAGTTAACACTAGGACAAAAATTATCACAAATTCAATTTGAATTTAAAGCAAACAAAGGGCAATTTAATTCTTTTGCAAAGTACAATTTTAGAAGTGCAGAAGATATTTTAGAAGCATTAAAACCATTTAATAAAAAGTATGAGGTTTATTTTACAATAAATGAAACTTTAATAAATGCGAATCCTCCAATAATGCAAAGTGTAGCAACGATATGGGATTGTCAAAGTAGTGCATCAATAGATTGTCAAAGTATTGTGGCAATTGATTTAGACCAGAAAGGAATGGCGATGCCACAAAGATATGGCAGTGCAAGTTCATACGGTAAAAAATACGCTTTAGGCAATCTTTTATTAATAGATGACACAAAAGATTCAGATGCGACAAATACTCACGGTAATGAGCCTAAAAAAGAGTTTAAAGCAAAACCAATTTTAAGTAATGGAACTGAATTATTTAAAAAAGCAATTGAATATCTTGCTGGCGGTGGTGATATGAAAATAATTGAAACAAAATATCAATTTAGCGAAGATGTAAGAAAAGTATTAACAGAAACTAAAATAAGTAAATAATGGAATTAGTAGGTAAAATTATAGTAATAGGACAAACTGAAAGTAAAGGAAGTAAAGAGTTTAAAATTCGACAAGTTGTTATTCAAACAGATGAACAATACCCGCAAACAATACCAGTACAATTTACACAAGATAAATGCTTTGTCTTAGATAAATATTCAATTGGGGATTTAGTTAAAATAGGAATTAACTTAAGGGGTGCTGAATGGCAAGGAAGATATTTTGCAAACATTCAAGGTTGGAAAATTGATAAAACAGATTCTTTAAGTTTAACAGCACAAAATCAGATGCCAGATAGAGAAGCAGTTAATTCTAATGATGATTCAGATGGACTACCTTTTTAAATAATAACTATATATCGGCAGTAAAATGATATTATTGCCGATAATATAAAACACTAAAAACAATTATGCTAATAGACTATAAACAACAATTAGGAATTTTAAAGGATATAAGAAGCGGAAAATTAAAAGAGGGATATAGATTAGGAATACCAGAAATTGACAATTATATACGCTTTAAACCTTCAAATTTTAATATAATACTTGGTCACGCAAATGTTGGTAAAACAACATCAATACTTTATTTAATGTTGGCTTATTCATTAAAGCACGGAAAGAAATGGTTAATCTGTAGTACTGAAAATGATTCTTATTCACTGATAAGAAAGTTAGTAGAGTTTTTAGATGAAACACCTATTAATTTAGTTTCTGAAGCAAATTTTAAAACGCATACAGATTTTATAAATTTACATTTTAAATTCTTAGATAATAGTAAAATGTATTCTTATATAACCGCTATTGAAGTTTTTGATAAAATAAAAAAAGAGTTTAATTTTGATGGTATTTTATTAGATCCTTATAACTCTTTAATTAAAGAGCCAGATATGATGAAGAATTTAGGTGGACACGAATACGATTATCAAGCGTGTACAGAATTAAGAATGTTTTGTAAAGAAAATAAAGTTTCTATCTGGTTAAATACTCACGCAAATACTACAGCATTAAGAATGTTGTTTAATCAAACACACCCTTTTGCTGGATTTCCTCAACCGCCAATGGCGTCGGATGTCGAGGGAGGCGGTAAATTTGTAAACCGAGCGGATGATTTTATTGTTATACATAGATTAGTTGGACACTCTACTTTGTGGAATAGAACTATGATACATATAAGAAAAGTAAAAGAGGTTGAAACGGGCGGAATACCTACACCATATGAAGAACCAATAGAACTTACTTCAATGGTTAATAACGTAGGGTTTTCTTTGAATGGCAAAAGCATACTACAAACTATTAAAGAATCACAATTAAACTTTTTATAAATGGATATTCTTAATGTACTTTTTTTGAAGCATACAACTTGGTTAAAATACGTTAAATCTTTTGGTTGTAAAGATGATATAGCTGAAGATTTTGTACAAGATATGTACATTAAGATATTTAATTATAGTGAGCGAAAAGAAAATGATTTGATGTATAATGAAAACGAAATAAACTATTTTTTTATTTATGTTACTTTAAAGAATATGTACTTTGATAATTTAAGAAAAAATAAGAAAGTGATTTTAGACGTTTTAAGCAATGATTTATTTGTAGATGATATAGAATATAGTGAAACAGATTTTTATGTCAAAAACAACGCTTTAAATAGCTGGACTGATAAACTAGATAAAGAAATTGAAAGTATAAATACTTACAATCAGAAAAAAGCTAATTTATTATATATAAAGTTTATTTATCAAAAGATATTTAAAGAACAAATGTCTATCAGTGAATTAAGTCGAGATGTAGGAATAACCTACTGGAGTTTAAGAAATACAGTATTAATCATAAAAGAAAACATTAAAAATGAAATATAATTTATATTATCAGTTTAGCCCAAAAGAAAGAGCATTTAAATTACTAAAAAAATATCCTTTAGAATATATTAAAGATTTAGTAAATGGATTAATTTATCAAAGTAGAAAAAATAATGAAACAGAAATTTGTAATTATTGGAATGAAGTATCAATTGAAATAAAAATATTAATAAATGGAATATCTAATAGTAATAATTATATATGAAGTAATGAGACCACAAATTTTAAAATTATGGTATTCTTTAATTAAAAAATTACAAAATGAGAAATAATGAAATTTTAAAAAAAATAAGATTAGGCGACAAACTAGAATTTATATTTCGAAAAACGGGTGTTAAATTTATTGTAAAAAAGATATATCCAGATTGCGGATGCGATTTTAGACAAGCTTGGTTAAATGGAGAACAAAAACAAATAACAATTAAAAGAAAATAAAATGAGTAAAGAAATTAAAATAGGCGATACATTTGTTTGTATTAAAACAGTAATAATGGAATTAAGAAAAAATATTGTTTATAAAAAAGGTTATTTATATAAATGTGAACAATCTGGTTGTATTACTAATTTACTTAATGAAAAAAACCATAGTTGGATTAAATATAATAAAGAAACAAAAGAACATTTTTTAAGACTTAAAAATTAATAATATGAATTATAAACCATTTCAATATAATTTAGGTATTGATACTTTTCAAAGAGCAGAAGCAAATTTAAATAAAGAAGAAATTATAGCAATATGTAAATTTAATATTGACAAATATTGCTGGAGATTAAAAAATCAAGATTTACAAGATTTTAAAAAGATTATTGATTACGCAAATTTTGCAATTAAACAACTAGAAAAATGAAAAGAGAGGATTTTATTTGGTGGGCAAGTTTTAGAGAAACTTTAAGAAATACTGTAGAAGATTCAGAATACAGAAAAATAAGCGAATTCCACGCTTATTATTTTAATCACAAAGTTAATTATCCTTGTAAATGTAATCCTAAAATTATACAATCTTATATTGATGATTTAAATGAATTATTTTTAAAATAATATTATGAAAGATACCAGAAAAAAATTAATAGATATGATTAAAAAAGATGAAGAATTAGAAATGTATGAAGAAGCATTTAAACATAAAGTAAAAGCAATACCAAAAGAAGAAATATTAAATAAAAGATGTTCAAAATATGAATTTATTAATTTTGATAAACAAGAAATAAGTTACAATATTATGCAAGAATACGCTAATTTTTGTTTAGAATGCAACAGATTAGGATTACCATTAATTATAGCAAAAGATTGGTATGAAATAAATATTAAAAATAAATAAGCTATGAGTAAGTTTAATTATTTTAAACCAAAAATTAGAATAAAAAAAATATTAGCTTTTTATCTAGGTAGGGGAGTAAATAAAGAAAGTGTAAATAAAGTAAATAGAAATATATTAAAATCAAACAAATGAAAAATTATACAGAATTAGAAAATTTAGTTATTGAATGGGCAAAAGAAAAAGGAATCTTTGAAAAAGGAACTACAATGTCACAAGCAATGAAAACTTGGGAAGAAGTACACGAATTAAAAGACGCTATTGTTAATGATAATAGAGAAGAAATAATTGACGCTTTAGGGGATATATTTGTAACTATTATAATACAAGCTGAAATGCAAGGTTTGAGTTTAGAATCGTGTTTACAATCAGCTTATAATGTTATTTCAAATAGAACTGGAAAGATGGTTAACGGTCAGTTTGTAAAAGATAAATAAATGGATAGTAAAATATCGCACCACGATTGGGAAAAAGGAATAATTAAATTAATGAATTTGGATGGTTGGGAATTGCAATGGACTGGTGAGGGTTTTGAACACTATGACGCAAAAGGAAAGACTCCAAAGGGATTTAATTGTATAATAGAATTTAAACTAAGACACGCATATTATGATACTAAGATATTAGAAAAGTTTAAATATGATAGATTAATGGAGCAAAAAAATTGTATTAAGTTTTATTATGTATTCGATTCAAAAGGAAATTATCTTTATCATTTAGACACTTTAAAAATACCAGATCAGCCTACTTTTATAAATTGCGAAGCGACAACAAAATTCGATAAACATCAATTAATTGACAAAAGTGTTTACTTTATTTCAGAAAATCAAGCAAGTATAATCAACAGATATTAAAGTAGTTAAGAATTATTTTAAAAATAAATGAAAAATAAGTTATTAAAAATTTGTTTATATCATTAGTTTATTCTTATATTTGTACCAGTTGAAACGATAACCACTAAAATAACTATTATGAACAAAGCAGTTAAGATTAAAGGAACATTTATAATTTCATTTACTAATACAGTAACTAAATACATTTATGTTATGCGAAATGAATTAGGGCAATATGGATATTTACCTAATGAGGATAAACCTTATGCACCAATAGGAGGTAAAAAAACACTTAAGTTAGTAGAATCAATTCTAATTTTTAAATAATAATTAACCACTAAAAACAAATAAAATGAATTTACTAGAAAAATTAAATCCCGAAGCATTAGAAGTATTAAAAAGAGAATCTGTTAAATATCCACATTCAATAGATCATTTAAAACAAAGATTATTTTCAATGAATTTTTGGGTAGATGTTAAAATTGCAGATGCATATACTTTATGCAAAATGAATAAGAAGCAATTTGGAATATTAGAATTAGCATCTTTGTTCAATGAATAGTAAAGATTTGGAGTTAATTAATGAGGAAATGCGTGAGTTATTCAAAAAAGATAAAACACTCACGCATATAGAAATTATATTTAATATCCAACCAGTAGAAAAAGAAAAGAAAACAGCAATTATAAATATTAAAACTTATAAAGATGTCAACAATAGCAAGCGTAAATTATAAAGGATTTAATTTTGATTTTGAATATAATTATTCAGCTGGTAGACCAGCAACTTATGAAGATCCAGAGGAGTATCCAGAATACGAAATTTATAATATAACTTTAAACGGTATTGATGCAGAAGATTTATTAGATTCTATTATAGATGATTTTATAGATGAAGCAATAAATTCTTTAAAAGATTAAAAATGAAAGATAGAAGATACATATTATTAGAAGATGGATATCCACATACAGTTTTAATGTTAAAAGAAGAAGCGGAAGCAATGAAACAGAAATGGCAAATGATATTCCCGCATTTAAAATATACAATAATTTACGATGAATATTACGAGTATATTGAATTTTATTCAGAAGAAGAAAAGGAACAAATAAATAGATTAATACCATAATTTAAAAACCACTAAAAAATGATAATACTAGTTGATACAGATAGTTTAATTTGGAGTAGTTGCTATAAGCAAAAAGAACACCCAGAAGATGAACAATACAATAGCTTTGAAAATGCAAAAGAAAAGTTTAACGAAGTATTTATGTCTATTATAAATACAATAGAAGAAACATACGATATTGACAAAGTAATTACTTTTGCTGGAGCAAAGGGAAACTTTAGAAAACAAATTTCTAAAACATATAAAGCAAATAGAATCAATAGAGAAATACCTCCATCTTTAAATGAACTACAAAAATATATTAAAGAAGAATATAATAGCATTTCTGGATATGGAGTTGAAACAGACGATGTGGTTGCAACATATTGGAAAAGCTTAACAGATACATTTGGACGTGATGAAGTTTTAATAGTTTCAATTGATAAAGACTATAAACAACTACCTTGCATTATTTATGATTATCATTTTAAAAAACAATGCTATTATAATATATCAGAGCAAGAAGCAAGAAACAATTTTTATACTCAAATGATTGTTGGAGATACAGCGGATAATGTAAACTTTTGCAAAGGTTATGGTATAGCATATTGTAAAAAGCATTTTAAAGACTGTTTAAGCGATTATAATTATATTAGAGTAGTATTTAGTCTTTTTAAAAAGATATACAAAGGAAAGGCACGTGAGCGATTTATAGAGTGTTATTTACAATTAAAACTAAAAACAGAGTAATTATGAAACAATTAGCATCATTAAGAACAAATTTAAGTTTTACAGTAGAAAACGGAGAAACAGAGTTAAAACCTTTAATAGAAATAATATTACTTACTTATAAGCCAGAGTATTCATTTAATGTAAAAAGTGAGATCCAACAAAAAAGATCATTAGATGAAACAAGATTAATTTTAAGTACTGATGGATTAAACCAAATGATTGTTAATTTACAATTAGCATTAACACAATTACAACAATATGAACAAATGGCAATAGCTTTAAATCAAGTTATAAACTCAATTAAAATTAAATAATATGACGCTAAAAGAAAAGTTTAAAAAGCAATTAGATACTGCAACTCCAACTTTAAATAGACCACATTACCAAGCTAAAAAATCTACAGAAATAGCAGATGAATTTGCTATAAGTTTTGCAGAGTGGTTAGATATTAATTTTAAACTTAATTTCACAAATAACGTATTTAAAGAACTATTAAAAATATATAAAGAAGAAAAAGGATTATGACACTAAAAGGAAAATTTGACAGTCCTATAATGAGAAGTTTTCTTGTTAGAGATGAAATAGAAGAGACAAAGGAACAATGTGAAAAAATAGCAGAGGATTTCGCTATAGGATTTGCATTATGGAAAGAAACAATCGAGCAAGATGACAATCAATTGTATTATAATGAAAGTAGAATTCAAGTATCAAGAAATAATCCAATTAATATATATAACTTATTAGAAATATATAAAACTCAAAAAGGATTATGACACCACAAGAAAAAGCAAATGAATTAGTAAATCAAATGTATATAGTTCATTCTAATTCTGCTTCAGATATAACGTATTATTTTGCTAAAAAATGTGCATTAATAGCAGTTGATGAACTTATTAGTCAAATGTTATGTTTAATGAAACTTTTTAATGAAGATAGAAGCGAATTTGAAGCCATTGAATTATATTATTTAATTGAAGTTAAACAAGAAATAGAAAATCTATGACTGAAAAAGAAAAATACATAGGAGCTTATTTAGATGGTTACTTTTCTGATAAAAATACAGATTATGGAATGAAATATATATCAATGTTAAATAACGCAATTGAAGAAGCAGAAATAAAATATAAAGATTATAAAAAAAAAATAAATGAAGAAAGAAGAACTAATAGCCAAAAGAATAAATAAAATATTAGGTATAAATATATTTGATAATTTAAGAACTACAAAACAAGTTGATGCCAGAAGTTTATATTGTTATATACTACGTAAAGATTTAAAATTAACGTTATATGAGATAAGAGATATATTTAGAAGCAAAGGAAAACTTTTTGATCATAGTACAGTATATTATAACGTTAATCTTTATCAAGAAGTAAAACAAAGAAACCCAGCTTTTGAAATATTAAGAAATGAAATACTAGGAAAAATAAGCGTAAAGTATCTTTTATTAGAGCAAATAAATAAAATAGAAGATGAAGAACAATTAATAAAAATATCAAATTGCGTAAATAGTTATGAGTAAAAATAAATATATAGAAACACCAGAGAAACTATTAGAATACTTTGAAAGATATAAAGAGTATATAAAGAGTAAACCTTTCTTAGTTAAAGATTGGGTTGGTAAAGATGCAGACCAAGTACATAGAGAAAAAGAAAGACCATTAACGATGGAGGGTTTTGAATGCTGGTGCTATGATAACAAAATAATAAACGATTTAAGCCACTATTTTTGTAATAAAGATAAAAGATATACAGATTATGTCGCTGTCTGTTCACGTGTAAAAAAAGCTATTAGACAAGATCAGATAGAAGGAGGTATGGCTGGAGTATATAACCCAAGTATCACACAAAGATTAAACGGATTAGTAGAAAAAACACAAACTGATAATGTACACGAAGTTAAAAAGTTTGAAGTAGAAATACTAAAATCAAATTATGAAGATACAGAGTAATACTATATTTGAACATTTAGAACTATCAGATAAAAGAATAACAATAGAACAAGGTGGTACACGATCTGGAAAGACTTATAATATTCTAATGTGGCTTATCTTTGGTTATGCTTTAAAAAATACTGGTAAGACTATAACCATTTGTAGGAAAACATATCCCTCACTTAGAGCAAGTTCTATGAGGGATTTTTTTGATATATTAAAACAATACGAAATTTATAACGAAGCAGACCATAACAAAAGCAATTCAGAATATAGGTTAGAGGGTAATTTATTTGAATTTATAAGTTTAGACCAGCCACAAAAGGTAAGAGGTCGAAAACGTGATGTATTGTACATTAACGAAGCTAATGAGTTATACTTTGAGGACTGGCAACAATTAATATTTAGAACAACAGAAAAAGCTATACTAGATTATAACCCGTCAGATGAATTTCATTTTATTTACGATAAGATTAAAAACAGAGAGGATGCAGATTTTTATATAACAACTTATAAAGACAATCCTTTTTTATCAAAAGAAATAGTAAATGAAATAGAACGTTTAAAGAGCATAGATGAAAATTACTGGAATATATACGGTAAAGGGCAAACTGGATCTTCAAAAGCTTTAATATTTAGAATTAACGAATGTAGTATAATACCAGCAGATGCTAAGTTTTTAAGTTACGGAATGGATTTTGGATTTACAAATGATCCAACTACATTAATAGAAATACATAAGCAAGGTGATAACATATATCTAAAAGAATTAATATTTCAAACGGGATTAACAAACAAAGATATAAGCGATAAATTAGAATTATATAAAATAGAACGAAAAGAAATATTTGCAGATAGTGCAGAGCCTAAAAGTATAGAAGAACTTTATAGAATGGGTTGGAATGTTAAACCAGCAACAAAAGGAAAAGATTCTATTAACATAGGTATTGATATGATGAAAAGATATAATATTTTAGTCACTAAGGATTCTACTAATATGATTAAAGAGTTTCGAAATTATAAATGGCAAGAAGATAAAAACGGAAATATATTAAACGTCCCAGTAGATATGTTTAACCATACAATTGATGCAGTTAGATACGGTATTTATGATAAATTAGCCAGACCTAATTACGGTAAATATGCAGTAAGATGAAAACACTTTCAGACTATTTAAAAGAAAAGTATTTAATTTGCAATAGAGAGGATAAACAATACTGGTTTGACTTATATTTAAAAGCATACTTTAAAGAACAAAAACAAAAATAATTTAATATAAATATTATGCCAATACCAAAAAAAGAAAAAGGTGAAACTTCAAATAAATTTTTAGAAAGATGTATGACTGATGAAGTTATGATTTCAGAGTATCCAGATGAAAAACAAAGGTTAGCTATTTGTGTTGGACAAGTTGAAAACCTACGTATAGTTAGGAAAATAAAAAAATATTAAAAATAACTTATTAAAAATTTGTTTATATGTTTTATTTATTCTTATATTTGCAGAAGTAAAAACAAACACACTAAAAAATATAAATTATGACAATCACAATTGAACACAACGTACCAAATGTAGTAGATTTTTTATTAAACGGAAAAATAGTAGCGGTAATAGGATTAAATGGAGGTTTGACTTTCTTAAGAAATTCTAGCAATTTATCTTATGAAGAAGTAGAAGCAATAGAAAAGGCTTGTATTGAATATAGGAAATTAAATTAATATAATAAACATAAATTAATTAGAGCGCTTTTAAAGCGTTCTTTTTTTTTATATATATATTTGTACTTAAATAAATTAATAATTCGTTATATCTTAAATTAAACATATATGAAAGTAATAATTCCAGAATCACTAGCTGATATAACTTTAACACAATATCAAAAATATCAAAACGAAATTGATATATCAGAAAACAGACCAGATCAAGCGGAGTATTTAAACATAAAGAAATTAGAAATATTTTGTAACTTGACACAAGATGAAGTATATAATATACAGTTAGGAGATGTATATAGTATATCGGAAAAGATAGAAGAAATATTATTGCAACAAAATGATCTGATACAAAAGTTTGAATTGAATAATATTAAATTTGGATGGATACCAGAATTAGACAAACTTTCCTACGGTGAATTTTTAGATTTAAATAGTAACATTAGCGATTGGTCTACTATGCATATAGCGATGGGAGTTTTATATAGACCAATTAAAAATGAAAGTTCAAAAGGATTGTATAATGTAGAAAAATACAAAGGTGATAAATATCATAAGATTTTAAAAGATATGCCAATGGATGTTGTAGTCGGTTCAATGGTTTTTTTTTGGAATTTAGGTTTGGATTGTGTGAACTCTATTATCAAGTCTTTGGAAGTGGAACAGAAGTTTCAGAATCAACTGAATTTAGTAGACAATGGAATTGGTATTCGACACTCGATGAACTCAGTAACGGAGATATTACAAAATTTGAAAGTATCACAAAATTAAATTTACATAGTTGTTTAAATAATTTATGTTATAAAATTGATAAAAGAAAAAAGGAGATTGAAGATTTAAAAAAACAACAAAAAAATGGCAGATAATACAAGAGGAGTAGAAGCAATATATAGAGTTATTGATATTTTAAAAAGTGAATTATCAAATAATCCTTTCTGTAATAACGTTACTGTAGGTACACTAACTGAAATTGATTTAGCTAAAATGACTATCTTTCCTATGGCACATATTTCGTTAGAAAATGTTACTCATAATGATAATAGTTTCACTTTTCAAATTACAATATTTAATTTAGATATAGTACAAGTTTCAAAAGATTTACCAACAGATCCAATTTATGGAAATGATAATTTAATTTATATTTGGGTAAATCAATTATATGTAATTAATAAAATAATCAATAGAATTAAGTCTAGTATGACACTTTACGATGGTTGGCAAATAGACAATAATCCTCAGTCTGATTTTATTAATAAAGAAATGGAAAATATGTTAGCTGGATATCAAACTACTATTACTTTTTCAATTCCTAATGATACAAGTAAATGTTAAAATTAGATAACTTAACAGAAGCTTTAAACGGGTTTGCAAATAATGTTATTGAGGATTCAAAACAGAACCTAATAGACCGTAAAAAAGTATCAAGCGGTAAGTTACTATCAAGTTTAAAAAACAATGGCGCAAAAGTCACAAAAAGAGCTATTGAGTTAAATATTAATATGGCTGAATATGGTGCATATATTGATAAAGGAGTAAGCGGAGTAAAAGTAAAATATAATACTCCTTATTCATATACAAATAAGATGCCACCACCCAGCGCATTAGATGTTTGGATAGTTAGAAAAGGAATTGCGCCGAGAACAAAAACTGGTCAGTTTCTTAGTAGAAAATCAATACAATTTGCAATAGCAAGAAGTATATTTTTTAATGGTATTAAACCAACTAATTTTCTAAGCGATGCAGTAAAAAAGAATTTTAATTTATTGCCAGATATAGTACAAAAAAGTTTTATAGTTGACGCACAAAAAGCAATTGACTTTATAATAAAATCAAATTTTAATAATAAATGAAAACAATATTTGTAAGAAGTCCATATAGTGTAAAAGTAGATTTTGCAACTCAAATTGAGACTAAGTTAGAATTGTATCTTTGGAATAGACCAAACAGCGCACCAGCTACACCAAACTATACTTTTAGTATGTTAATACCAAGTACGACACAAAGAACTGCTTACTATAACATAGCAAATGAATGCCAAGAATATATTGAAAATATTAATCCTAATTATTATATTTATCCAATAGTTGATTCAAATAATATGTATGCATTTGCTAAAGCAATTACTTCATATAGAACTGTAAGCGGTGGAGCGTGGACTCAATATAGTAATGAAACTTTTATTTGTTTATATGGATATACAGAATATTCACAAGGCGTAAATTATTCAATAGATCAGCAAGTAACTATTTTAACTAATAATTCAATTTATAATATTAATACACCAATTTATACAAATACAAGTTATAGACCATATTTAAATGTTTTATTGCAAGGTAGTGGAATATTATATCATTTTTCTTATTCAAATAGTTTACAAACTCAAATAGTAAATTCAACAACAACAGAAGCAACTACTTTATTACAAATACCATATTTACCGTATGGTTGGAATAATACAAATGATTATATTTTTACTATTGTAGATGACAATGATGTAATATATTATACCGAAAATATAAAACAATTATGTGAAACTAAATATACACCTTTACTTTGTTCATTTATAAATAAAATGGGAGGTTGGGATAATATCTGGTTAATGAAGTTAAGCGAAACAACTATAACAGCAAAAGGAACAGATTACAATATTTCGCCAAGTACTTTTAATTATAATACTTATAAAGGACAAAGTAGAAGTTTTAACAGAAACGGAATTAAAACTTATAAAGTTAATACTGGATGGGTAGATGAAGGAATAAGTACTTTAATAACTGAATTGTTAATGAGTGAAACAATACTTTTAAATAACGAGCCAGTATTATTAAAGTCAGAAAGTCAAGCTTTAAAACAATGGGTAAAAGATAAAAACATTAATTATACTTTTGATTTTGAAAGTAAAAATAATATAATAAATACTGTAATATGATAGTAGTAGGAGTTTATGTTTTAGTAGGTACTGAATATAATAGATTAGATTTATTTAAAGATGAAACTATAAGTATAACATCAACGATTCAAGATGCTAATGATATTTCTAAAACGTTTACAGATTTTAGTGAGTCTTTTACTATTCCAGCAAATGAAAATAATAATAAAATATTTTCTTATTGGTATGAAAATAGTATAGATAGTGGTTATGATGCAAGAATAAGAAAAAGCGCATATGTAACTTTAGATACAAAAGTATTTAGAACGGGAAAAATACAACTTGAGAAAGTCGATTTAAAGAACGATTTACCACAAAGTTATACTATTACATTCTTTGGCGCTTTAGTTAGCTTAAAAGATACTTTTAATGGCTTATACTTATCAAATTTAGATAGTGGTACTTTTGATTTTGCTTATTCGCCTACAGCAGTAACTACAAAAGTAACTACACAAACAACTGATTCAATAAAGTTTCCTTTGATAACATCAAATAGGGTTTGGAATTGGAACGGTTCAGATACTGCTAATAATATTTCAAACACTGGAGGTACAGCAATTGCAACATCAGAATTATTTCCAGCATTAAGAGTTAAAAATATTTTAGATTTAATAGCAACTAAATTTAATATAACTTTTAGCGGTACATTTATAACATCAAATGAAAGATTTTTAAAAGCTTATATGTGGCTTAAGAATACAGATATATTTACAACCAAAGGGCAAGTTTTACAAATAGATTACCAGAGTAAAAGCGGTTCTAGTCCTTATATGGTTTTTAGTACTGTAACAGATGATTTAACTATAAATGCAATACCAGCAATATATACACAAGCACAAAGAATAGTAACATTAAATATAACTAATGTAACAGCTGGAGTGCAATATTATGTTTATGTTTATAAAAATGGAATTTCTATAGGATCTTTTTTAAATACTAGTATAATAGGTACACAATCAATTGTAGTATTGCAAGTTTTAGGTAATGCTGGTAATAGTTCAGATAAATATACTTTTAGAATAAGTTCTATAACACCGTTAACATTTTTAAGTACTGCAACTTTAGATGTTTATTATGAGGATAGTTTAGGAACACCATTTTCATTTATACAAACTATAACACAATCAACATCGCAAACAACTGCAAACATTATACAAATTTCTAATTATATGCCTTTTATGAAAATAGAGGATTTTTTTAGTGGTATTTTAAAAATGTTTAATTTAGTATGCTATTCAAATACTGCTGGGAATTATATTATAGAACAGTTAGAAACATATTATACACAAGGTAATATTATTGATATTAGTAAATATATTATTTCAGATACTAAAGGTATTGAAAGAATAAAACCATATAACAAAGTTAATTTTGAACACGAAAAAAGTACAAGTTTTACAAATGTAAATTTCTTAGGATTATATGGACGTGAATATGGAGACTTACAACAAAGTTATAATGCTGATGGTGGTGAGTATTCAATTAAAGTACCTTTTGAAACTATGTTATTTTCACAATTAACAACCAATTTACAAGTTGGTTATTCTTTAAAAAATGATTTAAAACCTTATATTCCTAAGCCTTTGATTATTTATGATTATGGAGTATTGCAAACAGTTTCAGCATTTAAATTTAATACTGGTTCATATACAACTTATAATGCTTTTGGAAGTGAAACAAATATTTCTAGTGTAGATTATTCTTTAAATTTTGGAGCAGAACAATCAAGTTTAAAAAATACAATTGTATCCAATTCATTATATAGTCAATTTTATCAGAATTATCTATTAAATCTTTATTCTGATAAATCACGTATAATAAAAGTAAGTGCAATTTTACCAAGTAGTTTTTTAACATCAAATTCAACAACTGGAATTAAATTAAATACTCGATTAATAATTAAAGGAAAACGTTATATAATAAATTCATTTAATACTAATTTAATTACTGGAGTAGTTGAATTTGATTTAGTAAACGATTTTAGAGATGCTGTATAAACGAAAAATAAAAATATATATACTATGTTAGAAGAAATATTTAAAGCGCTTAAATTAGATTTAAAACACGATAGCGAATTGATCGCAATAGCAAAAGGAAAAAATAAATTACCAGAAACATTTAAAGAAGCAATTAAACCTTTAAGATTATTAAAATGGCGCAAGAAATAGAAGTAAAGGTAAAAGTAAGTACAGAGCAAGCAGTTACAAACGTAGATGCTTTAGGTAATGCATTTGATAATACCGCAAAAGATGCACAAGATGCGCAAAAAGCATTTGCAAAAGCTGGAAATGGGGTAGAGGTTGAACAGTCAATAGCTGGATTAAAACAACTTAAAAGAGAATTAAAAAATGTTGCTGTAGGAAGCGAAGAATTTAAAAAATTATATAATGATATTGATGATTTAGAAGATAAATTAAAGTCAGCTAAAAACACTTCAAAGGATTGGATTGATAGTTTAGAGGGTGCTGGTGGTGGACTTGGAATGTTAGGGCAAAGTATTAATTCCGTAAAGGTTGCAACTCAATCTTTTAGTGGTGCATTAAAAGCTACGGGAATAGGTTTAGTTGTTTCTTTAATTGCTGGTTTAACGGGAGCATTTGCAAACAATGAGGGAGCAATGAAAAAGATACAACCTTTATTAAATGGTATGTCTAAAATATTTCAAGGGGTATTTAGAGCAGTAGAACCTTTATTTAATACATTAGTAGATTTAGCAATTAATGCTTTACCTATGGTATCCAAAGCTTTTGGAACTGTATATTCAGTTTTAACTGCAACTTTAGAATCATTTGGCGCTATTGGTTCAGCTATTGGTAAATTAATGAAAGGAGATTTTTCTGGGGCTTGGGAAACTGCAAAAACATCTGTTACAGATTTTAGTAAACATTATGATACTAGTTTAAAAAGATTTTCTGATGGTACAAAAGAAATGACTAAAAACGAAACTGATGAAGCAGAAAAAAGAGCAAAACTAAAACAAGATGCACAAAATATACAAGATGCTTTAGATAAAAAATCAGAAGAAAAAAGAAAAAAATTAGAAGAAGAAGCAAAAGCAAAAGCAGATGCAGAAAGAAAAAGTTTTGAAAATTCAAGGGATGAATTAGAAAAACACGAAAAAGCAATTGCAGATTTAAATAAAAAATATGATGATGAAAAATTAAATCGAGAAGCAGATACAGCAGTTAAAAAAGAGGAATTAGATTATAATAGACAAGTAGCAGAAATTGAAAAAATAACTACTAATGAAATAGAAAAACAAAATTTAATAGAAAAATTAGATTTAGAACATAAAGAAAGATTAGGAATTGCACAACAAACAGATGATGAAAAAGCAAAAAATGATGCGCAAAAATTAGCTGATGAATTAATTAAAATAGATCAAGCAAAACTAAAACAGAAACAAGATATACAAAATGCAGAATTTGATTTAGCACAAGGAGCAATAAATTTTTTAAAAGAAATAGGTGGTAAAAATAAAGCGATACAAAAAGCTATAATAATAGCAGAGTCAGCAATAGGAATTGCTAGATCTGTAATTGCAACACAAACTGCAAATATTACAGCTACAGCAGAAGGTGCGGCTTTAGCTATTCCAACAGCTGGAGCATCTGTAATTGCGGCTGCTGGTATAGTTACTAGTAATAATATTATGATGGGTTTAGGAATAGGTACAAATATAGCGGCAACTGCAAAAGCTTTATCTTCTTTAGGTGGTGGTGGTTCAGCTGGTTCAGCACCCTCAATGAAAGGTGGAAGTGGTGGAGGAGGAGGTAGTAGTTCAATAAATTTACCAGAAGCAATGCCAGTTAATCCTAATGTTGTTTCAAATAGTGGAATTAATCAATTAGCAAATACTTTAACTGGAGTACCTATAAAGGCTTATGTAGTTTCTAAGGATATGACTACACAACAAAGTTTAGATCGAAACATTACTAATACAGCAACTTTAGGATAAAATACAAATTAAAAATTTAAAACGTTATTTAGTTATGAAAATGATTGAGTTAATAATAGATGAAAGTATGGAGTTAAGCGGTATTGATGCAATCAGTATTGTAGAGAATCCAGCTATTGAGGAGAACTGGATTACTTTGAATTCAGAGCAACCAAAAGAGTATAAATTTGCGGAAGTAGATAAGGAGAAAAAGATTATAATGGGTGCATTATTAGTGCCTAATAAACCTATATATAGACGTGATGAAAATGATGAAGAATATTATATTTATTTTTCAAAAGATACGATTCAAAAATGTATGGAGTTATTTTTTAAAAATGGAAATCAAAATAATACAACTTTTGAACATTTGGAAGCGGTAACGGGTTTAACGATGGTTGAAAGTTGGATCGTAGAAGATACAGAAAAAGACAAATCAAGATTATACAATCTTAATGTACCAATAGGGACGTGGATGGGTAGTATTAAAGTTTATAATGAAGATATTTGGAATAATTTTATAAAGACTGGTTTAGTAAAAGGATTTAGTATTGAGGGTTATTTTGCAGATAAGGCTAAACTACCTTTATCAAAAATAGAAAATGATATTGATTTAGAAATAGAAGCGGGATTACAATTATTAGAGATAACTGCTTTATTAGATTCATTAGAAAAAAAAACTTTTTTAAGTAAAATATCTTTTGATTATGATAGTACACTTTCAACTAAAAAAGGAACTGATTTAGCTAAAAAGTTAATTGCAAAAAATAATGATATTTATATTATTTCAGCTAGACACTTAAAAAGTGGAATGTTAAATAAAGCCAAAGAGTTGGGTATTCCGATGAACAGAGTATATGCAACTGGTTCAAATGTAAATAAGATTAATAAAATTAAAAGTTTAAAAATAGAAACTCACTACGACAATAATTCTAATGTTATAAAAGAATTAAATGGAATAGGTAAATTATTTGTAAATGAATAATAGAAACAAAAGTTTTAAAACACCAAGTTGGACAAGTCCAAAGGGAGGAAAAAGAGGTTGTATATGCGCTGATAATACTTATTCTGTAAAGTGTTGTAATGGGTCTTTACAAGCGCAAGGAATAGGAAATATTTACAGAAAAGAAACTAATAATCTTTTGCAAGAAGATGGATTTTATATACTACAAGAAGATAACTCAAAAATAATATTATAATGGATAAGAAAATATCAGAATTAACACCAGCGCAAATTATTTCTATAAATGATGAAATACCAATAACTAATGGTGGTCAGACTAAAAAAATGACTATTCAACAACTATCAAATATAGTTGTCGGAGGTGATATGTTAAAATCTGTTTACGATGTTGATAATACTGGAGTTGTTGACAATGCAGAAACTATTCAAATAATAGGAAGAAATGCAACTGGTTCAACTCTTTATAAAGGAACAGTTATTTATATTAGTGGAAGTACTGGAAATAGACCAAATTTTGTAAAAGCAAAAGCAGATACAAAGATCACAAGTGAGGGTACATTTGGAGTTATTGCAGATGATATTTTAAATAATACTGATGGTTATTGTATAACAATTGGGTACAATAATAATTTAGATACTAGAAGTAATGCAACTAATCCTTTTACAAGTGATACATTAGTAGATGGAGATACAGTATATTTAAGTCCTATAACTGCTGGATATGTTACAAATGTTAAACCAAGCGCACCGAATCATTTAGTATATATAGGAAAAGTAACAAGGACAAGTCCTACTAATGGAACAATTGTTTATCGTATCCAAAATGGCTATGAATTAGAAGAACTGCATAACGTAGCGATTTCAAGTGTTACAGATCAAGATTTTTTACAATATGAAACTGCAACTACTTTATGGAAAAATAAACAGTTAACATCAACTTTAATTAAATCAAAATTAGGGGTAACAACTTTAAGCGGTTCAAATACTGGTGATGAAACATCTACTACTATTAAATCAAAACTTGGGATAACTACTTTATCTGGTTCTAATACGGGTGATGAAACTACTGCTACTATAAAAACAAAGTTAGGAGTAACTACTTTATCTGGAAGTAATACGGGTGATGAAACACAAAGTACAATACAAAGTAAACTTGGTATCACTACTTTAAGTGGTTCTAATACGGGAGATCAAGACTTAACACCTTATATGGTTAAATCTGCTAATGGTACTGATATAGTAGATATAAGATTATTTAGAGCAAATATAGGACAAGATAAACTAGTTAATATAAATGATGCGAATTATACTATATTATCAAATGATAAAGCAGTAGTTACAAACGCTACTTTTACAGCACCAAGAACATTTATTTTACCACTTGCAAATTCTGTAAATGCTGGTTATGAAATAATAGTAGCTGATTTATTCGGTGCAATTAATGGAGTTAATAATATTTCAATTTCTACAACTGGATCAGATTCTATTAATGGAATTTACACTATTTCTATAAATGCACCTTATGGAATGAGGAGATTAATTTCTAACGGTGGTAGTAAATGGACTTATGATGCTGGAGTTTTAAGAAGTTCTAATAATTTATCAGATGTTATAAGTCCATCAACTGCTTTAGCTAATATAGGAGGACAACCTTTATTGAATTATACACCTACAAAAATAGTTATAAGAGATACATTGCAATCAACTACATTAACGGGAACAATTACAGAAACTTTAATAGGTACTTATTTAATACCAGCTAATACATTTTCTGCAATTGATGGTTTTAGAATTTCATCTTTTGTAGGTGAAAAAGTAGGAGTTTTAGGAACATATACAATGAAAGTAAAAATAGGTACTACTAATGTATTTTCAGCATCAACAACCATTTCAACAACAACAAATACAGCTACAGTACTTTTTGCAAGTGTATCAAGAAATTCACTTAACTTAAGATCTGGAAATTTAAAAGGATATTCTTTTACAAATTCAGCTATTAGTGATGGATCAGTAACAACTTTACCAAGTAGTTCAACTGCATTTAATCCAACTATTGATAATTATGTATTTACAAGCTTAACATTAGCTAGTGCAACAGATTCAACATATCAAACAAACTTTCTTTTAACAAATTAAAATATGAAAACAATAATAAATAAAAATACTGGTGAGGTAATATACTGTAGTTTTGAAGAAGTTTTTTTAGCAGAAAATGAAATAATAATTGAAGAAATAGCTACGGGCAATTATTATAATTTTGAAACAAAAGAATTTTATAATATCGAAAATACAAAATAAATCTAATAATCGTTATATCAATAATTAAAACAAATAATAAATGAAAAATACTGATATTTTAAGCAGAATTACAGCTTTACTTAATAAAAAAGTAAATTTAGCACAACAAACATTAGACAACGGAACAGTTGTAGAATCTGATTCTTTTACAGTTGGAGATCCTATTTTTGCTATTGATGGAACAAATAAAATTCCTTTAGGTATTGGATCTTATACTTTAGAAGATGGTTCTACATTAGAAGTTACAGAAATTGGAATCATTGGTGAAATTGCTACACAAGCAACAGAAACAGCAGAGGGAGAAACTGAAATGTCAGAATATCCAAAAGAAGTTGAAACAAAAGTTGAAGCAGAAGTTGAAACTGAATTAGCTAGTGTACCACTAACTTTAGAAGAAATTGTAAAAGCTTGTAATGATGCTATGCAACCAAAATTGAATGAAATGCAAGCTAAAATAGATGCATTAAATGGAACACAAACAGAAATGAAAGCTACACTTTCAGAAACAATCGCAAAAAAACCTTTAGTACATAAACCAGCAACTGAAAAAGTTAGTTTAAGTAATTTAAAAGTAGGTGAAAATGTTTCAAGTACAGAAGCTTTAATAATGGCTAGATTATCTAAATAAATAAATTATGGCAATAGTAGTAAATGGAACAGTAAATAATTTACCGATAAGTCAGTTACCAAGTGGATATACACCGCCAACAGTTACACGAATATTGGATTTTCATTATAGATATGACGTTATGATTCCTTTAAATTGGAGTACAACAATAAATTCAACAAGTCCAATAACTAATATGACTTCTATTGTAACGGGAGTAAATAGCGCAGTAACAACTTTATTAGGTTTAGATTTTTTAGCAACAGCAACAGTTACAGCTTATGCAGTTATAAATGGATTAGATCTCAATATTAATACAGCAGATCCTACGCATTTAACAAATGCTAATCCACCCGCTTTTGAGGTTCAAGTTACAATATTTGTAAAATCAGTTTAAAAATAAAATAAAAATATAACAATTAAAATTTAAAATTATGGCTAATCAACCTACGATTACAACTACTTACGCTGGCGAATTCGCTGGAAAATATATTGCAGCCGCTATTTTATCGGCTAATACTATTTCACAAAATGGAATTACAATGTTACCAAATGTGAAGTATAAAGCTACTTTGAAAAAAGTAGTTAGTTCTGGATTGGTTCAAGATGCAACTTGCGATTTTACAGATTCTGGAGCAGTAACACTTTCAGATAAAGTATTAACAGTTACAGAAAAACAAGTTAATTTACAAGTTTGTAAAACACCGTTTGAAAAAGATTGGGAAGCAGTACAAATGGGTTATTCTACATTTGACACTTTACCGTCTAATTTTTCTGATTTCTTTATTGCAAAAATGTTGAAAGATATTGCATTAGATACAGAAAACTTTATCTGGAATGCTACAAATGGAATTCAAACGCTTTTAGTTGCTGATAGTTCAGTTGTTATAGCTTCACCAGTTGCAATTACTGCCTCTAACGTTTTGGCTAAACTTGCTTTAGTTGTAGACGGAATTCCAACATCATTATATGGTGCAGAAGATTTAAGATTATTTGTTTCTCAAAACGTTGCAAAAGCTTATGTTAGAGCCTTAGGAGGTTTTGGAGCATCTGGATTAGGATCTAATGGATATGCAAATCAAGGGAATGCTTGGTTTACTAACGGAACTGCATTAACTTTTGATGGTGTACAATTATTCGTTGCGAATGGTTTACCAGCTTCAAATATTGTTGCTACAACTATTTCAAATATTTATTTCGGAACTGGTTTAATGGATGACCAGAATGAAGTTAAATTATTGGATATGGCAGATATGGATGGTTCTAAAAATGTAAGATTTGTTGCTAGATTTACAAGAGGTTTGCAAGTTGGATTCGGTGGTGATTCAGTTACTTACACTGTATAATAATTATAATAGGGGTTATTAATTTAACCCCTTTTTATTAACTTTTAAAATTAAAAATATATGAGTACTTGCTTAATGTCAACGGGTCGAAAATTAGCTTGTAAGGATGCTGTAGGAGGTATAAAAGCTGTTTTCTTTGCAGATTATGGAACTTTAGGAACTGCAACTATTACAAATGGAATTGTTACTGCATTTAGTGGAACAGCTTATACATTATACCAATATGATGTTAAATCAGCTTCTAATTTATCGCAAACAATAACATCTAGTAATGATAACGGTACAACTTATTACGAGCAAACAATTACGCTTGCTTTGACTAAATTAGATGCACTTACACAAGTGGAACTACAGAAATTAATTGTTTCACGTCCTCACGTATTTATACAAGATAATAATGGAAATTATTTATCTGTAGGAATGACTAGAGGAGTAGATACAAATGGAACTATTGATACTGGAACAGCTTTGGGAGATATGAATGGATATAGTTTAACTATTACTGGACAAGAGCCTTTAATGTCTCAATTTGTTACATCTACTTTAATTACTTCTAAAATTGCTGGAGGTGCTACACCTACACAAATAATACCTTAAATTTAATATTGGATTGGGGTGTCCCCGATTGGAAATTAGGACTTACTTTATGTGAGTCCTTTTTTTTTACAAAAAACTTTTTTTATTCGTTATATTGTTATGATAATAATAAACCCAAATAATTCCGTATTTATTTTTAGTATGATACCCAAAAGCTATAATAGTGCTGGAGTTTATACTATGGTATTAATTGATGATCAAAAGAACACGAATTTAGGCACTTTTATTGCAACAACTATTCAAAGTGATAAAGATATAACTAATTTAACTTTTACTATCTTAAACAAGTTTTATGAGGGTGGTTTTTTTGATGCTGAATTTTTATTAAATGGTGTTACTGTTTTTAAAAGTAGAATATTTGCAACTACACAAAATATAAATTCATATTCTATTAATAGCGGTAAATTTACTTTGCCTAATATTTCAAATAACGATTATATTACAATATGAGACCAAGAAGAAAAATAATAAAACAAATACAAAGTAATACTAAAAATACAAACGGTATTGGGGTTGTTTCTTTAGCCACATATACAAGTCCAAAAGTTACAGAAGTAAGGAACCAAGATTGGATTAATTACGGTGATGATAATAATTATTTTGGATATTTACAAGATCGTATTAACGGAAGTCCTACTAATAACGCAGTTGTTAATGGTATCAGTCAAATGATATTTGGGCAAGGTTTAGACTCTACAGAAAAGTTAATTAAACCAGATGAATTTGCACAAGCTATGTTGTTGTTTGATAACGATACAGTCGAACGATTAAGTTATGACTTAAAAGCTATGGGTAATTGTGCAATACAAGTTGTTTACTCAATTGATAGAACTAAGATTTTAGAATGCAATCATTTTCCTATTGAAACATTAAGATCTGGAAAATGTAATGATGACGGAGAGGTTGAATTTTATTATTATTCTGACGATTGGACAAAAGTAAAAGCAAATAATAAACCTTTACAAATTCCAGCATTTGGAACAAGTACAGCAAGCGAAGAAATTTTATATATTAAACCTTATAAAACTGGTTTTTATTATTATTCACCAGTAGATTATCAAGGAGGTTTACAATATTGTGAATTAGAAGAAGAAATTTCTAACTATCATTTAAATAATATTATGAATGGTTTAGCACCTAGTATGCTAATAAATTTTAATAATGGTACACCTACAGAGGACGAGCAAAGAGATATAGAAAGAAACATACAAAACAAATTTAGCGGAACTTCAAACGCTGGACGTTTTATCTTATCTTTTAATGATTCTAATAATTTTGGAGCAACTATAACACCAGTACAATTATCTGATGCACATAATCAATACCAATTTCTTTCAGATGAAAGTATGCGTAAAATTATGGTTTCACATCGTGTTATTTCTCCTTTGCTTTTAGGAATTAAAGATAATACTGGTTTTGGAAACAATGCTGATGAACTACAAACAGCTACTATTTTAATGCAGAATACAGTTATTAAACCGTTTCAAAATTTACAGATTAAAGATTTTAATAGAATATTAGCTTTTAATAAAATATCAATACAATTATACTTTAAGAATTTACAGCCTTTAAATTCAGAAAATGAGTTAACGATTGAAGCGCCTACTAATTCAGTTGTTAAGCCAAACTTAAGTACTGATGTTTGTTTCGATATAAATTCATTTGATGGTGAAGTTATAACTGATGAATGGGAATTAGTAGATAAAAGAGAAATGTCAGATGATAATACTTTAATTGAAGAATGGGCAAACTTATTAATTAAGCCTAAAAAAGGAGTAAATTTAAAAGATTTTATACAAGCTAAACCAAGTGCGAAAAGTTCTTTAGATAAAGACTTATTTAAAGTTAGATATGAATATAACGAGAAATACAATAGTAATATTTCACGTGAATTTTGTGTTAATATGATGCAAAGAACTGTAAAAGGAGTCGTATATAGAAAGGAAGATATAGACCAAGCTAGTTTTCAAGGTGTAAATAAAGATTTTGGACACAAAGGGCAAAGTTATTCACTTTTTAAATATAAAGGCGGTGTTAATTGTGGTCATTTTTGGAATGAAAATCTATATAGATTAAAAACTAAAACAGATGGTACACCTTATGCAGATAAAGCACTTTCAAGTAGTGAGGAAGTAGAAAATATAAAAGGATATAATCCACAACCTAATGGATTACAAGAGTCAAAAATAGCACCAAAAGATATGAATGAACAAGGACACCACCCAGATTGGATAGCAAAAAACAGATAAAATTATGGCAACTACATTATTTATAACACCAATTGATTTAAAATCAAATACTATTTTAAACGGTAATGTTGATACTGATTTATTTATTCAATTTATAAAGATTGCACAACAGATGCACGTACAAAACTATTTAGGAACTAAGTTATATGATGCTATTGGAATTAAAATTGCTAATAGTACATTAACTGGATCTTATTTATCTTTAGTTACTGATTATATACAGCCTATGTTAATTCACTTTGCTATGGTAGATTATTTGCCTTTTGCAAATTATCAAATAAGAAATGGTGGTGTATTTAAACATAAAACTGAAAATTCAGAAACACCAAATAAAGAAGAATTAGATATATTAGTACAAAAACATAGAACATTTGCTGATTTTTATGCTAAAAGATTTGTAGATTATATGACTATTAACGCATCAAATTTGTTTCCAGAATATTGGACTAATTCTAATTCAGATATGTTTCCAGATCAAAAACCTAATCCGACTGGTTGGGTATTGTAAATAAGACGTTTTAAACAACGATTTTTATAAATTAATACTAGAATACTTTAAAATGAATAAAATTAACCAGAACCAACAAAAACACGATAAAAACGATAAGCAAATTATTACTTATAAAGTAAAAGAAGAAAATATAAATAAGATGCACGAATATCTTAAAAAACAAAGCAATAAAAATGGTTAAAGATTTAAAAATATATTTGTTCAGCGGTGGAGCTTTTGCTTTATCTTTTTCTAATTTAGAGTCTAGTTTTAGAATTGCTTTATTGACACTTTCTATTATATATACAATAATTAATATTTATAAACTAATTACAAAAAAAAATGATACAAATAAGTAAGCACTTAACATTTGAAGAATGTACACACTCTGAAACTGCAAATAAAATGGGGATTAAAAATGATAATCCTAATTTGTCAGTTATAAAAAATATGCAAACATTAGCTGAAAACGTTTTTGAGCCTATTAGGGAGCATTTTAACGCACCGATTAATGTTTCAAGTGTATTTAGATCTTTAAATTTAAATCAAGCAATACACGGCGCTATTACAAGCCAACATTGTAGTGGTCAAGCAATGGATATTGATAATCAAAAACCAACTAATAAAGAGATATTTGATTATATAAAAAAGAATTTAGAGTTTGATCAGTTAATCTGGGAGATGGGAGATAGTAAAAATCCAGATTGGGTACACGTATCTTTTAGCGATACACATAATAGAAAACAGATTTTAAAAGGAATAAAAATAAACGGTAAAACACATTATGAAAATTTTTAATACAGAAATAAATATGGCAGAATTAGAGAATATTCCAGAACCAATTAAGAACGCAATGGATGGAATAGCACAAGAATATTCGCAAAGTGAATCAACTACAAATGCTGGTTTTATACTTAGATTAATATGTAAATTTTTAAAACCTAGCACAATTATTAAAATGTTTGCACATAAATTGAGTAAATAAATGATACTTGTAAAGTATTATAAAATAAGGGATTTCTTTTTATTTGAAAGAACTAATATTTTTAATATGTACATACGTTACTAACAAAAATAAAGCCTTAAATATGCATTAAAATGCTTTTTAAGGTTTTTTTATTGAAATAAAATAAAATTATGAAATACGAAATTTACAAAGAAGATATTATAAAATATTTAGGACAAAATTTACAAAATACTGCAATAACAAATTTATTAATACCTAATTCAACTAGATTAGAATTTGATAATTTTAGAAAACAAATTGAAAAAATAAAAAAAGAAATTCAAAATGATAATGATATAATACCCTACACTTATGGAAATCCAAACAACGTTTTAATAATTGGAGATTTACACGCTCCTTTCAATTTACCAGATTATTTAAGATTTTGTTATGAGCAACAAAAAAAATATAAATGCGGTAAAGTTGTTTTTATTGGTGATATTATAGATAATCACTTTTCGAGTTTTCACGATACCGATCCAGATGGATTAAGCGCTGGAGATGAATTGGATTTCGCTATTAATGAAATACAAAAATATTATAAAGTATTTCCAGACGCAATTGTAATTATAGGTAATCACGATAGACTAGTTTATAGAAAAGCTTTTAGTGGAGGTGTATCGAAAAGATGGATTAAAGAATACAAAGATGTTTTAAAAGTACCAAATTGGAATTTTGTAGAATCTTTAGATTTATTTAACGTTAATATTAATCACGGTGAGGGAGGAACTGCAAGAACTAAAATGAAAAAAGAACTACAGAGCCAAATACAAGGTCATTTACACTCTGATTTTTATATTGAGTATATTGTAGGTAAAAACTTTAGAATCTTTGGAATGCAAGTTGGTTGTGGGGTTAATAATAAATCTTATGCTATGGCTTATGGTAAGAATTTTAAAAAGCCAGCTATTGGATGTGGTGTACTTTTAAATCAAGGTACTTTGCCTATTATTATTCCTATGAAATTATAAATTAAAATTATTTTTAAAAATAAATGAAAATAAATTTTTTTATATCAAAAATTATGTTTATTTTTTATATATATATAGTATATATAATATATATAATATATATTATATTATTTATATATAATATTATTATTTATATATTATATTAATATATTAAATATATATATATTATTATATATATTATATATAGCTTTGAAAAAAAAAATTCACTAAAAAATAAATTATGATTAAAGAAAAAAAATGTAAAGTTTGTAAATGTAATTTTGAACCGATACAATTCGCTCAAATAGTTTGTAATTACAAATGTGCTATAGAACATTCAAAGAATTTAAAGAAATTAAAAGAGCAAAAAGAATGGAAACTAGAAAAAGCCGTTTTAAAGGACAAATTAAAGACTTTAGGACAATATGAGGCAGAAGCAAAAACAAGCTTTCAAAAGTGGGTTAGAATGCGTGACAAAGACTATTCTTGTATAAGTTGTGAAGTAAAAGAAACAGATCTTTGGGACGGTGGACACTTTAAAAAAGCAGAAATATATTCTGGTGTTATATTTGATTCACATAATTGTCACAAACAATGCAGAAAGTGTAATAGGTTTTTAAATGGCAATGAATTGATGTATAGACTAGGATTAATTAAAAGATACGGACTAGATTATACTGATGCAATAGAATTAAAAGCAAATGAAACACGAAATTATAAATATACAAAAGAGCAATTAAAAGCAATAAAAATAAAATATGATATTTTAGTAAAAGAATTAAATAAATAACGTATATTTGGACTTTCATAAGTTAAATATTTTTTTGGTTAATTAGTTTTTAGTGGAGCGGAAAAGATCCTTACTTTTATAAGTAGGGATTTTTTTTGTCTAAAAATTATTTTTAAAATATTTTACTTTTTATTTTGTTATTAAAAAATTGTTTATATATTTGTCAAATATTAATCACTAAAAAATAATTATGAAACTAAAAACACAAATTAAAATAGGCTTATTTATATTAACTTATTTTATAATTAGAACTTTAATAAATATTTAATCACTAAAAACAAAAACAATGAGCAGACAAAACGAAATCTGGGGAAGTAAAGAAACAATCAGTTTTTTATCACAAAGTAATGAAGCATTAAGATTAGAAAATCTTCGCTTAATGAGTGAAAACGAAAGACTGATTAATAGTATTGAGGTAATTGATGCGCAAACAGTATCAAATGGAATAGATCAATATTATTCTTTTATGAATAATTTTAATTATACACTTAAAAATAAATAAAAATGGAGATTATAACGCACGTTTTAGAAGAAAAAAGAAATGGGGAAAAATTAGTAAAAAACTTTTTTCTTTATGAAAATGAGGGAAATATTTTATCAAGAGCAAACTCTTATTTCATTAAGCACGAAAAAAAAATTGCAAAATTAAATCATAAATCTAAAAACAAATAAAATGAAAGAAACAGAGTTAACACTAGGACAAAAATTATCACAAATTCAATTTGAATTTAAAGCAAACAAAGGGCAATTTAATTCTTTTGCAAAGTACAATTTTAGAAGTGCAGAAGATATTTTAGAAGCATTAAAACCATTTAATAAAAAGTATGAGGTTTATTTTACAATAAATGAAACTTTAATAAATGCGAATCCTCCAATAATGCAAAGTGTAGCAACGATATGGGATTGTCAAAGTAGTGCATCAATAGATTGTCAAAGTATTGTGGCAATTGATTTAGACCAGAAAGGAATGGCGATGCCACAAAGATATGGCAGTGCAAGTTCATACGGTAAAAAATACGCTTTAGGCAATCTTTTATTAATAGATGACACAAAAGATTCAGATGCGACAAATACTCACGGTAATGAGCCTAAAAAAGAGTTTAAAGCAAAACCAATTTTAAGTAATGGAACTGAATTATTTAAAAAAGCAATTGAATATCTTGCTGGCGGTGGTGATATGAAAATAATTGAAACAAAATATCAATTTAGCGAAGATGTAAGAAAAGTATTAACAGAAACTAAAATAAGTAAATAATGGAATTAGTAGGTAAAATTATAGTAATAGGACAAACTGAAAGTAAAGGAAGTAAAGAGTTTAAAATTCGACAAGTTGTTATTCAAACAGATGAACAATACCCGCAAACAATACCAGTACAATTTACACAAGATAAATGCTTTGTCTTAGATAAATATTCAATTGGGGATTTAGTTAAAATAGGAATTAACTTAAGGGGTGCTGAATGGCAAGGAAGATATTTTGCAAACATTCAAGGTTGGAAAATTGATAAAACAGATTCTTTAAGTTTAACAGCACAAAATCAGATGCCAGATAGAGAAGCAGTTAATTCTAATGATGATTCAGATGGACTACCTTTTTAAATAATAACTATATATCGGCAGTAAAATGATATTATTGCCGATAATATAAAACACTAAAAACAATTATGCTAATAGACTATAAACAACAATTAGGAATTTTAAAGGATATAAGAAGCGGAAAATTAAAAGAGGGATATAGATTAGGAATACCAGAAATTGACAATTATATACGCTTTAAACCTTCAAATTTTAATATAATACTTGGTCACGCAAATGTTGGTAAAACAACATCAATACTTTATTTAATGTTGGCTTATTCATTAAAGCACGGAAAGAAATGGTTAATCTGTAGTACTGAAAATGATTCTTATTCACTGATAAGAAAGTTAGTAGAGTTTTTAGATGAAACACCTATTAATTTAGTTTCTGAAGCAAATTTTAAAACGCATACAGATTTTATAAATTTACATTTTAAATTCTTAGATAATAGTAAAATGTATTCTTATATAACCGCTATTGAAGTTTTTGATAAAATAAAAAAAGAGTTTAATTTTGATGGTATTTTATTAGATCCTTATAACTCTTTAATTAAAGAGCCAGATATGATGAAGAATTTAGGTGGACACGAATACGATTATCAAGCGTGTACAGAATTAAGAATGTTTTGTAAAGAAAATAAAGTTTCTATCTGGTTAAATACTCACGCAAATACTACAGCATTAAGAATGTTGTTTAATCAAACACACCCTTTTGCTGGATTTCCTCAACCGCCAATGGCGTCGGATGTCGAGGGAGGCGGTAAATTTGTAAACCGAGCGGATGATTTTATTGTTATACATAGATTAGTTGGACACTCTACTTTGTGGAATAGAACTATGATACATATAAGAAAAGTAAAAGAGGTTGAAACGGGCGGAATACCTACACCATATGAAGAACCAATAGAACTTACTTCAATGGTTAATAACGTAGGGTTTTCTTTGAATGGCAAAAGCATACTACAAACTATTAAAGAATCACAATTAAACTTTTTATAAATGGATATTCTTAATGTACTTTTTTTGAAGCATACAACTTGGTTAAAATACGTTAAATCTTTTGGTTGTAAAGATGATATAGCTGAAGATTTTGTACAAGATATGTACATTAAGATATTTAATTATAGTGAGCGAAAAGAAAATGATTTGATGTATAATGAAAACGAAATAAACTATTTTTTTATTTATGTTACTTTAAAGAATATGTACTTTGATAATTTAAGAAAAAATAAGAAAGTGATTTTAGACGTTTTAAGCAATGATTTATTTGTAGATGATATAGAATATAGTGAAACAGATTTTTATGTCAAAAACAACGCTTTAAATAGCTGGACTGATAAACTAGATAAAGAAATTGAAAGTATAAATACTTACAATCAGAAAAAAGCTAATTTATTATATATAAAGTTTATTTATCAAAAGATATTTAAAGAACAAATGTCTATCAGTGAATTAAGTCGAGATGTAGGAATAACCTACTGGAGTTTAAGAAATACAGTATTAATCATAAAAGAAAACATTAAAAATGAAATATAATTTATATTATCAGTTTAGCCCAAAAGAAAGAGCATTTAAATTACTAAAAAAATATCCTTTAGAATATATTAAAGATTTAGTAAATGGATTAATTTATCAAAGTAGAAAAAATAATGAAACAGAAATTTGTAATTATTGGAATGAAGTATCAATTGAAATAAAAATATTAATAAATGGAATATCTAATAGTAATAATTATATATGAAGTAATGAGACCACAAATTTTAAAATTATGGTATTCTTTAATTAAAAAATTACAAAATGAGAAATAATGAAATTTTAAAAAAAATAAGATTAGGCGACAAACTAGAATTTATATTTCGAAAAACGGGTGTTAAATTTATTGTAAAAAAGATATATCCAGATTGCGGATGCGATTTTAGACAAGCTTGGTTAAATGGAGAACAAAAACAAATAACAATTAAAAGAAAATAAAATGAGTAAAGAAATTAAAATAGGCGATACATTTGTTTGTATTAAAACAGTAATAATGGAATTAAGAAAAAATATTGTTTATAAAAAAGGTTATTTATATAAATGTGAACAATCTGGTTGTATTACTAATTTACTTAATGAAAAAAACCATAGTTGGATTAAATATAATAAAGAAACAAAAGAACATTTTTTAAGACTTAAAAATTAATAATATGAATTATAAACCATTTCAATATAATTTAGGTATTGATACTTTTCAAAGAGCAGAAGCAAATTTAAATAAAGAAGAAATTATAGCAATATGTAAATTTAATATTGACAAATATTGCTGGAGATTAAAAAATCAAGATTTACAAGATTTTAAAAAGATTATTGATTACGCAAATTTTGCAATTAAACAACTAGAAAAATGAAAAGAGAGGATTTTATTTGGTGGGCAAGTTTTAGAGAAACTTTAAGAAATACTGTAGAAGATTCAGAATACAGAAAAATAAGCGAATTCCACGCTTATTATTTTAATCACAAAGTTAATTATCCTTGTAAATGTAATCCTAAAATTATACAATCTTATATTGATGATTTAAATGAATTATTTTTAAAATAATATTATGAAAGATACCAGAAAAAAATTAATAGATATGATTAAAAAAGATGAAGAATTAGAAATGTATGAAGAAGCATTTAAACATAAAGTAAAAGCAATACCAAAAGAAGAAATATTAAATAAAAGATGTTCAAAATATGAATTTATTAATTTTGATAAACAAGAAATAAGTTACAATATTATGCAAGAATACGCTAATTTTTGTTTAGAATGCAACAGATTAGGATTACCATTAATTATAGCAAAAGATTGGTATGAAATAAATATTAAAAATAAATAAGCTATGAGTAAGTTTAATTATTTTAAACCAAAAATTAGAATAAAAAAAATATTAGCTTTTTATCTAGGTAGGGGAGTAAATAAAGAAAGTGTAAATAAAGTAAATAGAAATATATTAAAATCAAACAAATGAAAAATTATACAGAATTAGAAAATTTAGTTATTGAATGGGCAAAAGAAAAAGGAATCTTTGAAAAAGGAACTACAATGTCACAAGCAATGAAAACTTGGGAAGAAGTACACGAATTAAAAGACGCTATTGTTAATGATAATAGAGAAGAAATAATTGACGCTTTAGGGGATATATTTGTAACTATTATAATACAAGCTGAAATGCAAGGTTTGAGTTTAGAATCGTGTTTACAATCAGCTTATAATGTTATTTCAAATAGAACTGGAAAGATGGTTAACGGTCAGTTTGTAAAAGATAAATAAATGGATAGTAAAATATCGCACCACGATTGGGAAAAAGGAATAATTAAATTAATGAATTTGGATGGTTGGGAATTGCAATGGACTGGTGAGGGTTTTGAACACTATGACGCAAAAGGAAAGACTCCAAAGGGATTTAATTGTATAATAGAATTTAAACTAAGACACGCATATTATGATACTAAGATATTAGAAAAGTTTAAATATGATAGATTAATGGAGCAAAAAAATTGTATTAAGTTTTATTATGTATTCGATTCAAAAGGAAATTATCTTTATCATTTAGACACTTTAAAAATACCAGATCAGCCTACTTTTATAAATTGCGAAGCGACAACAAAATTCGATAAACATCAATTAATTGACAAAAGTGTTTACTTTATTTCAGAAAATCAAGCAAGTATAATCAACAGATATTAAAGTAGTTAAGAATTATTTTAAAAATAAATGAAAAATAAGTTATTAAAAATTTGTTTATATCATTAGTTTATTCTTATATTTGTACCAGTTGAAACGATAACCACTAAAATAACTATTATGAACAAAGCAGTTAAGATTAAAGGAACATTTATAATTTCATTTACTAATACAGTAACTAAATACATTTATGTTATGCGAAATGAATTAGGGCAATATGGATATTTACCTAATGAGGATAAACCTTATGCACCAATAGGAGGTAAAAAAACACTTAAGTTAGTAGAATCAATTCTAATTTTTAAATAATAATTAACCACTAAAAACAAATAAAATGAATTTACTAGAAAAATTAAATCCCGAAGCATTAGAAGTATTAAAAAGAGAATCTGTTAAATATCCACATTCAATAGATCATTTAAAACAAAGATTATTTTCAATGAATTTTTGGGTAGATGTTAAAATTGCAGATGCATATACTTTATGCAAAATGAATAAGAAGCAATTTGGAATATTAGAATTAGCATCTTTGTTCAATGAATAGTAAAGATTTGGAGTTAATTAATGAGGAAATGCGTGAGTTATTCAAAAAAGATAAAACACTCACGCATATAGAAATTATATTTAATATCCAACCAGTAGAAAAAGAAAAGAAAACAGCAATTATAAATATTAAAACTTATAAAGATGTCAACAATAGCAAGCGTAAATTATAAAGGATTTAATTTTGATTTTGAATATAATTATTCAGCTGGTAGACCAGCAACTTATGAAGATCCAGAGGAGTATCCAGAATACGAAATTTATAATATAACTTTAAACGGTATTGATGCAGAAGATTTATTAGATTCTATTATAGATGATTTTATAGATGAAGCAATAAATTCTTTAAAAGATTAAAAATGAAAGATAGAAGATACATATTATTAGAAGATGGATATCCACATACAGTTTTAATGTTAAAAGAAGAAGCGGAAGCAATGAAACAGAAATGGCAAATGATATTCCCGCATTTAAAATATACAATAATTTACGATGAATATTACGAGTATATTGAATTTTATTCAGAAGAAGAAAAGGAACAAATAAATAGATTAATACCATAATTTAAAAACCACTAAAAAATGATAATACTAGTTGATACAGATAGTTTAATTTGGAGTAGTTGCTATAAGCAAAAAGAACACCCAGAAGATGAACAATACAATAGCTTTGAAAATGCAAAAGAAAAGTTTAACGAAGTATTTATGTCTATTATAAATACAATAGAAGAAACATACGATATTGACAAAGTAATTACTTTTGCTGGAGCAAAGGGAAACTTTAGAAAACAAATTTCTAAAACATATAAAGCAAATAGAATCAATAGAGAAATACCTCCATCTTTAAATGAACTACAAAAATATATTAAAGAAGAATATAATAGCATTTCTGGATATGGAGTTGAAACAGACGATGTGGTTGCAACATATTGGAAAAGCTTAACAGATACATTTGGACGTGATGAAGTTTTAATAGTTTCAATTGATAAAGACTATAAACAACTACCTTGCATTATTTATGATTATCATTTTAAAAAACAATGCTATTATAATATATCAGAGCAAGAAGCAAGAAACAATTTTTATACTCAAATGATTGTTGGAGATACAGCGGATAATGTAAACTTTTGCAAAGGTTATGGTATAGCATATTGTAAAAAGCATTTTAAAGACTGTTTAAGCGATTATAATTATATTAGAGTAGTATTTAGTCTTTTTAAAAAGATATACAAAGGAAAGGCACGTGAGCGATTTATAGAGTGTTATTTACAATTAAAACTAAAAACAGAGTAATTATGAAACAATTAGCATCATTAAGAACAAATTTAAGTTTTACAGTAGAAAACGGAGAAACAGAGTTAAAACCTTTAATAGAAATAATATTACTTACTTATAAGCCAGAGTATTCATTTAATGTAAAAAGTGAGATCCAACAAAAAAGATCATTAGATGAAACAAGATTAATTTTAAGTACTGATGGATTAAACCAAATGATTGTTAATTTACAATTAGCATTAACACAATTACAACAATATGAACAAATGGCAATAGCTTTAAATCAAGTTATAAACTCAATTAAAATTAAATAATATGACGCTAAAAGAAAAGTTTAAAAAGCAATTAGATACTGCAACTCCAACTTTAAATAGACCACATTACCAAGCTAAAAAATCTACAGAAATAGCAGATGAATTTGCTATAAGTTTTGCAGAGTGGTTAGATATTAATTTTAAACTTAATTTCACAAATAACGTATTTAAAGAACTATTAAAAATATATAAAGAAGAAAAAGGATTATGACACTAAAAGGAAAATTTGACAGTCCTATAATGAGAAGTTTTCTTGTTAGAGATGAAATAGAAGAGACAAAGGAACAATGTGAAAAAATAGCAGAGGATTTCGCTATAGGATTTGCATTATGGAAAGAAACAATCGAGCAAGATGACAATCAATTGTATTATAATGAAAGTAGAATTCAAGTATCAAGAAATAATCCAATTAATATATATAACTTATTAGAAATATATAAAACTCAAAAAGGATTATGACACCACAAGAAAAAGCAAATGAATTAGTAAATCAAATGTATATAGTTCATTCTAATTCTGCTTCAGATATAACGTATTATTTTGCTAAAAAATGTGCATTAATAGCAGTTGATGAACTTATTAGTCAAATGTTATGTTTAATGAAACTTTTTAATGAAGATAGAAGCGAATTTGAAGCCATTGAATTATATTATTTAATTGAAGTTAAACAAGAAATAGAAAATCTATGACTGAAAAAGAAAAATACATAGGAGCTTATTTAGATGGTTACTTTTCTGATAAAAATACAGATTATGGAATGAAATATATATCAATGTTAAATAACGCAATTGAAGAAGCAGAAATAAAATATAAAGATTATAAAAAAAAAATAAATGAAGAAAGAAGAACTAATAGCCAAAAGAATAAATAAAATATTAGGTATAAATATATTTGATAATTTAAGAACTACAAAACAAGTTGATGCCAGAAGTTTATATTGTTATATACTACGTAAAGATTTAAAATTAACGTTATATGAGATAAGAGATATATTTAGAAGCAAAGGAAAACTTTTTGATCATAGTACAGTATATTATAACGTTAATCTTTATCAAGAAGTAAAACAAAGAAACCCAGCTTTTGAAATATTAAGAAATGAAATACTAGGAAAAATAAGCGTAAAGTATCTTTTATTAGAGCAAATAAATAAAATAGAAGATGAAGAACAATTAATAAAAATATCAAATTGCGTAAATAGTTATGAGTAAAAATAAATATATAGAAACACCAGAGAAACTATTAGAATACTTTGAAAGATATAAAGAGTATATAAAGAGTAAACCTTTCTTAGTTAAAGATTGGGTTGGTAAAGATGCAGACCAAGTACATAGAGAAAAAGAAAGACCATTAACGATGGAGGGTTTTGAATGCTGGTGCTATGATAACAAAATAATAAACGATTTAAGCCACTATTTTTGTAATAAAGATAAAAGATATACAGATTATGTCGCTGTCTGTTCACGTGTAAAAAAAGCTATTAGACAAGATCAGATAGAAGGAGGTATGGCTGGAGTATATAACCCAAGTATCACACAAAGATTAAACGGATTAGTAGAAAAAACACAAACTGATAATGTACACGAAGTTAAAAAGTTTGAAGTAGAAATACTAAAATCAAATTATGAAGATACAGAGTAATACTATATTTGAACATTTAGAACTATCAGATAAAAGAATAACAATAGAACAAGGTGGTACACGATCTGGAAAGACTTATAATATTCTAATGTGGCTTATCTTTGGTTATGCTTTAAAAAATACTGGTAAGACTATAACCATTTGTAGGAAAACATATCCCTCACTTAGAGCAAGTTCTATGAGGGATTTTTTTGATATATTAAAACAATACGAAATTTATAACGAAGCAGACCATAACAAAAGCAATTCAGAATATAGGTTAGAGGGTAATTTATTTGAATTTATAAGTTTAGACCAGCCACAAAAGGTAAGAGGTCGAAAACGTGATGTATTGTACATTAACGAAGCTAATGAGTTATACTTTGAGGACTGGCAACAATTAATATTTAGAACAACAGAAAAAGCTATACTAGATTATAACCCGTCAGATGAATTTCATTTTATTTACGATAAGATTAAAAACAGAGAGGATGCAGATTTTTATATAACAACTTATAAAGACAATCCTTTTTTATCAAAAGAAATAGTAAATGAAATAGAACGTTTAAAGAGCATAGATGAAAATTACTGGAATATATACGGTAAAGGGCAAACTGGATCTTCAAAAGCTTTAATATTTAGAATTAACGAATGTAGTATAATACCAGCAGATGCTAAGTTTTTAAGTTACGGAATGGATTTTGGATTTACAAATGATCCAACTACATTAATAGAAATACATAAGCAAGGTGATAACATATATCTAAAAGAATTAATATTTCAAACGGGATTAACAAACAAAGATATAAGCGATAAATTAGAATTATATAAAATAGAACGAAAAGAAATATTTGCAGATAGTGCAGAGCCTAAAAGTATAGAAGAACTTTATAGAATGGGTTGGAATGTTAAACCAGCAACAAAAGGAAAAGATTCTATTAACATAGGTATTGATATGATGAAAAGATATAATATTTTAGTCACTAAGGATTCTACTAATATGATTAAAGAGTTTCGAAATTATAAATGGCAAGAAGATAAAAACGGAAATATATTAAACGTCCCAGTAGATATGTTTAACCATACAATTGATGCAGTTAGATACGGTATTTATGATAAATTAGCCAGACCTAATTACGGTAAATATGCAGTAAGATGAAAACACTTTCAGACTATTTAAAAGAAAAGTATTTAATTTGCAATAGAGAGGATAAACAATACTGGTTTGACTTATATTTAAAAGCATACTTTAAAGAACAAAAACAAAAATAATTTAATATAAATATTATGCCAATACCAAAAAAAGAAAAAGGTGAAACTTCAAATAAATTTTTAGAAAGATGTATGACTGATGAAGTTATGATTTCAGAGTATCCAGATGAAAAACAAAGGTTAGCTATTTGTGTTGGACAAGTTGAAAACCTACGTATAGTTAGGAAAATAAAAAAATATTAAAAATAACTTATTAAAAATTTGTTTATATGTTTTATTTATTCTTATATTTGCAGAAGTAAAAACAAACACACTAAAAAATATAAATTATGACAATCACAATTGAACACAACGTACCAAATGTAGTAGATTTTTTATTAAACGGAAAAATAGTAGCGGTAATAGGATTAAATGGAGGTTTGACTTTCTTAAGAAATTCTAGCAATTTATCTTATGAAGAAGTAGAAGCAATAGAAAAGGCTTGTATTGAATATAGGAAATTAAATTAATATAATAAACATAAATTAATTAGAGCGCTTTTAAAGCGTTCTTTTTTTTTATATATATATTTGTACTTAAATAAATTAATAATTCGTTATATCTTAAATTAAACATATATGAAAGTAATAATTCCAGAATCACTAGCTGATATAACTTTAACACAATATCAAAAATATCAAAACGAAATTGATATATCAGAAAACAGACCAGATCAAGCGGAGTATTTAAACATAAAGAAATTAGAAATATTTTGTAACTTGACACAAGATGAAGTATATAATATACAGTTAGGAGATGTATATAGTATATCGGAAAAGATAGAAGAAATATTATTGCAACAAAATGATCTGATACAAAAGTTTGAATTGAATAATATTAAATTTGGATGGATACCAGAATTAGACAAACTTTCCTACGGTGAATTTTTAGATTTAAATAGTAACATTAGCGATTGGTCTACTATGCATATAGCGATGGGAGTTTTATATAGACCAATTAAAAATGAAAGTTCAAAAGGATTGTATAATGTAGAAAAATACAAAGGTGATAAATATCATAAGATTTTAAAAGATATGCCAATGGATGTTGTAGTCGGTTCAATGGTTTTTTTTTGGAATTTAGGTTTGGATTGTGTGAACTCTATTATCAAGTCTTTGGAAGTGGAACAGAAGTTTCAGAATCAACTGAATTTAGTAGACAATGGAATTGGTATTCGACACTCGATGAACTCAGTAACGGAGATATTACAAAATTTGAAAGTATCACAAAATTAAATTTACATAGTTGTTTAAATAATTTATGTTATAAAATTGATAAAAGAAAAAAGGAGATTGAAGATTTAAAAAAACAACAAAAAAATGGCAGATAATACAAGAGGAGTAGAAGCAATATATAGAGTTATTGATATTTTAAAAAGTGAATTATCAAATAATCCTTTCTGTAATAACGTTACTGTAGGTACACTAACTGAAATTGATTTAGCTAAAATGACTATCTTTCCTATGGCACATATTTCGTTAGAAAATGTTACTCATAATGATAATAGTTTCACTTTTCAAATTACAATATTTAATTTAGATATAGTACAAGTTTCAAAAGATTTACCAACAGATCCAATTTATGGAAATGATAATTTAATTTATATTTGGGTAAATCAATTATATGTAATTAATAAAATAATCAATAGAATTAAGTCTAGTATGACACTTTACGATGGTTGGCAAATAGACAATAATCCTCAGTCTGATTTTATTAATAAAGAAATGGAAAATATGTTAGCTGGATATCAAACTACTATTACTTTTTCAATTCCTAATGATACAAGTAAATGTTAAAATTAGATAACTTAACAGAAGCTTTAAACGGGTTTGCAAATAATGTTATTGAGGATTCAAAACAGAACCTAATAGACCGTAAAAAAGTATCAAGCGGTAAGTTACTATCAAGTTTAAAAAACAATGGCGCAAAAGTCACAAAAAGAGCTATTGAGTTAAATATTAATATGGCTGAATATGGTGCATATATTGATAAAGGAGTAAGCGGAGTAAAAGTAAAATATAATACTCCTTATTCATATACAAATAAGATGCCACCACCCAGCGCATTAGATGTTTGGATAGTTAGAAAAGGAATTGCGCCGAGAACAAAAACTGGTCAGTTTCTTAGTAGAAAATCAATACAATTTGCAATAGCAAGAAGTATATTTTTTAATGGTATTAAACCAACTAATTTTCTAAGCGATGCAGTAAAAAAGAATTTTAATTTATTGCCAGATATAGTACAAAAAAGTTTTATAGTTGACGCACAAAAAGCAATTGACTTTATAATAAAATCAAATTTTAATAATAAATGAAAACAATATTTGTAAGAAGTCCATATAGTGTAAAAGTAGATTTTGCAACTCAAATTGAGACTAAGTTAGAATTGTATCTTTGGAATAGACCAAACAGCGCACCAGCTACACCAAACTATACTTTTAGTATGTTAATACCAAGTACGACACAAAGAACTGCTTACTATAACATAGCAAATGAATGCCAAGAATATATTGAAAATATTAATCCTAATTATTATATTTATCCAATAGTTGATTCAAATAATATGTATGCATTTGCTAAAGCAATTACTTCATATAGAACTGTAAGCGGTGGAGCGTGGACTCAATATAGTAATGAAACTTTTATTTGTTTATATGGATATACAGAATATTCACAAGGCGTAAATTATTCAATAGATCAGCAAGTAACTATTTTAACTAATAATTCAATTTATAATATTAATACACCAATTTATACAAATACAAGTTATAGACCATATTTAAATGTTTTATTGCAAGGTAGTGGAATATTATATCATTTTTCTTATTCAAATAGTTTACAAACTCAAATAGTAAATTCAACAACAACAGAAGCAACTACTTTATTACAAATACCATATTTACCGTATGGTTGGAATAATACAAATGATTATATTTTTACTATTGTAGATGACAATGATGTAATATATTATACCGAAAATATAAAACAATTATGTGAAACTAAATATACACCTTTACTTTGTTCATTTATAAATAAAATGGGAGGTTGGGATAATATCTGGTTAATGAAGTTAAGCGAAACAACTATAACAGCAAAAGGAACAGATTACAATATTTCGCCAAGTACTTTTAATTATAATACTTATAAAGGACAAAGTAGAAGTTTTAACAGAAACGGAATTAAAACTTATAAAGTTAATACTGGATGGGTAGATGAAGGAATAAGTACTTTAATAACTGAATTGTTAATGAGTGAAACAATACTTTTAAATAACGAGCCAGTATTATTAAAGTCAGAAAGTCAAGCTTTAAAACAATGGGTAAAAGATAAAAACATTAATTATACTTTTGATTTTGAAAGTAAAAATAATATAATAAATACTGTAATATGATAGTAGTAGGAGTTTATGTTTTAGTAGGTACTGAATATAATAGATTAGATTTATTTAAAGATGAAACTATAAGTATAACATCAACGATTCAAGATGCTAATGATATTTCTAAAACGTTTACAGATTTTAGTGAGTCTTTTACTATTCCAGCAAATGAAAATAATAATAAAATATTTTCTTATTGGTATGAAAATAGTATAGATAGTGGTTATGATGCAAGAATAAGAAAAAGCGCATATGTAACTTTAGATACAAAAGTATTTAGAACGGGAAAAATACAACTTGAGAAAGTCGATTTAAAGAACGATTTACCACAAAGTTATACTATTACATTCTTTGGCGCTTTAGTTAGCTTAAAAGATACTTTTAATGGCTTATACTTATCAAATTTAGATAGTGGTACTTTTGATTTTGCTTATTCGCCTACAGCAGTAACTACAAAAGTAACTACACAAACAACTGATTCAATAAAGTTTCCTTTGATAACATCAAATAGGGTTTGGAATTGGAACGGTTCAGATACTGCTAATAATATTTCAAACACTGGAGGTACAGCAATTGCAACATCAGAATTATTTCCAGCATTAAGAGTTAAAAATATTTTAGATTTAATAGCAACTAAATTTAATATAACTTTTAGCGGTACATTTATAACATCAAATGAAAGATTTTTAAAAGCTTATATGTGGCTTAAGAATACAGATATATTTACAACCAAAGGGCAAGTTTTACAAATAGATTACCAGAGTAAAAGCGGTTCTAGTCCTTATATGGTTTTTAGTACTGTAACAGATGATTTAACTATAAATGCAATACCAGCAATATATACACAAGCACAAAGAATAGTAACATTAAATATAACTAATGTAACAGCTGGAGTGCAATATTATGTTTATGTTTATAAAAATGGAATTTCTATAGGATCTTTTTTAAATACTAGTATAATAGGTACACAATCAATTGTAGTATTGCAAGTTTTAGGTAATGCTGGTAATAGTTCAGATAAATATACTTTTAGAATAAGTTCTATAACACCGTTAACATTTTTAAGTACTGCAACTTTAGATGTTTATTATGAGGATAGTTTAGGAACACCATTTTCATTTATACAAACTATAACACAATCAACATCGCAAACAACTGCAAACATTATACAAATTTCTAATTATATGCCTTTTATGAAAATAGAGGATTTTTTTAGTGGTATTTTAAAAATGTTTAATTTAGTATGCTATTCAAATACTGCTGGGAATTATATTATAGAACAGTTAGAAACATATTATACACAAGGTAATATTATTGATATTAGTAAATATATTATTTCAGATACTAAAGGTATTGAAAGAATAAAACCATATAACAAAGTTAATTTTGAACACGAAAAAAGTACAAGTTTTACAAATGTAAATTTCTTAGGATTATATGGACGTGAATATGGAGACTTACAACAAAGTTATAATGCTGATGGTGGTGAGTATTCAATTAAAGTACCTTTTGAAACTATGTTATTTTCACAATTAACAACCAATTTACAAGTTGGTTATTCTTTAAAAAATGATTTAAAACCTTATATTCCTAAGCCTTTGATTATTTATGATTATGGAGTATTGCAAACAGTTTCAGCATTTAAATTTAATACTGGTTCATATACAACTTATAATGCTTTTGGAAGTGAAACAAATATTTCTAGTGTAGATTATTCTTTAAATTTTGGAGCAGAACAATCAAGTTTAAAAAATACAATTGTATCCAATTCATTATATAGTCAATTTTATCAGAATTATCTATTAAATCTTTATTCTGATAAATCACGTATAATAAAAGTAAGTGCAATTTTACCAAGTAGTTTTTTAACATCAAATTCAACAACTGGAATTAAATTAAATACTCGATTAATAATTAAAGGAAAACGTTATATAATAAATTCATTTAATACTAATTTAATTACTGGAGTAGTTGAATTTGATTTAGTAAACGATTTTAGAGATGCTGTATAAACGAAAAATAAAAATATATATACTATGTTAGAAGAAATATTTAAAGCGCTTAAATTAGATTTAAAACACGATAGCGAATTGATCGCAATAGCAAAAGGAAAAAATAAATTACCAGAAACATTTAAAGAAGCAATTAAACCTTTAAGATTATTAAAATGGCGCAAGAAATAGAAGTAAAGGTAAAAGTAAGTACAGAGCAAGCAGTTACAAACGTAGATGCTTTAGGTAATGCATTTGATAATACCGCAAAAGATGCACAAGATGCGCAAAAAGCATTTGCAAAAGCTGGAAATGGGGTAGAGGTTGAACAGTCAATAGCTGGATTAAAACAACTTAAAAGAGAATTAAAAAATGTTGCTGTAGGAAGCGAAGAATTTAAAAAATTATATAATGATATTGATGATTTAGAAGATAAATTAAAGTCAGCTAAAAACACTTCAAAGGATTGGATTGATAGTTTAGAGGGTGCTGGTGGTGGACTTGGAATGTTAGGGCAAAGTATTAATTCCGTAAAGGTTGCAACTCAATCTTTTAGTGGTGCATTAAAAGCTACGGGAATAGGTTTAGTTGTTTCTTTAATTGCTGGTTTAACGGGAGCATTTGCAAACAATGAGGGAGCAATGAAAAAGATACAACCTTTATTAAATGGTATGTCTAAAATATTTCAAGGGGTATTTAGAGCAGTAGAACCTTTATTTAATACATTAGTAGATTTAGCAATTAATGCTTTACCTATGGTATCCAAAGCTTTTGGAACTGTATATTCAGTTTTAACTGCAACTTTAGAATCATTTGGCGCTATTGGTTCAGCTATTGGTAAATTAATGAAAGGAGATTTTTCTGGGGCTTGGGAAACTGCAAAAACATCTGTTACAGATTTTAGTAAACATTATGATACTAGTTTAAAAAGATTTTCTGATGGTACAAAAGAAATGACTAAAAACGAAACTGATGAAGCAGAAAAAAGAGCAAAACTAAAACAAGATGCACAAAATATACAAGATGCTTTAGATAAAAAATCAGAAGAAAAAAGAAAAAAATTAGAAGAAGAAGCAAAAGCAAAAGCAGATGCAGAAAGAAAAAGTTTTGAAAATTCAAGGGATGAATTAGAAAAACACGAAAAAGCAATTGCAGATTTAAATAAAAAATATGATGATGAAAAATTAAATCGAGAAGCAGATACAGCAGTTAAAAAAGAGGAATTAGATTATAATAGACAAGTAGCAGAAATTGAAAAAATAACTACTAATGAAATAGAAAAACAAAATTTAATAGAAAAATTAGATTTAGAACATAAAGAAAGATTAGGAATTGCACAACAAACAGATGATGAAAAAGCAAAAAATGATGCGCAAAAATTAGCTGATGAATTAATTAAAATAGATCAAGCAAAACTAAAACAGAAACAAGATATACAAAATGCAGAATTTGATTTAGCACAAGGAGCAATAAATTTTTTAAAAGAAATAGGTGGTAAAAATAAAGCGATACAAAAAGCTATAATAATAGCAGAGTCAGCAATAGGAATTGCTAGATCTGTAATTGCAACACAAACTGCAAATATTACAGCTACAGCAGAAGGTGCGGCTTTAGCTATTCCAACAGCTGGAGCATCTGTAATTGCGGCTGCTGGTATAGTTACTAGTAATAATATTATGATGGGTTTAGGAATAGGTACAAATATAGCGGCAACTGCAAAAGCTTTATCTTCTTTAGGTGGTGGTGGTTCAGCTGGTTCAGCACCCTCAATGAAAGGTGGAAGTGGTGGAGGAGGAGGTAGTAGTTCAATAAATTTACCAGAAGCAATGCCAGTTAATCCTAATGTTGTTTCAAATAGTGGAATTAATCAATTAGCAAATACTTTAACTGGAGTACCTATAAAGGCTTATGTAGTTTCTAAGGATATGACTACACAACAAAGTTTAGATCGAAACATTACTAATACAGCAACTTTAGGATAAAATACAAATTAAAAATTTAAAACGTTATTTAGTTATGAAAATGATTGAGTTAATAATAGATGAAAGTATGGAGTTAAGCGGTATTGATGCAATCAGTATTGTAGAGAATCCAGCTATTGAGGAGAACTGGATTACTTTGAATTCAGAGCAACCAAAAGAGTATAAATTTGCGGAAGTAGATAAGGAGAAAAAGATTATAATGGGTGCATTATTAGTGCCTAATAAACCTATATATAGACGTGATGAAAATGATGAAGAATATTATATTTATTTTTCAAAAGATACGATTCAAAAATGTATGGAGTTATTTTTTAAAAATGGAAATCAAAATAATACAACTTTTGAACATTTGGAAGCGGTAACGGGTTTAACGATGGTTGAAAGTTGGATCGTAGAAGATACAGAAAAAGACAAATCAAGATTATACAATCTTAATGTACCAATAGGGACGTGGATGGGTAGTATTAAAGTTTATAATGAAGATATTTGGAATAATTTTATAAAGACTGGTTTAGTAAAAGGATTTAGTATTGAGGGTTATTTTGCAGATAAGGCTAAACTACCTTTATCAAAAATAGAAAATGATATTGATTTAGAAATAGAAGCGGGATTACAATTATTAGAGATAACTGCTTTATTAGATTCATTAGAAAAAAAAACTTTTTTAAGTAAAATATCTTTTGATTATGATAGTACACTTTCAACTAAAAAAGGAACTGATTTAGCTAAAAAGTTAATTGCAAAAAATAATGATATTTATATTATTTCAGCTAGACACTTAAAAAGTGGAATGTTAAATAAAGCCAAAGAGTTGGGTATTCCGATGAACAGAGTATATGCAACTGGTTCAAATGTAAATAAGATTAATAAAATTAAAAGTTTAAAAATAGAAACTCACTACGACAATAATTCTAATGTTATAAAAGAATTAAATGGAATAGGTAAATTATTTGTAAATGAATAATAGAAACAAAAGTTTTAAAACACCAAGTTGGACAAGTCCAAAGGGAGGAAAAAGAGGTTGTATATGCGCTGATAATACTTATTCTGTAAAGTGTTGTAATGGGTCTTTACAAGCGCAAGGAATAGGAAATATTTACAGAAAAGAAACTAATAATCTTTTGCAAGAAGATGGATTTTATATACTACAAGAAGATAACTCAAAAATAATATTATAATGGATAAGAAAATATCAGAATTAACACCAGCGCAAATTATTTCTATAAATGATGAAATACCAATAACTAATGGTGGTCAGACTAAAAAAATGACTATTCAACAACTATCAAATATAGTTGTCGGAGGTGATATGTTAAAATCTGTTTACGATGTTGATAATACTGGAGTTGTTGACAATGCAGAAACTATTCAAATAATAGGAAGAAATGCAACTGGTTCAACTCTTTATAAAGGAACAGTTATTTATATTAGTGGAAGTACTGGAAATAGACCAAATTTTGTAAAAGCAAAAGCAGATACAAAGATCACAAGTGAGGGTACATTTGGAGTTATTGCAGATGATATTTTAAATAATACTGATGGTTATTGTATAACAATTGGGTACAATAATAATTTAGATACTAGAAGTAATGCAACTAATCCTTTTACAAGTGATACATTAGTAGATGGAGATACAGTATATTTAAGTCCTATAACTGCTGGATATGTTACAAATGTTAAACCAAGCGCACCGAATCATTTAGTATATATAGGAAAAGTAACAAGGACAAGTCCTACTAATGGAACAATTGTTTATCGTATCCAAAATGGCTATGAATTAGAAGAACTGCATAACGTAGCGATTTCAAGTGTTACAGATCAAGATTTTTTACAATATGAAACTGCAACTACTTTATGGAAAAATAAACAGTTAACATCAACTTTAATTAAATCAAAATTAGGGGTAACAACTTTAAGCGGTTCAAATACTGGTGATGAAACATCTACTACTATTAAATCAAAACTTGGGATAACTACTTTATCTGGTTCTAATACGGGTGATGAAACTACTGCTACTATAAAAACAAAGTTAGGAGTAACTACTTTATCTGGAAGTAATACGGGTGATGAAACACAAAGTACAATACAAAGTAAACTTGGTATCACTACTTTAAGTGGTTCTAATACGGGAGATCAAGACTTAACACCTTATATGGTTAAATCTGCTAATGGTACTGATATAGTAGATATAAGATTATTTAGAGCAAATATAGGACAAGATAAACTAGTTAATATAAATGATGCGAATTATACTATATTATCAAATGATAAAGCAGTAGTTACAAACGCTACTTTTACAGCACCAAGAACATTTATTTTACCACTTGCAAATTCTGTAAATGCTGGTTATGAAATAATAGTAGCTGATTTATTCGGTGCAATTAATGGAGTTAATAATATTTCAATTTCTACAACTGGATCAGATTCTATTAATGGAATTTACACTATTTCTATAAATGCACCTTATGGAATGAGGAGATTAATTTCTAACGGTGGTAGTAAATGGACTTATGATGCTGGAGTTTTAAGAAGTTCTAATAATTTATCAGATGTTATAAGTCCATCAACTGCTTTAGCTAATATAGGAGGACAACCTTTATTGAATTATACACCTACAAAAATAGTTATAAGAGATACATTGCAATCAACTACATTAACGGGAACAATTACAGAAACTTTAATAGGTACTTATTTAATACCAGCTAATACATTTTCTGCAATTGATGGTTTTAGAATTTCATCTTTTGTAGGTGAAAAAGTAGGAGTTTTAGGAACATATACAATGAAAGTAAAAATAGGTACTACTAATGTATTTTCAGCATCAACAACCATTTCAACAACAACAAATACAGCTACAGTACTTTTTGCAAGTGTATCAAGAAATTCACTTAACTTAAGATCTGGAAATTTAAAAGGATATTCTTTTACAAATTCAGCTATTAGTGATGGATCAGTAACAACTTTACCAAGTAGTTCAACTGCATTTAATCCAACTATTGATAATTATGTATTTACAAGCTTAACATTAGCTAGTGCAACAGATTCAACATATCAAACAAACTTTCTTTTAACAAATTAAAATATGAAAACAATAATAAATAAAAATACTGGTGAGGTAATATACTGTAGTTTTGAAGAAGTTTTTTTAGCAGAAAATGAAATAATAATTGAAGAAATAGCTACGGGCAATTATTATAATTTTGAAACAAAAGAATTTTATAATATCGAAAATACAAAATAAATCTAATAATCGTTATATCAATAATTAAAACAAATAATAAATGAAAAATACTGATATTTTAAGCAGAATTACAGCTTTACTTAATAAAAAAGTAAATTTAGCACAACAAACATTAGACAACGGAACAGTTGTAGAATCTGATTCTTTTACAGTTGGAGATCCTATTTTTGCTATTGATGGAACAAATAAAATTCCTTTAGGTATTGGATCTTATACTTTAGAAGATGGTTCTACATTAGAAGTTACAGAAATTGGAATCATTGGTGAAATTGCTACACAAGCAACAGAAACAGCAGAGGGAGAAACTGAAATGTCAGAATATCCAAAAGAAGTTGAAACAAAAGTTGAAGCAGAAGTTGAAACTGAATTAGCTAGTGTACCACTAACTTTAGAAGAAATTGTAAAAGCTTGTAATGATGCTATGCAACCAAAATTGAATGAAATGCAAGCTAAAATAGATGCATTAAATGGAACACAAACAGAAATGAAAGCTACACTTTCAGAAACAATCGCAAAAAAACCTTTAGTACATAAACCAGCAACTGAAAAAGTTAGTTTAAGTAATTTAAAAGTAGGTGAAAATGTTTCAAGTACAGAAGCTTTAATAATGGCTAGATTATCTAAATAAATAAATTATGGCAATAGTAGTAAACGGAACAATAAATTCAATACCATCAGAAAAGTTACCAATTGGATATACACCGCCAACAGTAACTTTAATACCAGATTATCATTATAGATATGATGTAGTTGTACCATTAGTTTGGAGTACTACAGCGAATACTTCTAATCCTATTACAAGTATGACGAATATAGTAACGGGAACAAATACTGCTGTTACTACTTTATTAGGTTTAGATTTTTTGTCAACCGCAACAGTTACAGCTTATGCGGTAATTAATTCAATTGATACGAATTTAAATCCAAATAGTACAACTTATTTAATAGGTGCTACGACACCAAGTTATTTAGTTTCAGCAACAATATTCGTAAAAGCAGTTTAAAAATAAAATAAAAATATAACAATTAAAATTTAAAATTATGGCTAATCAACCTACGATTACAACTAGTTATGCTGGAGAATTTGCTGGAAAATATATTGCAGCCGCAGTACTTTCTGCTAATACTTTAGCACAAAATGGTATTACTTTATTACCAAATGTAAAATATAAAGCAACACTTAAAAAGATAGTTAATTCTGGTATTGTACAAGATGCAACTTGTGATTTTACAGATACTGGAGTAGTTACTCTTTCTGATAAAGTATTAACAGTATCTGAAAAACAAGTTAACTTACAAGTTTGTAAAACTCCATTTCAAAAAGATTGGGAAGCAGTACAAATGGGTTATTCTGCTTTTGACACTTTGCCTACAAATTTTTCAGATTTCTTTATTGCAAAAATGTTGAAAGATATTGCATTAGATACAGAGCAATTTATTTGGAATGCTACAAACGGAATTCAAGCACTTTTAGTTGCTGATGGTTCAGCAGTAGTAGCTACACCAGTAGCAATTACTGCCACTAACGTTTTATCTAAACTTGCTTTATTAGTTGATGCAATTCCAGCATCTTTATACGGTGCAGAAGATTTAAGAATATTTGTTTCTCAAAACGTTGCAAAAGCTTATGTTAGAGCTTTAGGAGGTTTTGGAGCATCTGGCTTAGGATCTAATGGTTATGCAAATCAAGGGAATGCTTGGTACACTAACGGAACTGCATTAACTTTTGATGGAATACAATTATTCGTTGCAAATGGTTTACCAGCTTCAAATATGGTCGCTACAACTATTTCAAATATCTATTTTGGAACTGGTTTAATGGATGATTCTAACGAAATTAAATTGCTAGATATGGCTGATATGGACGGTTCAAAAAATGTAAGATTTATTGCTAGATTTACAAGAGGTTTGCAAGTTGGATTTGGTGGTGATTCAGCTACTTATACTGTATAATAATTATAATAGGAGTTATTAATTTAACTCCTTTTTATTAACTTTTAAAATTAAAAATTATGAGTACTTGCTTAATGTCAACGGGTCGTAAATTAGCTTGTAAAGATGCTGTAGGAGGTATAAAAGCAGTTTTCTTCGCAGATTATGGAACTTTAGGAACTGCAACTATTACAAATGGAATTGTTACTGCATTTAGTGGAACAGCATATACATTATATCAATATGATGTTAAATCTGCTTCTAACTTGTCACAAACTATAACATCTAGTAATGATAACGGTACAACTTACTACGAGCAAACAATTACGCTTGCTTTAACTAAATTAGATGCACTTACACAAGTGGAACTACAGAAATTAATTGTTTCACGTCCTCACGTATTTATACAAGATAATAACGGAAATTATTTATCTGTAGGAATGACTAGAGGAGTTGATACAAATG
>Ga0209499_1000140_pt1 | contig 53324 bp, 41 predicted proteins | sample C_130208_EF_Meta_FD_187306 | JGI IMG/M metagenome (GOLD analysis project Ga0209499, IMG submission 187306) | Freshwater microbial communities from Lake Croche, Canada to study carbon cycling - C_130208_EF_MetaG (SPAdes) (version 2) | ecosystem: Environmental > Aquatic > Freshwater > Lake...
GGCGTGCATGATAGTATTTTCGTGAAAGCGGCCGCGATCAAAGTAGGCACTCAGTTAGTCGTCATTGTGGGAGCTGACATTTTAATTATGCCTCCTAATATTATCGATGAAGTAACCGTATTACTCGAAAAGAAAGGAATTCCTCGTAGCCAAGTATTTTATTCCGCATCGCATACCCATTCCAGTATCGGAGGCTGGGGTCCTGGATTTATCGGTGAACAATTTGCAGGAAAAGCAAATGCACACATAAATCAATGGCTTGTACAGCAAATAGCTCAGGCTGTCACCATGGCGATCGCTGATCTCAAACCCGCTTGGATTGGGAATGGGTATTTTAATGCGGCTCCTTATACCCGCAATAGACTTGTGGGCGAGTCGGGAACCAAAAACAATGATTTTATTTTTATTTCCATCCAGCAAAAAGGAGGCCGAAAAGCTGTGATTGGCTCTTTTGGGGCACATGCGACCACCATTGGCGCTGATAATATGCAATTTAGTGCCGATTATCCTGGCTATTGGCAACGAAAAATGGAACAGGGTTCAGTGGATCTCGCCATATTCTGTGGAGGCTCGGTAGGCAGTCAAAGTCCTTCTGGAGAAGGAAAAGGCTTTGAAAAGCCTAAAAAAATAGGGGAATCGCTGGCCGATAGCCTTGAGATTCATTTAGCTAAAGTTGAACTTAAAGACAAAATTGATTTGTCAACGATGAGTTTAAAAATGGACTTGCCTGATTATAACATTCGATTAACAACCAAAATACATTTCTCTACTTGGCTTAGTAAAAAATTAATGCCTTTGCCAGAAAATGTGTATTTGCAAGTCATCAAAATTGGGAATCTAATTTGGTTCACCACACCATGTGACTTCAGTGGGGAGTTTGCGCGCCAACTAAAAGACGCGTTGGCCACCAAAGGTTTTCATGCGAATGTGACTAGTTTTAACGGAAGTTATGTGGGCTATATTATTCCAGGGAAATATTTTTACTTGGATTCTTATGAACCTAAAACGATGGGATGGTTTGGGCCCAATATGGGGGAATATACCTTTGAGTTGCTCCGACATCTATCTGAAATAATCATACAACCTGTTCAATAAATTGCATATTCGCTGAATTAAATTTTTGCTTCTTGGAATCTTGGGACTGGGGATTATTTTTTATATTACCATGTTTTTATTAGAAATTACAAGAGTACTTATTTAGAATTGAAATAAATACGAGTTAGATAAATAATCAAATATGAAAAAGGTAATTATTAGCATCATCATCAGTGCGTTTTTTTCTTTTGGACTCTATTCTAAGGATATTTTTGTTTCACCCAAAGGGAATAATCAAAACCCAGGGACCAAGGAAAAACCCATTCAAAGTCTATTAATGGCTAAACAAATGGCCTATGATTTATTGAAATCAGGGCAGCAAGAAAAGGTGATCGTTTGGCTTAATGATGGGATTCACACCATTACGGAGCCACTTGTTTTCGATCCATTCGAATCAAGTTTGCCTAATCCTTCCTTAGTTTTCAAATCTTTAAAAGGAACCAAGCCTGTTATTTCAGGGGGACTTAAGCTTTCCAAATGGTCAAAAAGACAAGACGGTTTTTGGACATGTAAATCGTCAGATATAGCGCCTGGATTGCAAAATGTTCGGGAGTTATTTGTGAACGGTAAACGAGCATCTCGCGCAAGATTCCCCAATAGTGATTTTCTACGCGTTAAAAAAGCGGGGGAAGATAAGCGAACAAATTTCTATTTTGAGAAAGGTGATTTTCCGATTCCCTCCAAGTCCAAGAATGTAGAATTAGTCTTTATGCATGATTGGTCCATTACGCGAATAGGCGTCAAGGAAATTAATGCAGATGCTAGCCAATTAATTGCTGTCGATAATATTGGTGCGAAAAGTCCAAGTTTTTTCACCATTGACAATTGGGAGCCCCATCCTCGATACTTTTTGGAAAATGCCCTTGAATTTATTGATTTAGATTTTGAGTGGATTTATTTAAATGAAACAAAAGAAATAGTGATCAATTTGCCAAAAAACACAGATCCTTCTCAATTCAATATAGTCATTCCCGTCTCTGAAGGTTTGGTTTCTTTGGTTGGGAAAGAGGATAAGCCCATTAAAAATATTCAATTCGATGGTATTACGTTTCAGTATGCTAAATGGAGCATCCCTACCGGTGGCTATTGTGGTGTTCAAGCGACTTTTTATGATCAAAGGAGGGGTAATAATGATTGGAATTGGAATTCAATTCCTGCGGCTGTCTCAGCAATTTGGAGTGATCGACTTGTTTTTTCAAATTGTAGGTTTAAAAATTTAGGAGGAACTGGCCTTTTATTGGGCGCGGGTTGTCGTCGCTCTATGATTATAAATTCAGAATTTAATGATATTTCTGGTAATGGCATTATGATTGGTGAGGGCCAAGAGCGGCAGAAAAATGGCTCAAATTGGTATAAAAGTGCTCCAGAACAAGTTGCATTTGAAAATACAATTGAGAATTGTAAGATCACTCATTGTGGTAGTCAATATTTTTGTGCCGTTGGAATATGGGCTGGATTGACTTCTAAAACGACCATTAAAAACAATGAAATTTCCAATCTGCCATATACAGGAATATCGATTGGATGGATGTGGAGCACTGAAACTACACCTTGTCAGGAAAATATCATTGACGGAAATCATATTCATCATATTATGAATACATTGAGTGACGGAGGAGGTATTTATATGCTTGGCCTTCAGCCACGAAGCAAATTAATTAATAATCACATTCATGATGTTAAGAAAAATGCGGGCAGCGCTGAAAGTAATGGAATGTTTTTGGATGAAGGCATTACTGATGTTCGCGTAGAAAATAATTTAATTTATAATATTGCCAAATCACCCATTCGATTTCATAAAGCCACCAAAAATATTGTTCAAGGAAATTATTTATTTTGTCAAGAAAGCAATCCTCCTATTCGATACAATAGAACGCAAGAGCAGGATATAGAAAAAGTTAATAATGAAGTACTTGTTAAGGGCCAACTCGGTTACGAAGAAGTTTTAAAAATAGCCATAAGTCGGTTTTCAACTAAGGCTAAAAAGTAATTACCTGGGGACTTTTAAAAAAGGCTAATTGGGTTTGTGAAATTCAGTCAAAACCGCTGATAATAGTAATTATCTATCCTTTTTTTAGCTGTACCCCATGGTCAAAAATTTCTTGGTATTCTAACGCATCATTTTTGTCATATCTGATCCAAGGGCCGTGTTTCAGTCCTCCTTTAAAATGGCCAATTTGCCAAACTTGGCCTGTCTCGCGGTAAAATATCCATTCACCCTCCATCAATTCTTGAACGGATTGTCCTTTTGCTTTGACTTTTCCATTCTTGAAATAATAAGTTAATAGGTCTCCCGATTGCTCATATGCTTTTTGGCCATTTGAATAGGTTTTATTTTTCATCATCATGAGGGGTCAATGCGTATTTTGTACTGATATTATTCCCAAATATAGTCATCGATGTGGAGTCTAGGAATACAAGTCTGTCAATTTAGGGCTTCAACAAAGACGGCCAAAAAATGGTGGACATGAATGTAGAATTTATTATTTTAGTTAAAATTCGAGATATGAAAAAAAATAAAGTAGTCAAACTTGCCCTAATAGTTTTGTTGGCCTCACTTTTCTTGTTTAGTTCTTGCCATACTTCTATCAAATCTAAGGAAGGATTTATTGACGTAGAAGGAGGGAAAATTTGGTACAGAATCGATGGAGATGGCGATAAAACGCCTCTGCTTTTATTGCATGGTGGACCAGGATCATCCAGTTTCTATTTGGAGCCATTGAAGGAATTAAGCGAAGATCGTCCAGTGATTTTCATAGACCAATTGGGCTGCGGTCGGTCTACTCGAATTACGGATACTACTCTGATGACGATTGAGAAAAATGTAGAGCAATTGGAGCAAGTTAGAAAAGCCCTAAAACTGGATCAATTTTATTTGTACGGGCATTCCTGGGGGACGATGTTGGCCATGGATTATTATTTAAAATACCCAAAGGGCATTCAGGCCTTGATATTTGCGAGCCCTTTGTTTAGTACCCAGATTTGGACAAAAGATGCAGACACCTTGATTTTAAAATTACCTAAAGAACATCAATTGGCCATTCGAGAAAGCGAAAAGCAAAAGAATTACGCGTCAGAATCCTATCAGAATGCGGTTAGGACCTATTACAAAGCGTATCTAAGAAGGTCGGAACAAAGAAAATCTCAGAAGGATTCTTCCGATCTATTTTTTGGTGAAAAGGTTTATGAGTTCATGTGGGGGCCAAGTGAATTTAAGGCCACGGGAAATTTATTGAATTATGACAGAATCATGGATTTACCTAAAATCAAGGTACCTACGCTTTTGACTGCAGGGGAATTTGACGAAGCTAGACCAAACTCCGTGAAATATTTTCAAAGCTTAATTCCAGGTGCTAAATTCCATTTGATTCCCAATGCTGCACATGTTACCATGGATGATAACGTGAAAGAAAATAATCAGATACTTCGTAACTTTTTGAGGCAAATGGATTCCTCGCGTTAGATGTTAATGAAAAACGTTTAGGCAAATGGATTTTTAAACATTCCATTTACCTAAACGTTTCTTACATATGATTTACAATTTTGGCTCCCAGCCTTTTTCATATTCACGACCCCAAAGCTTCATTCCATCCTTGTCCAAAATATGGCCATTGGCCGTGTCTATTTTGAATGACTTATTTATGCGGTAGGAGATGTTGGCATAATGGCACATCATTTGACTGATCGCACCTTCTTCGATCGGCGAGTTTAATTTGGTTTCCTTGCCCCGAATGACATTGAAAAAGTTAGCCACGTGTGTGTCCGTCATGTCGCCACCGCCTCCTAAGGTATTTCCCGCCTCTGATCCTGAAGACTTACTATCTTTAATTTTCTTTCCTGCTCGGTCAAAAAGTGTGTAACCTTCTCGGTTCACAAATACACTGCCCTCGCTACCGAAAATGATTGTTCCACGATCGCTTCCGTAGGTTTTATATCCGGAACGACTCTTGCCATCCCATTGGATAACTTTATTTTCAGGGAATTTGAAAGTGGCATCCATGGTGTCGTACATAACCCAACCGTCATTTTTGAAATGTCTTTTGGCCGCTTCTACATACACATGTTCAGGGTATTTAACTTGCAAAGCCCAGCGCGCAACGTCTAATTCATGCGTGGCATTGTTACCCGTTTCGCCGGTTCCCCAGTGCCAACCGTACCAGTGCCAATTGTAATCCCAGGTGTCGGCGGTATATTCTTGGTGTGGTGCAGGACCCTGCCATAGATTCCAATCTAATCCTTCTGGAATTGGAGCCTTTTTTTCAATAGGCACTTCCCCACGCTCGTTGGAATAAAAAGCTACTGCCTTATATACATCGCCGATAACGCCTTTGTGAATTTCAGAAATGATATCTTGGGATTCCTTCGCAGAACGCTGTTGGTTCCCCATCTGAACAACCTTGCCATATTTCTTTTGAAAGGCAACCAATAATTCCCCTTCGCGTGGATTTTGACTACATGGTTTTTCGATGTACACATGTTTGCCTGCTTGCATCGCCATCCAAGTACCTGGCGCATGCCAATGGTCCGGAGTGGCATTAAAGATGGCATCGACGGTTTTATCATTCCAAACATCGTGAATGTCATTCACTAATTTAGCATTTCCTGTTATTTTGCCTTGCAAATCACGACCTACTTTTTCGCGTTGCTTTTTCATGACATCGCAGATATAGGCTACGTCTACATTGTTGTTTTTGTCTTTTAGTGCAGCATAATAAGCACTAACCCGACGTCCGCAGCCCATGAGCGCAACGTTTAATCGGTCGTTTGCTCCGATGATCCGAGCATAACTCTTTGCACTAAACGCGGAATTAATATTTCCTAAGCTAATACCAGCAGCGCCTAAAGCTACTTGCTGAATAAATTTTCTACGATTGTTACTCATAAGTTGATTTAAATAGATTTTTAAATGAATCCGATGGTTTTGAGATCATCGATTTTTTGAAAAGATAAAAATAAGAAAAAAAATGAAAAGCAAAGATTTGGCTTTGATAATAGTTGGCCGAATAATCCGCATGAAAATATAATTTTAAAGGTTGTTCGAATCATCGGAAATAAATGGAGTGTTTTTGTTCGGCCCAGTTGACGCAAATTGCTCGTAAAAAATGCGGTCTTAATTAAAATAGGTTATTAACTAAATAAAATACGAATTAAGATTAGTTGATTTATTTAACCATAAAATTATTTGTATCAAAAAGATATGTATATTTAAGAAAAAAACGTTTATGGAAAATACACATCTTGCCATTTTCAGTATTAACTCAAATCTCTTTTTTAATTGCCTTGAAGGCGTGACCGAAGAGCAAGCGATTCAACCATTATCGCCCAACACGAATAGTCTTAAATGGTTAGCAGCCCATGTCACTTGGGCTAGGTATCAAATTTCTGCATTAATGGGTAATCCCCCTGCCAATAATCCATTTGATGGTTTGTTTGAAAATTTCAGACCTTATCAAGAATCCGATGATTTAAAATCACTTTTAGAAATAAAGCAAGAATGGGATAAGGCCACAAGCTTGTTGGCTATGAGTTTTTCAGCCTTGGATGCTGATTTCTGGGAAAAGGATTCCGTAATAATATTACCCATTCAACAAGATAATTCTAATGCTAGTTTGTTTTCAGCTTTAGTACAGCATGAATGCTTACATATTGGCCAAATGTCCATTTTGAAAAAATATATTACAGGTATCCCAATGAAATTAACAATTGGATAGGCATAGTTTGAATCTTGTTTGAATATTTAAAATAAACGCATACTTTAGCTTTCATAAGCAAATTAAATAATCATATGAAAAAGTATTTTTTGGCTTTCTTATTCATCATAGGTATCCTGCCAATCTCATTTGCTCAGGATAAAAAGTCTGAGACAAAAGAAACAAACAAGATTAAAGATATACGTGATAGTGTACGGATTATTTTATCCATGCCAGAATCAAAGGACAAGGCCAACTACTTATTTCGTTTAGGTGATGTGTATAGATTCTCTAAGGCCGATAGTGCCCTTTTTTACTTTTCCTTGTCTGAAAAATTGGCTTATAAACTTAATTATGATCAATTTTTACCAACCATACATTCTGCTATTGGATTTGTTTATAGCAGGTCGAAAAGTAATTATTCTCGGTCATTATACAATGCCATTTTGACTAAAAAAGAGAATGAAACCATAGGGAAATTTAGCCCCAATGACGATTTTGGGATCATGATGGAATATGCTTACATGGGGAGTAAAACAAAGGTTGAAAATTTGCTCAAAATTATTAAACCTGAAATCATTTCAGGAAATTTTAAATCAAATACATACAGTAAAGGAACCTTGCTCGGGTTAGTTGGCGAGGCCTATATGCGAATAAATGAACTGGATTCTGCGTTGAAATATAGTTCATGGGGATTAAGCATTCCTGAAAAAAATAAGTGGCCCTATATTTATTATGTCTTGGCACAAACGTATTTAGGAAAAAAAGAGTACAAACAATCTTTAAATTACATTCATGCGGGGATGAAATCCATTAAGGCAATAAAGCGTGAAAAAAATATTGCCCAAGTGTATGTTTGTGCTGCAAATGATTATTTTGGTTTAAATAATATCGACAGTTCTATCTATTATGCCAATCTTGCCCACCAAATGGGGATGAAAAATTCCTTTAATGAGGTTGTCTTAAATTCAAGCCAATTACTCTTTCAGATTTATAAGCAGCAAAGTAAATACGATAGCGCATTCAAATACTTACAAATTGCATCGGCTGTAAAAGACACGATAGCCCAACAAAATAAGATTAATGATATTGACAACATATCATTGAACGAATCGATTCGAGAGCAGGAAAAGGCAGATCAAGAAAGCCAAAAGAATCAATTTATTTTTGGTTTTGCCTTATTGTTTATTTTGAGTTTCTCAGCTTTATATATCTACAATAGAAATAAGCAAAAAGAAAGCATTCGAAAAATAGAAGATGATCGTAAAAACAAAGAATTAAAAGCGGCTCAAGATTTACAAAATAGTTTGTTACCCAAACATTTACCCCAAAGAGCAGATTTAGATATAGCTACATACATTCGATCCTCGACCGAAGTGGGTGGCGATTATTTTGACTTTTTTAATGAAGAGAGTGGTTTGCTCATTAGTGTTTGCGGGGATGCTACGGGTCATGGTGTTGCATCAGGCATGATGGTTTCAGTCACAAAAACAGCACTTAATGGGCTCGCTTCCTTAAAGCCAAATCAAATGCTCAACCGTTTAAATGCTGTGATCAAGAAAGTGGACCTAGGCATATTGCGAATGAGTTTAAACATCATCGAAATCGGTAAAAACGAATTCACTTTGAGTTCTGCAGCCATGCCACCCATCTATTTTTACAATGCCAAAGAGTGCGTATTGGAGGAATTTTCCAATAACGGCTTGCCATTAGGTAGCCTAAGAAACGAAGAATATGTATTAGAGAAAAGAAAATTTAGGGAAGGAGATGTACTGGTTCAATTTTCGGATGGTCTCCCTGAGGCACCCAATTTATCTGGTGAATTATATGATTATGAAAGAATGAAGAATTTGGTACAAAGTTCTTGTCATTTATCCGCTCAAGAGATCATTGATGTTTTAGTAAAATCTGTGGATGAATGGATGCAAGGCCGACTAAATCCAGATGATATTACATTGGTCGTAACGAAGAAAAAATAGCTATTTTATTCACGGCCTTGAAATTATATTTAAATATGGGTGATTGACTTATTATTTATTCAAGTAAATTCGATTAGTTTAGCTATGAATATCTTATGTCGCCTAGGTATTTTAATAATTAGAGTCCTCCGCTGAGTCTATTAAATATTTTTTTCAATCCATTCCGAAGGTGTACAATTCGTACATTCCTTAAATGCGGAGTTAAAAGTAGTTTTATTCTTAAAGCCAGCCTTCTGAGATATCCCGTGCAACGTAGTAATTAAATGATCATTATTTTTTATTAATTCGATGGCATAATCTACTCGAAGTTTATTTCGATATTTTGGAAAAGACATTTTTAAATGCAAATTAAAGATATCGATAACTTTTGCTTGGGGTATATCTAAGTCTTTTGCTATTTGATGCAACGAAAAGTTTATATCCAAATAAGGTTTTTTTTCGTGTAAATAGTCAACCAATATCTCTGCCTCATTTAATTGAATGGCTTTCTCTAGTTCTGAATTTTTCTTATTGCTAGCATAAAAGGGCGTTAAATTATTTAATGATACAACTGAATTCGGTTTAATCAAATACATCCAACTAGGGAAAAGCAATAGGCAAAAGGGCAAAAATAGGGTAAATGAAGAATGGATTTTTACAAAGGGAATTAATTGGAAACTGATTGCTGACGTTTCATATAATTCGGAATGGCTTAATATTTTTAGGGTTATAAAACCAAAGGGAAGTCCCAAAATTAAAATGAGTAGACTTGTTAATTGAAGTAAGGTAAAAATACTGTTTTTATTTTTTTTTCGATTATTCAAATTATTTTTTATCAGGTACAATAAAGTCACCGTCCAATAACTATAATTAAATATAGTCACCCCAATTTGTAAAATTTTTACAGGAATTATAAAAGAAGCACTTTCAATGAATCTAAGGCCTGAATCTTTCATGTTGATAGCCTGAAAATATTCAATTTTTTCATTCATTGGAACTAAAAAATATGGGAAAATACTTATAAAGCAAATCAATGCGGGTAAAACATGAATTAAATGCTTTGCTCGAAATTCGAATTTCTCAGCCACAAAACTTTGAATGTAAAAGTAAAAGGCTGGACCCGCTAAAAAAGTAAAAGGTAAATTGTGAATATGAAAAATGGCCAGAAAAACCTCGTGGGACTTTTCTTGAAGAAATATATAAAATAATTCCCTGAAATTAATAATTAGAATTGAATAGATAAATAGAAGTATGCTTTTATTCTTCTTCCAATGAAAGATGATTAATAATAGCGATAGGAGAAGAGTTAAAATTAATGAGGTATATTCCATCTAAAGCAAAACCCTTAGTTTGTAAGATTGTTTAAAATTCAAACAAACCAAAAATAGTTTTTTGATCTTAATTATGCAAAAAATCTATTAAGCTGTCTAAAAAAATCTTTTATAGACAGTTTGACTTTGAAGGGGTGTCCAATATTTTACCGGCAAGGTTGTGCAAATTCTTATTTTTTGGACATCATAAAATTTATTTTAACACATTTTAGATTTCGTGACCTATTTAGTTTGCGGTCAGTTAACTCTGTTTTTTGTGTCTAAATTAAATAATTGACTTCATGATCAAACCTATTTTTTGCATTTTTATTCTCTGTTGTATTTCGTTAACAAGTATTGCCCAACAATTTAAACTCACCCAAGGCATTGCTATTACGCAATTCAATTATCAAAATGAGCAGGGGCAGAATTTTCAAGGCCTCAAATCAGGCTCTGGACTGTCTTTTGCTTTAGCTTTTCACAAAGCAAGTTTGGTGGATTCCGTTAAATACAAATTAGAGCAAACTCCTTTGGCCATTACACTAGGTCAAAACCCAACCATAGCTAAACTGCTCAGCATGGTTAATTACGATCTTGGTCTTCAGTTTACACAGCTAAATGCCGTAGGCGATATTCAAAACAATGCCTTTTCGTATCAAACAGATTACATAGGTTTCCATGGAAAATTAGGGTTTAGGATTTCATTGCCAGCTAAATTTTCGGTCAATCTGCAAGCAATTGCGAGCGTGAATAAAATCGTGCACGGAAACCAGTTGATTATGAATCGATATGTGGACCTAACGGAGGATGCACAATTCTCCCAGGTAAAGATTATGGCCGGGTATGGGGCTGAATTAGAAAGAAAATTCTCGGATAAATTAGTTGGTTTTTTTACATACCAACAAACCCAGACGTTGAACTCCAATCCGGTGGGTCAGTCAACGCTCAACTTCAAGCCAACAGTCTTCTCCGTGGGAATCCGACTACTTAATTAGATCCGCCTATGAATCGTATATATACCTTAATTCTTTTATTATTAATGGCTCAACTAAGCCAAGGCCAATACTTAAAGATGGCTACGATCTCCTCATGGGGTGGTGGCACGAGCTCCTCAGGTAATTATTTGTCTCAGGTAGTAGGCCAGTCGAGTGTGATCGCTGGAACAGAAAGCCAACAAGGAATCGTGTTTAGACAAGGCTTTAAACAACCGATGAGCTTGCAGAAAAAAACACAATCAAACTCCACGGTTCAACTGGCAAGCGAAGGAACGCCTTGGTCATTTCAAGCCTACCCGAATCCATTTAAGGATGCATTGAGCGTGCGATTTGATCAGAATACGACGCTGCCTACCCGTTTGATCTTGTATGATACGGATGCTAAAATTATTTGGGAGCAAAGCTATCCTGATAATCAAAGCGAAATCAAATTGGACCAGTTCCAAGGCATCAAGGCTGGAAAATACATCTTGCAAGTATTCCAAAAAGGAAAACCTCAAACTCAATCTTTGATCAAAGAAATAAATTAAAAATAACCTAAGACTTGGCATGACATAAAAGTCATTCAAACAAATAAAATTCATACACGATGAACATCAACAAACGACTACTCATTTTATTTTTAAGTCTAATCGGCTTGAGCACCTTCGCTCAGACCGCTAAGAAATCATTGAATTACCAAGCCGTGATTTTAGATCCCAAAGCGATTGATATTCCTGGGGCTAGCATTGTGGGCCAACCGCTCAACAAGGGAAACGTGTGTTTGCGTTTTAGTTTATTGAATGCGCAGGGAGGAGTGGATTACGAGGAAACCCAACAAGTTACCACGGACGAGTATGGATTAGTGAATGTGGCGATAGGAACCGGAACTCAGGTGAGCAGCAATAGTATTTACAAGAGCTTTGAGAATATTGCTTGGAATGCAAGTGTCAAAAGTCTGAAGGTCAGTGTCAGTTATGATGGCTGTAGCAGTTTTAAACAAGTAAGCACACAGGCTTTAAATTATACCCCTTATTCGCTTTATGCCGAAGCGGTGGAGTATAAAAATGTACGTGAGGCGCCAACTAAACTATCTCAATTCTCCAATGATTCAGGCTATTTAATTCCGAAGGATTTGGATCCGATCAAATCTGATGTCAGCAAAAATACAGCTGATATCAAAACAAATACAAGCCAAATCGCAACAGCTAATCAAACGATTGCCGATAATAAAAAGAGTAGTGATGCAGCATTTTTGATTGCCAACCAAAACATTACGAGTTTAGATACCAAAGTGGCTGCGAACACGACAGCCATTAAAGAAAATACCAGTTCAATTAATACAATTAACACGAAACTAGTAGACCAACAAAATCAAATTTCTGATAACCGCAATCAGATCTCATCGACCAATAATAATTTAAGTAACCAGATAGGAGGTTTACAGGGGCAGATTAATACCACCAATTCAACGGTGAGTAACCTTTCGGGTTCGGCTGAAGCGGTCTCTAATAAATCTACTTTATCGAGTTTAGGCGGAGCTAATCCATCAGACCAATTATACCCGAGTCAGAAGGCAGCGAAAGCGTATGTAGATAATGCTATTTATGCGGCCGTAGGAACTGGAGTAGCTGATGCCACCACACTGGCACCAGGAAAAGTTCAACTATCCGGTGATTTAGGGGGGACGGCAGCCTTACCCACAGTACCCGCATTGGCCAATAAAGAAAACACAAGCAATAAATCCACAAACGTACAAACCGACGGTGCAGATAACAATAAATACCCAACTGTAAAAGCTGTGAAAGATTATGTGGATCAAGCCACTGCTGGTATTGCCTTACAAGCTACAGTGGATGGGAAAGCAGATAAGGCATCACCAACTTTCACCGGAACTCCAGTTTTACCCACTGGGACGGTTGGAGTTACACAACCTGCGATAGATAATTCGACGAAATTAGCGACCACGGCCTTTGTCCAACAAGCCACAGCCGGTATTGCTTTGCAAGCTGCCGTTGATTTAAAAGCTCCATTAGCCTCACCTACTTTCACTGGAACTCCAAGTCTACCTGCGGGAACAACAGCCGTAACCCAAGCGGCAAATGATAATTCGACTAAATTGGCCACTACTGAATTTGTGAAATCAAGTTTAGCTACAGGCGCACCAGACGCAACAACATTAGCTACCGGTAAGATTCAATTGGCCGGAGAATTAAGTGGGACAGCTACTTCGCCAACAATAACCAATAGTGCGGTTATTGGCAAGGTATTAACAGGTTATTCATCTGCAGCTGGAACCCTCACATCGAATGATAATATCTTACAAGCGATCCAAAAATTAAATGGGAATGATGCATTATTAGCCCCATTATCCTCGCCCACATTTACTGGAACGCCAAGCCTACCTACAGGAACAACAGCCGTAACTCAAGCCACTAATGACAATTCGACTAAATTGGCCACTACTGAATTTGTGAAATCAAGTTTAGCTACAGGCGCGCCGGACGCAACAACATTAGCTACCGGTAAGATTCAATTGGCCGGAGAATTAAGTGGAACAGCCACTTCACCTACATTGTCCAATAGTGCGGTTATTGGCAAGGTATTAACAGGTTATTCATCTGCAGCTGGAACCCTCACATCGAATGATAATATCTTACAAGCGATCCAAAAATTAAATGGGAATGATGCCCTGAAAGCACCTTTGGCTTCTCCAACTTTCACAGGAACGCCAAGCCTACCTACAGGAACAACGGCTGTAACTCAAGCCACTAATGACAATTCGACTAAAATAGCTACCACCGCTTATGTGACAAATGTGGCAAGTGCGGCAGCGTCAAATATTACAGTTTCACCAACTTTCACGGGAACCCCAAGCTTACCCACGGGAACGACGGGCGTAACTCAAGCGGCAAATGACAATTCGACTAAATTGGCCACTACTGAATTTGTGAAATCAAGTTTAGCTACAGGCGCGCCGGACGCAACAACCTTAGCGACCGGTAAGATTCAGTTGGCCGGAGAATTAAGTGGAACAGCCACTTCACCTACACTGTCCAATAGTGCTGTTATAGGCAAAGTATTAACTGGTTATTCATCTGCAGCTGGAACCCTCACATCGAATGATAATATATTACAAGCGATCCAAAAATTAAATGGAAACGTTGAGCTAAAAGCCCCATTAGCATCACCCATATTCACAGGAACGCTAACCTCTGGTTCTGTTACTTACCCTAACGCTCATGGAACAGCTAATCAAGTTTTAAGTACCACAGGTAGTGGAACTCTAGTTTGGGTCACGCCATCAAGTGGCGGTGTTCCTTATTCCGGTGCGACATCAGCGGTTGATTTAGGTTCTTATGATTTAACTGTGAATAACATAAAAGTCGGTAAAGGGAAAAACTCCGTAGCAAATAATATTGCCATTGGAAGTAATATATTTAGAAATAATAATGTTACAGGTGATTTTAATTTGGCGATTGGAAACGAGTCTCTAGTAAACAATCAAGGCGGGACTTATAATGTAGCTTTGGGTTTTCAAGCATTGGAGCAAAATCTTGCAGGAGAGCAAAATATCGGAATAGGAAGTTATGCATTAGCCGCTAACACAAATGGTATCAAAAATGTTGGCATTGGTTTATCCGCATTAGACAGATCCGGACTTGGAAATGGTAATGTGGGTATTGGTGTTAGGGCCAATGTGAGTACTTCAGGAATTTCCAATTCAGTTGCCTTAGGTTTTGAGGCGGTTGTTGATGCCAGCAATACAATCCAACTTGGAAATGGGTCAGTAACAAATGTTAAAACGAGTGGTACGGTAACCGCTGGTTCAGTTACTTACCCTAACACTCATGGAACAGCGAATCAAGTTTTAAGTACCACAGGTGGTGGAACACTTACATGGATTAACCCTTCAACTGTTGGAGACGCAACAGCTATAGCTACCGGTAAGATTCAATTGGCCGGAGAATTAAGTGGAACAGCCACTTCACCTACACTGTCCAATAGTGCTGTTATAGGAAAAGTATTAACAGGGTATTCATCAGCAGCTGGAACCCTCACATCGAATGATAATATTTTACAAGCGATCCAAAAATTAAATGGGAATGATGCCCTGAAAGCACCTTTGGCTTCTCCAACTTTCACAGGAACGCCAAGCCTACCTACAGGAACAACGGCTGTAACTCAAGCCACTAATGACAATTCGACTAAAATAGCTACGACTGCTTATGTGACAAATGTGGCAAGTGCAGCAGTGTCAAATATTACATCTTCACAATGGACTACTTCGGCAAGTAATATTTATTATAATTCCGGCACAGTAGGTGTGGGTACTTCAACTCCGGCTGCTTCTGCAAAACTAGATATTACAAGCACCATACAAGGATTTTTACCTCCAAGAATGACCCAAGACCAAAGAGATGCTATTTCTAGCCCAGCTCAGGGTTTGATGTTGTATTGTACTGACTGTGGTGCGAATGGTGAACCAGAATATTTTAATGGTACCACATGGGTGAACATGATTGGAGGAGCTGCTCAATCGCCTCCTCCTACCCTTGGGAGGTCTTATCAAGGTGGAATTATTTTTTACATTTTACAATCAGGTGATCCAGGATATGATGCTTTGACCCCTCATGGGTTAATTGCTGCTAAGGAAGATCAAAGTAATGGCAACATTAAATGGGATCAATTTGTTTACCATCAAATACCAGGTATAAATGATGGTATTGGATATGGATCGGCAAATACAACTAAAATAATTAATGACATTGGTTCCTCTACTCTATATGCAGCAGGACTAGCGAGAGCCTACAGGGGAGGAGGATATTCAGATTGGTATGTACCAAGTCAGGATGAATTAAACCAATTATATATACATAGGAGTTATTTTACGGGAAGTGCTGCTTTTACTCCAACTCCTTATTGGAGTAGTTCACAGTTTGCAAATTGGGCAGCAATCGTACAGGATTTAAATTTTGGTTGGACACAAGGTAGGAATAGAGGAGATTTAGCGAGTCTTAGAGCAATTAGATCTTTTTAAAAATTTAAATTAGATTCGAGTAATAAAAACTTTCTTCACATCAATTAAATTAAAAAAAAGACCACTCCCAATTAACGGGAGTGGTCTTTTTGTCACATTTTCAGTAAATTAAAATGGTTAAAAGGGAAGTCGATTATAGGTAAATATGCAATTGACCCCCGGTCATTATGAAAAAAAGAACACGATTTAAGCTAAAATACATAGTCTTTTAAAATGGAGTTTTAGCATATGAAATACAAAAAATAATACCAAATATTGTTTAATTTAAAACCAATACAGACAAAATACTTTCCATAAACTACGCCCCTTTAATCCCATTGTTAACTAAAGTGACTCAAGAAAAACAAAAGGCTGATGGATGATTTGAATAATAATGGATCAAGTTTTGGAACTTTTTAATGGTAAAATTAAAAGTATTTCAACCATTCCTTAACGATTAATATAAAAGTGAGAAGTTCGGATTTATAATAAAATTCAAACCTTTTTATCAGGCTATTTTTTTAGGCTAAAAGCCAACCTATTTTAATATTAATATTTCTTTTGAAGTTTAGCCTTGTGATCGTTTGTGCTATTCCGATATGTTTGGGCGATTGAATCATTTGGTTTATTTTTGTTAGGTGCCTTTGGCTGAATAAGGTCAATTGTGTTTATTTGCTAAGAAAAAATTGGTTTTCAAAAATTGCCTTCAAATTAAACCTATCTATGTATTTTTCAATTAGAACAAGAATTGTTACCTTATTTATACTTTTTATTTTTGCATTTGGGGTCCCAAATATACTTGCTCAACAACATAAAAAAATCGCTGAACCCGTAGACTTAGTTTATCCGCTTTTGGATGCGGCTAATTCTCGTTGGTTTTATTTTAATTCAGCCACTAGGCCATTTGGCATGGTGAACTTAAGTCCTGACAATGCCTATGCGGGCGATTGGGGATCTGGTTACCGCTACAACAGCGACTCGATTAAATTCTTTAGCCATATTCATTGTTGGCAATTATCAGGCATCCCCGTTTTACCCTTCACAGGAAACATAAATCCTGCGAAAGGACCTGAACACTATGGATCCTTATTCCAACACGCCAAGGAGCTTATAAGACCTGGCTACCATAAAGTTCATTTGGAGAAATACAATATTGACGCGGAACTGACGAGTACTCAGCGGGTTGGTTTTCATAAATATACATTCCCCAATTCCGCTGCAAGCCATATTTTAATCGATTTATCGGTGGAACTTGGGCCCTCTGATACCCAAAGTGCTTACATCAAAAAAACAAATAGCAAAGAGTTAGTGGGCTTTGCGGTCATGGCACCCACTCGACGTAGACCCAAGCCCGTTGAAGTGTTTTTTGTGATCCAATTCGACCAAGCATTTGATTCATTTAATGGCTGGAAAAAGGGGATAGTCCAAAATAAAATTGATTCCATCGCTGGGGAGAGAGTAGGTGGATTTGTATCTTTTGCAACAAGAGCCAAAGAAGTACGTAAAATGAAAGTGGCGATTTCTTATGTCAGTATCGAGCAAGCCAGGCTCAATTTAAAGACTGAGTTAGCGCACTGGAACTTCGACCAAGTGGTGTTAGATTCAAAAAATGAATGGAATCGTGCGTTGAAAAAAATTGAAATTAAAGGAGGGACACATACCGAGCAAAGGAGATTTTACACCGACTTATTTCATAGTCTTCAAGGTCGGAGAATCGTCAGTGATGTGAATGGAAAATATTGCGACCGGACGGGAGCAGTTAAAAGAATTAAGCAGATTCCTTTGTCGGCCAATGGCAAACCGGCCTTTAATCACTATAATTCAGATTCTTTCTGGGGTGCCCAATGGACCTTGAATACGCTTTGGGACTTGGTATATCCAGAAATTAAGGAAGAATTCATTAATTCTATGTTGGCCATGTACCAAGATGGGGGTCTCATCCCAAGAGGTCCCGCTGGAGGAAATTATACCTATGTGATGACGGGCGCGACGACTACACCCTTCATTGTCAGTGCTTACATGAAAGGCATTCGGAATTTCGACCTAGCTTCCGCATACGAAGGCATGCGTAAAGATCATTTTCCTGGTGGAATGATGGGCAAATCGGGTTATGAGCATAACACGTCGATTGGCGGGGGCATTGAATACTACATTGACCGTGGATATATCCCGCATCCATTAGCGGATAAAAAATATGGTTCACACCAAGATGGTGCGGGTCAGACTTTGGAATATGCCTATCAAGATTGGGCTTTTGCCCAAATGGCCAAATCGTTAGGTAAAGATCAAGATTATCGTTTATTTTTGAAGCGGGCTGAGAATTATAAAAATATCTATGATGCCTCGACCGGTTGGATGCGCGTTCGGCATTTGGATGGTTCTTGGGAAACGCCCTTTGACTCGATGCGCTATGATAATGGGTGGGTCGAAGCCAATGCCGTTCAATCTACTTGGTTTGTTCCGCATGATGTGGCTGGATTAATCAAGTTGATGGGTGGCAACGAAAAATTCACCCAAAAACTGAATTATTCGTTCACGGCCTCTGAAAAAAGTCAGTTTAAATCGACGGTTCATGGGGTGCGAACAGGAATTTCAGGAAATAACATTGCCGCAGGGGGAAATGATGCTTCGCCGCTTTCGTATATCAATTATGGTAACCAACCTTGTATGCAAATGGCCTATTTGTTTAACTATTCGGGGGCTCCTTGGCTTAGTCAAAAATGGTCTCGCGCGGTCATCGATTCAGTTTATAGCGGATTATCACCTCAGTATGGCTATAGTGGGGATGAGGATCAAGGCTTAATGGGTTCCTTAGCGGTATTAATGAAAATGGGGATATTCTCGATGCGTGGGGGTGCTGAATTGAAACCTATTTATGAAATAGGAAGTCCTATTTTTGATGAAATAATCATCCATTTAAATCCCAACTATTATCCAGGAAAAAAGATCATCATTCAAACCCAACATAATTCGGCTACGAATCAATATATTCAATCTGCTACTTTCAATGGTCAAAGTTTGGATAAGCCTTGGTTTTTTCACTCAGATTTTGTGAAAGGAGCTGTGCTTCGTTTAACCATGGGACCAAAACCTAATACATCTTGGGGAAGTAAGCCAACAGATGCTCCGCCTTCGATGTCGAATGAATTGGGGAAATAAATTTGTTTACCTCATTCATTTCGTTCGTAAATAATGGAAATAAGTAGTCTTCGCTTTCTTGTTCCAACTTCGGTTTTACAGAAGTTTGTTTTATTTAAAAATGATATTATTTAAATTAGATTAAATTTTATCCACGCCTTCTCATTTTGTTAATTTAAATAAAATGTACAAAACTATTTAAATGAAAAACCTCAAATTAAGATTATACCCCTTTTTTTCCAGGCTGATACATGTTATTTTTTTCCTGATATTTATTTTAACCTTATTACCCCTATATGGTCAAGTTCCATCAATAGATAAGGTTAGGGCTGATTTCAAAAGACTTTTACATAGGCCCACAGTTCCCCTACGTCCTTCCTTTAAATCGAAAAACACAGATTCAGTCTTAATTGAAAAAGGCTTTTTCTATTCTGAATCTACAGAGAAAGTTCCTGTGTTAATTTTCAAACCTGTTTTGGCAAATGTAAAAAAATTGCCTGTGGTGATTTGCTTGCATGGAACTGGAGGTGATAAAGAAGGAATGCAATTTTTACTTGGTCGTTTTGTCAAAGCTGGTTTTATGGCGGTGGCGATCGATGGTCGCTATTACGGAGATCGTGAGAAAGCCGTGAAGGGTCAAAATAAATATGTAGAGGCTATTATTCAGGCTTGGCAATCGAATGATAAGTCCCGGCAGGAACATCCCTTTTTCTACGATACGGCTTACGATTCCTGGAAATTGGTTGATTATTTGTTGACAAGGGCAGATGTGGACCCTAAACGCATCGGCATGATGGGAGTTTCAAAAGGTGGTATAGAAACGATTCTAGCCGCTTCCGTGGACACAAGAATTAAAGTAGCTGTACCTGTGATTGCCGCACAGAGTTTTAAATGGTCTTTGGAAAATGATCGTTGGCAAGGTAGGGCCAAAACAATTTGGAATGCTCACCTTCAAGTTGCCAAGGATCTAGGTGATACTTCAGTCAACAAAAAAAATGTAAGTATATTTTGGAACAAATTGATTCCAGGCATCACTGATGAATTTGATATTCCTTCCATGATCCGACTTTTTTCGCCTCGTCCCTTACTGGTATTAAATGCCGAAGAAGATCAAAACTGTCCTTTACCTGGGGCCAAACTAGCTTTTGAAGCCGCCACAAATACCTACCGAGGTGACGGCGCCTTAGACAAATTAAAAATAGACATTGAACTCCATCAACCCCATAGGTACACCCCAAAGCATATGGATATGACCATCGAGTGGTTTAAGAAATGGCTATGATGTAATGATTTTAATCTACTGCGATAGGAGGATTTATTATTTTTTAGTTAAATACAAGTTAGAATTCCGAATTTAATTCGGTACACCGCGCGACTTAGCTTTATCGGAGTTTATAGGACTATCCTCAAAAAATAACGAGTAATACGGTTGATCTTAAATGGGCTGAGTTAATTAGCTCGATGTTGATTAATCCCCAATATCGTTTCTTACAGAAAAAAATAAATCTGTTCGTTTATTTTACTCAACATAATATGGTTTGGACAAAAAAGGAATGATCGATGACCAATCCTTTTTCAAAACTGAAAATATAAATTATTTCGCTTCTGCTGTGGTAGCGTTTTTGGCAACATAATATGGTTTGGACAAAAAAAAGGAATGATCGATGGCCATTCCTCTTTCAAAACTGGAATATAAATTATTTCGCTTCTGCTGTGGTAGCGTTTTTGGCAACATAATATGGTTTAGACAAAAAAAAGGAATGATCGATGGCCATTCCTCTTTCAAAATTGAAATATAAATTATTTCGCTTTTGCTGTGGTAGCGTTTTTGGCAACATAATATGGTTTGGACAAAAAAAGGAATGATTGATGACCATTCCTTTTTCAAAACTGAAATATAAATTATTTCGCTTCTGCTGTGGTAGCGTATTTGGCAACATAATATCGTTTGGACAAAAAAAAAGGAATGATCGATGACCATTCCTTTTTCAAAACTGAAATATAAATTATTTCGCTTCTGCTGCTGTAGCGTTTTTCGCAATTGTGTAAACAACAAGGCCAAAACCAATCTTGTTTATCGCATCTGCAATGTTATACGCTAAGTCAATATTACCAGACATTCCTGATAATAAGTTACCTGGCAACATCATGTAGCCGATTGGATAGATCGCCCAACCTACTAATGTGAACCAACGCATTACGTTGTAACCAGACTTTACGGCCTCGTTAGTAGAAGCTGCAGCTAATTTAGATGCCTCACCCATGTAGATTTCATAGATGATGATCGCCCATCCTAATGTAGAGATGATACCCCACATTACGTTTTGTGCTGGAACTACTGCTTCTCCGATATAACCTGCAACTAACATAACTACAGAACCAAAGATTAAGCGAGATAACATTCCTGACTTCGCACCCGCTGGCTTCAAGATCAAGAAATACTCAATACACATCAAAGGAACAGTTAAAGTCCAGTCAATGTAACGAAATTGTGTAGGAGACTCATGTGTCTCTAACCAAACACCGCGCATGTAGAAATAATGAACTGCGGCAATAAAAGTGATCAAAGCAGAGATCAATAAAGATGTTTTCCACTTATCGTTAACTGTACCTCTTTCTACGATGAAGAAGATAGAAGCGGCAAGCATGGACATATACCCCGTAAAGAAGGTAAATCCGATGTAATCTCCGGCAGCTAATGAGCCGTCTAATAGAATGTTTAATGTTTCCATAATTGTTAAAAAGTTAAAATGTTTTAATTATAAACTTACGACGTCTATAATTGTTTGAAAATTTATGAAAAAGTGTAAAAAAAACCAAAAATTATGCCAAAAATATTTTTTTAACGCTTAATTAATTGGTGCATTAATATAAAATGAGGGAGAGTCAACAAGGAAAGAAAAATGAAAATGGGATATAATTGCATGTCTTTGGAAATTAAGGTAATATAAATTATTCCCATAAACATGGCACCTGCTGTGAATGGAAGCAGTTTTTTATACAATGTTACGATGTTCATATCCAAGTGCTCCATCAGGCCCCTTATACTATAGATTGCATGGCAAGTTGAAAAATAAAAAATAAAGGCGGGAATGAGGGGTAAAAAATATCCCGCTAGCAAGGTGAGCAAGGTATTTGAAAAATGATGGAAATTTTTCTTTTGAAACCCTAAAATTAAAAGACTCAAGGAAACATAATTGAATGAAGTTGGAATTTTTTGAGGGACGAAAACCTTCATTTGTTTGATAATTTCTACAACTTCATTCCAATGGCTAAAAAGAATAAATGTCAGAATACCGGAACCTAAAAAAAGGGTACGGATCATGCTTAAAAAATTATCCGTTGCCGGAATTTTTTCTAAATCTTCCATATCCCCGAAGTGAAATACACTAATGCCGATAAAAACAACAAACGAAAGCGTCGGTAGCCAGTACCAAAAAAGAGCGTAAACGACCATTATAGCGATGTAAAAAGCAATAAATGGGCTTAAATGAAAGGAGCGCTGATATCGAGTAGCTATTTTTTTTGCAATTAAATGATCGCCGGCTCCGTGTGGAATCCCCGTAATAAAGAGTAGTAGTCCAGCTAAATATAGATCAATCGATTTTTCCCAAGGGCCGATTAACCAATAGGCCATTAAATAAATGAAAGTCATCAAGGCCCCGATGTAGTTTTTCATCTAAATAGGTGTTTGAGGAAAAGTGGAATGTCTAATTGAGCCAATAACCGGATCTCTTGCCCTAATTTTGTTTTATCGTCTAAAAATTGGAGTATCCTTTTTGTGGGCACTCTAGAAAATAGTCGGTCCATCACTTGAGGAATTCGATTCATTTCATTTTTCATGATTTTTAATAACATTTGATCATAAAAACGAAAGCGACGTGGAACTTGAGTAACCCTATTATAAGCTCTGTTGACCGCATCCTGATGCATTCTGGTAAAAGCATAGCCAGTTGAGGCCTTCATGAATCCTCCGGCAGCGCCTATTTGAAACACATTTTCAGTATTTGTATCTGCATGCAAACCCATGGGTATCGTTCCCTCCTCTGTAGAGATGATTTGGTAGGGCAGGGAATAATGTGTTTCCATGTAGGTATGCCAAATAGCCTCATATGCTTGCGAATCATAAGGCAATTGGGTAAATACCGTCGTTTCTATGAGCGCTTTGGTTTGGCTAAAGGGTAATATATAATGAAAAACGGCCATTTCTTTGGTGGAAGCTGCTAAACTAAAGTCCATTAAAGTCAGACAGGATTCGTCCAGGATAGGCTGTTCAAAATCGATGAATTTGCCACTAAAATGTTGGTATATGAGCTTAGAATCCAGAGATTTTTTAGGTCTAGAGTCGGCGATTTTTTTGGCATAAAAAGTATCGCCATCATCACATTGGACCGTATTGAATGCGCTAGCTTCCGATGTAGCAGTGACCCATTTTTTCAGGTGGGTGACTCTTGGTTCATGCGGAATAAGCTCATTGAAAAAATAAGTAAAAAATCGATCAGAAGAAATATATTGGTATTGGAGGGGGCTAATATCGGTTTGAATTCTTCTCCCTTTTGTTGAGACAAAGGCCATTTTGTCCCACGTTTTTTCAACTAAAAATGGAAAGCAAGCGTGGGAAGGGTCTTCCCAAAAACACCAACTTTTAGATGAGCGATCCCCTGAGTCCAAGAGTAAAATTTTCATTTCTCTTTTAGAATCAGCCTGTAGGCATTCATACAAAAGTTGAAGTCCTGATGCCCCAGCACCTATAATGGCAATATCGTAAATAACTGAAGGCATTTATATTAATGTGGAATTATAAATTTGTACAAATTAAACCATATTTAATTTAATATGTTTCAAATTTTGGATTTGCTTCTTTTGAATAAAATAATGTGGCTTTCATTATTGAAAAATACAATGATTTTTGGCCTAAGGTAAAATCAAAAAAGCTAGGAACTAAAAGTCCCTAGCTTTATAAAATACTAGTTCTAAAAATTACCAACTACACTCAAATTCCTTCTTTAATTATGGAGATGGTTTTTGGCCTATTGTTATGATATAGTCTAAGGACTTTGCTATTGGCGAAGGGTAATTGGGTCAATGTAAAAATGGTTTGACTTTCAGAATCCTTCTGAGATTTTCTTTGTTCCGACCTTCTTAGATACGCTTTGCTGACCTATTTACTGTTTTATATTTTTGAAATTTTTTTATTTAAAATGAATAAATACCTATATTCGATTAATCCATTGTCTAATTCCATTTTATTAACGAGGTAAATGATGCTGATGAATACTTGCAAATTCCTAATAATTATGCTCGCCTGTGGAGTCTCCATCGCGAGTATGGCCCAAAAAAACATACACCCCAACGTCATTTTAATTATCACTGATGACCAGGGATATGGCGATTTGGGAATTTCGGGGAATTCAATCATTAAGACCCCGCACATTGACCGCTTTGCCCAGCAGAGTTTACGTTTTAACGATTTCCATGTTTCTCCTGTTTGTGCTCCTACTAGGTCAAGTTTAATGACAGGCCGATATTCTTTGCGAACAGGGATACGAGATACCTATAATGGTGGGGCTACGATGGCTTCCAGTGAAATTACGATAGCTGAAATTTTGAAGCAAGCAGGTTATACCACTGGATTATTTGGTAAATGGCATTTGGGGGATAATTTTCCTAGTAGGCCCATGGATCAGGGATTTGATGAAAGCTTAATGCACCTTTCAGGAGGGATGGGCCAAGTAGGTGATGTAACGACTTATTTCCAAAAAGACAGTAGTTATTTCAATCCGGTCTTGTGGAAAAACGGTCAAAAGCGTTCATTTAAGGGGTATTGCTCCGATATTTTTGCCGCGAATGCGATTCAGTTTATCGAAAAAAATAAAAGCAATCCTTTTTTCTGTTACCTCTCCTTTAATGCCCCTCACACGCCTTTACAAGTACCTGATGCTTATTATCAGATGTACAAAAATACAGATCCGTCCATTGAATTTGAAAGAAAAAATCCGATGCATCTGAAGATGAGCGAACAAGATAAAGAAGATGCGCGAAAGGTATACGGGATGGTGAGCAATATCGACGATAACATAGGCAAATTGCTTCAAAAAATCGCTGATTTGGGGATTGAAGAAAATACCATTATCATATTTATGACGGACAACGGCCCACAGCAATTACGCTATACGTCGGGTATGCGAGATAAGAAAGGGTCGGTATATAATGGAGGGACAAGAGTTCCTTTCTTCTTGAAATATCCAGCGTTGACGAAGGAAAGTAAAGTAATAGAGACGATGTCGGCCCACTTTGATGTATTGCCTACGCTATCGGAATTGTGTCATGTAGATTTACCCAAAGATCGTAAGATCGACGGAAAAAGTCTTGTGCCCCTGATCAAAGGTAAAAAGGTTGATTGGTCAGATAGGGCCTTATTTAGTTATTGGACCCGAAAGTATCCTGAATTATATAATAGCATGGCCATTCAGAAGTCGGCCTATAAATTAGTCGGACAAACCAATTACAACGCTTCCATCGAAGATTTTGAGTTGTATAATTTAAAAAATGATCCAGAAGAGCTACACAATATTGTCCAGGAAAATAAGGAAATCGCCTGGCAACTCAAGACAGAATTAGATCGTATTTACCAAGATGTAATTCGATCAAAAAACTTGATAAGTCCGCCCAAAATTATCGTTGGTTCCAAAAAGGAAAACCCATTGACCTTGAATCGAAATGACGCGGATGGTTCCCGTGGCTTATGGGATCAAGAAGCCATTTTTGGAAAATGGAACGTTAATATTCTGAAAGGACGCTACAATTTTAGGTTTAAGTTTATCAATCCAATAGTGGCGAATGGAGACATGTATTTGGAAACAAATACGATCATTAATCAAATGAAAAATGACAAGAATACGGATGTGATTGAGATGAAAAATGTGTCTCTTCCAGAAATAAATGGCGAACTGATTCCCTACTATTTGATTAAGGGTAAAATGATATTGCCATTTAGTGTTGAAATTGAAAAGCTTGACTTACATAGCCAGTAAACTTATGGTCATTCGACAAATCAATATGACCTTAAAATCTTGTTTTATATTCAAAGATTTCATTTTTTGAGAGTTTTCCTTCTCTACGCTTCCCGATTTGAAAATACTCATTTAAAATATTTGGTCTCTTGCCAGATTCACGTCGCTAATTGTGTTTGTTTTTTTTTAAAAAAAAACTGACCAAAAAAAATTAATTAATCAAATTTTAATTTGGGAATTTTTTATTTTCAAAAGATTAATACTATTTTGATATTAAATAGATACTGATATTCGATTTGGTATTTATTGGTAAAACAAATTTTATCCTTAAAATAGGCAATATTTGGATCTATTGATGTATAAATCAATTAGCCCCTTAATTTTAAATATGACATAACTCTAAAAAAAATATAACGAAATGAAAAAAGGTATACTTTATTTTTCTGCCATTATTCTAGTTTTAGCGAGCATCGCTTTTGTTGAAAAAACAAAACCGGGGAGTTCTTCACATATAGCTAAGGTAGTGGGTGCCGTTCAGGACAAACAAATTTCTACGGTTGACGATAATTCGGGTGATTGGCTTACCTATGGTCGAAATTACGGGGAAGAGCGTTTTAGTCCTTTGGGCCAAATTACAAAAGAAAATGTGGGCCAATTAGGTTTAGCTTGGAGTTTGAACTTAGGTACGAAGCGAGGGATAGAAGCCACTCCATTGGTTGTGGATGGTATTATGTTCATCAGTGGACCATGGAGTGTGGTTTATGCGATCAATACTCGAAATGGCAAATTATTGTGGACTTACGATCCACAGGTGCCTAAAGAATTTGGCGAAAAAGCTTGTTGCGATGTCGTTAATCGGGGTGTGGCCATGTACAAAGGAAATATTTTTGTTGGGACTTTGGATGGTCGCTTAGTTTCCATTAATGCGTCTACAGGAAAAAAGAAATGGGAAGTATTATCTGTTTCTCATGATCGTTCTTATACCATTACGGGTGCGCCTCGGGTCATGGATGGTAAAGTGTTGATCGGAAATAGTGGGGCTGAATATGGCGTTCGAGGCTATGTGACGGCTTATGATGCGATGACTGGAAAGAAAATTTGGCGATTCTATACGGTTCCGGGAAATCCGGCTAATGGATTTGAACACCCAGAAATGAAAGCGGCTGTCAAAACATGGAAAGGCGAATGGTGGAAATTTGGAGGAGGAGGAACGGCTTGGGATGCTTTTGCTTATGATCCTAAATTAAAGCTTATTTATGTGGGAACTGGTAATGGTGCCCCTTGGAATCGTGAGATTAGAAGTCCAGGTGGAGGCGATAATCTTTATCTTTCTTCTATTTTAGCCATTCACGCTGAAACAGGAAAATTGAAATGGCATTACCAAACGACTCCGGGGGATTCGTGGGATTTTACGGCGGTCCAACAAATCATGTTAACTGAGTTGGAGATAAAAGGCAAAAAACGTGAAGTGCTGATGCAAGCCCCTAAAAATGGTTTTTTCTATGTACTAGATCGAAATACAGGTGAATTGTTATCTGCGGAGCCTTATGTATATGTCAACTGGGCCTCGAAAGTGGACATGAAAACCGGTAGACCTGTGGAGACACCGAATGCCCGCTATGTAATGAGTAATGAGCAGATTTATCCGAGTGTATTTGGAGGGCATAATTGGCAAGCGATGGCCTATAATCCAAAAACGAATTTGGTTTACATCCCAGCAAGGGAGCGGTCGTCGTCGCATGGCAACCAAAAAGATTTTATTTACGACAAGGATCATTGGAGCACAGGTAACAAAAGTAATCCGGATAACCCTACCAACCTAGACCCCAAAGGTCCAAAAACCTATGGCAAATTAATTGCTTGGGATCCAGTTCAAAACAAAGAAGTTTGGAGTAAAATAGAAAAAACAGGTTGGAATTCAGGCGTTTTAAGTACCTCAGATTTAGTATTCCAAGGAAATGCAGAAGGAGATTTTAATGCTTTGGATGCCAAAACGGGCGAGGTGGTATGGACGAAAAATTTGGGAACAGGTATCATAGCTCCGCCGATCACGTATTTGGTTGATGGTGTTCAATATGTCACCATTGCAGTAGGTTGGGGTGGTGTCTCAGGTTTGTCCAATAGAAGCACCGAGCAAATAAATCCAGGTTCCATATATACCTTTGCCATCGGAAAAAATGTGGCTATGCCAGTGTATGAAAAGGAGGCGAAAAAGGAATATTTGACCTTGCCTGTTGAGGCGACAGATGCGCAAATAGCCAAAGGAGCCAACTTATTTGGTAAAAATTGTGGTCCCTGTCATACACTCTCTGCGAATAATCCCGGAGGAAACATTCCAAATCTAACCTATTCGCATCCTGACATCATGGGTGCTTTTCATCAAATTGTACGAGATGGAATTTTCTTACCAAAAGGCATGCCGAAGTTCAAAGGTCGTTTAAGCGACGAAGATATTTCGAATATTAAAGGCTATATACTATCGAGTGCGAAGAAAAATAGGGAGAGCAAATAGTTGGATTGGGTTTTTCAAGTACTTAAATTTTACTACATTAGAACATGCCTTACAAATAAGTTTATATTTTATTTTAGCTTGACTTGTCACGTTCAAAATTAAACGAAATGAAAAATTTATTACTTATTTGTTTCCTTGTGTCAAGCCTTTGCCTCCAAGCGCAAATGTATAACGACACGACCTTTGAATCAAAAGTTTTACACCCAGCTTATAAAAAAAACAAAGGTCCTAGAATTTTAATCGATGCCGGGCATAACAATTTTATCGCCAAATGGGGATTAATAAAACCGTTTTTTGACCTGTCGACGTCAGATGGATATAAACCCGTGATTGATTCATTGCCTTTTACAAAAAACTATTTATCCAAATTTGATATCATTCTCATTACACCTGCTTTGCCTTTTGTTTTTGGGACAAAAAGGGAAGTTGGCAATTTGATTACATTTACCCAAGATGAGATAGATCAGTTGCATGCTTGGGTTAGCCAGGGTGGTTCCTTAATAATGTTGGGTGAACATCCGCCGATTGACGCGGCGATGACCCCTTTATTGAATAAGTTTGGGATATCCTCGAGTGTTGGAATGGTGTCGGATTCCTTGCATTATGACACCTCATATGGGTTAAAATATGTGGTTCAATATACCGAAGAAAATGGCCTTTTGCAGGCAAAGCATCCTATTTTGGATGGAAAAAATTCCTCTGAGAAAATAAAAAAATTGGCCACTTTTGGCGGCAGTTCGATTAAAGGGGATGGGTATGTCAATCTTCTTCCATTATCCCCAGCGGCCAAAGTTGGCAAATGGGTAGGTTTAGGTCCTTTAGACCAAGGAAATTCACAAGGTTTGGCTGGGCCAGTCGGAAAAGGGAAATTAATAGCTCTTTCAGATTGCAATGGATTTACTTCCATGTACATGGGCAAGGACAAAAAAGTGTATGCCGGCATGCAGGTCAAGCCCTATGACTGGAAGCAATTTGTGCTGAATAGTTTGCATTGGCTTTCGAAATAATGATTCAAATAGAATAAAATTTCATAAAAAAATTTGACCAGAATATACTTTATTTGGGAATTATTTATTTTTTAATTGGCATTGTAATGTCCCTCTAGCAATACCTATCCCGTAAAATAAAAGAATCTCAAATTTATTGCTCTGCTTACCATTGGGAATGTATTCTCTTTAAAATGAAATAATATTTCAAAATTTGATTATTTCTATGGGATAAAATCTAAATTTAGTTTTCAATAAAACGCAAACTATAAAATATTTTGAGATGAAAACATTTTACATCCTAGCTAGCATCGCTTTATTGTTCCTCATGATACAATCGTATAAATTGTTGAGCAGTAATTTAAAAACGGAAAATCAAAAATACAGGCTTGTGCTTAAGGATGATCAATTCGAAATCAGGTTTTACCCATCCGCCACATTTGCCAAAATCTATAGTTCAGGGACCGATTATAAGTCGGTATCTAGTAGTGGGTTCAGGAAATTAGCCGGGTATATTTTTGGGGGCAATGACCAAGGCAAAAGTATCTCCATGACGGCGCCCGTCCGAATGGAAATGAGCGATAAAGGCTCTTCAATGAGTTTTGTCATGCCTGAAAAATACAAGGAAGCTGATTTGCCTAAACCCAAAGATGCGAGCGTTCACATCGTGAAATCAAATCCGCAATATGTGGCAGTGATTAGGTTTGGTGGATATGCGGATGATGAAACAATCAAAGAGAAGCGAGAAGAATTATTAAAAATAATTCAAAAAAAGGGAATTAAGGTTACCGGAGAATACTCATTTTTAGGTTATAATGCTCCCTTCCAATTTTGGGCTAGAAAAAATGAAGTGGTCATTCCCATTGAATGGAAAGAGTAAAAATTCAAATGAATTTTGTGTTTTTTGCAAAAAGTAAATGATCAGTTTGTTGTTTTTATTAATGAATAAGATTGGTTAGATTTGTATCCAAATGAAGACAAATTATTCAAATGTACCTAATCGAAAAAACGGATGAATTTGACAAATAGCTTCGGAAACTGAAGGATATAAGAGCTAAAGCAATCATTTTGTTACGTATCCAAAAAGTTGAAAATATTGGACCATTGGGTAATTGTGAATCAGTTGGACAAGGAATTCGAGAATTGGAAATTGATTATGCTAAAGGTTACCGAATATATTTTAAAAAAAAAGAGGGTAAAATTATTATCCTGCTAGTGGGTGGCGATAAATCAACTCAACGGAAAGATATAGAAAAGGCAAAAGAGATTTTAAAAAGAATAAAGAACTGAAAAATGGAAACTTCAAAATTTGACATCGCAGATTATTTAGATAGTAATGAAATGATCACTGAATATCTAAATGCAGTTTTAGCTGAAGGAAATGATTCAGATGTCATTGTCGCCATAGGAAATATTGCAAAATCCATTGGCATGACAAAAATTGCAAATGAAACGGGATTAAGTCGACCGAGCTTATACAAAGCCCTATCTGATGGATCTAAGCCCCAATTTGAGACTATAATGAAGGTATTAAGAGCCATAGGAGGACAAATTCAAATTAATCCTGTTGTACAAGAAATGGCCTAGTCTATTATTTCCATAAAAAATCCACCATAAAGGGTGGATTCAATTCGTCTGAAAATGTCATTGGATTATTTTAAGGTCCGTATGTAGGACAACAAATCGGCCACTTGTTTATCCGTATAATTATCGATCAAACCTTTTGTCATGAACGAGCGACCTCCCAGAAAACCCTGGTTTTGGATGCTTGCTGTTTCAATAAATACTCGACTACCCCCCATAAAAGCAAGCGTGGTTCCGCGGGCATCTTGGTTGACCAAATAGCCTTCCAGACTTTGGCCATCTTTTTTCCTCACACGGTATACCGCATAACTGGATTCTACGGCTGCATCCGGATTAAGGATGGCCGTAAGGAGTGCTTCATATTCGCGAGAAGCTGAGCCATCTAAGGCCGGGGCAATATTCTGTCCTTTGTTACCGACCTGATGACACATTAGGCAAGTCTGAAAAAGCTTTTTTCCCTCATTGGGGTTCCCCCCGTTTTTACGAGCAATCACCATGTACCTTGTAAGCTCCCCATCGAATGCCTTCTTCTTTTCTTCTTCCCGCTTTTTTACCCCCTCCATAATGGCCTGACCACGTTGATCACTACGATTAGCATTGACGATGCGTTCTGCCGATGAAAGATTGAAGGCCGACAAATCCAATCCTTTTTGCCCAAACACATTCATTAACACAGTTGCACTCTGGTTTGAACCTGATAATATACTGACCATTTCTGCTTTTTCAGTCGCTTTAAGCTCCGGTATCCATTTCAGTAAAGCCGCTTCTCCCTCTATTGGGCTTGCCTTTGAAAGGCTATTCAATGCGGCTGCACGCACCTCAAAACTCAATTTTTTATTTTGAACGATATGCATAAAAACTTCCTGACTAGCTTTGGGATTAATCTCCAATGCCTTCAACGTAAGCTTTAGGGTTTGATCTGGCGCTTGATCATTGATTAAAGAAATAATAGGATCCCGAAATTTATCCATTTTAAAACGCCCAATAGCATCCAGCGCTAGGTCAATATTCGGCTGCGAATCACTTTTAAGTAACGTGTTAATAGGGACCAGAAGCATATTGCTTAGCTCAGGTGATTGAACCCGAGCTTGATTTTGCAAGGCGTATTTGGTATATGCGGCGGCATGAATAGGGTTGTGGAACACCGATTTCACAGCCTCGTAAATCTCTTGGTTGCCCAGCATTTCCGCTATGCCGACAAAGGTAGATTCGTCGATTGTAGTGATATTGGATTTTGGCCAAAATTTCAGAAAAGCAATTTCCTTTTGTTTAACAGGTAATGCCTGGATAGCCCATAATATATTTGCGACAGGAATATCACTCGCGATCGGAGCGTTTAGGTAGGTTTGTAATTCTACGGAATATTGTTCAAGTGCCCTGCGAGCAAGAAAACGTTCAAATTTTCGCTCATAAGCTCCACCCATGGCATTTCCAGCAATTTCAGGCTTACTTGCTCGAACTAGAATGTCAATAACAGACGGGTCGGCGGAGCCGACTTCTGTCAGCGTTCGAAGGACCTGAGAGCGAACGGCTGGATTTGTATCTTCAATCAGCTCTTTTACTGAACTAGCCACTTGCGTGAGACTTAGAGAAAAACTGGCCAGAGAACGAACAGCTTCCCGTCTAAGATCGTGCAAAGTGGATTTTAAAAGTAAAGCGAGGATTGTTGCATCATAGTGTTTAATCCCTTCCAATGACCATAGGGCATGTATCCGAGTGACTTCATCCTGGGATTCATTGGAAGCCATGGCGACTAGTTCCTTCGCTAAGGCCTTGGTTTCAGATATAGGGCGATCTGAAATCTGATGCCAAGCAGCACGTTTTTCCCAGAGTGATGGTGATTTCAGGTAATTGACCAATTCTTCTGTTTTTACCAGATTGAAATCAAGGATATCACGCGGCTTTTGACTCACATGACGAATGCGCCATATTCGGCCATGTGACTTATCCCGATCCGGATGTGTAGTAGGTAGTTCATTATGCGAAATGATCTTGTTGTACCAATCCGCAATATATAGGCTTCCATCGGGGCCAAACTCCATATTTACCGGGCGGAACCAGTCGTCTGCTGAGGTCAATAGGTCAGGTAAATGTTGAGCAGTAACCGTACCATCCGGATTGCGGACAATCCGAACGGCATTGATGGAACTCGTAATCGGATTTGCTAGAAAGGCTACATTTTTGTACTCCTCAGGAAACGATCCAGAGGCATCATCTGCGAACGCTGTTCCCGATATTCCAGTTCCTCCCACACGGAATTCGTGAAGCGTAGGCATGAAAGGCTGATAAGGACTGAGTCGCTCATTGCCAATCCCCGGAAAACCCGTACCGGGTTCCATGGGCGCAACCGAATACCCCAAATCATTCGCTTCAGACCCAAACCATTGACCATTGCCACGGAGCTGAAAGCCCCAAATATTATTCAGACCTGAACTGACCAGTTCCAGTTTTTTTGCATCCAAGGAAAAGCGGGCGATCTTGCTATAATCTATTTTCAGTTTTGCATCGCTTTTTAAGGAAGAAACTCCACTTTTATTCAGGGCTCCTTGGCTGAAATGAATCCAATCGCCGGGTGCCCGAGTGAGCACATGCGCCATTGTGTGGGTATCTGTAAATCCAAAACCAGTGAGCAGGGGAGTTCGTTGGTCTGATTTCCCATCCCGATCAACATCATTTAGAAAAAATAACTCAGAACCTTGCACCACATAAGCCCCATTCTTATAAGGCAAAATGCTCATAGGAATGGTAAGTCCATCTGCCCATATCGTAGTTTTCACAGGATTATTGCCATACAGGTCTGAAAATACGAGTATTTTATCTACCCCTTTTGTTTTGCCCTGATAGAGATCCAATATCCGTTTAAAGTTTGGATGATTTTTTTGCGCTTCTGGGTCATCCATGAGTTTCAACAAATCATTCCATTGGATGTCGGCGATCGGGTCCAAAGGGTACATGATGGCCGTCTGAGTCCAGAGCCTGCCCGCATCATCGAAAGTAAGATCGATCGGATTAATCAAACCATCTTTTTCGCTAGCGACGAGCTCAATAACGAAGCCTTCAGGTACTTTAAACCCGGCAAGCTCCTGCTCGGGTGTATATATCTGAGTGCGTACCGACTGAGTTTTTTTTGATTGAGCAAAGACTGTTGGCCTAATACACGTGACAAGCAAGACAGAAAAGAATACTAAGATAAGCTTCATAATTTTTTCGGTTCAGGTATTTTGATAAAGAATGACAAATAAAATCAAAAGAATTAGAATTTTAAAAATCAAGGAATTTCGGTGATGGTCAGGTCTCTGAATTCTACTTGGGCCACACCTCCACTATGAATTTGAACGGCAATAACACCCTTTTGGGGTATTTTGGGATCTTTTTCAATATACTCACAAGTTTTGACCCCATTAATGTACAGTTCATGAAGGTTGCCTTTGCAGCGGATGATGTAGCTATTCCAACCATCTTCCTTGAGGAGATGTTTGAGTGTACTGAGATCGCCGCCGATCAGTTTACCACGTCGATGCTCATCATAAATATCCCCCCAGTAGCCATTTCCAATATCAGCCTGGTATCCGACCATTTTTCCTCCCTCTACGACTGAACGATATTGAATGCCGCTATTGATCAAACCAGTTTTGGGATCACCCGATAAGCGGAAAAGGCAAGAAAATTCAAAATCACCATATTCTTTAGTGGTATGTAGATAGGTGTTCGAGGGTATTTTATGGATCCCATCTCCGCTTCTGATCACGCTGTCGGTTACAAACCACAGCTTTTCATGTGTTGGGTCTACTGTTTTCCAACCGTTGAGTGTTTTTCCATCAAAAAGAGATACGGTTTTGACGGTCGACTGGCCAGCTAGGTTTAACGAACCGAAAACTAGGATAATCAAAAGAACGAAAGGTGTAAAAATCAATTTTGATAAGCTATTTGTCTGAAGAACTTGATTCCGATATGCGCTCATAATTTTAATATGTTGGGGTTGATAGGTTTAATATTTACTATATGGTTAGCATGTAATGATTAAATAAGATTCGAATTATTTATGTGACTCACTGTAATGTTGCTTAAGGATATCTTCACCAAAATCATTACCCGTCTCTCTGAATATGGCATGAATATGGTTGCCATCATTTTGGAAGCCAACATTGTCATATTCGATCAAGAATTCAGGGCTATGAATCATGTAATAATGAGGTTTGTTATTTTCTAAACTGCCAATCCACGCAAAGTACATATTTTTATATCCTGACTTTTCCATTTTATTTAAAATTTCATGCGCCTTTTCATGCTCAAAATTGTGAACATATTCCTGGATCGTAAACTTCAAATAGGCTTTTTGGACTTCAGTGAATTCGGCTGTTGAGATGCCATCATACGTATCGATTCGCTGCTTACTTTTGGGGTTAGTAATGATATCTTTGGGTATGCTTTGAGATAAAATGGCTTTTGCTTTTTGGGCTTCGGTCAGCGAGTGCACCAACAAAAATCCATAATCTTCCTCCTTACTCAGTACACGTAATCCGGCATATTTTCCTGTCTTAACTTCGGATGGGTCGGTGCCAATAAAATACGGAGATACGCTGATTTTTTTGCCATCCGTCGTCATGGATAAGGCGATGTGATGACCGCCTAGGTTAAAACTCCAATTTCCATTCATCGTCGGCATACCAAAAAATGAAATATAATAATTGCCATGATCCCATTTAAGATTTTGAGTCATGGTTAGTAATTCTTTTTTTATTTTTCCATCGTCAAAGGCTTTTTGATATAAAACATTCAATATATCGTCCAATTGCATGATGGAAGTGGTTTTTAAATAGCCCTGCGAACTTAAAGTTTCACTTAAAACGCGGTGAAAAGCCAGTCGACTCGAGTCAGATAAATCGCCATAGCGAATGCCCGGGCGAGGCACTTGGCCCACGGGCAAATTTGTCCAAAGAACCCTTTTTTTATCATCAAAGGAATAGGTAGCTAATTTTTGTTCCGCGCTAGAAAGTGTGTTGATGAATCGTGTGGCCACTTTAAATAAGTTGGCCGGTGTTTGCGCTGCAATCTTTGAACAAATAGGTAAAAGAATGAAAATTAGACTAATAACTTTGATCTTCATTAAATGAGGTTTAGGTAGCTAAATATAATGAGAAAATTGTAATTATTGATCCCTATTAATTTTACTCTCATGATATAATAAATCCGTCTTATTGTGATGGATTCAGATGAGCCAAAGGCCGCCTCGACATGTGAGCAATTAAATCCTATTGATGGAAGTTTTTCTTAAGCTATTACTGAGTCAAATAAAATGGGGCTTTTTATTAAATTTAAATGAGCTTGTCAACAAGGATTTGGTTTTAAATCTCAACCCGACCCGACCCACGAATACCAAAAGAGAACCGAATTAGGGTTTGATTTACTTCTAATGAATTATTATTTAAAATCATTCTGAACTTGGGCTTAGAATGAATATTTTGGTTTGGACTCATTTAAATTTTTCCCCGTTTATGCTCCTAATTGAACATTGAAATTTTTTGTTTAAAATTTATTATTCCGAAATAGCTTTTCTTGTAATTCAAATTTAATTTTAGGCACATTAGACCTTAGCTATGCCGATTAAAAAGTCAAAGTTTGCTGTTTTTGACAATGAATCCATGTCATTAAAAATAGCTGAAACAGAAATTCCATCTCTCAATGCATATGAAATTTTAGTTCGTGTCGATTATACAACCTTATGTAAGTCTGATATTTTAACATATACCGGAAAAAGAAAAGAAAAGAATCCAACCATATTGGGCCATGAAATTTGTGGTACGATTGTTGAATTTGGTGATAAGGCGCCCAACATTGATATTCGTCATAATTCTATCCAAATTGGGGATCAAATCACTTGGGCCATTTATTCAAGTGATCCAGCTGATCCAATGTCAAAAAAGAGTATGCCACAAAAGGCTGCTGATTTATTCAAATACGGACACGAGCAAATTACAGCCAATAGTCATTTGCATGGCGGACTAAGTGAATATATTATTTTAAGACCCAATACACCTATTATTAAACCGCTGATTCCCTTGCCGGTTCAATTGTTGACCATTGTCAATTGTGCTGTCGCCACAGCCGCAGGAGCTCTGCGAATTGCAGGTAATATCGCAGGTGAAAATGTTTTAATCGCTGGTGTAGGGATGTTAGGCGTTATTGCTTGTGCCATGGCAAAAACAAAAGGGGCTAAAAATATTATCGCGATTGATATTAAAGAAGATCGATTGGAAATCAGCAAAGGGTTTGGAGTCTCCCATACAGTTCATGTAGATGTCCTAAAAAATGTTGATTTTTTTTCAGATTGGTTATTCAAGCAAGATTTACAGATTAATTGTTTTATTGACTTTGGAGGTGAACCCACGACGATTGATTTATTATTACCACACCTTTCTGTAGGCGGAACGGCGGTTTTTATTGGGTCAACTTTTCCTCAACAAAATATTTCGATTAATGCAGAAACCATTGTTCGGAAAATTTGGACTATTAAAGGTTTGCATAATTATAATGAAACTGATTTTATTGAGGCCGTCAATTTTCTAGAATCGTACCATCAAGATTTTCCATTTGCGCGGTTAATTCAAGACGGATTTAGCCTAGATACCTGTGAATTAGCATTTGATGTGGCCATTAATGAACATCCCTATAGAGTGGGCATTGCTCTAAATTAAATTTTAACACGATGTATCCACAAAAGAATCTGGTTGCTTATTTAAGCAAATCAAAGCCGATTATATTTATTTTATTTTGCAGCAGTGCGGCATTTTTAACCTATTGCAGCATGTATGCGTTTAGAAAACCTTTTACAGCCGGTATGTATAAAGGACTTAGTCTTTTTGGGCTAGATTACAAGGTAGCGCTCATTATCTTACAATTAATGGGCTATGCGTTGTCAAAATTTATGGGTATAAAAATTATTGCCGAGCTAGAACCTCATAACAGAATACCTACTTTATGTGTGTTAATGGGAATTGCATTTTTTTCTTTGTTGGGTTTTGGGATGATTCCCTATCCATATAATGCGGTCTGCATGCTAGTAAATGGATTGCCATTGGGGCTAATTTGGGGGGTGGTCTTTAGTTTTTTGGAGGGTAGAAGATTCACAGAAATTTTAGGAGCTTTTATGGCCAGCTCATTTATGATTGCTTCTGGCATTGTAAAATCGATTGGTTTATTCTTAATTCAACAATTTTCAATACCTGAACACTGGATGCCATTTTATGCTGCATTGGTATTTATTCCCTTATTAATACTCGGTATTTGGATGTTGAGTTGTATACCCGAACCAAACGAAGAGGATATAGCTTTGCGAACAGTACGCATACCAATGAATGCCAGCGATAGAATAAAATTCTTTTCCGTCTTTTGGCCAGGAATTATCCTGATCGTTTCTATTTATGTGGGACTTACTGTGTTTAGAGATCTTAGGGATAATTTTGCGGTTGAACTATGGACTGAATTAGGATATTTATCGACCCCATGGATCTTAATCTTTGCTGAAATTCCCACAGCGATCATTGTGCTTGTCATTATAGGCAGTATGATTCTTGTTAAAAATAACAAAAAGGCATTTTACACATCTATTTCACTTTGCATTTTGGCGGGTATTTGTTTTTTAATTTGTACCTATTTATTCGATTTAAAATACATGAACCCTGTTTATTGGATGATATTCATGGGTTTATGCATGTATTTGCCTTATTTACTTTTTCATACAATCCTTTTTGAAAGGTGGCTAGCATTTTTTAAATACAAAGGAAACTTAGGTTATCTGATGTACATCTCAGATTCAGTAGGTTATTTTGGGAGCGTTCTTGTTTTGTTATATAAAAATTATGGTACCCGAGGATTTACTTGGTTGCCATTTTTTACGAGTGTTACTTATATAATCGGAATAGGAATTGTAGTCTTAGGAATAGCTTCAATTTTCTATTTTAGACGAAAAGAAATAGGGAGTAGCCAAAGTAGCTAGGCAAGTATAAAAACCAAATTATTAGGTTGTCTCTGTATTTCTGGAATTGAAATACGCTTAGTTTCGAGTTATATTCTAATGTATATGAATCAATTCAATTAATTCAAAATACGGAATTATTCAATTAAGGATGGTGTAATTACCTTAAAACAAAGTCTAAAATCTCCTTGGCTACCTCAAACTTTGATTTCATAGGAACTACTTTTTTTTCGCCCGTGGCAGCATAAATAGTCACTTGGTTTGTATCTAACCCAAAACCCGCGCCTGCATCATTTAGCGAATTCAGTACGATGAAATCTGTCTTTTTTTTCTGCATTTTTTTCAATGCATTTGCTTCTTCATTTTCTGTTTCGAGGGCAAAACCAACGATCGTTTGTTGGGGTTTTTTAGCCGCACATAAAGTGGCTAATATGTCATTGGTTTTTTCTAATACCAGTGTAGATGTAGTTTCTGATTTTTTAATTTTTTCTTTAGAAGGTGCTAATGGACGGTAATCGGCTACTGCGGCGGCCATAAAAATTACATCTGCAGAATCCATATGTTTCAGGCAAGCCTCTTCCATTTCGGCAGCGGATTGAACTAAAATTTGACGAATCCCTTGAATGGTGCTAGTGACTTGCAAAGGTCCGGCAACTAATATCACCTCAGCTCCTTCTAGGTAAGAAACCTCTGCGAGGCACATTCCCATTTTACCCGTTGAAAAATTGGATATATAGCGTACGGGATCTAGTAATTCTTGGGTAGGGCCCGCTGTGACCAAGACTCGTTTGCCTGCTAATTTGGTGCCCCTAAAGGTATTTTCAATTAAATGTTGGACGATTTCATCGGGCTCCAACATTCGTCCTTGACCGATTAAACCACTAGCTAACTCACCGGAATTAACTTGTAAAACGGTATTTCCATAGGAGCGCAGCATCTCCAGTGAGCGTTGGGTAGCAGGGTGTAAAAACATGTCTTCATCCATCGCGGGAGCTACAATTATAGGACAACGTGCGGATAGGTAGGTAGCCAAAACGATGTTGTCACACAATCCATTTGCCATCTTACTCAGCGTATGGCAGCTAGCCGGTGCCACGATAAAAACATCCCCCCAAATACCTAATTCCACATGATTGTTCCAAACTGCTCCCTCATGAAACTCGATCCAAACCGGATGATGCGAAAAGGTGGATAGGACGAGTGGGGAAACAAAATCCTGAGCTGCCTTCGTCATTACGATACGCACTTCTGCACCCGCTTTTGTGAGTAAACGTACTAATTGGATCGTTTTATAGGCCGCAATGCTGCCTGTAATTCCCAGCACTATTTTTTTTCCTTGGAGAGACATTTTAGAAAAGTTTGGCCAAAAATATAGTAATTTCGCCCATTAACATAATGAATTGAAACAATTTCAAAAAACCAGTGAGCTTCAAAGCTACTTGACGTCTACGGAAAAATCCATTGGTTTTGTCCCGACCATGGGAGCATTACATGAAGGTCACCTTGCGTTAATTCAGGCTTCGAAATCGGCCTGCGAATTAACAGTGTGTAGTATTTTTATCAATCCTACCCAGTTTAATGATTCCGCTGATTTTGAAAAATACCCGGTTACTATGACTGAGGACTTAGAAAAACTGGAAATTGCAGGTTGTGATGTGGTTTTTTGTCCCTCTGTTTCAGAAATATATCCGACAGGAACCACTCATTTGAAGAACTATGATCTAGGCTTTTTAGATACCATTTTAGAGGGGAAATGTAGACCTGGTCATTTTCAAGGTGTTTGTGTTGTGGTAGATCATTTGCTACAAGCGGTACAACCATTCAAACTCTTTATGGGGGAAAAGGATTTTCAGCAAATTGCGGTAGTCAGGAAAATGTTAGAAATAACGGGTTCGAATGTTGATTTAGTTCCATGTCCTACCGTTCGTTCTCCAGAAGGATTAGCGCTCAGCAGCCGAAACGCTCGGTTGTCTTTGGAACAAAAAGAGCAAGCATTGGCTATATACCGGGGTTTTAGCCTGCCCTCAGAAGTTGAATTTAGGGATTCGCTCCTAGAAAACGGTTTTAATTCCATCGATTACATTGCTTGTGTGGATCCGCTGACATTAGCAGAAAAGACCTATAACGAAAAACCTTACCTAATTTTAGTGGCTGCATATATCGGCGGCGTGCGTTTGATTGATAACAAAATATTTTCATGAGCTATTTAAAAGAAGTTAAAAGAGTCACGACCACAAGCCTTCAATCCATGAAGGTGAAAGGAGAGAAAATCGCTATGCTCACTTGTTATGACTATACCATGGCGACGCTTTTAGATGCGGCTGGAATAGACGTGCTTTTAGTGGGAGACAGCGCAAGTAATGTGATGGCTGGACACGAAACAACTTTGCCGATTACCTTGGACCAAATGATCTATCATGCCCAATGCGTCAGTAGAGGAGTGAAAAGAGGGATGGTTCTCGTGGATATGCCTTTTGGTTCTTATCAATCTGATAGTTCAATTGCACTGGCTTCAGCGATTCGGATCATGAAGGAAACGGGCGCACATGCGGTGAAATTAGAAGGTGGCGAGGAAGTGCTGGAATCTATTTTTAAAATTATTAAAGCGGGAATTCCTGTCATGGGTCACTTGGGATTAACTCCTCAAAGTATTCATCAGTTTGGATCCTATGGCATTCAAGGTAAAAGTGATGAGGCCGCGGATAAATTATTAAAAGAAGCACTGATGTTGCAGGATGCGGGTTGTTTTGGGTTGGTATTGGAAAAAATTCCTGCCGATTTAGCTACGCAGGTTAGTGGGAAATTGCATATTCCAACGATTGGAATTGGGGCGGGAGTGGGATGCGATGGACAAGTTTTAGTGGTGCAGGACCTATTAGGAATGAACGCGGACTTTAATCCTAAATTTGTGAGAAAATATGCCAATATAGGTAGTGAAATATTGCGTGCAACAACAGCCTATATTCAGGATGTGAGACAAGCGCAATTTCCTTCTGTGGAGGAATCTTATTAAACGTTTGATTTTTTGAATGTAAAATGACTTAAGGTGAATTTTTACAAAATGATTCATTTTGGTCTAATGTATAAATCTAATAAGCGCCTTGCATGATTCTCTGCTTTGACTTTGGAAATACCCGTTTGAAATATGCCCTTTTTGATGGCCAGATTATGCAAGATTCTGGGATTATGGAGGACTTGACCTTTTCTAGTATTCAAAAAGTCATAAGTTCCCAACCCATCAGTCTTATAGCCATTTGTAGTGTGATTGACATTCCGGCGGATTTAATGGATTCTCTGCGCCTGAATTACCCGATTCACTTGATTGCCCAAGAGGATACACACATTCGTTTTTCTACTTATGATTCGAGTACCTTGGGACTTGATCGAATCATATTAGCGGAGGCTTGTCTAGCTAAATTCCCTAGTCAACATTGCCTTTGTATTTGTTTAGGTACCTGCATTACCTATAATTTAATTAGTGCATCTGGCGAATTTATGGGCGGAGCTATTAGCCCTGGACTTGTCATGCGGGCCACCTCGATGTCAATGTTCACAGATAAGCTTCCACTAATTTCGCTGAGACTGGATTTTTCTCCTTGGGGAAAAGACACCGACACCAATTTAAATGCTGGTCTGATGGCTGGGGCACTTTTTGAAATAAGAGGCTTCATTACTGATGCGAAAAACCGATTTCCTAATCTTCAAGTAATATTGACTGGGGGAGATGCGGAATATTTTGAGGATCATTATCCTGTGGATATGAATTTGGCATGGAAAGGCTTATTTTATATGTCCAATAAGGGTAAGTAAAAAATTCCAAAGGGTTAATTAGTCGTAATTAATCGATTCTTTGGCTATTAGCATCCTTGAATTTAAATCAAGTTGAGCCGCGACGTTTTTTTTGTGCTAAGCCCTTAATTGTACCTGCCCCTTATTAATGGACAAACTCGTCGGATCTTAGTGTACTAATTTGTTTTATTTATGATCACTAAAATACCGATTGAGAACTTATTCTTTTGGGTATTTCAATTGTATGAAAATATAATCCTTGTTTTACATTTTAGAGTAAGTATGCCGAATGTGGGAGCATTAGGTGTATTTGCTTAAAATAATTAAAAAAAAGGACAATCAAAATTACCCTGAATACGTCGCTTGAATGGTATATTCAGATGGATTACAAAATCCTGAAACCATGACATCTTGGGCAATTGTCCAGGCGTGTCCCTCAATAACTCCGTTTGGGTTTTTTTTAAATCCAACAAAGACGGTAAAGTGGATTTGATGTTTAAATAATAAAAAACCAACCAACCAGGCTTGATGACGACACATAAATTCCCAAGGAATGTATTTTGTGAGCACTCGTACAACAAAACGGATATCATAAATGGCAGCTGTTGCTGCAATTGATGTAGGATATACCGATTTATTTTTTCTTCCAAATCGAGCTTTTTTCTTATTATACTTGAATAAAAAATAAGCGTATATGGATAGGAAAAAACCATATACTAATAAAGCTCTCCGTTCACGTTTTATGCGTAAAAACAGGGCAATTTTTTTTAGCATTCTAGTCGATTAAATCTTTTTCTTGAAGAGTTTGTAAAGCATTTTGAACTGATTTTGCACACGAAATTTCATCTATATCAAATTCATTTAATATATCTTCGATAACTTGTTCTTTGGTCGATTGATTTTGAATCCCCAAAACTATTTTAGTTAACGTTTCATTGGAACTAAAATATTCATTTGATTCTAGATGAAACAAAACGCCTTCGTCGCCTAATGGGGTAAATAATACTTTTTCTGAATTTAAAATATGCATAATTTTAATGTTTTATTGCCAATATCCAAAATGTTTCATCATTTCTTTATTCGCGGTTTTGATTGATTTTATTTGTACTTCTGTTAACAATGATTGTCCATAATTGATTTCTCCTTTATTGAAAAAAAAATTAGCATGTAAGCTTTTTTCTTTAAAACCTTTATTTTCCTCCTCTTTTCTAAGTTTTTCAAAAGAAGTCAAGTCCAAAGCTCGCTGAATTTGTTCGTCTGAATACGATAAATCTAGGAATTCAACAGCTTTTTTAAAGGTTTCAAACGAATTCAATTTCATATCTTCGTAGCGGAGAAATAAGACGGGAAAGCTGGGGCGCGTGTGCCAACTTTTTACATGTTCATTCCAAGTACCTAAATGTTGATAAAATTGTGGTGAACTAGATTTTTTTTTATTTATTCTGTCTGCTAAACTCGCATTTGATTTATTCAAAAATTGAACTGTTTTTTCAATCGTATCTCCAGAATGATTAGCCAGCGAAGGTACTACATCAATTGGATTTCTAACAAAATAGAGGGCCTTATATGTTGCTTCTTCAGGAATTAGGTACTTGTCATCATAATCTTTCAACAAATCAAACGCGTCATGTATTTTAACAAATAGTTTGTTTTTTGCTTTAGTCGAAATGTAATTCCAAGCTAAGGATTGGTAATGTTGAATTTCTTGTAAATACAAATCATCAGAATCGATATCTAACGCATCCTCAAAATGTATTTTTCCTGAAAAAATCCCATCCGTCTTCATGCCATTGATATCAAATGACGCTTCATTATTTTTTAATGCAGATAAGAATAATCGAAACCATGTATTACCTGATTTGGGATAGGAGGCTAACCAAATGATATTATTCATGAATTCCATTTAATTTAAAAACGATTTCTCGTTCAATAATTGCAGCAAATTCCTCAAAAGTAGGTTTTGATTTTGGTCTTTGGGCTGAGAAAGCTGGCACACACTGACTTATTGAAGAAACCAATTGAAATTGGAGAATTTGTTTTTTCATCCCAATAATCCATTGATTTCTGAACACATTATTTTTTAAAAGTGTAAAGAATTCTTTTGTTTTTAATTGATCTATCTTAATGTTATCGTCTTTGTCATTGTTTAAGAAAACCAAACCGGCTAATTCCATCTTTTCATACGTAAAACGATCACTGATGGAAATGCCAAATTTAGAAATGCCGGGTCTTAATTGATATGTATCTTCTTTATTAATTTTTTCATTTTGGTCTATCGTATTTTCCCATAAACGCACAATGGGATATGATGGCGTTGCAAAGCATTTACCATCGATAACTTCTAACACAACGGTATCATCCGTAAAAATGGGATAGCCTAATTTATCTAAAAAAAGAGCGGTTGTCGACTTACCAGTCCGGCTAGGTGCTGAAAAAAGAATAATTTGTTTTTCATTAATTTTAACACCAGAAGCATGAAAAGGAATAAGATTTCGCTGATATAAAACCGCAGTTAATGCGGATGAATAAAAGTATAAAAGAACTTCAGTTATGTTAGCTGAAATAGGTTCCATGCATATTTCATTGCCATTTCGTATGTAGTAGTTAGCAATTTCAGGTATTCGATACAAAAGTTCACTTTCATTAAACGTTGAAAATGGCTTTTCCTCCGTTGGAGGCTTCTCCAGTTTTTCAGGTGTCTTGCCATTGAAAACACGAATGGGTTTAGATAAATTAAAGCTTTCAGGATCGATTGACAAAATGCCAGGAAGTTTGATTTCCGAAACAAACCATTGACCAAAGAATATACAATTATGCAAATTATTTGTAATTAAAATAAAAATTTGTTAAAAATCGAGTTTAAAAATTGTCATAGCTGCAAAACTGGGTGGTTATTTAATTTTTTTTAAACTTACCCATTGGTAAAAATTAGGTGAATATTAGAGATAGAGTGCCGTCATCTGATGGAATAAAAGAATTCGACTCAACTGCTGAGGGAAAAGTTCTACCTTCAACACGCAGTTTATCTAAATGCGAATCCTCCCGAGTTTTTTTATGATGGTCTGAAGGTTTGTCGACTTTAATTCCTAAACTATCCACTTTCTGAAATTTATAATCTTCAAAATTAAAAAATTGAAACATGTGAAATTCGTTAAATTATGTTTTAAATTTTTTCGTTGAATTAAAATAATATGTTATAACTTAAATCTACGTATTTACTCTCGTTAAGGGGTTTTTATCAACTAATTTTTAGGATTAGTTAGTTTTTGCCTTATTACCATTCAAAAATTCGATCATGCACCATTTTTTTGCAACCTTTACAACAACAAATCATTTTTCTGATCGTAGGAAATATGTTGACTCTTATTTTGATAATATTTCTCAAAAGGAAATGTTTTCTATCAATGAGGATTTATTCCAAGCGACTTGTTGGGGGCACATCACATGGCCGTCACCCGACAAAAAGTGTTTTCAGCGAAATCAATTTACTTTTATCGGCTCTGCTCGATTGGATAATTTTTACGAATTGCTGTCGGAATGTGGCGATAAAAATATTAGTTTGTCATCGGAATTAATATTGTACCTTTTTGAAAAATATCAAGAGAACTGTTTTGAACGATTGGAGGGTGATTTTGGATTCTTGATTTGGGATGCAGAAAAAGAACAGGTTTGGTGTATAAAGGATCAGGTGGGTATTCGACCCTTATTTTATTTTAAGCAAGAAGATTTAACCGTTTTTTCATCCTCTATTTCATCCATTAAAGCATATGTGGATAAAAAGCATCTTAGTATTAATAAAAAATATGTTGCCAAAGAACTAAAAAACTATCCAGTCGAGGTTGGTGAAACATTTTTTAATGAAATCCATCGCCTACAACCGGCTCATTTTATAGTTTTCAGTACAAAGAATGCCTCTTTCATCGAGACAAGGTATTGGACTTTTAAAATGATTGATACTTCGTCTTTTTCAAACGAAAAAATGGTTTTTGACGAATTGAGACGTTTGTTTAAGAGAGCCGTTGAAACTCGTTTAGCCGGTGTGAATATAGCCGCTACTCAATTGAGCGGGGGTCTAGACTCATCTGCCATTACGGTATTGGCATCTCGAATTATGCCAAAAGAAAATTTGCATACTTTTTCCTTTGTGTTAAATGAAAAAACAAAGGCCTATTCTGAGCGAGGAATTGATGAACAAGTCACTCAAAATAGTATACTAGATTATGCTAATTTGCATCTTGAAAATCACCATCTTTCGGATGGTTTTTATTACCGTGATAGTTTTGCCTGCTATGACAAATCTGATGAAATCATGGGAGGTTTTGCGGATTCGGATAGTATTTGGCAAGATTCCATGTATAAACAAGCCGCTGAATTTGGCGTTGAATTAATTTTTAGTGGTTTTCCTGGTGACGAAGGAATTTCAAATCCTGGATTCCGGTATTACTATGAATATTTTAATCAAAAAAATTGGTTCTGGATGATTAAATATGGTTTAAAACATCCCTATGGATTAATTAGAAGATTCGGTAGTTATTATGGGGCCAAATTTTTTAAGACACATTTCAAAGGATATAGAAAAATTCAAGAAAATAGAAATTTACTCCATGCTGATTCTGAATTTCATGCCCAATTGAAGGATATTTCGTTTGCATTTTCGAGTTCATTTCGGCAAGAGTTAATTGATACAGTTTATAGAGCGCATTCATGCTTAAGATCGGAATCTGAGGGTTTGTATGCAAGTCAATATGGAATTACAACAGCCTATCCAATGGCCGATTTAAGATTTGTGCAATTCGCCTTGAGTTTGCCAATCGAGTATTTTAATCCTGAGAAATATTCAAGACCCCTTTTTCGGACGATATGTGAAGGAATTTTACCTGATGATGTTCGCTTGCAGAAAAAACAAAATGGTGCGATGACCTTGGCCTTTGCGGAATATTGGAAAAAACAACAGATAGAGGATTTTAAAAATAGGCCATTAATGAATTCCTTACACATGTTTGATACACAAAAGGTATTTGATGAAACTGAATTAGATGGAATGGGAAGAAAAGTTGTTTTGAATAAAATGGATTATATGTTTGAGAAAAACTTGAGTAGAGATGTATAATAAGTGTATTTGGTTTTTAGGATTATCTGGTGCAGGAAAAACCACGCTTTCTGAAGCTTTAGCAACGGAATTAAAATCAAGTGGACAGCAGGTGGTCATTTTGGATGGGGATATTCTTCGAAAAGGTTTGAATGCCAATTTGGGATTTTCAAATGAAGATCGAACTGAAAATGTTCGCCGTACGGCTGAGGTGGCGCAATTATTTTTACAACAAGGTTTTTGGGTAATCGTTTCACTCATTACGCCCTTGGAAAATATGCGAAAATCAAGTCGCCTTATTTTAGGCGAATCCTATTTTGAAGTTTTTGTGGACACTCCTTTGGCAGTTTGTCAAACTCGCGACCCTAAAGGCTTGTATGCCAAGGTTGTAAATGAAGGATTAGCTAATTTTACGGGGATTGATTCCCCTTTCGAACTTCCGATGAGTGCTGATTTAGTCTTAAAAACTGAGCACGTGAACGTGGAGGATTTAGTACAAGAGCTTTTAGGGAAATTGGATATCTAGATGAAATTCAAAAAAGAGTATTTCCGAATATTAAGGATGATTTGGGAAGCCGATTCTTTGGGATTTGCTATTCAATTGTTGTTGCAATCCATCCTTGCCTGCATTCCTGTGGCCACGCTTTATACCATTAAAAAACTGCTGGATCAAATCCTTGTCGTACATACATTTGACTTTAATACCATGAAATATCTGATTCTCATGGGTGGGATTTATTTGGTTAATCTCGTGGTATCCCAACTTCAAACTTATATAAGTTTAACGAATCAACATCGAGTAAGTGCTTTTTTTAGTGCTAAAATGCTTCTCAAAAGTATTAAAGTTCCCTTTGAATATTACGAAAATACTGAGTATCAAAATAGTCTTCATTTAGCTCAACAACAGTCAGTTTATAAAATACCTCAGGTTTATCAAGTCATTCAAATGGTGTTAGTGAGTAGTTTAACTTTAGGAGTCTTATTAGTTTATTTTTTAAATGTTTTAAATGATTTTGCTTGGTTAATCTTGCTTTTGGCAATTCCGCTCTCGATTATTAAATGGATATCAGGTAATGCCTTAGTACAACTAGATAAAAAATTAGTAAGTCAAGAACGTGAATCTAATTATTTTCATCAAATAATTATTGGCATCAATTTTGCCAAGGAAGTAAGGACTTTGAACGTGGGGGAAAGTTTGGTCAATAAATTCAGTTTTTTGAAGGAATTTATTTTTAAGAAAAAAAGGTCTTTGCAAGTGAAAATTAGTATTTTCTCTGGTTTAGCTGAATTACTTGAAGTTGCGGTAGTTCTTTTTGTCATGTATAAATTGATCGATATGGCTATTGCAAAACTTATCGCTTTTAGTTTGCTTGTCATTTACATTCAGGGTTTGCAGCGGATACAGTCCACATTAAAAACATGTTTACAAAATTGGGTTCAGCTTCTACAGCAACGTGTTTTTTTATATGATTTATTCTGTTATTTGGATTTGCCGGAGGATAATAGGAGTAAAGCGCACCTAAATCAAGAGTTACCAGGAGAATTGGTTGTCAAGGATTTGAATTTTAAATATCCAGGTTCGGAACGTTTGACTGTAAAGGGAATAAATTTCAAAGTCAAACCAGGTGAAATTATCGCCATTGTGGGTACCAATGGTTCAGGTAAAAGTACCTTGGTAAAATTGATCGCTGGTTTATTTGTTCCGACTAGCGGTGATTTACGTTGGAAAACAACCACAATTCAAGAGATAGATTCAGGTGAATTTGCGAAAGAGACCACATTTGTTTTTCAAGATTTTGAGAAATATTATTTATCTGTTGCGGAATTTATTGGATTAGGTATGGAAAGTGATGAAGTATCAGACAATCGTTTGGCTGAGGCATTAAAACAGGCGGATGCATTAGATTTTGTACAAATTTTTAGAAATACATTTCATTCTCAATTGGGTCGAATTTTTAATTCGGGTGAGCAATTAAGTGGAGGTCAATGGCAGAAGCTAGTTATTGCAAGGGCGTTTTTGCGCGATTCGCCATTGTGGGTATTTGATGAACCTACAAGTTCTATTGATGCGATTTCAGAGGCTAAAATTTTTGAAAATATAAAAATGCAGTCGAAAGATAAGGTGTGCATCCTAATAACACATCGATTGTATAATTTAAAATTTGCAGATCGAATTTATGTCATGGAAGACGGTGAATTTGTGGAACAAGGAACCTTTGAAGAATTGAAGTCAAATTCTACAATTTTTAATGCTTTGTATGAACAACAAAAATTGTAAATGAAAACCTTAAAATTATCAGTCGAATTGGCCTTGTTGGTAAAAATGATTCAACAAGATTTAGGGCTAAATGATTCTAAATTTGAAACAAAGGGTATTAATTGGGATAAATTCAGGAAATCATGTGCCTATCATGGCATGCGCTCGCTCGTCTTTGAGGCTAATCAAAAGCAATTCGTTTTGCCTGACCAAATTGCAAAGCAATTTAAGAGGTTTACAAAGCAACGAGCGAAGCAATATTTTGATAATGCAATTGAGATCAAACGATTGTATAATTTATTTTCAGAGGCGGGAATTCAACCAACATTATTAAAGGGGACTCTTTATACGACTTTGTTATACCAGAATCGGATGCTAAGAGAAAGTGCCGATATTGATTTTTTATTCCAAAAAGATGACGCCATAAAAGGGATTAAAATTTTGCTTGCTGAAGGGTATTCGTTTAGAAAATCGGACATGATAGAAAATTCTCAAAATTTAGATAAGGACTTAAATCAATTGATTTTTAATTCGCATTTCCAGGAATTACATTTCTTTAAAAATTCCTATAATATTGATTTTCATTGGGAATTATGTAAACAGATTTTGAATTATGAAGTTGATTTGGAATTATTTTTCCAGGATTTTGAAATCATTAATTTTTATGGCAAAGAGCTAAAAGTGACTAATCCTACTGCATTATTCTGGAGCATGGTTTTGCATCATGGAGGGAAGGAGTTATGGTTAAAATTTAAAAATTTAGTTGATTTGATTGCATTTATGAGACGGTATCAGTCAGAAATTGATTGGGTATTAATATTTAAACAGGCGAGAGAATTCAAGTTGTTGAAAAATATGAAAACGGGTTTTTATCTGATTAAGCATGTTTTTAATTATCCTTTGCCTGCTATGATAGAAGCTGAAATTCAAGGTTTTGAGCCTGTTAAATTAAATAAAATAGTTTCTTTTTGGGAAGATTCGAAATTTTGGAATACCATGCTTCCTTGGTGGAGGTATCAACAAATATTGCATTATTCACAGGATGAAGGGTATACCTTATTCGGCTATATAATAAAATTGTATAGAATGAACTCCATTCCTAACCCATTGGAAAATAAAAGATTTTTGACCTTTCCAGCCAAATGGATGGTATTCAATTTCCTTAGTAAAGTTGCTACTTATGGCATTCGTAAGATTGCTGGCCTAGTGAGATAAGTTGGTTGTTTTTTGGGCAACATATACTTGAACTAAATTAATAAACTTGACAAGGAACAAGTACAACATTAAGTTTTGGTAGTTAGATACTTGTAAAAAATATCTTTAATCGATTGATCAATCATTCAACGTTTTTCTTTGAATTTTTCGAATGGCTGACTCTATGGATTTTTCAGGTTCTATGATATTATATTCTCCCCAAAAATTTGGGTCAGCTAAACTGGAAACTTTATCGGACAAAATAATATTGGAGGTCAATCTTTGAGTATTTTGATTCTCTTTTATATCCTGTTTTTTCGAATCGGTGACAGCCATTTCAAACGTAGTGCTATAGATCGTATTGAATATCCTTTTGTCCCAATTTAATTTAAATGCTAAATCCCCACGTGAATAGGCAAAAATCCATTGACCATTTTGCTCTCGGTAGTTAATTTGATATCGGACTTCAGTAGGATATACAACTACGCCAACAGGTTTTTTACGGGTAAATTGAAGTCCTGACTTGACTTTATCCGCTACATTTAGTTGGAAAGTAGCGCTTATGAGAGCAAGGCTTTTCGCATCGATAAACATTTTCCCATAGTAGAGCGGATCTTCGTTTGTTGGCTTTTGTTTGAAAGCTAAAACCAACACTCGCTTATCATTTATTTGGGTAATATCCTCTAAATTAAAATCATATAATTCGAATGCATCTTCTGAAAATATAAAACTGGGATATTTAATTAAATCAAGATATAAGGCGGAAAAAGGACCTCCTTGTAATTTAAAATTTACAGTGTCTAATTTAGCGTAATCCGTATTTTTTCTACCCTTAAAAAGATTGATTTCGTCTTGCGAACCTATTGAAAAGGGTTGCTTTTGAATATTAAGGATGGATTCAGAAAGGGAGACGTAGTTTCGCCGTTTTCGAATGGTTTCCCGATAAAAACCAGTCATTTGAATGGGGTCATTCCCATAATTTTGTGATCGATTATTTAATACCCCTAAAAATATATTTTTTGCATCTGTCACTTTTACCACGACTTCTTCAAGTATGGTATTGCTAGGTTCCAAATACAACATATTTTTTTCCGACTTCAATTCTTTGATTGGAATCACTTTATTTTTATATCCTAAAAATGAAATAATAAGGCTTAAATTTTGCTTTTCTGTGGGAATTTTAATGGAGAATTTCCCCTCACTGTTGCTAATGGTCGAGATGCTGGTTCCGGAAACCGTAATACTTGCAAAGATTAGTTCATTCCTTGTTTTATTGTCCAAAATAGATCCTTTGAATTGTCTGAACGAACTGGAATCCGTCATGGGATGGACCGAGTAACGAGCTTCTGTTTGCATTTGAGCAAGAATGATGAAGAATAATCCAATGATTCCTCGAAAATAAATATGTAGGTTAGTTTTCATTTTATGAGTTCATTTAATTATCAAAAATTTTTAATCCGTTTTCTGATTTTTCTATTCGTTTTAAACTAACTGTCGAAGTATTTAAACCTATATTTTAAACTCAAATATAAGTAATGAATTTATATGATAACATGTAATGAGAGCCAGTTTGTATGTGAATAAACAAATTAGACCAATAAATGTTATTAATGGAATTTTATATAAGTAAACATTTACATTTCAATCTGAAAGCCCTCCAGCGTAGCCGATTTGCTATCTCTTCTTTAAATAAAAGAATCCACCTTTTTGAGATGGATTCGGGTGTACCCTAAGCCCGAG